>Ga0222699_1000400_pt1 | contig 15920 bp, 14 predicted proteins | sample AntAcemetage1452_FD_179824 | JGI IMG/M metagenome (GOLD analysis project Ga0222699, IMG submission 179824) | Saline water microbial communities from Ace Lake, Antarctica - #1452 | ecosystem: Environmental > Aquatic > Non-marine Saline and Alkaline > Saline | place: Antarctica: Ace Lake...
CGAATTCCTGCATACTTTTAAAAAAATATTATTTATTTTTAAAAAACAAAAAAGTAACGGCTTTTTCATCTTTAAAACCATTACCTTTTTTAAATTTTTTATATAATTTTAAAATTTTATCGATAGCCCTAATAACATCAAGTAGGGCAAGAAACGGATAAACAGGAAGAGCAAGTTTTTTACCAGTAAACTTACCGGTGTAGTATATTATCCTCAGGTAGGGTAAGAACCAGATGAACAGGAAGAGCAAGAACTCCCACCACCACCAACTCCAAAACCATTAAAGATCCTCTTAATATTTTTACTCTTACACTTTACACAGGATATATTGTCTTCTTCCATTTCTTCGATAGTTGCTCTAACCTCAAAAGTTTCATGACAATCCTGACATTCAAAATCATAGTTTGGCATCTTAATTCCTTTCCTTTTCATACTATTTTTGTCAACATTATTTTCTATTAGTATTTATACTCCAAACCATCTTTTTTGTCAAGAAAAAAATCAATAAAATTTGTTTCCTTATTCTCTATATTTTTTTGTATTTCTTCCCTTTCCTCTTTTCCTTTTTTTCTTAACTCGATACTTCTATACCATATATTATATACTGTCTTGAAGTTGACAAATACCTAAAAAGGGTATAAAATTCGAAAGTAAAAAAGGGCTATTATATTTTAATTGCTAAATCCCTTAAAAAGAGGAACGGGGGAACCAAAATTTTGGGGTGAATCTCATTACCCTTAATTATGATAATGAGTAGAGCAATCCTTTCAGCTCGAACCCGTCAGCTAACCTCGTCAGCGCGGAAGGAGATATGATAATCAGGATATATTTTCTAAATATTTCAGAGAAACTAAAATCGAATAGTTTCTCTTTTTTAGTTAAAAGGATCTGATGAGTAACTGATTAATTTTAGTTTAAATAAAACGAGGTGAATCCCTTGAAAATAATTATCTTAGGGGCAGGAAAAGTTGGTTGCCAAATAGCAAAAACTCTTACTTTAGAAAATCATGATGTAACTTTAATCGAAAAAGATGATACGGTCCGACAGTCTGCTCAAAACAGTTTAGATGTACTTACTATTTTAGGCAATGGAGTAAATGTTAGAACTTTAGAAAAAGCCGGCATCAAACAAACAGATATGCTAATAGCTGTAACAAACAGTGATGAAGTAAATATGTTGGCTTGTATGACCGCTAAGCAATTTGATGTACCACAAAAAATTGCCCGTATTAGAAATCCTGAATATCTTTATGCTAATGCCTTATCGCGAGAAAAATTAGGAATAGATTTTACTATCAATCCGGAAAGAGCTACCGCCAAAGAAATAGTTAAATTACTTAAATCACCAATAAATGTTGCTCAGATACAGAACTTCGCCGGAGGGAAGGTTCAGCTTTTTGAACTTAAAGTTGATGAAAGTTTCCCTTTTATTAATCAACAATTAAAAGCTATCACCTTTAAATACCCTATATTAGTTGCCGCTATTTTTCGAAATGATAAAATAATTATTCCTGACGGAGAAGAAAAAATTATTACAGGTGATAATTTATATATTTTAATTAAAAAAGAATATTTTTTAGAGTTAAGTGAAATTTTTAACCAAAAACCTCTAAGTGTGCAAAATGTTATAATTTTGGGGGGAAGCAGGATAGGTATTCAAACTGCCTTAATATCAGCAAAACTGGGCTTTAATACTAAATTAATTGAAAGAGATAAAGAAAAGTGTGAAAAAATCGCTGAAAGTCTTCCTCGCACCCTGGTAATAAATGGCGACGGTACTAATATTGATCTTTTAAAATCCGAAGGTATAGAAACCACTGATGGTTTCGTTGCAGTCACCGGATACGATGAAGACAACCTCCTGGTAGCTTTATTAGCCAAACACCTGGGTACAAAAAAGGTAATTGCCAAAGTAGATAGAATAAACTATATTCCCATACTGGAGAAAATTGGAGTAGATGCTGTAGTAAACCCCAGAATGACTACTACTTCTGCCATTTTACGATTTATTCGAAGAGGAAAAATAATTTCTCTAACTTTACTAAAAGAAGGTGAAGCAGAAGTTATTGAATTAATAGTTAGTCCCCACTCAAAAATTATTAACACACCATTAAAAAAAGCTAATTTACCCCAGAATAGCATTATCGGTGCTATTGTTCGTAAAGATAAAGTTATTATCCCTCATGGTGATGATATCATTCAACCTGAAGATAAGATAATTATATTTGCCTTGTCATGCGATATAAGGAAAATAGAAAAAATATTTGATGGTGGGAATAAATAAAAGTGAGATATAAAATTGTACTAAATACCTTAGGGAACCTGTTGTTTTTTTTAGGACTAAGCATGCTATTCCCTCTTTTATATGCTATTTATTATCAGGAACCGGTAATTAGTGCCTTTGTTCTTTCTATGGCTATTACTTCTTTAAGCGGTCTTTTATTATGGAAATTTTTTCCTTCAAAAGATCCTATCGGTCACAAAGAAGGATTTGCTATTGCTGCCCTGGGGTGGATATTGGCTGCTGGTTTTGGAGCTCTTCCCTTTTTATTTGCCGGAACTTTCCCCAATTTTATCGATGCTTATTTTGAATCAATGTCCGGATTTACTACCACCGGGGCTACTGTACTTGTTCCCATTGAAGGAAACCCCTATGCAATTCTTTTCTGGCGGAACTTTATCCAATGGTTGGGTGGCATGGGAATTATAGTCTTGGTAGTAGCCATCCTTCCGACTTTAGGAACAGGGGGAATGCAATTATTTAAATCAGAGGTCCCTGGACCTGAAAAAGATAGATTAAAACCAAGAATTAAAGAAACTGCTAAACTTTTATGGCGAGTCTACATTGTAATCTCTGCTTTACAAGTTGGATGTTTATATTTTACCGGAATGCCTTTATTTGAAGCCCTTACTAATATGTTTGGAACTATGGCCACAGGAGGTTTCAACCCTAGAAATCTAAGTATGGGTGCTTATAACAATCCGGTATTTGAAATTATTACAATTTTCTTTATGTTTGTAGCCGGAGCAAATTTCACCTTACATTATCAAACCCTTCATGGAAATATAAAAAGCTTATTCAAAGATAGGGAATTTCTTTTTTACGCAGGAGTAGTTCTGATTGCTATCCTGGCTATTACTACCGAACTAAGGGTGGCTATTTATAACTCAATCTTTACTGCTCTAAGATATGCTTCCTTCCAAGTTGTATCTATAGTTACTACTACCGGTTTCGTAACTGCTGATTACGATGTCTGGCCAGCATTTTCTAAAAGTGTGCTATTAATTTTAATGTTCGTAGGCGGGTGCGCCGGTTCGACAGGAGGGGCTATTAAAAATATTCGGGTCCTCCTTCTCATAAAACAGGCCAATAGAGAATTTCGTAAATTAATTCACCCCCAAGTAGTATCTCCGATTAGATTGGGAGATAAGATAGTTTCGGAAGGTGTGATGCGCAATATTACCGGATTTTTCTTTCTTTATATCTTTATTTTTGTTATCTCTTCTTTTATAATGACTATATTAGGGTTAGATATAGTCAGTGCAATGGGATCGGTTGCCGCTACTTTAGGGAATGTGGGACCGGGCCTGGGATTGGTCGGTCCAACTCAAACCTATGCTTTTATACCGCCTTTGGGTAAAATTGTTTTAACTATTTGTATGTTGTTGGGTCGATTGGAGATATATACGGTCTTAATTCTGGTAGTTCCGGAATTTTGGAGAAAATAATAAAATTAGTCGTATAGCGTATAGGTGCGGGTTATAAGTGTAAGGAAAATACAAAATACAAGTAAATAGAAGTTTTCAGTTTACGGTTGTTGTAGGGGCGTATTGCAATACGCCCCTACAACACGCTGTAAACTCTACGCTAAACGCTATACGCTAGTTTGCACGAGATACGAATAAGGTTTACGAAAAAAGGAAATTTCTATATAATCAAATAACCAAACTAAAAACTAAATTTTAAAAACGAGGTAAGGAACTATATCACTTATTAGAGATTCTAAAGAAAAAAAACTATCACCACCTCAAGTATTAGCGTTAGGGTTTCTTTCGGCAATTACTGTAGGTACTATACTTCTTAATCTTCCCCTTGCTTCCAGTATAGGAAAGAGTATAGGTTTCATCAATGCCCTTTTCACTGCTACTTCTGCCACCTGTGTTACCGGATTGATTGTACTGGATACCGGAAAAGATTTTTCTACTTTTGGGCAATTAGTTATTCTGGTTCTCCTGCAATGTGGTGGATTAGGGATAATGACTATGTCTACAATGTTTGCTTTTTTAGTGGGGAAGAAAATCTCTTTAAGACAAAGATTAATAATGCAGGAATCCTTAAACCAATTTTCTATCGGAGGATTAGTTCGTTTAGCTAAATATGTTTTAATATTCACGACAGTTATCGAAATTGCCGGGGCCATTATCCTGTTCTTTTGCTGGCAGAAGACCTATTCCCCTCTACATGCTTTATACCTGGCAATCTTTCATTCTATCTCCGCTTTTTGTAATGCCGGATTCTCTCTCTTTTCAGATAGCATGATGCGCTACAAAGGAGATTTAGTTATAAATCTTACTTTTATAATTTTAATTATATTAGGAGGGATCGGATTTTTGGTTTTATTAGAATTTTTTCAATACGGAAAAAACAGAACCCTCTCCTTACACGCTAAATTGGCCTTAAAAATCAGTTTTATACTTATTTTAGTCGGTTTCATAATCATATTCCTTGTAGAATCTAACAATCCTTCTACCATGGGAAATTTGAATTTCTCGGAGAAAATATATGGTTCAATTTTTCAATCAGTTACTGCCCGTACCGCGGGGTTTAATACTCTTCATGTCGGAAGCATGCAAAATGCCACTCTTTTCTTAATTATTATCTTAATGTTTATAGGTGCCTCTCCCAGTTCTACGGGAGGAGGAGTTAAGACTACTACTTTCGGTTTACTTTTATTATACGTCTGGTCCTCACTAAAAGGAAAAGAAGAGATTCAAATCTTTAGAAGAAGAATATCACAGGATATAATTCCTAAAGTCTTAACCGTTATCACCCTCTCCTTGGGTATGGTTATTATCATGACCATTCTATTATCCTATGTAGAAGGAGAAAATTTTATGAAAATATTATTCGAGGTAGTTTCAGCTTTTGGTACAGTGGGGTTATCAACAGGTATTACCTCGTCTTTGAGTATAGCCGGAAAAATTATAATTATTATCACTATGTTTACCGGTAGAATTGGGCCTTTAGGTCTTGCTTTAGCATTAATTCAAAAACGAGAACCAGAAATAATTAGATATCCTGAAGAAAAAATTATGGTGGGATGATAAATTGACCAATAAATTAATTCACCAATTGACCGATTGAACGATTGAACGATTAGGCAATATACTGGTTTACCGGTTCAGTAGTTAGCTAGTTGTCCGGTCAATTTAGTCGTTAGTAAATAGTGAATAGTCGTTAGTAAGAAATTAACGTAGAGCGTATAGGCGTGGGGAAGAATTGCGGGAAATGAAGACAGTATCGATTATCAAGTATATAGTAAATTAGGAAAGAAATAGAAGATAGAAGTCAGAATAAATAAGTATCGCGTATCACGTGAAGAAGATAGAATTCAGGAGCCAGGAGTCAGAATAAAATCATTAAGAATATCGCGTAAAAAAATAGTAATGTATAATATGTAGGGGCAGACCTTGTGTCTGCCCCTAGAAAGACAAAATCCAAAAATCGATAAAAGCATGAAGCATTATAATAGACGTAGGACAGGCGTCTCGCCTGTCTATTATGTAAGGTAGGGGTTCGATTCATCGAACCCGCAAGAAATCGGGTCGGATAAATCCGACCCCTACCCCAACTCAAAATAATGATATGAGGCATAATAAACTAACAGCTGAAAACCGATAGCTGTAAACTTGCAACTAGAAACTTGTAATCTGTAATTTTAATTGGTGAATCGGTTAATTGGATAATTGGTCAATTTTAAAGAGGAGGTATTTTCCATGAAGCAATTTATAGTTCTTGGTTTAGGAAGATTTGGTTCGGCAGTAGCAACTACTTTGGTTGAATTGGGACATGAAGTCCTGGGAGTAGATAATGATGAAGAAAGAGTAAATGATTTAAAAGATGAGATAACTCAGGCAGTGCAGGCTGATATTACTGAGGAAAGAGTTTTAAAAGAATTAGGGGTAAAAAATTTTGATGCCGCTATTGTAAGCATCGCTACTGATTTAGAAGCAAGCATCTTGGTAACTATGATGTTAAAAGAAATGGGACTAAAATATATTATCGCTAAAGCCCAAAACAATCTCCATGCAAAGATTTTAAAAAAAATTGGTGTGGATAAAGTTGTATTTCCCGAAAGAGATATGGGGGCAAGAATCGCTCGAAGATTAATCACCCCAAATATTAAAGATTATGTAGAACTGGAACCTAATTATAATATTATGGAGATTAAAGCCTTGCCCGAATTCGTAGATAAATCTTTAAGTGAACTGGATCTGCGGAATAAATATGGAATAAACGTTTTAGCTATAAAGAGAAATAATGGCTTTAATATCTCACCCCAGGCAAAAGATGTAATAAAAAAGGACGATTTACTAATTGTAATCGGAGAGACCAAAATAATTACTGAATTGGTCGGCAAAGCAAATCATTAAAAAATAATATTTTTGGGAACTATTACCTATTTGGAGTACACAAAAATTCCCAAAACGCTAATAATAAGAGAGGAAATATGCAAATATTCGATAGAAAACTGAAGAAATATTTTACTAATTACATACTCCAAAGTCTGTTAGCTACTATTACCCTGATTATTATTCTTTATTTTGAAAATATATTTACTAATACCGAACATCCCCCTGCCGCCGGTACTGCTTTAGGAATTACAATTCAAGGCTGGTCTTATTCAACTATACTGGTTATCCTTATAACTATTTCCCTCTTATCACTGACCAAATATTTACTAAAACCCTGGTTAAAAGATTTGGTTTAGATGCTATTCTTAAAAAATACTTAAAAAAGTTAGCAACCAACACTGCATAAGCAAGTCTATGCTTTAATGAGGTAGTTAGATAAAAAAGAATACTACTTTTTTTTATCTTTTTTCTCTTTCTTAACTCGATACTCGATACTTTCTTTTAATATATTTGTATTTTTTATCATCTTATTATAAAATATTGTTAAGCATTAATCCTGCCCAACAATTATTTATTTTAATCTACCAGCAATAAAAATTATAAACTATAGAATAATTCGAAAACTTCTTTTTCCCTATCTTGGCGCGCTGCAGAAATCATTTCTTATTTTAATTTTTAAGGAAGATAAGTTGTCCAGATGAAAATATTCTATAAACAATAGTGAATAATCTTAAAGATGAGTTATTCTTCGGGAAAATATTGAGAATATGATAAATATGATGGAAAGGAGTTGAATGTATGATAAAAAATATTTTATTTGCTTATAACCAGGTAAGCCAGAGAGAACGTAAGGGGCTCTTTAGAGAATGTATCCCCACAGAAGATGTAGAGGCTATCCGCAATGCTTTAGTTAAAACTAATAATAATATTTTATCTTTAGACCTTCTTACGACAAAGCAATTAGACAAATTTATCAGTAAACACCAACCTGTTGATATGGCCTTTGTCCTGGCAGAAGGATATAAAGATATCCCCCATACTTTTTATAGCGGGCATGGTGCGGCAATGGTCCGTAAACAGTTAAATAGATACCATATCCCCTGCGCTCTCTCCGATATTGAAAGTATGGAAATATGCCGCAATAAAGACCTTACTTATCTCAACCTCAAGAAAAAAAATATCCTAATTCCTGGTTATTTTGTTTTTGATACTCATCTTCGGTTTAATAGAATAAAATTACTCTCCCAGATAGAGAAAATAGGGTTCCCCTTGATGATAAAACCAGTCGGTGGAGGAGACAGTATAGGCATTACTCCTAAATCTGTAGTACATAATCTGCAAGAACTAAAAAACAGGTTTATCGGCCTAAAGAAAGAATTGGGTCCTGAAAAATTAATCATCGAAAAATATCTACCCGGAAGAGAATATACTGTTGGAGTCCTGGGCAGTAAAGCTAAAAAATATATTTTACCTATTATAGCTTTCCCTAAAGACCATGGCATCAGATATACTTCCACTAAAAATAAAGAGTATAAAATGAGAAAGAAATTTGAAATAATCTATCGGGATGATGAAAGATTCAAAAAACTTGCCCAAATAGCAATAAATACCTTTGATGCCGTGGGAGCTAGTGATGCTATTAGAATTGACTTTATGGAAGATGAATCAGGAAACCCTTACGTTATAGATGTAAACGGTACACCTGCTTTATCTCTAACTGGCTCTTTAACCTTTATGGCAAGTAAAGTAGGGTTAACCCATGGTCAATTAATAAAACTTATTTTTTACGAAAGTATCGTCCGATATAATTTAGCCCCTACCTATCTTCCGGAAGAGATTATATCTAAAATTCAAGCCAAGTTTGCTACTTATTATGCTGATAAAGACGATAAAGATATGGAAATATCTTTAATTTAAATAGCCCTTTGTTATCAAAAAAGAGATGGCACAAACTACCTCTTTTTTTGTTCTTTAAATTTTCTTTTATCTCTATCTATCCCTTATTTTCCATCAGATTCCAAATCTATCATCTTACTTTTTAAAGCAATCCCTTCTTTTCCAGAAAACCCCCCTAAACTACCGTCACTTTTTATGACCCGATGACAGGGGACAATTAAAGGCAAAGGATTTTTTCTCATGGTGTTTCCCACTGCCCGACAAGCCCGAGGATAACCAGCTACCTCTGCTGCCTCTTTGTAAGACCTGATTTCACCATAAGGAATTTTCCTAACTGTCTGTAATATTTTCTTTTGAAAATCCGTATAATTATCTAAATTCAACTGGTAATCCGTAAAATCAACTTTTTTGCCCATATAATATTTTTTAACCTTTTGAATTAAACTTTTCCTTCCTTTATTATCTTCGAATAGATTATTACATTTCAACTCTTCTCTGATTCTAAAAAGAACATCCTCTTTTCTCTCTTCCGGCAAAATAAAAATCCGCAAGCCCTTCTGGTCAGCTGCAAACCCTGCCCATCCCCAGGTAGTTAAGAAAATAGCATATTTAAAAATATTTTCCGACATAAATTTCCCTCCTCTTTTTGTCTTGTTACTGTTTTTATTATATAATCTAAATTAGTCGTTAGTGAATAGTCGTTAGTTTCAAATACAATTTTTCAGTTATCGGCTTACAATTATCATTATATAACTAAAAGCTTAAAACGAAAAGCGTAAAACCAAATTCGTATCTCGTGTAGTAGCGGATAGTGTGGAGCGTATAGCGTATAAGATAATCAGTATGTAGTCATAGCGAAGAAAGAAGAAGCCAGAAGTAGGGGCGTATTGCATACGCCCTCAACGATATACATAAAACTATTCATTCTTTTCTAATTTAATTGGAGAATTGGCTAATTGGTCAATATTTCACTACCATATATAAGCAATAATAAAGATTTTTATTTATGTCAGAAAAATCAGGTTGGGAGAAAATTATGCTAAAAAAAATAAATGTCTTACTGTTGGCTGGAGGAAAAAACAAAATAAGCCTGAGAAAATTTAGCGGCAAAGAAAATAAAGCTTTAATTGAAATAGGCCCTCACCGTAAACCTATGATTCTCCATATAATAGAAGCTCTAAAAAAATCAAAATACACTGATAAAATCATAGTAGCAGGACCTGAAGAAGTACAAAAATTAGTAAAAGATATGGTCTATCTAACCATTTCCGACGGTCAAACCATTCCCGATACCTTGAAATCAGGAATTTTACCCCTCAAAAAAGACCCTTTAATATTAATCTCAACTTGTGACGCCCCTTTAATAACCGAAAAACATATCGATTGTTTTATAAAAGAGTGCTACGGGTGGCCTGGTTTTGATATTTATTATCCTATAATCGATAGAGAAGTTTATCAACAGTCTTACCCCTCTTCAGATTTAAGAAGGGTTTATGCTACTCTTGTTGAAGGAAATTTTACCGGGGGGAATATTCTTTTAATAAATCCTCGAATTATCACTGAATTTGCAGATACAATCAACGACTTTATCTATTTTAGGAAACATCCTTTAAAAATGGCTCGACTTTTGGGGGCTCGAATAACCGCGAAATACTTAAGAAAATATCTATCTATCCAGGACCTGGAAAAGAGAGTCCCCGAATTATTGGGGGGTAATAAAGGAAAAGCCATCCTCTCTCCTCCGGAAATCGCTCTGGATATCGATAAACCCAGACATTTAAAAGCTCTTTGGAACAATTATTAAAGCTTACTCTTTACTCCATACATACGACCGCCATTTTTACCGGTAAGAAGATAGGAAGTGATAAAGGTTTTTTGGTCGTGTTCTAAAGCGATATCCCTTACTTTTGGAAAATAATTCCTTTCACATATTACTTTGAGAATCTGAACTTCTCCATCTTTACCATACCCTATATTTCGGGTAACTCCGAATCCCTCTTCCCGAAGTTTCTCTTCGATTCCCTGCCATTTAGTTCTGGAGATAATGCCTATAGAAATTATCTCTTTGGAAATTTTTTCCGATATAAATATTCCCACCATGTTTCCGGTAGCAAAACCACTGCAATAGGCAATGACATTAAGCCAATTCCCAATATCTTGTATTACTTTGCTCACTATCAGAATAAAAATCAAAACTTCAAAAAAACCAAGCACACCGGCAATAAGCTTTTTTCTTCTTACTATCATTTGGACTCTAAAAGTACCTATGGATACATCCAAAACTCTCGATAAAAAAATAATTCCCGCCCCTATATAAATGTTTGAATCCATCACTCTATAAATCGTACTCATTACTATTTCCATACCTTTTTTCTCACCCCTTTCTCTTTATTTTCATTTTACCATATTCTCTACTTTTAAATTACAGGCAATTATAATACAGCGAGATTAAATATTCAACTATTTTTTTAAAAATTTTTAATTTATTTTGTGATATTATAGAAGATAAATTACAATTCAGTGATAAGTGATGAGTAATGTGTAACGAGTTACTAGTATAAGTTGCTAGTTAGGAGTTTTAAATTTGAAAAAAATCTTTACAACAAACCAGAATCTAAAAAACTGAAAACCGTAAACTAAAAACTTACATTTAAAACTAACGACTATTCACTATTCACTAATGACTAATTTAAAAGAAGGATTTTCTTTTAAAATGTCGAATAATAAATAAGGATGCAGAAAAATTAAACGGAATTTTCCTCAAATAAGGGGTAATAAAAAATGTTAGAAAATTATTTCGAAAAAGGTGATAGTGCTCTGTCCATCTATGAGGCTTATGGAAGAAACCCGGTAATATTTAATAAAGTTATTGAAAATTATATAAAGGGTTTAAAAATACAACCTAAAAACATCCTTTATCACTATCGACTTGGTTATGCCTACCATTTGATGAGAAGATTAATGGAAGCAAGCGATGAATACGAAATAACACTAAAATTAGACCCTCCTCGTCTGGCCTCGGAAGCTGACCTAAAATTAGCAGCCAAATACGCTCCCAGATTATTTGTAAACCCTAAAGAATTTTTCAAACTAAAAGATTTGGTAGCAGTAATCCACCCCAAAAAAGAGATTATTGCTTATAATCTTTTCTGGGAAGACGACATAGACTACCCCGGAGATAATGACCCCTCAGATCATGAAGTGGCATGGATAGAGTTTAATAAAAGCAAAGAGGAAGTAACCGGAGTATATACTTATTTTCATAAGGCTATTCTCTTCACCGAAGAATCTGTTAAAGATAGCAACCTTCATGGCCAAAGAGCTAAAGTATTCGGACAATGGGGTGAACACGGGTCTCTACTTTTAGGATGGGAAAAATTACATCCGGAAGCAATATTTGAAAAAATCGGTAAAAGAATTAAAATAAAAAATATGGCTCAAAGATATCAGGAATTAAGTAAAAGCATTAAAAATCCCTTCCACCCTTTAGCCAGGGATTGGCCTAAAAAATTTAGCGGAAGTTACAAAGATTTTGTCAATTTTTCCAAAAATATTGAATTGCGTAGATTCCTTAAAAATAAAAAAATGGTAATAATTAGCAGATGGCCCAATGCAGTAATTAATCGCTACTTTCTTTCCTATAATTATTTCCCCAAAAAACAGTGGCCTAAATAAATCTGTATTGCATATAGAGTACCGATTATAAAATACAGTAACAAGTAATATGTAATGAGTAATAAGATTAAATTTCTGAAATTATAAAAATAAGCACTTATTACTTATTGGTTAGTTGGTTGCCTAATTAGTTGGTTAACACAAGTAATAAGTATAAAATTTTGAACAAGGAAGTAGGGGCGTATTGCAATACACCCTCAACAATATACGTAAAACCGTCAGACAGGCTTTAGACGGGGACATATAGATATAGAAAATTAAACAAAGAGAGGTAAAAAAAATCAATGAAAGCAGAAATTATCAGTATTGGTAGTGAAATACTAAGAGGGCAAATTACCGATACCAACGCAAATTTTATTGCCAAAAAATTAGTTAAATTAGATATCGATTTAGAACATATTTCAGCTGTTAGTGATAACCCTGAATCTTTATTATCCACTTTAAAACTCGCCCTTCAACGTTCTGATTTGATTATTACTACTGGTGGGTTAGGACCTACAGAAGATGATATTACCTATCAAACTATTGCCAGGTCTTTAAATCTTAAGCTGATAAAATATCCGGAAGCTGAAGAAAATTTAAAAAAAATTCTCCATAAAATAAAAATAAAAATTTCCCCAAGTAATCTTAAGCAAGTCTATCTTCCGGAAGGAGCTAAAATTATCATTAATCAATATGGCACTGCTCCAGCCATGATTTTAGAAAAAGATAGCAAAATTATATGTTCTTTTCCCGGCGTCCCCCATGAGATGAAGAATCTGATAGAAGAAAATCTAATCCCTTATCTAAAAGATAAATTTCCACCTTCTATGATTAAAAAAACAAAAATATTAAAAGTTACTGGCTTGGGAGAATCATCGGTTAATGAACTTATTCGCGATTACATAAATAAGCAAACTAACTTTACTTTTGGTATTTATGCTAACCCAGAAGATATTCAGGTTCAGGTAATTACCCAGGCTCCTAGCGAAAAAGAAGCAGAGAAATTATTACAATTTTCGGTTAATCAATTAACCAAAGTATTGGGTAATTATATTTATGGCAACGATGAAGAGACCATAGAAAAAGTAGTAGGAAAATTAATAAAAACAAAAAAATTAACAGTTGCAGTAGCAGAATCCTGCACCGGTGGAATGTTAGGTGAAATGATTACCCGCATACCGGGGAGTTCCGAATATTTTCAAGGCGGGGTGATAAGTTATAGTGCCAAAGTTAAAGAAGACCTGTTAAAAGTATCTCCGGAAGTAATTAAAAAATATGGTGAAGTAAGCAAAGAAGTGGCTCAATTAATGGCAGAAGGGGTGCGAAGATGCTGTCAAAGTGATATAGGAATTAGCATTACCGGTATTGCCGGTCCGGGAGGAGCAACGGAAAAGAAAAAAGTGGGACTGGTCTATATGGCTTTAGCTGATGGTAAAAAGACTCTTACCCAGAAACATCAGCTATTCGGAAACCGTCAATTAGTTCGCTTACGCTCAGCCCGCCGCGCTCTCAATATGCTCCGTATGTATTTAATGGAAAAATAATTATATAAAATTAATTTAAATCAATTTTATGCTTGCAAGGAGGTTAATTTTGAACAAAGTAGTGGAATTTTATGCTCCGGGAAAAATTATCTTTGGTCCGGGAAGTCTAAACCAAATTGGGGCAGAGGCAAAAAGACTAGGAAGTAAAGTTTTAGTAGTATTAGGTAAGAGTGCGATGAGAAAAAGCGGGGCACTGGATCGCTTAACTCATTTACTTACGGAAAATAATTTAGAATATGTAATCTATGAAAATATTCCCTCTGACCCTACAGTAGAAACAATAGATACCGGAACGGATCTTGCCAAAAAAGAAAGATGCAATTTAATTATAGCCCTGGGCGGAGGAAGTGTCCTGGATACCGGTAAAGCTATTTCGGCAATGGTAACCAATGAAGGCTCAGTGGCTGATTATCAAGAAATCGAAGGAAAAGGAAAAAAATTTCAACATAAAACCCTGCCCTTTATCGCCATTCCCACTACCTCGGGTACCGGCTCAGAAGCGACGAGAAATGCAGTAATCACTAACACTAAACTTGGTTTAAAGAAGAGTATAAGAAACCCCTGGCTCATTCCGGAAGTGGCCCTTGTTGACCCTGAACTTATCCTATCTCTACCCCCTTATATAACGGCCGCCTGCGGTGGTGATGCTTTAACTCAATGCATAGAATCATATTTAGGCAAGAAAAGTCAGGAAATCACCGATGCACTGTCCCTGCATGCTATAGAACTAATCGGTAAAAGTTTGGTCAAAGCAGTAAAGGATGGAAGAAATTTAGAAGCACGTAAAAATATGGCTATGGCTGCGCTTTTGAGCGGTCTTTGCCTGTCTAATTCAGGATTAGGAGCAGTCCATGCCCTCTCTCACCCTTTAGGGGTATACTATAAAATTCCTCATGGTCTGTCCTGTGCAGTACTCTTACCTTATGTAATGGAATATAATCTGCCGGTAGTTACCAAAAGATTGGCAAAAATAGCTCAGTCTTTAGGGGAAGACATCTCTTTATTGTCGGAAACGGAAGCTGCGCAAAGAGCAGTAGAAAAAATAAAAGAAATACTTTCTCAGGTCGGAATTAAAAGTAATCTATCCGAATGGAACATAAAAAACGAAGATTTTTCACAATTAATTAAGGGTGCAAAAGGGGGAAGTTTAAACAATAATCCGCGAGATACATCTGATGAGGATTTAATTAAACTGTTACATAAAATGACTGGCCTTTATTGATATAACAGAATTACATTAAATTTAAATTAATTTACTATTTACTATTTTAGTATCTACTACGATATTCGGTTCTTGGTCTAGGTGGACGAGCTTCGTCAATCTTTAAAGGACGACCGTCAAAATCGGTATCATTTAACGCATCTTTGGCTTTTCCAGCTTCTTCAGGTGAAGACATTTCTACAAATCCAAAACCTTTGCCTTCGATGATGTTTACACTCTTAACTTCGCCATGATTGCTAAATATTTCACTTAATTGATCATTAGTTACAGAATATTTAAGATTTCCTACATATAATTTACTACCTTGCATACTTTTTTCCTCCTTTTCGATATTTCTCTTAAGTCCAATAACGTTTCTTTGGGAGAAAAGAAGCAAGGAAATGATTCTAAGCTCTTAACGATAACATTATTAAAACACAAGAGATCCTTTTTTAACAATCTGTTATAGAAAGTTTAGTTGATTGTTGTTAGCATCTCTTTTCAGTAATAAAGGCCAGCCGTTTTTATCTAACAGACTTTAACATCATAAGTATAGCACAGTTTTTAATTTTGTCAAATTTTTTTTAATAATAATTTTTTTATTTACTACCCTGCTAAATTTTACACTAATTATTTCAGCAAGATTGATGTTCTGTACGACTGATTATTTCATCTTGTAAGGTCTTGTTGAGATTATTGAAATAATCACTGTAACCTGCTACCCGCACAATAAGATTTCTATACTTTTCAGGCTCTTTTTGAGCAGCTCTTAGAGTGTCAGCACTTATTACATTAAATTGTATATGATGTCCGCCTAATCTAAAATAAGCTCTGATCAGGTGAGCAAGACCATCTATACCTTTTTCTCCCTCCAGTAATTGAGGGGTAAATTTTTGATTTAGAAGAGTTCCGCCTGTTTTTACCTGTTCCATCTTGGCTGCTGATTTAATAACTGCGGTAGGTCCTAAACGGTCAGCACCCTGAAC
>Ga0222699_1000405_pt1 | contig 15795 bp, 8 predicted proteins | sample AntAcemetage1452_FD_179824 | JGI IMG/M metagenome (GOLD analysis project Ga0222699, IMG submission 179824) | Saline water microbial communities from Ace Lake, Antarctica - #1452 | ecosystem: Environmental > Aquatic > Non-marine Saline and Alkaline > Saline | place: Antarctica: Ace Lake...
AAAGTATTACTATTTGAATTTCTCATTAAAATTCCATAATCACTTCTTTGATTAAAACTACAACCAAAATTATTATTAATAATTAAGCAATTAATGACAGTATTCAAGTAAATTCCTGCTTTATAATCTGTAGGGATTTCTGCACCATAAACCGAGAATCCATTAAATGCAACAGAATCTGATGTTATTTTTATTACATGATCATTTGTATTTGATGCAGCAATAGTAGTTGAATCACGACCATTTATAGATGATAGATTAACAGTTTTATTTATATCAATATTTTCTGTATAGGTGCCATTATTTACCTTAATAGAATCTCCATTACTTGCAGCATCTATACCATCTTGTATTGAAGCATTATCTGTAATATACCAGCTATGTGGCGGATCGATCATAGCATTAGTAATAGTTATTGGTTTTGCATCAAGAGTAACATCTCCATCAATATTATAATCGCTACTTGCTATACCTTTTATAAATATTGGTTTGTTTACAATAACACTGTCTGAATAAGTTATACTCTCTACATTAATGGTTCCTGAATTCATCGTATTATTAATTCCTTCTTGAATAGTATCATAAGGATAAATTTGTGTTCCAAATTCATAAGTATTAAATGTGCCAACATAAACATTGCTATTATCGATGGATTGCATCGGACCGGCTTGAGCAAAATTAGGACTATGATTTCCAACATCATCTAACCAGTATATTCGAACAAGATAATTAGTTGTCTCAATTGTTGATAAATCGTAGGGTGATGTAATCGTATCTATTATTGTTGCAAAAGAATCACCCGGCCAACTAGTATAATTTTCTGTATAATACAAACGAAAATAACCTGAACCTTTAGTTCCATTTTTGTAAAATTCAATATTTAAATGACCACCCGTATCAACTGGATCACTGAAATCTGTTATGAATACTGTATCAGTTGGATTCATAGTATCAATACTGAAAGCATCAAATAAAGTATCTAATATGGTTTGTGCATATTGAATATATATATCAATACTATCAATTTCAACATTATTATCTTCAACATCATAATTCATGTAAAAATTAGTAGAATCACTCGACCAGGAAGGTGTTGAATCATTTAAGGTAGAACTTATAACTGGATCAAAACTTATTTTAGTTGCTTCGGTAGTGTCAACAGCCTCATTGAATATAATTGTAATGGTAAAATTGTCTGGGCCAGTATCAAAATCACTAATCAGACTATCTGATGTATTAATACTTACTATTGTTTGTGCAAATAAAATATCAGCAGGAAGAACATAAGTTAGTAAAAGGACTAAAAAAATAATAAATAAAAAAATTTTGTTTTTCATCTTGCAAAACCTCGATTTTTTAATAAAAATGTCAAGACTTAATTTATTAGAGTGATTCATAAATACTAAGTTATAATTTGTTTGATGTGATAATTTTACTTTCGAAATTTAACATATGGTAGTTCTAATTCTTTCCATTCATCAAAACCACCTAACATATTATATAAATGTGTAAAATTTCTCTTTTCCATAAGTTGCATTGCTTTTCCGCTGCGCCCACCCACCTTACAATAAATTAAATATACCTTTGATTTATCAAGCTTAGAAATTTCTTTGATAAAATTATCATTTTTAAAATCAATAAATATAGAATTTTTAATATAACCCTTATCTATTTCTTCAGGGGTTCTCACATCTAAAATAACAAAATCTTCATCGCCCAAATTTTGTTGAATTAAACGAAAAGATTCTTCTGGGGTTATATCTTCATAGATTGGTGGTAAGGTTGATTTTTTTTGGAAAAGACTACATTCAGTAATACAAAAAGCAATGACAAATAATAAGCATAAAAAAACTATATTCTTTTTTTTCACAATATTTTATTTCCCGTTATATTGATAATTAATTCTTAAAGTTTCCTTAGTATGAATCGGATCATTGGAAATTATATCAATTATTTTTTTATAATCCTTACCTGGATCAACATCATCGCAAAAGAGCTTAATAAATCCATTTTCACCAGGTTTTACAATAGATGAAAAAGCTTCTACGTGACATCCCTGATTCACATGAATGTTATGTATTTGTAAATCACTTGATCCTCTATTTTCGAAAAGGAATTCGAAACTTACCTCTTTTGAGTTTTTATTAGAGTTGATATATTTTATTTTTTCAGGGAAAAAAATTATTGGAACTTCCTGAGAATCAATATTTTCAATTGCAGGTAACTTTGGTAAAATTGTAGCTGTTAGAAATAATTTTTTCTCTGATTTTAGTTTTTTATTTAACAGAATCATTTTTATTTTTTCATAGAAAAAACCATATGTACTTATTTGAGAAACATTTAACTTACTAATTATGAATCCTTTTTGGTTTGGAGGTATTTTATTTGGTATTACTTCCAACGATAAATAAGATGGTATTTTTTCAAAGAAAATATTAAGAGATAAGCTATCATGATTCACAATCTCAACTGTATCAACCTTTGTTTCGTTATCGTATACATTGCCCAATGAAAGTGTACTATATTCTAAATCGATATCACCGTCTACTTTATTAATTTTATTAAACGGAGGAATTATTATGCCGAGAACATCTAATTTAAGTGCTTTATTTTTTGTGTTGGTAAAGATATTTACTGATTTATGAAACTTACCTCTCCTATTATGAGGATTAAAGGTAACGTTTATAAACCCACTATCTCCAGAATTTATCAAACCAGTAGACCTACTGGTTACAGTACATCCTCAAGATGATTTAACCTTCTTGATTTCAAGCGGTTCATCTCCCGTATTAGTAAAGATAAATTTGTGATGCAACTTTCCATTTGTTTCTAATACCTCTCCAAAATCGAACGATTTTTCTGAGAATGATATTTCAGGTTTTGAATATAAAAGAGATATAAAAAATAATCCTAAAAAACACAAAAATATTACTTTCTTCATTTAGTTTCTCCTAATTTTTTCTAAAAGTCTTATGAGCCAAATATTAGTCAAATTTTTCAAAGAAAATTTATAAAATTATACGAATTTTTTTAATAATATAAGCTGTCTTAAACAGAATAAATTAAGATTTCAGTTTCTCAGTAGTGGAACTTATAGTGAACCCCATTGTCCAGACAAATATATTAATTATCACTACTGTCCAGTTAAGCTTACGTCAGAATAGCGGAAAAGCCTATGATTAAAGGAGAAAACGGCATAAAAGATATTTTTTGATTTGAAATAGCTTCTTCGTTTTTACTTCATCAAAAAGAGGTAGAAAATGAATGAAGGTAAGACGGTTTTTTCTCAAATTATGAGCTATTTTTCAAAGTATGAGTTTGATAGGAATGTTAAAAGGTATAAAGGAAATTACAAAATGCGTCATTTCAGTTGTTGGGATCAATTTCTCTGTATGAGTTTTGCTCAACTAACTTACAGAAGAAGCTCACGAGATATTGAAGCTTGCCTGAATGCACAACCGCAAAAACTTTATCATATGGGAATCAGAGGAAATGTAACGAGGACAAATTTAGCAAATGCGAACCAAAATCGAGATTGGAGAATTTATGCGGAATTTGCCCAGCATTTAATTTTCATAGCAAGAAATCTTTATCAGAACGATAATTTAGCCGACATTGATTTAGACAATATTATTTATGCTCTTGATTCAACAGCCATAGATTTGTGTTTATCACTTTTTCCTTGGGCGAAATTTCGGAAAAGAAAAGGTGCGGTAAAGCTTCATACTTTGTTGGATTTACGAGGTTCAATACCTACATTTATAGAAATAACTAATGGTTCTGTTCATGATGTAAATATATTAGATGTTCTCATTCCTGAAGCGGGTTCATATTACATTATGGATAGAGGTTATATTGATTATAAGCGTCTTTACCGATTAAATAAGGAATTGAGTTATTTCATTGTAAGAGCTAAAAAGAATTTAAAATTCAAACGTTTATATTCAAATAGAGTTGATAAATCTACTGGATTGAGATGTGATCAAGTTGTTAAACTTTCAGGATATTATAAGAAGAAGGATTATCCTGAGACGATAAGGAGAGTTAAATTTTTTGATGCAGAAAACGATAAAAGATTTGTATTTCTAACAAACAATTTTGAAATTCCTGCATTTACAGTTGCCGGGCGCGGAGTCTATGGCGGGGGTGGGATAACGCCAGATATATTTATCGTACAGGACACTTTGAATTCATTTGAGCTTGAAGTTCGCAGAAATAATGTGTTCTTTCCTTTTGCAGTAGATTTTCTTTCAAAAGTTGATATCGATGAAAACTTCTATGTCGAAGATGAGCTCTTTGATGAGTTTCTTGATTCAATTCTTGAAAAAGATATTGAATTTACTGACGAAGAGCTGGCGGATTCCCAATCCTGGTTAAGAAATGCGCTAGAAGCACAAATCATCAGCAACAAGTTCGGACTTAAGGAAGGGAACAAGATAGCGATAAGACAGGATATGCAATTACAAGCAACACTTAAACTTTTTGAGCAATACGGATCCCTGAAAGAAATGTTTGCCCGTGCAGACGAGTTGGCTCAAGAATAATAACCCTATAACATAAAATAAGAAGGCTCATTTACAAGATGAGCCTTTTTTATATTCACCACATCTTCTGGCTACCAAGCCCCAGCTTGGTAGCCAGATGCTTTACTAAGCTGGGGCTTAGTAAAGAGAAATATCGGGGCAAGGGCATGTACTAAAATAAGGTTTTTTCAGACTGGACTTCATCCTTGGATGGAGTTCAGTATGAGCTGGAGAAGAATAATTCCGATATAATAAAAAAGCTCACGAAACCGTGAACCTTTCTTTTTGACAAAAATTCTTATGGTTACCAAGCTCCAGCTTGTTAGCCAGATGCATTACCAAGCAGGGGCTTAGTAAAGAGAATATCGGGGCAAGGGCATGTACTAAAATAAGGTTTTTTCGGGCTGGACTTCATCCTTGGATGGAGTTCAGTATGAACTGAAGAAAAAAGAGCAAACCCGAAATAAAAGAGCCCACAAAACCGTGAGCCTTTTCTTATTGAGTGTTTTCTCGTTCCCAACACCAGCCAACCGAACCTCATTCCTAACGCCTTCGTTGGGAATGCACTGACTATACTAAGCATTACCAAGCCAGTCTCCATTGCATTTCAGTCTTCACTACGTTACGCCCAGACAGGACGCCTTGGTAAGCAGGGGCTTGGTAATGGAGCTGCAAGCATATAATAAAAAAGCCCACAAAACTGTGAGCATTCTTTTGAGATAAAAAAAATTGGTTATCTGATTATCACAACTTTTTTGGTTTCATACAACCTGTTCTCAATAAGAAGCTGGTAAAGATAAATGCCCGAAGACAATTCCTTGCCCTGCGAGTTTTTCCCATCCCACGAGAGTTGAATGTCCTGATTTTTTTGAACATCATTATTATACAGCGTATTGACGAGCTGCCCTTTTATATTATACACATTCAATGAGAGCTTTCCTTGTTTGGGAGACAAAATGTTAAGAGATGTGTATAGGGAAGTTGTACCAAAAGGATTTGGGATATTATGCAAAATACCGAATGTAGTTGGTTCGAATTCCTGTTGAGTAACAGGAAGACTAGTATTATCAGTATCAATCGCAATAACTGGATCATATTTTGTTGCATTATCATCGTAAAATTGACAATTTATCATTAAGCTGTTCTCAAAACTAAGACCAGCGGTTTCTGATGGATATTCAATTACTATCTTAACATGAATTAAACCTGTTGGTGTTGTTGGTAAAGAATTACCCCAACCTGCGGCACTTGTATATTCGAAAGTAACAGCTAATAAAGAAGATGTATTATCATTAAGCAATAATAGATATAATGGAGGACCTGCATTCGATGTAAGTGTTCCCTTCGTTACAGTTACTTTACTATTGCCATAAATGCTTTGTCCAAATCCTAAAGTACTGTAATTAAGATATACCATACCTGTTCCAATTCTTGTTCCTGTTGCAGAAGCATTAGCCATTACATCAAATTCATAATATCCATTTGTGCCACCAGCAGTTATCTCACCATTAGCAAATGTAAAAGCAATTCCTACATCTTCTTTCGTAAAGTTAGCATATGCAAATCTAGCATAAAAGATTGCTATAAAAGCAAGTAATATAGTCATTAAAATGATTAATAAATATTTATTTTGTTTCATATTTTTTATCTTATGCATAACACTCATACAATTTTTCCTTCCTATTCTGCTGTTACATAATAGAATTTTTTCTCATTTGTTACTGGGGCTGTCCAAGTTGTATCAATAAATATCCCTGTTGGGTCTGGTGAATTAAATCCTGAATATGGATTTTCCGAAGAATAAACTTTATATAATGTTGCATTGGGAACAACATCCCAAGTAATAATAACATTGTTTCCATCTATATTAATTGAAACATTAGCTGGAGTAGAAAGAATACCAGGGAGACTATTATTATCAGTATCAATCGCAATAACTGGATCATATTTAGTTGCGTTATCATCGTAAAATTGACAACCTGTCATTAAGCTATTCTCAAAACTAAGGCCGGAAGTTTCTGAGGGATCTGCAATTTCTATTTTTACATGAATTAAATTTGTTGGTGTTGTTGGTAAAGAATTACCCCAACCTGCTGAAGAAGTATATTCGAAAGTAACAGCTAATCGAGAAGATGTATTATCATTAATTAATAGTAGATATAATGGAGGTCCTGCATTCGATGTAAGTGTTCCCTTTGTTACAGTTACTTTACTATTGCCATAAATGCTTTGTCCAAATCCTAAAATACTGTAATTAAGATATAGCATACCTGTTCCAATTTTTGTTCCTGTTGCAGAAGCATTAGCCATTACATCAAATTCATAATATCCGTTTGTGCCACCAGCAGTTATCTCACCATTAGCAAATGTGAATGTAATACCTATATTATCAGCTTGAGCATAACAAATACTTATGAAAAGTATAATACAAATTAAAATAAAAAGTTTTTTCATATTAGTTAAAAAGAAATCCCGGATTCGCCAGACGGCGAACCCGGGGGTTTTAATATATTAACACATTATCTCATCAAGATGAGTTTTTTAATTTCTTGAGATTTACCGTTCACAGTCAGGTTATAGAAGTAGATTCCTGGAGAGAGCTGTTTTCCTGTATCATCTGTGCCATTCCATTGTAATGATTTGTAATCTGAAATGCCAGAATATAGATCTTTAACAAGCTCGCCCTTGACGTTGTATATCTTCAATTCAACCTGGGCTGTTTGATGTAGATTGAAAGCAATCCTTGTACCGTTCACAAAGGGATTGGGCGCATTCTGCAATAAACCGAATATCTCAGGTCGAGCTATCTGACCAATGCCAGGATCAACCAGATCGGGAATCGTAAGCTGAGCTGCTTTGTTATAATGATGAACAATTCCACCGTAGTCAATTGATTCCAACCAGTAGTAGTACACATCACCAGATACCGGTTCTTCTATTGTATCTTCATAGGTGTAGGAGCTCTTTTCGCTTGTAGTTCCATTTCCATCAAAGAATTCTGATACTTTTTGAGCATTGGTGAAATCATCTTCAGCATTTCTGTAGACGAACCAACCCATGTTGTCTGTTTCAGATTCAGTCTCCCAGTAAAGGACGGGGATCTTATCGAGGTATTGAGCAGTGAAAGTGGAAAGCACAACAGGTAAGGTGTGATCATCTGTATCGTCAGCAGTAACAGGATCGTATTTAGTTGCATTATCATCGTAGAATTGAGTACCTGTCATTAAGATATTCTCAAAGCTAAGACCTGCAGTCTCAGTGTCATCAGCAATATCAATCTTAACATGAATTAAATCTGTTGCTGTTGTTGGTAAAGAATTACCCCAACCTGCTTCAGAAGTATATTCGAAAGTAACAGCTAATCGAGAAGATGTATTATCATTAATTAATAGTAGATATAATGGAGGTCCTACATTCGATGTAAGTGTCCCTCTTGTTACAGTTACTTTACTATTGCCATAAATGCTTTGTCCAAATCCTGCAGTACTGTAATTAAGATATACCATACCTGTTCCAATTCTTGTTCCTGTTGCAGAAGCATTAGCCATTACATCAAATTCGTAGTACGAATGGTCTGAAGCAAGATATCCATTGTCGAATGTGAAGGTTAAGCCAACAGCATCCTTACTACCATTATCTTGAATACCCTTTACAACACCTTTGTTGGGGTTTGAGGCCTTTGTTGTCTGAAGCGGAACACTTGTTGATTTTCCAGCATTAGCTCTCCAATAAGGATTTAAATCCTCCGTATTAACCTGACCATTAAGATTGAAGTCTGCTGATTCGTAACCTGCCAAACCAGTCTGGGGTCTCCAATAATCATTTCTGTCAATCGTATTAATGTTACCATCATCATCAGCATCACCGGTATACAGTGCATAAACATCGGTTTCAACTTCCTTGAAACCGTTAAGATAGGCAGTTCCATCAGTTGTCAGATTAATGGTTGTTGCCTGGCTTGCAAAGTCGCCGAATTTGTGTGTAGTAAAACTCATCATTGCAAGATGGTTCCTGTGCATTATGACAAGGTAATACTCAATATCAGTTGTGTAGTAGAAAGGAAGACTCTTTTCTCCACTAGCGTTAATGACATAACCATCAGTTGACACATAAGCATCTGCGGTTTTTACAGTTGCACCAGTAGCCGTATTTCTAAGTTCTACGGTAATTACATCAACAGCATTGGAAGGAGCACCAGCAGGAAGAAGTCCAGCAGTGTAAAGATCATTATTCATTGTGCCGCCAGTTTGATATGGACCCTCAAGGAATACCGTGATATTTGCGTATGCAGGAAGGTCATCCTTAGGTGCAGCTGAACCATATACCCATGTGGATTGAACACCACCATCTTTTGTTACAATTTCTGTATAAGAGATATGGTTTTCATCAAATCCGCCAAGCTTGGTCGGGTTGTACACTGCAGCCATTCTGAAGTTGTATTCAGTGTCGGACGCAGGAGCAGGAAGAAGCGCAGTGTAGACATTTGAAGTTGTACCATTATCATAGCATGCGATGTCTGCAAGGAAGTGCCAATCTGGCACACCTGATGCAATGGCAGTATCGATCTCAACTACATAGTAGCTGACACCATGATAAGCTTTTGTACCAGTATAGAAAGGATCATCAGGGGACAAGGTGTAGCTAAGGAATATCCATCCACCATTATCACCAGGATTATCTGTCCAGTTTGTAGGATCGGGTGGACGAGGAGCACTGAGCTCCTGGATTACGATATCAGTCAGGTCGGACATGTAATCAGGAGGATTGGTGTTGTACTCCCATGCGTAAAGAGTCAGATGATCTGCTGCTTCGAAAGGCAGTGTTGAGATACATGCACCGGTAACCTCTTTGAATCCATTCACAAGGAGCTGTTCTTCCGGAACGGAGAGTGCAACATGACTGCTGCTGAAGTCAACTAAGTTTCCATAATCCTGGTTTCTTGTTCCATTTACATCCGCAGCTGCAATCCTGAGATCAAAGTAATTATTTTGATATGGTTCTGTTGGATACAGTTCCATTACATATTGAGTAACAGTTGGATAATATGAAGTTCCATGCATATCTGTATCGTACCAGGGTGTATAATCTACATAAGTGGAAACCTCATCACCAAAACCTGAAGCAAGACCATAATCAAATATGAAGCTCGGACCAGTTGGGTCACCCCACCAGTTGTCTTCAGCATCTAGTGTGCCGGCAACAGCGGCATTGAGGATACCATAGTTGGTGTTCCCCACGATATGATTATAGTGCACGGCCCAGGTAGAGACATCATCAACGGAATCAGTAATCTCGATTCCAATCGGATTGTTGGTAAAGGTATTGCCAGTAATCGTGAGGGTGGTTGTGGTCTCTTTCAGCCTGAGGCCAGATACCACGTTGGAGTCAAAGGTGTTACCCGTCAGTGTGTTGCCGCTATTGCTCTGAAAGCGCATGCCGTACGAGGTATTCAAGTTACATGTATTGTTGGTGAAAGTGTTATCGTTAGACCCAGTACCACCGGGAACAGACCCTGTAGTATGATAGAAGCCATTTACGCCGTTCGAGCTCGCTATGTTGTCTTCAAAAGTATTATTGCATGATGATTCCGTTTTGAAACCGTAGCTACCGTTCGAGCTAGCAATATTTCCCGTGAAGGTGTTGTTATCTGAACCATATATCTCAAAGCCCTGTCTGAGACTGCCCGAGACGTCATTGTTCGTCAGTATGTTGTGGTGGCTCCCAAGACCTAGCCAGATGCCGTCCCAGTTGCCCGTTAGAACATTATCGAAGATATTGCAGGATGACACGCCAGCATTAAGATATATCCCTGCTCGTCCAGCTACAGTTGCACCGCTTACCGTGAATTCTGAGATACTCACTGAACTCGCAGTTACAAAAAAGCCGTGGCCATAGGGGTCCGGTGCGGTCACAGTAACGGTAGCGCTGCTTGCGCCTGTCAGGGTGAGCGATTTATCCACATTTACGTTCTCGGTGTATGTACCTGAATTCACCCAGACCGTGCTGCCGATTCCCTTGCTGCCTGTCACAGCATCTATACCGCGCTGGATACTTCCGCTAGTTTGAGTTACAAATGCCTCGTTGAGTACCCACTCGATATATCCGAGATTTGCATCATCGAGTTTGTGATAAATCAGGTCTTCAATGGCGAAATTGTCAGCGGGACCGTTGAAGGTACTACCGATGAAGGATATCGGTGAGTGGCCAGTGAAATCTGTACCAGGCCAGAAACCTGCGATTTGCCGCATACCAGCAGTATTGTAGGTGTTGGGTGTGAATGTTCCGGTACCGCTCCATCCTGGATAGTCCCAGATCATACCCCATACACCAGTTCCTCCGAATACCTGACCGTTCCCACCAGTTCCCTGGAAGGTATTGTCAGTAACCGTTGGATTACCAGAAACCGAGCTGATCATGAGAGCGAACTGTCCGCCTCCATTGGCTGCTCCGTCAAAGAGGTTGTTTTGTATAAGTAGGGTTGGACCTATTGCTGACAGCCACACACCTTTATTGAGCCAATCCATATCAAAGGTATTATTTGTAATGGTTGCACTTGCTGCGCCCTCAACAAGGATACCGGTGTTAGAGTTGAGATCGGTACCCTGAATGGTAAAACCATTAATGGTACAGGTAACCAAGGCGCCTGTTTTAACAACACCACCCGGATTGGGTCCAACATCGTAAGCCGTGCCCTTGATAAAAGTAGTAGCAGCTCCTGATTCAGAATTAATAGTAACGTCTTTATCTACAACTACATTTTCAAGATATGTACCATCAGAAACTATTACTTTATACCATGTCAGCACATCTGCGTAGTCAATACCATGTTGAATAGTATCTGTATAGAGAAGTATATCTCCACCAGCATTTTCTACCCACACATCGGTATCATAAGTTGTTGTAGTGCACCATGGTCGATAATCAACATATGAAGTTACCTCATTACCAAGTCCGCCTGAATTGTTGTAAGGGGGGACACCAGGAGTTAAGGGCTTATTGTCAAGAGGTCCGGTTACATCGCCCCACCAGTTGTTCTCAGCATCGAGTGTACCAATAACGGCAGCATTTGAGATACCATAGTTAGTGTTACCCACGATATTATTATTGTTCACGGTCCAAGTAGAGACATCAGTAGCAGGATTATTAGCAATACTAATCTCGATACCAATCGGATTAAGGGTTATGTTGTTGTTCTCAATTGTGAGATTCAACACTGGAGGTTGAGGATCCCACTCATTCACCCTAATGCCAGATATGCCGTTAGAGTCAAAGGTGTTACCCGTTAACGTGACGCCGTTCCCGCCATGTATGCGAAAACCCTGTTCAGTGTTCAAGTTGGCAGTATTGTTCGTGAAGGTGGCGTTGGCACATCCGCCCCCGTCTCCTGTAACTGAATAGAAGCCGTATCTGCTGTTCGAGTTTGCAATGTTGCTCGTGAACACGTTGTTGCTTCCAGAGTCAATCTTGAAGCCGTATCTGCCAGCCGAGGTAGCAATGTTGTTCGTGAAGGTGTTGTCATCCGAAATATATACCTCAAAGCCCTGTCTGAGACTGCCCGAGACGTCATTGTTCGTCAGTATGTTGTGGTGGCTCCCAAGACCTAGCCAGATGCCGTCCCAGTTGCCCGTTAGAACATTATCGAAGATATTGCAGGATGACACGCTAGCATTAAGATATATCCCTGCTCTTCCATCTACAGTTGCACCGCTCACTGTAAATTCTGAGATATTCACAGAATTCGCAGTTACAAAAAAGCCGTGGCCACTGGGGTCCGGTGCGGCCAAAGTAACGGTAGCGCTGCTGGCGCCTGTCAGGGTGAGCGATCTATCCACATTTACGTTCTCGGTGTATGTTCCTGCAACGCAGCTAATAGTTTCACTACCAGCGGCAGCATTAATTGCAGTTTGGATAGAAGAGAAGTAAGGGTCACCTTTACTAAGAATCTCTACAGGCCAGAATGATATTCCGGTCATGGAAGCATTATACCATGGTACATAATCTACATTGTTGCTTACCTTATCACCATGACCTAGTGCGATATTAAAGGTGTTGTCAGCATGTGTAGGACCACTTGCCTTACCCCACCAGTTGTTTTGTGCATCTAGTACTGCTTTGGAATCATCATCATTTTGTAGCCCAAAAGTGTTTCCGTCAATGGAGTTGTGGTTTACTACAATTCCGGCTGCACAGTTGTTAACTTGTACACCAACATCACAAGTCGTGATCGTATTTCTTAATACAGAAATTCCAGTTAAGTTATCACACTTCGTAGTGTGTCCTAATGAGATACCCCAAAGGAAATCTGTGATTCCGTTGCTCAATATTTGAACATTATTCTGATTTGGATTGAGGTTACCTGAAGTTGACATTACATCAATACCACGATAGGCTTCAAGCAGCGATGCGCCCGGATCAAGTGTGGAAGAAGCAGTATTGCCTGAGATAATCATATTATCGCGTTCGGTGCCAATAGCTCTGAAAATATCACCTTCGAAAGTATTATTTCTAATAAGAACATTTCCGGAAGGAGGTTCAACAACAGCATTATAATTTACATAGATACCTTCGTAAGCTACTCCGGTTGTCTTAGCAGGGGCAGTCGCAACAAAACTATTGTTACGAATAATAAGTCCACCAACATCATTATGAAGGAATCCCGCGCCCACGCCGGAATCCGTTACAAGCATCGTAATTAAGCCACCCGAACCGTTATTACTAACGCTGAAAGTGTTGTTTTCGATGCGTGCACCAGTATTTTCAATGGCCACACCATAGATAGTTACGGCACCCATGGGTGTATCCGAGGTTTCTATAGTAAAATCATGAATTTTTACATTTGGTGCCTGGACGCTGATAACCTCGGAGTGGTCCACAACAGCCACACCCTTAATCGTTACGGCATCGTATGCTTTTGCTGATCCATAAGGTCTAAGCTCGATCGTTTTATCAATTACCAGGTCTTCGTTGTATATTCCTGTTGCTCCTGCATGAACAATTACAGTACCGGGGTCTTCTACACCAGCGATACCATCCTCTACAGTTTTAAAAGCATTCCATTGCCACCAGAGACCTGATGTAACATTACCTTGTCCAGTCCAATCATCGTTTACATACACGATGTTTGGTGTGCTATCCTTATACATAACATCAGAATAATCTTCAAATATAGTTTGGTTATTGCTAATGTCCTTGCAAGTGATTTTTACAGCGATGAGAACTTCAGCATGGGTTTCATTTGAAATAGTAACATCTGCTTTCCAATTTTGAACACCTTTAGCAGTAACATTTGTAGCAGTAGCAGAACAAGGGTTATCACCATCTGCAAAGATCTGTACAAGAGGCAGTGGTGAAGTAGTGCTTAAAGCTTCATTAGATGTAAATTCTACTGTAATGATATCACCTTTGACTGAAAGCTTGGGAGCACCAGAGTGATTTGAGTTCGTAGCGTCTAATGTTAGAGTAGGAGCAATACCATCATAAATATCTACCGGATCAGGTGTATACTGAACATTTGCGCCATTTGTACATGGTATAGGTGTAGTTGTTGGCAAATAATCAAGCGTAAGATCATTTTTATCAGGTCCAAAAGGTGGGGTCTGTTCTTCAAAAAAAATCCTGAACTGATTGAGTGGAAGACCAGCATTAGTAATACTAGTAGCATCAATACTTTCTGCACCATTAATAATAGTAAAATCGTCCCACACAGAAGAAGTCCAGGTAAATGAAGTATAATCTATCTCGGCATCTAACTGTACCTTGATGTATTCTACGGTGGTGACTCCCTTTGTCTCTGCTCCCGAAATAAGAGCAATTTGCTTCGTTTGTGCAAGTGCTTGAGCTGAGAATGCGAGCACAAAAAGTGAAATAAGTAAGATTGTAATTTTTGTTTTCATAATAAATTTCTCCTTTCATAAGAAATATATGAATTATTTTTGTTTGTTAAAGACGTTAATATAAAATGAATAAATTCCCTACCAAAGACGTTAACATAATTTAGGTGTTTAATACCTGTTTTAGAAATTTCCGTTTTTTTAGTATTTTCGTTTTTCATTATCTTTTATTTTATGATAACCTTTTCGAGGTTTGAATAATTGCTCGTTTCCTTTGCTAACAAATTAATAATTTTTTCTACCATTACATCCTTTTTAATTTATTTTAATAAAAACAACGCCAATAAGCAATTTAGACAGATGTTTTTTTCTAGTGTCAAGTTTTTGGATAAATTTGTTGTTTTTTAAATAAAGAAAATTCTTTAAGTTGATTATCCCCGTGGCAGAGCCAAGGAGTATTACACCAACTTAATTTCAGCAAGCTGAAAAACGAATTTTCCATTATTTACCTCTCTGCCTACGGCATCTCCCCTAAAAATAGGGGAGAAAATTTGGAAACCCCGACGCAGAGCATCGAGGAATTCTGTCGATTAAAATCATGGCTTGTTTCATTGCAAACAATTAACAAATTAATAATTTTTTCTACCATTGCATCCTTTTTTTTCTCATATTATAAAATGATTTATTAATATATATAATAATAATAATTAATAATACGAACAAAAAAGACAAAAAAAAATTTCTGCTGTCAAGTTTTTGTAAAACACTTGTCAGCATACGCTTAAAAATTTTTGTGATTATTGCAACTACTTGAACATAAAAAAAATAAAAATTACTAACAATTTGTCGTGAAAATAAAGATACTCGCAAAGACGCCCCGATACGGTTTACCCCGTTGGTTTTCCTTATTCAACTGGGGTCATCCTTCCCTACTGGACAGGCAAAGAACACAAAGGAAAAAAGAAGAATTTTTTTTAGAACAATCTTCTGCTCGTTCCTCCTGTAAGCTTTCGGGACATTTGGGAATGAGATTTTTAAAAATTTATTTAACTGGAAACGGTTTATTTGTCAAGAATATGCAGACTGGACTTCACGTCCGCTGGATGACAGCGAGAGTGGAGTTCAGAATGCGAGAATGCAAAACTTTCGTCTCATGAGTCTGCAGGCTAGACGGAACTAATGTATGGAAAATGGCTGAATGTATTCAGCCCCTACGGATAAGATTATTTATGAAAATAAAAATAAATATGAATCTGAGAAAATCCGTGTAAATCCGTGAGCAAAAAAATATTATCTATTTATCTCCAACTGATGCAAAGCAGTAAGTACTGTTTTCTTTTTTACTTCTATTCGGGATCCCGGGAAGTTATTTTTTGTGTATTTTTCATATCAGAAGTATAAACACACCCCGTCCCGTGTAATATAAAACGCTTCGCTATTAC
>Ga0222699_1000408_pt1 | contig 15734 bp, 20 predicted proteins | sample AntAcemetage1452_FD_179824 | JGI IMG/M metagenome (GOLD analysis project Ga0222699, IMG submission 179824) | Saline water microbial communities from Ace Lake, Antarctica - #1452 | ecosystem: Environmental > Aquatic > Non-marine Saline and Alkaline > Saline | place: Antarctica: Ace Lake...
AATCTTTCAAAACAATATGGAATCGGTGATGCGGCCGTCATGGGCATTCACGATATGGACTTTACAGTGGAGTCTGGTGAATTCGTCAGTATAATGGGGGAGTCGGGTGCAGGAAAATCAACCCTCCTTTCGATAGTGGGGGCCATGACTCCCCCAACTTCGGGTAAATTCCTCGTAGATGAGATTGACGTCTACGGCCTGGGATCTGAAAAAAGAACGGATTTTCGAAGGGAGTTTATCGGGTTTGTATTTCAGAGCTTTCATTTAGTGCCCTATCTGACGGTTGTGGAAAATGTTATGCTTCCACTGACGACCGTTAAGGCAAGTAAGAAAAGGAAACGTGCCCTTGCTGAAGAAGCTCTGGATCAGGTGGGCCTGACAGGAAAGGAAGATCGTCTTCCGAGCCAGATTTCAGGAGGAGAAAAGGAACGGGTTGCCATTGCCCGGGCAATCGTGAATGACCCGCCAGTAATACTGGCTGATGAGCCGACCGGAAACCTCGATTCCGCAACATCACACGAAATCATGGGCCTTCTCCAACGACTCAATCGGGAAGGCACAACCATACTCATGGTAACCCATAGCCAGGATTGTGCCGCATATGCGGAAAGGGTTTTGCGGGTATCAGACGGCCGTTTGATTGAAAAAGATGAACATCGAACATCGAATGAAAAACAAACATCAACTTTAGGGACTTTTCCGGGTTAGGGTTTGCTAATGTCTCGACAGAAAAATTCCACTCACAGGGGATGGCGGTTTAATATTCCCCGGCTGATTGCCGGAGCCGTGGGGATTGTTTTGCTCTCCGCAGCTTTTATAAAGATGATGGATATGGATCTGTTCATCCGGCAGATGAGAGATTACGACATCATATCCAATTATCTCCTTCTGAGCATAAGCGCCCGGGGTTTGATTGCCCTCGAGTGTACCCTGGGGGCCGGATTGCTGGTCTTTTACAGGCCCAAACTAATGCTCCTATTAACATCATCGTTATTGTTGATCTTTGTAGGGGCATCCGGTTGGGCCTGGCTGACGGACGCCACAAGAGACTGCGGGTGTTTCGGGGCGTGGATTAAACGTACCCCGGCAGAAGCGGTGCTTGAGGGACTGATCTTGTTGGCGTTAACAGTCATTGCCTGGGCCATATTCCGTCCTTCACAAAAATCCGAGGCTCGGCCAAAGGCCTGGGCCATAGCGGTTGCCTGCCTCGCCGGGTTGATTCTACCTTTGGTGTTTGGTTCTCCCGTAACACAGCTCGACCCGAACCAAACCAGGACAGGTGGCATTTTTTTAGGCGATTTGAAGATTGAAGGACTGGATCGTATTGACTTGGCCCATGGCGATTATCTTATTGTCTTAATGGACACCGACTGTTCACATTGCCGGGATGCAGTCGCCGAACTAAACTGGCTGGCAGAAGACCCTGATCTGCCCGAGGTTCTTGCACTGTCCTCCAACGGGGAGGACCAGCTCAAGGGGTTTACGAAAGAGCTTCAGGTCATCTTTCCCATTGGACATATCACTGAGAAAGATTTCTGGCGTCTGCTGGGAGATGGAAATACGCCCAGAACCTTCCTTGTGCGCGATCGGGTGGTGCAAGAGGTGTGGAATACTGAAATCCCTGATGAAGATACGATTAAATCAATCGTAGCCGTTCACCGAGAACCTGTGTAAACACGTATAAGCTACCTTGGAGGTGGGATGGTGAAGAAAAAAGCAACCGACGGACAATACGTAAAAAAGGAGACCACGCTGGTTGTTGCCTTTGTTGCTCTCATAGTGGGTTTCCCGAGAGGCCCTGCGAAATCCAGAATTTTGTCACCTCTCTCTAATTGTGAAAGCATGTGGGTTGTTTTCCCCACAACCTGGAAAACGATGGTTACAGTCCCCTCCCTTGGGTCGGAATCAACAATGGTAAGGGGAATGCGTTCTCCCCTTTCATCCACCCGAAGGATGACAAACTGGCCCGGCCTGCGCTTTTTAGCAATATCGGGTGCAATGACCTTGAGCCTCACAATCTGGGGGGTCAGGACCTCTTTTTCCGCTATTTCCGGCATTCAACTCTCCCTTTTACTCGCTCTAATTAATAGTCAAATCTGTGCTCACCCATATAGGGCACGACAACAAAAATCTAATTTTTCAGGTTCGGCAGGCATTACTGCTTCCCCTTTCCTATAAGAAAAATGCCATAGGTTGCTCTAAGGTTGGCAAAAAGTTTAATGATATTTCCGCTTTTTTCGTGATGATCTGTGTTAATCGCCACTTCTCGCAGGATAGAGAAGCCAGTTTCCCTTGAAAACCTCCGGAAGTCCTTGAGGGCAATGACGCGAATATTCGGGGTGTTGTGCCAACCATAAGGAAGCTCTTTGGTGATGGGGGCATGGCCGGTTATCAGTAGTTGCAGACGAACGCTCCAGTGACTGAAACTGGGAAAGCTGACGACTCCCCTTTTGCCAATGCGCAGCATGGAACGGATAAGTTCTCCCGGCTCATATATCTGCTGAAGGGTCTGGCTCAGGATAACGTAGTCGAATGCGTTATCCGGGTAGTCAAGGACCTCTTCATTGATATCCCCTTGAAGTACGGTCAGGCCTTTTTCAACACACTTGGCCACCTTATCTTCGTTGAGTTCTATCCCCGTGCATGTCACCCCTTTGTTTTTTTTGAGGAAGTGCAGCAGCTCTCCCTCCCCGCAGCCTAAACCTAAGACTTTAGACCTGGGCTCGATCCAGGATGCTATTATCTGAAGGTCAAATCGTATTTTGCTATCATTCTGTTTCATTGTAGACACGTTCTAAAAAACCTTTTATTAGAGCAGTTAATCGTTCATTAGGCAACAGAAAGGCATCATGGCCCCAGTCAGCTTCGATTTCGCAGAAGCTTACATCAAGACCGTTTTTCTTCATGGCCTTCACTATAGCCTTGGATTGATACGTTGGGTATAGCCAATCCGAGGTAAAGGAGACCACTAAGAATTTTGCCATGGCCCTGGCAAAGGCCTTAACGAGAGAGCCGGAGTCATATTGTCTCGTTAAATCGAAGTAGTCTGCGGCCTTTGTAATATACAGAAAAGAATTGGCATCAAATCGCTCCACGAATTTCGAGCCCTGGTATCTAAGATAGCTTTCCACCTGGAAGTCCGCATCGAAGTTGAATGAGAAATCACTCCTGTCCTGGAGACGACGCCCGAATTTGTGCCGCATGGACTCGTCCGACAAATAGGTTATGTGACCGATCATGCGGGCTACGGCCAGACCCAGGTCAGGTTTCGCGCCATTATAATAGTCGCCCTTGTTCCAGTTGGGATCCGCCATGATGGCCTGCCTGGCCACTTCATTAAAGGCTATGGTCAGGGCGGAATGTTTTGGTGTAGTTGCGAGCGGAATAGCAGAGACGATTCTATCCGGGTATCTCAGGCACCATTCCAGGACCTGGAGCCCGCCAATGGAACCACCCACGACTGCGAGGAGCCTCTCTATGCCAAAGTAGTCAATCAGCGCCTTTTGGGCTGTAACCATGTCACCGATGGTGACCACGGGGAAATCAAGGCCAAAAGATTTCCCGCTCTTCGGGTTGATGGATCCGGGGCCGGTAGAACCCATACAACTGCCGAGTATGTTGGAACAAATAACGAAATATTTATTGGTATCGATTCCCCTGCCCGGACCCACCATAATCTCCCACCAACCAGGTTTGGTATCATCTTTACTGTAATAACCGGCCGCGTGGGAATCACCCGACAGGGCGTGCAGAATCAGGACGGCATTGCTCCTGTCAGGATTCAGTTCCCCATAGGTCTCATAGGCGAGTGTCACAGGACCCAATGTGGAACCGTTTTCAAGGGTCATTTCCTTCGGCGGCTGGGCAAAGGTGAAGAATTTTTTCTCCACAATCCCCACCGATACGCCGTTTCTGTCCTGTTCTATATATTCACTCATCAAACACTCTCCAAGGCCTGGCTAAGATCACCTTGGATATCCTCAATCGATTCTATGCCCACGGATAGCCGGATAAGATCGGGGGTGATTCCACCTTCTCGCTGCTGATCTTCGGAAAGTTGAGAATGGGTGGTGCTTGCAGGGTGAATAGCCAGGCTTTTTGCATCGCCTACATTTGCCAGATGAGATATGAGCTCTAAGTTGTTTATGAATGTTTCACCGGCTTTTCTACCCCCTTTAATCCCGAAAACCACCATACCTCCAAAGCCATTTTCAAATTGCTGCGATGCTGTTTCATAGGCTGGATCTTGTTCAAGCCCAGGATATCTTACCCATTTTACAGCGGGATGATCCGTCAAATACCGTGCTACCGCCATGGCATTATCGCAGTGACGCTGCATCCTGAGGGGAAGTGTTTCAATCCCCTGCAAGAACATCCAGGCGTTGTCAGGGTTTATGCAGGCACCAAGATTTCTCAGGGGCACAAGTCTCATCCGCGTAATAAATGCCAAAGGATTCAGATCTCCAAGATCATGTGCATACCGCAGCCCATGATATGATGCGTCCGGCTCATTAAAAAGACGGAATTTTCGGTCCGTCCAATCAAACTTGCCACTATCCACTACAATGCCGCCAATCCCTGTGCCGTGGCCTCCCAACCATTTGGTCAGGGAATGTATGATAACATCCGCACCATGTTCCAGAGGTCTGAATAGATATGGCGTGGTAAATGTGGAATCAACCACCAAGGGGATATGATGTTTGTGCGCTATCTCTGAAATGGCCCTTATGTTTGCCACATCAAGCACGGGGTTGCCAATGACCTCGGTAAACAACATTCTGGTGTGTTCATTGATTACTTTCTCGAAGTTATCCGGATAGAGCGGGTTTTCGAATTTTGTCTTGATGCCAAGTTCAGGCAGGATAGAATCAAACATGGTATAGGTGCCGCCATATAGGCTATTAGCTGATACCACTTCGTCGCCGTGGCCGCATATATTTATCACAGCATAGAAAGTGGCCGCTGTCCCCGATGCAAGGGCAAGTGCTGCGGCGCCACCCTCAAGGGCGGCCATCCTCTCTTCGAGCACTCCGTGAGTAGGATTCATCATGCGTGTGTACATATTCCCCGGTTCTTTAAGCGCAAACAGATCTGCAGCATGCGTGGTACTTTTGAAAACATATGAACTTGTCCTGTAGAGTGGAATGCCTCTTGAATTTGTTTCATCAATCTCTGCACCTGCATGTAAGGCCAGTGTGTTGAATCCGTACTTGTTGTTTGGCATGAGTTATTCTCCTATGTAACGAGATCAAAGTATTGGGGAAAAGCAATCGCATGATTTGCAGATTTTGATCTTCTCCCTCCAGTCTTTATGAACAGCACCCTGGCAAATGGTGCCATTAATGAACCAGCACAGGTCGCCCACCTGGAACTCCCATGCCGGACACTGGGTCTTCAGTTCAAAAGGGCACTTTTTCTTGACCCAACAGGGCTCTTGATCATCAGGGCTTGCATTGATCTTAGAGAGCAAAAAATAGATCTGCCGCTCGGCATGAACCGGGATAGACCTCCATCCCTGCTCGTAACTATGAATGGCCTTAACCGAAGTCCCAAGCAGTTGCGCCATCTGCTTCTGCGTCTTGTTCAGCCTCTTTCGTATGGCCACAAATTCCTTTCTATCCACTGTCTCCTCCAAAAAATATTCAAAACGCTTGGCTTAACTCCCGCAGTGTGGCATAAAAAATAACACATGGTGGTACCTCTGTCAACAAAAAAATTGGTGAAAAAGTGCTTGACTATACCTCACTATGTGGTATATTCTATATCACAGTGTGGCATAGTAGTCAACGAAATATTTCGAACTGTGCGATTATACATCTATTTCTTTGCCACAGAGGCTCAGAGACACAGAGGGAGACAGATATGACAGACCATCCTGATGATAGAAATATCCTGGACGAGATCCGGGCTATTAAGAAGAGATTGAAACATAGACTTCTTATCCTCACACACCATTATCAGCGTAGCGAGATCGTGGATCTCGGCGATTTCAGGGGGGACTCATTTGGGCTTTCTCAGAAAGCTGCGGCTGACAAAGCCGCGCAATTCATCGTTTTCTGCGGTGTCCATTTCATGGCCGAAAGTGCGGCGATTCTTTGCCAGCCTCACCAAAGCGTTCAGATACCTGTCCTGGAGGCTGGATGCTGGATGGCGGACATGGCAGATACCCAAGCCGTAAAAAGGGCGTGGAAAGACGTTGCAACCATCGTTGATGAAGAATCTGTGATGCCCATTGTATATATGAATTCGGATGCTGAGCTAAAGGCGTTTTGCGGCAGACACGGTGGTACTGTTTGCACCTCATCCAACGCCCCTGCAGCGTTTCGCTGGGCTCTTAGTCAAAGAGAGAAGATATTCTTTTTTCCGGATGAACACCTGGGTCGCAACACGGGGAATCAGATGGGGATTCACCCCGATGAGATGATTGTATGGAATTCGGAAGAACCACTCGGGGGCAACACTGCTGAGAGTATCAGAAGGGCTAAGGTGATTTTGTGGGAGGGATACTGCCTGGTTCATACACGATTTCGTGAGGACCACGTCATGAAAATGAGGAAGCGGTTCCCCGAGGCAAGGGTCGTGGTCCACTCGGAATGTACCGAGGAGGTAGTAGCACTGGCCGATGCGGTGGGTTCAACCAGCTTTATTGTCAAGTACGTTGAAAACGCACCCCCTGACACAACCATTATCGTGGGGACTGAAATCAATCTAATTAACCGGCTCGCACTGGAATTCCCCGATAAGAAAGTCTTAGACCTCCACTATTCCTTATGCCCTAATATGTTCAAGATCAGCCCGGATAATCTTTTGACGACCCTCGAACATATCGGTCAGGTCAACAGGGTTGAGGTGCCGGAAGCGATAAGAGCCGATGCGCGGATGGCCCTTGATCGCATGTTGGATTTGGCACCATAAAGGAGGTTTGAAAAAACAGAAAAGGAGGAAAAAAGATGGCAAGAATAGGTGCAGGATTTTTGGATACGAACGATGTTTTTCCCGACTTTGAGTTGAAACTGGTATCTGGAGAAACGCTCAAGCTTCCTGAGGGAACCGGAGAAGGTTACGGGGTAGTCCTGTTTTATCGTGGGTATTGGTGACCTTTTTGCACCCAGCATTTGGCTGACTTCCAATCCCTGATAAAGGAGTTAGAGGCCGAGGAGATCTCGATCATTGCGGGTTCTGTCGATCCGGCGGAAAAGGCAGGTGAAACCGTGAAAAAAAACGGAATCACTTTCCCCATTGCTTATGGCATGAACGCAGAGGAGACGTCCAGGATAACTGGGGCTTATTACGACAAAGACAGGCAATATATTCATGCAACCGGTTTTCTTATCCGGCCCGACAATACCATAGAAACTGTCTGCTACAGTTCAGGAACAATTGGGCGTTTTGTGGCCCAGGATCTTCTGAATCTTGTCAAGTTCTATAAGAGCAAAAAGAAGAGCTAAACCATTGACAAACTCGTAAAAAGTCAGGAAACACCCTTTTCGTCATTCCCGCGAAAGCGGGAATCCAGGGAACTCAACCACTTGTGGACTCCCGCTCCCCGATCAGGTCGAGGACAAGCTTCGCGGGAGTGACGGCCTTGGAGACTTTTTACGAAACCATCAACCATTAAGCCAAACAAAAAGGTGGCAGTTAGTTGCCTCACACTGAAAGCTTAGCTATGTTCAGTCATAAAGAACAAATGAAAATTGTGATCATTTCTGTTATGATTGGCAGTATCCTTTGCCTGCATAATTGGCGTTCCCGGACATGAGATACCACCACGCGGTTTACCGGATGCTCTTCTACCTGCCACTGGTTTTAGGGAGCTTATGGTTTGGAATGAGGGGGGCCGTATATATCTGTGTAAGTGTTTCCGTCCTTTTTCTTCCACATGCCATCAGACAGTGGGAATGGTTTTCGCTTGATGATTTTCATAGGCTTTCGGAGGGGGTGCTCTATATTGGTATTGCGTTGATCCTTGGATTCCTGGTTGAAAGAGAAAGGAAGAAGCAGAGGGCCTTTGTTCGGGTCAGGAGCCTTGCTGCTGTTGGTAAGGCTGTCTCGGAAATAGCCCATGATATGAAAACACCTCTTATGGCGATTGGTGGTTTTGCCGAACAAGTCTTTAAAAAACTTGAGCCGGATAACCCTGATCGGAAAAAACTGCGCCTTGTGATTCAAGAGACGGCACATTTGGAATCGATGGTCAAGGAGATGCTGGATTTTGGGAAACCTGTAGACCTCCAGTTTACTGAAATAGATTTCAATGAATTAGTCTCGGATTCCGTAAAAGTCGCTCAACCAATGGCAAAGGAGAATGGGGTGGGACTGGAAACTGATCTGGCGCCTTCCCTCCCTTCTGTCGTTCTGGACGCACCGAGAGTAGAGCAGGTCCTTTTAAATCTAATAACCAATGCGATACAGGCCTCCAAGGCCGGAGAACATGTGCGGGTGTCCACTCAACTGAATAGCCTTGGGGTAGTGCTGCAGGTTGCTGATCATGGTGGCGGTATAGCAAAGGAATATCGTGAGAACATCTTTGACCCTTTCTTTTCAACGAAGAGGGGAGGGACCGGTCTGGGTCTGGGTATCGTAAAAAAAATCGTGGAGACACATGGGGGCGATGTCTCTTTTCGTGCTAACCACGAAAAGGGCGTAACTTTTACTGTGAGGTTACCGTTGAGGCCCGAGATATGACAGGCTCGATAGATAACAAAATGCCGTCAGATTCTAACAAAAATGAGAAAAGCAGTGTCAGGGCAGTGGTCTTGATGGGGGTATTCTGGCGTATACTGATCATTGAAGGGATATTGCTGATTGGGACCCTCATATACGCGGCCTTGACTGAAGATAAGGGATCTGTAGAACTTTTCTGGTATGCTATAAGGATCATATCCCTTGTGGTCATCATCGTTTTGTTCATGATGGTTACGCTCAAGAGTTTCCTTGAAAGGAGAATCATTTCACCCTTGGAAACCATTGCCATGGCTAATCAGCGTTTCCAGGACAATGATTCTTCTGAAAATGGGATAAACTTGCCCGAAGACGTCCCTAAAGAGATCAAGGGGATCGTTTCCTCCCGCACGCAGATGTTGGACACAATACTTAAGATATCAGAGGAACGCCTGCATCTTGTCAAATTTATTCGGAACACCTTCGGTCGTTATCTTTCCAAAAAGGTGGTTGATCAAATCCTCGAATCACCGAATGGGCAAGAAATCGGTGGACGCAGGAAGACCGTAACAATTATAATGTCAGATCTTCGCGGTTTCACAGCTCTTTCTGAAACCAGGGATCCTGAGGATATAGTTCGTCTTTTGAATCGCTATCTCGAGCGTATGTCCAAGGTTATTGTGAAATATGACGGGATAATAGATGAGTTTATTGGAGATGCAATCCTGACAGTTTTCGGCGTGCCCGAAGAACATGATGATGATCCTTTGCGCGCGGTTGCCTGCGCCCTTGCTATGCAAAATGCGCTTGTGGCATTGAATAATGAGTTGATGCTTGAGGGATATCCTCCCCTTGAGATGGGAATAGGGGTCAACACCGGATCAGTTATTGTGGGGAACATCGGCTCTGAAATACGAGCCAAATACGGGATTGTCGGCGCCCCCGTAAACATGGCCTCCAGGATAGAATCCAATGCAGTTGGAGGGGAGGTCCTTATCGGAGAGTCCACCTGCCGCCTGATTAAAGAGTCAGTGACCGCCGACTCGCCTCATACCGTTATGATGAAAGGATTAAAAAGGCCCCTTGTATTCTACCCGGTAACCGCAATCGGGCCCCCTTACGGTATTGAGTTGGCCTCCCAGGCGGCTAACCAGCATGATATTGAAATCAGCATCCCCTTTCACTGCTGGAAGGTGGAAGACAAAAAAATCACCGGCGAAGCCATTTCAGGGGAAACCATAATTATAAACGAAAATTTAATCGCGGCGTCAGTCGAACTGCATTTTGAACCCCTGAGTGATATCAAACTGATATTTGATTTCTGTATGGATGCCCACTGTTTTGACGATATTTATGCCAAGGTCCTATCTGCTGAAGAGCAGCATGATAAAATAGTCACTCGATTCAGGATTACCTCTATCAACCAGAAAGACAGAGATATTCTTAAGAGATGGATCTCTGAGGCATCATGAATGCTGGGAGGGAAGAGGAAAGCCATTAGATTATGTGTAGCCGTGCTCAGCTGAATTAACAATATAACTAACTTAGGAGGTCTAAAAATGGAAGAGAACAATGGAATAATCACTATGAAAGGGAACCCACTGACCCTAATTGGAAAACAACCCAATATTGGAGAGCATGCTCCTGACTTCGAAGTCCTGGATAATGATCTTTCGCCGGTAAGGCTTTCATCATTTCGGGGGAAAGTCTGCGTTATCGCTTCGGTTCCTTCCTTAGACACCCCGGTATGCGACATGGAGACTCGAAGGTTTAATGAAGAGGCGGGAATACTTGGCCCTGAGGTTGCCATACTCACCATCAGTATGGATCTGCCTTTTGCCCAAAAGCGCTGGTGCGGGGCTGCCGGGGTTGATAAAGTGACGACCCTTTCAGATCACCTGAGCGCTTCCTTTGGCGAGGCGTATGGTGTCCTTATCAAGGAGCTGCGTTTGTTGGCGAGGGCAGTATTTGTAGTGGATGGAGACGGGGTTGTTCAATATGTACAGATTGTCAAAGAGGTAACAGCTGAACCTGACTATGAGGATGTTCTGGGGGCACTGAAGAAGCTGCTGTAGGCTCGTAGGTCTTAAATAAAGTAAGCTTGATTAAGATGAAAGAAGGATTTAAATACCGAACGGGATGCCGTGTTTGATGCCCCTGTCGGTCTTTTGAGGTGGTTGATTTAACAACTTTATAAAACAAAAAGGAGGGTAGTTATGAGTAAGACACAAGAGAATCTTCAGGAAGCTTTTGCAGGAGAATCACAGGCAAATCGAAAGTATTTGGCCTTTGCCAAACAGGCCCACTCGGAGGGCTATCCACAGGTGGCCAAACTCTTCAGGGCTGCAGCGGAGGCCGAAACGGTTCATGCCCACGCACACCTGCGCGCCATGAAAGGTATCGGTAAGACAGTTGAAAACCTTAAAGGAGCCATCTCCGGCGAGACGTTTGAGTTTAAAGAGATGTACCCGGGTATGATCGAGACTGCTAAGGAGGAGGGAGAAAAGGCTGCGGATAGATCCTTCACTTATGCCAATAAGGTAGAAGAGGTCCATGCAGGTCTTTATCAAAAGGCCCTTGACAACATCGACTCTCCTGAAGAAGTCGATTACTACGTCTGTCCTGTTTGCGGCTACACCTGTGAAAATGAGCCCCCGGAAAGGTGCCCCGTATGCGGCGCACTGGCAAAGGCATTTTTTAAGGTGGAATAAACAACAGAATTGCGGGGACATGATAGGTATTGGGGAGAGAATTATCCCATGAAAACTGATAAAGTAGTCTATTTTGAACCATATCCATTTAATGTGGGACAGAAATTGAATATCAAAGGTGGCCCGCGTAAGGGCGACTGGGAAGTAATCGGTGTCAGTGATAAAAAGGTAAAGTTACGCTGTCCTATTTCTCAGCGTGAGTTTGAGTGGAGCAGATTCTGCTATTTTACCGAAGAGATAAGCGGTGTTGAATGGCCGAAGGAAGATTAGCTACATTTAATTTAATTATGGAGGGAAAAATGAAGGCATCAGTGGATAAGGAATTATGTATGGGAGACAGAAACTGCAACATATTATGCCCCGAGGTTTTTAAATATGATGAAGATGAACTCATGTCCATAGTTCTGGTCGAGGAGATTCCTGATAAATACAAGGATCTTGTAACTCAATCGGCTGAAGAGTGCCCTGGCGGGGCTATCAGCATTGAAGGTGATTAGCCAGAATACTTTTGAAAGTATCTCTTGGAAACTACATGAACCCCGATGTTAGAAAAACGATCTGCGCTTCTTGCAAAATTGCCTCTTTTTGTCCCCCTGTTAGCGGGAAAACCACCAAATTACTGATCTATAACGAATTCATCCCGCTTTTCAGCGGGAATTAGGTCCTGAAAAAGCATCAATTATCTTGTTTGGTACTCGTACGGTAGCATATTCTATCAACTCCGGTGAATTTTAATGCAACATCGGGCTTAACCGAAGTGTGGTTATGATTAAATTAGACGGTAAGAAATAAAGGGCGCCTTAAGGACTCGGGAAAAATATTTCGTCTGAAAATAAAGGAGTACTGCCATGGCCGAAAAAAAAGAATCTCCATTTATAAGTCATATTTTCGTTTGTACAAATGACAGGGGCGGGAAAAGAAAATCGTGTGCCGATAATAATAGCCAGTTAGTGAGGTCTAAATTAAAAGAAGCTGTTAGCGAGAAAGGCTGGAAGGGAAAAGTGAGGGTCTCCCAATCGGGATGCATGGGGCTCTGTGCCAAAGGCTCCAATGTCATGATTTACCCTCAAAAGATATGGTTTGCGGGAGTCTTACCTGATGATGTTGAGGAAATCGTATCCACTATGGAAGATATTGTTGGCGGCGACTAATCAAGAGAGGTAGGACGGTGATCGACAAAAAGAAAAGATCTGCTGTAAAACCTGAAAATGGCACACAAAGGAGTAAACCGAGCAAATCCTTGGAGAAGCAATCCGGGAGAGCGAAAAAGCTGTACACCCAGACTGTTTTTAAGGACTGGTGTAAAAAATGTGGCATCTGTAGTTCCTTTTGCCCCAAAAATGTGATTGAACGTGATGAGTATGGAGGGCCGGTATTCGAGCGTCCGGAAGACTGCATTGGCTGCAGATTCTGCGAATTGCACTGCCCGGATTTTGCCATTACTGTCCAGGAACTTGATCCTGATACGGGGGGAGAGAAATGATTACCACCGTTATGCCAAGAAATAAGAGACTGCTCTTACAGGGGAATGAAGCTATTGCTGAGGGAGCTTTGGCTGCCGGATGCCGTTTTTTTGCCGGGTACCCGATAACGCCTGCTTCAGAGATCAGTGAAGTCCTGTCGGCTCGATTGCCCCGGGTAGGGGGCACATTCATCCAGATGGAGGATGAAATCGCCAGTATGGGGGCCATAATAGGCGCCTCAATTGCGGGGGTAAAGAGCATGACCGCCACAAGCGGACCGGGCTTTTCCCTGATGCAGGAAAACATAGGCTTTGCGTGCATCACGGAGACACCCTGCGTTGTCGTCAATGTGATGCGCGGAGGCAGCAGTACAGGACTCCCCACCTGTCCTGGCCAGGGAGATGTCATGCAGGCCAGATGGGGAACCCATGGGGATCACCCGGTTATTGTTCTCGCCTTATCAACAGTTGCCGATTGTTTTGAGATTACGGTTCGTGCCTTTAACCTTTCCGAGAAGTACCGAATCCCAGTGATTCTCCTTTCCGATGAAGTAGTCTCCCATACCAGGGAGACAGTTACGTCCCCTTTTCCCCAGGATATCGAGATTATCGACAGGATCACTCCGAGTGTTCCCCCGGAATGGTATGTCCCCTATGAGAATAACAGCACAGGCATCCCGGACATAGCCGCATTCGGGGAGGGATACAGGTATCATATAACAGGTCTTGTCCATGATGAACGAGGTTTTCCTACCCAGCGTCCGGAGGAGGTCAAGGCCTTTACCAACCGCCTGTTTCGAAAAGTCACCCAGGGTCTCCACGAGATTCAGATTGTTAAGACATTTATGATGAACGATGCGGATGTAGCAGTAATAGCCTATGGGTCCGTGTCCCGTTCTGCCCAACGTGCCGTTCTTGATGCCCGGACTAAGGGCACAAAAGCGGGGCTTCTACAACTGATTACCCTCTTCCCCTTCCCGGAGCACCTGGTAAAAAAAGTATTGAAGCAGTGTACCAAGGTATTGGTACCCGAGATGAATATGGGGCAGATTTACAGGGAGGTAAAACGTGTTAATCAGGGGAAGACACGTGTTAAGAAATACAACCGTATTGACGGCCAGTTCATCACCCCTGATGAAATCCTTGGTGAACTATTGCTCAAGGAGTAAAATATGCCAAAGGAAATAACAAAATTAATCCACAAATACCTCCGTCATGACAAAAAGTTTCCCCATGTCTGGTGTCCGGGATGTGGCAACGGTGTTATATTAGGGTCCCTTATCCGCGCTATAGATAAACTGGGGTTAACAAAAGACGAGATTGTCTTAGCTTCCGGTATTGGATGCTCCGGCCGTATGCCCGTGTATGTGGACTTCAACACCATTCATACAACCCATGGACGCGCCCTGACCTTTGTCACGGGCATTAAATTAGCGAAACCCTCTCTTACTGTGATAACTGTCATGGGAGATGGGGATGCTACGGCTATAGGGGGCAATCATTTTATACATGCCGCCAGAAGGAATCTGGATTTGACGGCTATAATAATAAATAATCAGATTTACGGGATGACAGGAGGACAATTTTCACCCACAACCCCCTATGGTTCAAATGCCACAACAGCGCCATACGGTCATATAGAGCAGGCGTTCTCCATAGCAGAACTGGCAGTGACGGCTGGCGCGGCCTTTGTGGGCAGGGGAACTGTTTACCACGTGAAGCTTCTGGACAAGTTAATTGAAGCTGCTGTCTTGAAACGTGGCTTCAGTGTAGTAGAGATCATCTCCAACTGTCATATTCAGTTTGGAAGACGAAATGAGATGGGGAATCCTGTGACGATGTTGGAATGGATGAGAGACAATGCAGTGACAGTGGAAAAAGCAGAGAAAATGATACCTGAAGAGCTTGAGAATAAGTTTACCATAGGGGTTCTCGCTGATGAGGAAAAACCGGTATATACGGAAGAGTATGACAAGATTCGAGATAGGGCGAGGGACTGAGATCTTTCCAAGGGGATTGATGAAATGGAAGAAGAACGTTACGAAATTCGGTTAAGCGGCTCCGGGGGACAGGGTATAATTATGGCGGCTATTGTGCTGGCTGAGGCGGCAGGGGTCTATGATGAAAAGTATGTTTGTCAAAGCCAGAGCTATGGACCTGAGGCAAGAGGGGGGACCAGCAAAGCGGAAGTCATTATCAGCAACCAAACCATTGATTATCCCAAGGCAATAAAACCGGATCTCCTCTTAACCATGAATCAGGAAGCATGCAATACCTATTTCCCGGACCTCAAGGCCGAGGGTTTGTTGGTGGTGGATTCCACACTGGTCCATCAAATACCGACAAATCGTGTGGCAGCCATTCCCTTTACAAGAATTGCGCGAAAGGAGATTGGCAAGGAGATGGTCGCCAATATGGTTGCCCTTGGTGCAGTCGGGGTCCTTTCCCAAATCATATTGTTAAAAAACCTTGAACAAGCCCTGATGGCGAGAGTGCCAAAAGGCACAGAGGAAATAAATCGCAAGGCTCTCCATGCCGGAATCGATGCTGCAAAAAGGATCGATTTGAAAGATCTTCCCCTATTGGCGATTGAGGAGGAAGAAGTTTAATATTAGGGTAACCGTTCGTCGGTGCAGTATTTCTTCTTGTAATACACTGTGCTCGCTCCAGAAAACTTTACCTAAAAAGCTACTGGAAAAGCCCCACCAATAACCTGTTTAAATTATTCACATCTTCGTCAACTACAGTGAAATGGTTCTGTATGGTACAATATGTACTGAAAAGCATGTTTAAAAGGATCTGTACAATTCTGAAATCTTTAGTTTTGACCGGGGAGGAGAAAAAACACCATGAAGTATCACGGATATGAAGTATGTGTTGGTGCTCTGTTATGTTTTCTG
>Ga0222699_1000421_pt1 | contig 15282 bp, 13 predicted proteins | sample AntAcemetage1452_FD_179824 | JGI IMG/M metagenome (GOLD analysis project Ga0222699, IMG submission 179824) | Saline water microbial communities from Ace Lake, Antarctica - #1452 | ecosystem: Environmental > Aquatic > Non-marine Saline and Alkaline > Saline | place: Antarctica: Ace Lake...
ATTGAAACCGCGAAAAAGATCGTGTTCTTTCGGCCTTTCAAGGTTGATCTCTATAAAATGGTCGAAATTCTCGGCGAATCGATTGACAACAAATGTTTTTCCAACCTGCCTGGCCCCCCGCAAAACAATCGGTTTTCTGTTTGCGCTTTTTTTCCAACTCAGTAATTCCGATTCGATTTTTCGTTTAAATACCACTCGTTGTTTCTTCATGATACAATTTACCCCTAAAGTATTACATAACAGGTGTTATTGTTGGGGGTAATAGTGACATATGTTTATCTGTTTGTCAAGGGATAGAATTGGTGAGAGCGAAACATCCTTTTCGTTTCAAGGGCCAGGGCAAGCTCACAGATAAACACGCAAGGACAACCACTTAACCACTCAACAATTCAACCACTCAACGGGGTCTGCCCCTCCAACACCTCCTTAAGTTTCTCCGACAATGTCGCGATCGAAAACGGTTTTTGGATAAAATCCTGAGCACCTGCATCTAAGATCTTCCTGGCAGGGCCTTCAATGGAGTACCCGCTGAAAACAATCACTTTAAGGTCGGGGCGGGCTTCCATGATAAGAGGATATACCTTTCCGCCTTCCATATCAGGCAGACATGGTAATCGTCTATCAGGATTGCTCCTTTGCCGGATTCCTCAGCCGCTGGCTTGTTCTGAAAATCACGCTCTCCGAGGCGTAGGCTCTACGAGCCGGAGGCCAGTCCGCGTTGATGAAGGCAAGTCTTGTTGACTTTTTTGCATTTTGTTTCAGGCGGGCGAAGAAGACCTCAAGGAATTCAAGATATTCTTTCTTCGGCAGTCCGGATATGCTTTTTTTGTCATAGTCGGCAGCCTTTTTGTCAAAATATGGCGGACCTGCCCGCCATCGGCTTCGCTTTCAGGCGAGGCGGGCGGGTCGAATATGATCAGGTCCGGTTTGGCTTTACCTTGCACAGGACATTTTAGATCGTTGAAATCCCAGAAATGAGGTTCGATTTCCGGTCGTGTATCCGGCCGGTCGTCCATGTCAAAGCTCCAGCATTTCCGGTTAAACGCCAGACAGGTGTCAGCAACTACCCCACCGCCTGCCACCTGCCCGCCATCGCGAGCTCAGGCGAGTCGGGCGGGTGGGATCAAATACCAGATCCTTCTGATCTGAAAAATAATAGAGGATGTGTGCAATCATTTGGGCCGGGATACGACCGGGCCAATCGTCACCGAAACGTTTGTCACCCCAGTGAAATACGCTTCGCTGTCATTAACATGAATTTCACGGGGTAAACAATCATTCCAGTACCAATGATCCCATGTCAACAAGCCCCACATAAGTGCTTTAAATCTTTGAAGATCATCTTTACCTTCGAGGGCCAGGCACCATACCATCGGTTCGGGCCAGCCATGCTTTTCAGCTACCTGGGCAACTGTGAAGCCTCTCGCTAAATCGCTATTTAGGAGATTTGGCAACGCTGCCATTTTTCCTAAATGGTTATGGATTGTCTTTTGGTCCACCCGCATTCTCTTTGCAATCCTCTCCTGTGGGATGCCGAGGCGGTCAGTGCGGAATATCTTGATATCAAGGCCAAGCTGGGTTGCGGCCCTGAGATCGGCTATGTATGAGTCCACTGTCTGCCTTGAGCGTCCGATTGCCTTTCCGATATCTGCGGAGCGGAGACTGGTGTTTTTACTGTATGCCCGTCGTGCTGTGTCTTTTGCCTCGTCTTCTGTCAACTGTTTGGGACCGATGGCCTTTTTAGCCGCATAAAGAAGCGGATCTGTCCCATCGAGATCCTTTATTATGATGGCCTCAATCTCTGCCACGCCCACGGCTTTAAATGCGCTCCATCTATGCACACCATCTAACAGGCGATATTTGCCGGGCTTGTCAGGATGGGGCTCGACCTCGATAGGATCAAACTTGAAGCCATCCCTGATATTCTCCGCAAATATACCGATCCGCTTCTGATCAACCCCTTTTCTTGGATAGATCTCTTCATCCAAGATGATTGAGGAAATGGGAATTTTGGTTGTCGATTTGGCCATTCATAACCCCCTACATCTGTGTGCCCGTGTTTGGCCACCTGAAATGATTTTTTGGAACATAATAGGAGAAATTACTGGATGTTCGGAGAAAATTCAAGGGGTTTGATTTGGCATTTGAGTATTTCTATCTTCCGGGCGCATATCATCCAATTTTCGTGAAAATCAGCAGATGAGAACGAAGCAGAGGTGAAAATCAAAAGAAAGAGCAACTTTTCAGACACGCAACAGGTTAGGACTACCAGATGTACTCTTCAGCGTTTCTGGGGAGGGTCTAAATTCAACTATAATATGTAGTCTTCAATCGAGTTTGAGGTCAGAATCTGCTATTTTTCCAGTTCTTCCTTAACGGCAACCCGGCTCTCGATTTAGCCTGAGAGAGGTTGGTTGAGGAATAGGCTTTGCTGATGTCAGCCTTTTTGTGAATCTTCGATCTTGTCGTCGGACCCATACCGGCCATCATGATCTGGCGGAAAGACCAGACCAGTTCACGACCGTCAAACAGGTGATCAAAGGCCGTCCACTGCAGCAGGATGCCGTCGTGGATGGCCAGAATGATGGCCGCCATAATTTCCGGTTTCAGGTCGGTGCGAATAGAGCCGTCATTCTGCGCATCATTGATCAGGCGAACAATGAAGCTCCGCTGCTGGGCTATAATATTGAAAAAAGCCTTCACCCTCTCATCTTCGGAGGGAGAAAGCTCCAGCGACAGATTTCGCAGGCAATGAACAAGATCCGTGTGTTCTACTGCGAAACGAGCGTTGAACTTGAATATGCGCCAGATTCGGTCTATGGGGTGGGGGCCGGCCGACATTACGTCTTTCATGAAAACATCCAGGTATTCCTTTTGCAGACGTTCAACAACTGCTCCCAATAGATCCGATTTGCCTTTAAAGTGCCAGTAGAGGGCCCCTCGAGATATGCCCGACTCGCGAGTGACGTCCTCGATTGTGGTCCCGTGAAATCCCCTGCGTCCGAACAGACGTGTTGCAGATTGAAGGATCTTCCTTTGACTCTCTTTTCCTTTGTTATCAGACTTTGTCCTTGTCATGGCCTATTCCTGTGAGCAAATGCCCAATACATGAACCATGGAAGGCCCAACGGGTGATGGACCTCCCATGATGCTTAATTACTTCAACTCCCGAACCTTTATCCAGTCTGTGGCGGAGACAAATATCCCCTTTTCAACGTCAGCCTTGAAAATCTTACTGTAGGGTGAAGGCGGGTGAGCCTTGGGCGTATAGGTCATAGGTGAAAGCAGCCCGCCGCAATCGTAATCCTTGATTGTCTCTAGGGCATCCACGTATTTTTCCACGGTGAGATCTCGCCCCGCCCTTCTGAGCCCTTCGATAGTCATCATGGCATAGGCAACCCCCTGTATATACAGGCTGGGCAGTTTGGGTGAGCTATGGCCGTATTTCTTGGCTATGGCTCTCATCTCCCTGGCGCCCGGAGTGTCGTCGTGCCATGTACCGAAGATGCTGGCAGCATAGTAGCCATTCTTCGCCGCTTTTCCTGTAGCTTTCAGGATGATATCATCTGCGCACCATGTATATGACAGATAGGTCGGATAGTAATTGAATTTTTGAGCTGTTTTCAGGAAGTTAATCACCGCAGGGGGGAGTTCAAACAATATGACGTAATCGGCTTTCACCTTCTTTAGGCTCATTACCTGCGATGAAGCATCAACGCTTTTAAGAGAAAGTTCAACCTCGGCAGCGGGCTTCAAACCATACTGGGCCAATCTCTTCCTGCAGGCTATCAGTCCCTGTCTACCAACTTCATTCTCCATGTAGACAATACCCACTTTAGGCTGTTTCGCCTTAAGATCATGCATCATATAGTCAATAGCACAGGCCGCCTGATCTGCGTAGGTCGATCCAAAGACGAAGATGTACCTCTGATAGGGGTTGTACATTTTCTCATATTGCCCCGGGGGAATAATAGGGACCCGCTCCTTGGAGATCTTGGGCATGAGGGCCATGACCTGGGGAGTGCCTCCGCAGTGCAGTATGGAAAGGACCTCATCCTTGAAGACCAGCTTTTCAAAGGCGGCAATGGCCTTTGGTATCTGATATTGATCATCTTCATGAATAAGCTTGATTTTCCTTCCGTGAACCCCGCCCTTTTCGTTAATCGCCTTGAAATAGTCCTGGCATCCCATCTTGAGAAATCTCCCCAGGTTTGCCACAGGACCGGTTGTATCGGCAATTAGACCGATCTTCACTGTATCATCGGTGATACCCCTCGTGTCTGAAGCTGAGGCGTTGGATACTGTGAATAGAACAATGAACAGAAAAACTAACAGACTGCCAGCATAACTTAATCTTTTCATTTTTTCCTCCTCTAAAAAAATAGTGGATTTTGTGTCCCTTGACTGTCCGGCTTTGCAAAACTTACGGTCGGCTTACCCCCTTTCCTCCTTGAAGTGTTAAGACATTAATAAGAAAAAGGCCACATTTTAAAAAATTTCTTGATTCTCTGCCAGATGGCGAAGAGCCCTCCAGGCTCAAAGATCAGGAACAGGATAATCAGTGCTCCATAGATGGCAACACGGACCTGATCGGTAAACTCAAAACCGGTCAGCCCGAAGCTGTCTCTAATGAATCCCAGGAAAAACTTCAGGGATTCGGGGACAATGGTCATGAACAGGGCTCCAAGAATGGAACCGGCGATACTCCCCAGGCCCCCCACGATGATCATGCCTATGAATTCAACGGAGAGAAAAAGGTTGAAGTACTCCGGATTGACGTGGGTCATAGAGTATGCCAGAAGACTCCCGCAGATTCCTGCGTAAAACGAGCTGACACCGAAGGCAAGGACCTTGTAGTAGGTAAGGTTTACTCCGATGATGCTGGCGGCTATGTCCCTGTCTCTTATGGCCACAAAGGCCCTTCCTATCTTCATCCTGGTAAGGTTCTTCGCGCCCAGGGCCAGAATGATCACCAGGGCCAGTATGAAGTAGTAGAATCGAGTATGGTTATCCAATTGAAATCCCATTATCGAGAGCGGCGGGATCCCCAACCCCATGGGGCCGTTGGTTAGGCCTATCCAGTGGAAAAGGATGTATTCCACTATCACGCCGAATGACATGGTGGCCATGGCCAGGTAGAGACCCCTCAGCCTGAGGCAGGGAATCCCTATGATCACACCCGTGATTCCTGCAATTAGTCCCGACAGGAGGATAAGACATAGAGACGGAAGGGGAATCCAGTTGCCGACGATCGCGGTTGTGTAGGCGCCTATGGCTATGAAGGCGGCATGTCCGATGGAAATCTGACCCGTATAACCGATAAGAATGTTCAGGCCGATGGCTCCAATGATGCATATCCCCGAAATATTAAGGATGTAGATGCTGTAGCGATCGCCTATGAATGGCGTCAGGAGAATGACTATCAGCAGTAGGGCAAACCAGAACTTTGTCCAGATGGTCCTGAATAAAGCGATGTCCTCCTGGTAAGTCTCAACGAAAGTTCTGCTTCTTACGACCATGCCTTTAAACCTTTTCGATCTCCTCGGTGCCAAAAAAGCCGTAGGGTTTGATTATCAGTATGACGAATAGGAGGATGTAGACGGAGATTTCCTTTATTCCTCCTATATATACCTCGAGATAGCCGCCGACCAGATTTTCGACCACTCCTATGACGAGTCCCCCCAGCAGTGCTCCACCCATGCTGTCGAGGCCCCCGAGAACAATTGCCGGAAAGGCCTTGATTGCCACCATACTGAGGTTTGTGTTCATGACGTGGACATTGGACAGCAGAACTCCTGCCAGTGATCCTGTGACAGCGGCAATGAGCCAGGTCAGGGAAAACATGCGCTTGACATTTATACCTATGATAAAAGCGTTGATCTGATTCTCCGCGGCGGCGCGCATGGAGATCCCTATGTTGGAATACCTGAAGAACATGACAAGCATGCAGACAACCCCGCAGGACACGAGAATGGCCCACATATGGGCATGGGATATCACGATTTCATTAATGACAATAGGTTCCTCGCTAAAAGGCGAAGGGAATACTTCATTACCGTAGCCGAACACCATTCCGGTGGAGGTGCGCAGGAGGATGCTCAATCCCAGCGTTATCATGACGCCTGCAAAGACGGGCTGCCCTATCATGGGCCTGAATATGATCCGTTCCAAAACGATGCCCATGAGGGCCGAAAAGAGCAGGGTCACGATAAAGGCGGCTGTAAAACTGAAATGGAATCGCGAAATAAGTACCATGCAGAGGTAGGCGCCGATCATCATTATTTCGCCGTGGGCGAAATTGAGGATCTTGGTGGACTTGTAAATAATTACATAGCCAATACCGATTATGGCATAAATGCTGCCGACTGAGAGGCCGCTTACCACGAGCTGAAGAAAATAGATCAAAGCGCTTTCCATTCCGGTAATCTTACCTCAATACATGGGTTCTATGATATCTCCGTACTTCTTTTCGATGATCTGTCTTTTTACTTTCATGGTGGCGGTTACTTCACCATCATCCTGATCCAGTTCCTTGTCCAGAAGGGCGAATTTCTTGATAGTTTCCACCCTGGCGAGATTCTTGTTTGCCTCTGTGATTTCCCGGTCTATCAGTCTGCGAACCTTGGAATTCCCCACAAGACTTTTGTAATTGGTAAAGGGGATATCCTCCTTTTGTGCCCAGTTGGCCACGTTTTCATAATCTACCTGAATTAGTGCGGTGAGGTATTTTCTTCCCTCGCCTATGACGATGGCTTCATTGATGAACGTACTGAATTTCAAGCGGTTCTCGATCTCGGAAGGTGCAATGTTTTTGCCTGCCGCATTGATGATAATCTCCTTTTTGCGATCAACGATAAAAAGGTCTCCGTCTTCATCCAGCTTTCCTACGTCCCCCGTGTAAAGCCAGCCGTCCTTCAGCACGCGATTCGAGCCTTCAGGGTCGTTATGGTAGCCTTCAAACACCAGCCCGCCTTTGATCAAGATCTCACCGTCGTCCTCAAGTCTGAATTCTATGCCGGGTACCGGCTTGCCCACCGAACCAAGTTTCAGCCCCTCCCCCTCAGGCATGCTTATGACGCCTGTGGATTCCGTGCAGCCGTAGGCCTCCTTGATCCTGATTCCCAGAGACCTGAAAAATCTCATTATGTCTTTTGAAAGGGGGGCTGCTCCGGATACGCATTCCCTGACCTGGAGAAGACCTATCCTGTTCCTGAGGGGCCTGAACACGAGAAAATAGGCGATCATGAACAGAGTATGGTACAAAAGTCCGACTTTACCGCCGGAAAGCCTTATGTCGGCCACCTTCCCTCCTATGGGCATGCAGAGGTTATATGCGCATCGCTTGATGGGGTTGGCGTTCTGGATTTTGATGGTGATGGTGGAATGCATCTTTTCCAGCATGCGGGGAACTGTGAGAAAGATGGAGGGCGAAATCTCGATCATGTCTGCCTGCATTGTAGCCACGCTCTCGGCGAAATTGATTGTACAGCCGACCTTCATGGGCAGAAAAAGGGAAAACATCCTTTCGGCAACGTGGCAGAGGGGCAGGGCGGATACAAGGGAATCCTCCCGGGTAATGGGAAGGACCTGCAGAAATCCATGCTGTACCGCCGTGATGTTCCTGTGAGAAAGCATGGCGCCCTTGGGAGGGCCCGTTGTTCCAGAAGTGTAAACAATTATGGCGATATCGCTCGCTTCCGTCTCGGCTATGATTCCGGTAAACAGGTCGGGATCCTTTTGCCTTATCCTCCTGCCGACCTCCTCGACCTCCTCATAGCTTATGATCAAAGGATAGGTGTACTTTCTGACCCCCTTCATGTCTATGACGATTATTCTTTCGAGAAGGGGAAGCTCGGCATTCACCTCCAGCACCTTGTCCAGTTGTTCCTGATCCTTGACCACGACATATTTTGATCCTGAATGCTCAAGGATGTATTTTACCTGTTCGGTGGTGTTAGTAGGATAGACGCCCACGGCGACGGCGCGAAGACTCTGTGTCGCAAGGTCGGCGTAAAGCCATTCGGGGCAGTTGTCACCGAGGATAGAAACCTTTTCCTGAGGCTTCAAACCCAGGTCACGGCATCCCAGCCCGAAGGTCTCCACATGATCATAGTATTCATTCCACGTAATGGGTCGCCACACACCCAGTTGTTTTTCCCTAAGGGCGACCTCCTTTTTGTAGTAGCGGACCTTTTCCAGCAAAAGTTTGGGAAGCGTATCGGCGCTCATCTTTACAAACCCATCCCCTCAATCCTCAAGACCGAGATAAGCTTCAATGACCTTGGGGTGATTCTGAACCACTTCCGGGGATCCCTCTACAATCTTGACCCCGAAGTCGATCACGCATATCCTGTCGGCGATATCCATGACCACCTCCATGTCGTGTTCGATCATTATGATGGTTGTTTCCATTTCTTCTTTGATATCCAGGATAAACCGGGCGATATCCTCTTTCTCTTCCAGGTTCATTCCGGCCACCGGTTCATCTAGGAGCAGAATCGAAGGGTCCATGCAAAGGGCCCTTCCAAGCTCTACGCGTTTCTGAAGGCCGAACGGAAGGCTCTTAACCAACTGTTTTCGCACTTCTTCGATTTCCAGAAACTCGATAACCTCCTCCACCTTTCTTCTATTGTCCATTTCCTCTCTCAGGCATTTTCCCAGGAAAAAGGAGCCGGACAGGAATGATGATTTCAGGAACTGATGCCTGCCGAGTAGAAGGTTGTCTATGACCGTCATGTTCTTGAACAATTCAATGTTTTGAAAGACCCTGGCAATGCCGGCCCGGGCGATCTTGTAGGGCTTTAGGCAGGTAATGTCTTTGCCTTCCAGAAGGATTTTACCTTTATAGGGGTGATAAACGCCATTGATGATATTGAATATGGTTGTCTTCCCCGCTCCGTTTGGTCCAATGACTGCCAGCAGTTCATTCTTGGCCACTGAAATGCTGACGCCCTGAAGGGCTTGAACTCCTGCAAATCTCATATGAAGATCACGTATTTCAAAGAAATCGGGCGATGCCATTCTCGCAGACCTTTTCATGTGCATCGGTTCAATGTTTTGCCGGGATTGCGCCCCTGTTTACGGTCAGGAGAGCCACCTCTTTCGCCGTTTGTAGTGCTTTACCTCAGCATAGTTCTTGCGGCGGGAGCCGTCGGTCAGGCCTAGATAGAATTCCTTGATATCAAGGTCGCTGTTGAGGACATCGCTCGGGGCGTCCATCACGATTCGACCGTTTTCCATGATATAACCGTACTGGGCACAGCTCAGGGCGAGCTTTGCGTTCTGCTCTATGAGCATTATTGCGGTGTTTTGTTCCCGGTTGATGGATTTAATGATCCTGAAGATTTCATGCACGGTTATCGGCGCCAGACCGAGCGAGGGCTCGTCCATAAGCATCAGGATCGGCTTACCCATGAGAGCGCGCCCGATGGCCAGCATCTGCCGTTCGCCCCCGCTCAGGTAGCCGGCTAGCTGAGATCGCCTTTTGTGCAGTATTGGAAAGTATTCAAAGACCCTGGTGAAATTTTCCTCTACACCCGCCTGATCCCTGCTGGTAATTTTGCCCAGTTTGAGATTGTCCAGGACCGTCAACTCCGAAAAAATCCCTCTTCCTTCGGGAATGGCGCAGATGCCCATACGAACTATTTTCTCCGGGCTTTTCCTGTCGATCCTCTCACCGAGAAACTCAATGCTTCCCTCTTCTATCTTGCCTTCCTCGATCCTGAGGACCCCGATTATCGCCTTGAACGTCGTGGTCTTTCCCGCACCGTTTGATCCCAAAAGCGTGACAATGGCGCCTTCACCCACTTCCAGGGAGATTCCCATGAGAACAAGAACCACATCATTGTAAACCACTTTGATATTGTTTATCTTCAGCATGCTCTGTCCGATCCAGCTTGTTGCTTGTGAAAAGCGCTCTCTTTCGAGTTTTCCAACTCACGGGAACCAGTGAGGGTCATTGAAAAGGTTGCGAATGCCTTTTATACTATTTTCTTAAGCAGTTCCCTGGCAATAATCAATTTCTCGATGTCTTTGGTGCCTTCCACGATCTCCACGATCTTTGCCGCCCTGTAAAATCTCTCGATATTGTACTCTTCGAAATACCCGTAACCTCCATGCATCTGCAGGGCCTCGTCGGTTACCCTGACACCTGTCTCACCGCAATACCACTTTGCCATTGAAATGATCTCGGGCTCCACCCTGCCCTGGTCAAGGAGCGATGCAGCCCGGTAGTAAAGACTTCGTCCTGCCTCGATCTTTGTCGCCATTTCCGCTATCTTGAACTGTGTTGCCTGAAAACTTGCAATGGATTTGCCGAATTGCTGTCTTTTCTTGGTATATCTTACTGCCATTTCAAGTGCGCCTTGGGCCACTCCGGTTCCCTGGGCGGCCACTCCGACCCGCGTCCTGTTGAACATATCCATAATCTGATAGAATCCCTTTCCCTCTACCTCACCCACAAGATTGCTTTCAGGGACTCTTACATCATTGAAGCTCAGCTCCGAGGTTATGGTGGCCCGGGCGCCCATTTTGCCCATCAGTTTGTTGGCTTCAAATCCCTTGCGGTCCGTCTCGACCATTATCAGGGAGTGCCTTGCAAAAGGATTTTCGACGTCTGGATTGGTAACACAGAAAACAACAAGATAGTCGGCTATTGTCCCGTTTGTTATGAATATCTTTGAGCCGTTGATGACGTATTCGCCGTTCTCTTTGGCCGCAGTTGTGCTGACCGAGGTCAGATCGCTGCCAGCATCCGGCTCTGTGCAGCCCAGACCCATTATTGCATCACCCGTGCAGAGCGGTGGAAGATATTTTTCCTTTTGGTCTTTTTTGCCGTGCATAAGGATTATCTCCGATCCCAGAGTTGTCAACAGCATGGTGCCCATGCCCGGATCGACACGCCAGAATTCCTCCGTGACAAGGGCGTTGTCTAAGTATCCCATTCCGGCTCCGCCATATTTCTCGTCTATGAATATCCCCACGAAACCAAGGCCGCAGGCCTTTTTCCATATCTCCATGGGGAATTCCTCTTTTTTGTCGTACTCAAGGGCCACATCCGGGAATTCACCTTCGGCAAATTCCCTTGCGGCCTTTTTTATGTCCTGCTGCTCAGGTGTGAGTTCGAAATGCATTTAACCTCCTCCTTGTGCCTTTCCCATTGCCCTGTCAAAAGGCGAATAGCTCCAGTCCTCCGGTAACATTCAGTGCAACACCGGTAATGTATTTTGCCCTGTCCGAGGCCAGAAATGCAACGGCATTCGCCACATCTTCGGGGTCCCCCATTTTCGCCATGGGCACTCGTCTCAGAAGCCTGTCACGCATTTTGTCGGGCATGCTTTTTGAGATATCCGTAGCTAGGAGCCCCCCGACGATTGCATTGCATGTGATACCGTATCGGGCACCCTCAAGGGCGATAGACTTGGTGAAGCCTATGATTCCCGCCTTTGTTGCGGAATAACTTGCCTGTCCGAAACCCCCCAGAGTGCCAGCAACGGATGCCATATTGATGATTCTGCCCCATTTTTTTTCCTTCATCTGGGGATAAAAGATCTTGGTGCAGTAATAGGACCCGGTGAGATTTACATTCAGGTCCCGGTCCCACAGTTTGTCATCCATATTTTCGATTTGTGACAGGTTATCCAGGGTTGCCGCATTGTTGACAAGGATATCCGCTCCGCCCAGCCGATCCTTTACCCGGCTCCCCATTTCCTCGACGGCTTTCAGATCAGTAATGTCTACTGCAAAGAACATGGCCCTGCGCTCGAACTTCTCCACCTCCCGGGCCACCGCTTGCGCTCCCTGTCCATCAATGTCGACTAATACAATATCAGCGCCCTCTTCTGCCAGAACAAGGGCATCGCTTCTCCCCAGTCCCCTTGCGGCGCCGGTCACCACAGCCACCTTGTCTGTCAATAGCATATCCGTCTCCTTGCGTTACGTGTTTTTGAATTGGAGATTTCTCTTTTCGAGAAAGGTCGATATTCCTTCCCTCGCATCCTCGGTCTGTGATAATGCGCCGAAGAGACGCGTCTCGTGGTCCATCCCCTGCTCGAACTCCATGCTCAGGGAACAACGAATTGCCTCTATGGCAGAAGCAACGGCCATCCGGCCTTTGCCGGTAATCCTTAAGGCGATTTTTTTTGCAGCTTCAAGTGCCTCCCGTGGTGGTGTGATTTCGTTTATCAAACCGAGTCCAAAGGCCGCCTGTGCGCTGAACATCCCGCCGGTAAGGATGATCTCAAAGGATTTGGGCATTCCTATGAGGCGGGGGAGTCTCTGCGTGCCCCCTGCGCCGGGCATGAGACCCAGCTTGATCTCGGGAAATCCGAATCGAGCGTTTTCTGCTCCAATGCGCATGTGACATGCCAGTGCCAGCTCAAGGCCTCCTCCGAGGCACAGACCGTTTACGGCAGCCAACACCGGCTTTTTGTACCTTTCTATTATATCAAAGAGCCCCTTCGCGTTTCCGACGATTGCTTCGGCCTCCCCTGCCGTCCGGGTCTGCGCCAATTTCCTGAGTTCGGCACCGGCGGAAAAAACGTCGCCGCTTCCCGTAAGGATAATTGCCTTGGGAGCTCCGGGTCCGTCGCAGTCCTTGAAATGGATGTTCAGTTCCTGAAGGGTGTTAGCGTCCAGGCTGTTGGCAGGAGGGTTTTCGATGTAAACAATTGATATGTCGCCTTCCTGTTCGATGTGAATTCGCCGGGAGTCCATGCTTTTCTCTTCTTTGTGCCAAAGGAAAAGGTCTAATCTGCAGTACGTTCTATCGGTCAATAGGCGTCAGAAGTCTCTCCTAATGAGCATGGCATATCCCATGCCCCCGCCGGCACACAAGCTTGCCAGACCTATGGGGACATCGCGTCGTATCATTTCGTGAAGCAGTGTAACGACGATACGACATCCTGTGGCCCCCACGGGATGTCCAAGGGAGATGCCGCTACCATTGACATTCAGTCGAGAGCGATCTAAATCCAGCTCTTTTTCACAGGAGAGGTAATAGGCGGCAAATGCCTCGTTGATTTCCATGAGATCTATGTCAGAAAATGAGAGTCCCGACAGTTCCGTCAATTCACGAATTGCGGGGACCGGCGCTACGCCCGTCAGTCTGGGTTCCGCGGCCTTGATGCTCCACGGACCGATTTTCGCCAGCGGGGTTAGCCCGTATTCCTCGCATGCCTCGCCGGTGGCAAGAATCATTGCCGCAGCACCGTCATTGATGCTGCTCGCATTTCCTGCCGTCACCGTTCCATTCTCGGAAAACGCGGGCGGTAGCTTTGACAAGGTACCTAGGGCTGCATCTTCTCTCGGATGTTCGTCCCTGTCCACGATCCTGCTCTTTTTTCGAGATTTTGTCCCAATAGGAACGATCTGTTCCTTGAAATATCCTTCGGCTTGTGCCCTAAGCGCTCGTTCATGGGAAAGGGCTGCGAGTTCGTCCTGCTCTTCGCGGGAAATTCCGTATTTTTTGGCCAGGTAGTCGGCTGACCGGCCCTGTCCTCCCATGACGGGGTCATCCTGCATTCCCCACCACAACAGATCAAATGCTTGACTGTGTCTGAGACGCTGACCCCACCTGTTGCTGGTCAAAACATAGGGTGCATTGCTCATGGACTCAACCCCGCCCACCAGCGCGGTCTCCGCCTCACCCAGCATCAACGCGGAAGCTCCGCTGATGATGGCCTGCATGGCGCTGGCACATGCACAGTGCACGCTAAAGGAAGGAATCTCAGGTGGAATTTCGCAGATAATGGCGGAACCCCTGGCGATGTTTGGCTTGAGGGGGGCAAGTGTGTTCCCAAGAATAACCTTACCGATTTTTTCTTTTGGCAGATCTGATCGATCAATAGCTGCTTGCATAACGGGGACGGCTAGATCAACGGGTTCAACCGATCGAAGGCCTCCTCCAAACTCACCAATTGCCGTTCTTAAAGCAGATATGATGAAAACCTCTTTTTCCATTGATACCTCCTTATGTTGCCATATCCGGGAGCCATGGCAGTTTCGCCCCCCGGTCTTGAGCCCGGGCATTAAACATCATTACTGAGGCAAAGGACCAAGGGTATATGAACTAAATGTTCAGCCTATAGGTCTAAACTGAACGTTTAGTTTGGTTTTGTCAAGAAAAATTTTCGCCCATCTTAAATTTTTCTGATTATTGAGACGATGAAATAATTTTTTTAGCGGCAACAGCTAAAAGCTATTGATGCCGGCCTAGAACTTTACCAAAATTCCAGGTCGAAAAAGGCACCAGACTGGTCTTTCGGCATAATTGCAGGGAAAAATGGGGTCAGCCCTTGACATAGTGTCATGTAAAGGCTTGGTACACTCTCCTTATTGTCCTGTACTGAGCCTTGGTTATGCGTATTTTATCGAACAGGCGGAAGGAGGACAAGATGGCCAATAACAGCGCAAACTGTCAACGTGGGGCCTCCCTGGCAACCGGATCGATGGGTACCGGCCAGGCAACAAAGTAAAGAACAATGACAACGATGATTACTATTAGTCACCACAGAATCCCTTTAAGCATGGGTTTTCTCCTTTGTAATAAGAGGAACGAAACAAACCAAATAAATTAAAGGACCAAGATGAATAAAGAGGAATCAAAAGGAAAGAATCATAAATTTTTCCTTTTTTATGAATTACACGAATTATAAGGAAGTATATCTGAATAAGGACGGAGAAGGAGATGCAAACGGAGAGAGAATTATACGGAAAACAACAAGGGAATAAGATGAAAAGAACCAAATCACACAACATAACCAAAGTAACAACATAACGTGCATAAGTCCTTACCGTGAGACCACCCAAATCCGTGCAACAATACCAGCACAAACCTGGAAAATGGGCATAGGTCAGTATGAACTCTCAAAAAGTACCTCAACGCCCCCAAAATTGTCAAATTAGCTGAAACCCATACCTACACCTATGGCCTCGATAAGTAACCCCTCTACAGACCCCCAGCTTATGACGCTTACGCACTTCAGATTGAAAACGGCGGAAAAAGCATTTTCTGCAGCAGTGCTTTCCGTGCCCATGATCGCATGACTGCGTTGTTTGAACGTCTGACAGCAAATCCGCCGCACAACATAAACAACCTTCTGTTAGAAGGGTCTTCGCTTGGGCGTATCACTGATCACAACAATATCCTACAAGAAAGGAATTCGAAAACCAGTTATTTTCTTGAATGCGGTAAAGTGCTCTCAGGCCTTCTTGGAAGGCCGGGCCGAACCCCAGAGGACCTGCCACATTGCCCCCATGCCGATGCAGAGGATAAGGGTTCGG
>Ga0222699_1000427_pt1 | contig 15177 bp, 15 predicted proteins | sample AntAcemetage1452_FD_179824 | JGI IMG/M metagenome (GOLD analysis project Ga0222699, IMG submission 179824) | Saline water microbial communities from Ace Lake, Antarctica - #1452 | ecosystem: Environmental > Aquatic > Non-marine Saline and Alkaline > Saline | place: Antarctica: Ace Lake...
TTTTCGGCGGTCCGGCCGGCAGCCATCTGCTGAAACTATTGGGTGATCTGCGCATGCCGGTGGTGACTACGTTACACACGGTTTTAAAGGACCCCGCCCCGGAATATCGTGCCGTCATGGGCAAGACAGCCGATCTGTCTGACAAACTGGTCGTGATGAGCCATAAGGCATTTGACTTCCTCAGAGATATATATGCCGTGCCCGAGGATAAAATTGTCTTTATCCATCACGGCATTCCGGATACGCCTTTTATTGATCCCAGCTTCTACAAGGACAAGTTCGGCGTGGAAGGTAAAAAGGTACTGCTCACGTTCGGCTTGCTTTCCCCAAATAAGGGCATTGAAAATGTATTGCAGGCGCTTCCGGCGGTCATCAAAAAACATCCTGATGTGGCCTATATTATCCTGGGTGCAACCCATCCTAATATTTTGAAATTGCATGGGGATGCATACCGTATTATGCTGCAGCAGCTCGTGCGCAAACTCGATATCGGCGAGCATGTCATTTTTCAAAATCGCTTTGTTGAACTAAAAGAGTTATGTGAGTTTCTCGGCATCGCCGATATTTACGTAACCCCTTATCTTGAAGAGGCCCAGATTACCTCCGGGACCCTTGCCTATGCCATGGGCACAGGCAAAGCCGTCATTTCAACCCCGTACTGGTACGCCACCGAGATGCTTGCCGAAGGCCGGGGCCGGATTGTACCCTTCAGCAATCCGGATGCCATGGCGGAACAAATTGTCGGACTCTTGGACAACGATGTCGAACGGCACGCCATACGCAAAAAAGCCTATACATTCAGTCGTGAAGCAGTTTGGAAGGAGGTATCCCGAAAATACCTCCAGGTCTTCAGTGAAGTGCGGCAAACCCGCATCCGGAAACCCCGTCCCCGGCATTCCTATGTTGAAAACATCAAGGCCATCACGAATTTCGAGCTCCCGGAGATCAAGCTTGATCACCTGAAAGCCTTTACCGATGATACCGGCATCCTGCAACATGCCAACTATACCATCCCTGATCGCACCCATGGCTACTGCACCGATGATAATGCCAGAGCGCTGCTGGTTGCCGCCATGGGTCAAAAATACCTGCATACAAACGGCTTGGGGCTTGATATTCTCAGCGGTCATTATCTCGGCTTTCTTCTGTATGCCTATAATGAAAAAAATGGGCGCTTTCGCAATTTCATGACTTATTCGCGGCAGTGGACGGAGGAGATCGGGTCCGAGGATTCGCATGGCAGGGCGCTCTGGTGCCTTGGTAAAGCGGTCGCTTTTCTTGACGATCCCGGGTATCTCGCAATGAGCACAACCCTTTTTAACAAGGCACTGAAACTTTCAGAGGATTTTCATTCACCCCGCGCCGTCGCTTTTTCCCTGGTGGGCATGCATGCTTACCTGGAAAAATTCTCCGGCGACAGTGATGTGCGCAGGATCCGGGAAGTTCTTGCCGACAGGCTTTTCGAGCAGTTTAAAAACAATGGAACAGACGATTGGCCCTGGCTTGAGAACGCTCTAAACTATGCTAACGGCAAACTGCCGCATGCCCTGCTGCTGTCAGGCCAATGGATGCCGCGCAGCGATATGATCGATATGGGACTCCAGTCCCTCAAGTGGCTGCTTGCCATCCAAACCGAGGACAATCACTTTGTGCCCATCGGCAGCAACGGATGGTATGAAAAAGACGGACCCAGAACCCGTTTTGATCAGCAACCCATTGAGGCCAATACCATGGTCGAAGCTTGTGTGGAGGCATTTAATGTCACCCGGGACCACACATGGTTTGAGAATGCGGTCATGTGTTTTAATTGGTTTCTGGGACACAACGACCTGAACATGCCGCTCTATGATCCTAAGACCGGCGGCTGCCGAGATGGATTGATGGCGGACGGCATCAACCAGAATGAAGGGGCCGAATCCTCCCTTGCCTGGCTGATTTCGCTGATGACATTGCAGAAGCTTTATGCCGACGAAATTTTAAACCAGCCGTCGTCACAGAAAACCGATTAACAAAAGGATTAGCTATGCATATTGCAATGCTCGCACCCATTGCCTGGCGCACACCGCCACGCCATTATGGCCCCTGGGAAAGCGTGGCCTCCCTTTTAACCGAAGGCCTGGTATCGTGTGGTCATGATGTAACCTTGTTTGCAACCGGGGATTCGCAGACCAGCGGCACACTGCATGCCGTTTGCCCGCGGGGCTATGAAGAAGATCGCTCTATGATACCAAAAGTATGGGAATGCCTGCACATTTCAGAACTCTTTGAGCATGCCGATGTGTATGACATAATCCACAACAATTTTGATTTTCTGCCACTGACCTATACCGGTCTTACCACCACCCCGTTGGTGACCACCATTCACGGTTTTTCATCACCCGGGATTCTGCCCGTTTACAAAAAGTACAACAGCAAGGTGTTCTATGTTTCCATCAGTGATGCCGACCAGTCGCCTGAGCTTGACTATATAAAAACCATCCATCACGGCATTGATATAAAACAGTTTGATTTTCAGCCTGCACCGGATGATGCCCTGCTTTTTTTCGGGCGCATTCACAATGACAAGGGCGCCAGACAAGCGATTGAAATCGCCAGGGCCTGCAACAAAAAGCTGATAATGGCGGGCATCATCCAGGACCAGGCTTACTATGAACAATATGTGGCGCCTTACATAGACAACGATAAAGTGATTTATGTCGGCAGCGTCGGACCCGTCGAGCGCAACCGGCTGCTCGGCAAAGCCTGCGCGCTATTGCACCCCATACAGTTTGATGAGCCTTTCGGGCTGTCCGTTATCGAATCCATGGCCTGCGGTACGCCCGTGATTGCTTTTGACAGGGGCAGCATGCCTGAACTTATCGAAAACGGCAAAAATGGTTTTTTGGTCAACAACGTGAACGAGGCCATTGAGACTGTTGCACGTATTAAAGAGATTGACCGCGCAACCTGTCGTGGACATGTTGAACGGCATTTCACAGTCGACCGCATGGTCGATAAATACATAAAAGTCTATGAAATGATTTTACAGGACAGACCCCTATGAAAACGCATAATCCAATAATAACACGTTTTAAAAATAACCCCATACTGACAAGAAAGGATGTGCCGTATCCGGTCGCTACCGTTCACAATGCGGGCATCGTCAAACACAACGATCGTTACATTATGCTTTTCAGGTCGCATCTGCGAAACGGGCGCTCCATCATCGGCAGGGCCGACAGCGAGGATGGCTTTTCATTTACGGTTCATCCCGAACCCTTTCTGATCCCTTCAACGGACGATGTTTTTGCCGAATACGAGGCGTTCGGAGTCGAAGACCTCAGAATCTGCCCAGTAGAGGGAGAGTACCTGCTGACCTATAGCGCCTATTCCCGTCACGGCGTGCGGATTGCCCTGGCGCGCACCAGGGATTTTGAAAAAGTGGAACGTATTGCGCTGATCACTCAGGCCGACCTTCGAAACGTCGTTATTTTCCCTGAAAAGTTCGGCGACCGGTATGTGCGTTTGGACCGGCCACATTCCGAAATTTCGTCCTGGTCGATCTGGATTTCCTATTCTCCCGACCTCGTGCACTGGGGCGATTCCCGGGTGATTATGAAACCGGTGACCTATCACTGGGATGAAATGAAAATCGGGCCCGGCGCACCGCCATTTAAAACCGACAAAGGCTGGCTTCATATTTACCATGGCGTTTTTAAGACGATGTCCGGAACAGTGTATCGCCTCGGCGCGGCCCTGCATGACCTTGATGATCCAGCTAACATCATCGGCGTTTCCGATCAGTGGATATTGCAGCCTGAGGATCCTTGGGAGGTAACGGGCTATGTCCCCAATGTTGTCTTTACCTGCGGCGCTGTTCCGGAAGACGACGGTACGGTAAAAATATACTGGGGCGGCGCGGATACGGTCATGTGCGCCGGCACGGCAGTGATTGATGACCTGGTACAGCTTTGTTTGTCGGTTGCCAGGTCACCGCTGTAGATGATCATTCCCGGATGAATGCAGACCGGAAAATCAACTTCGAGGATAGGCTGGAATTGAAGATCTATCATGATGAACAGACTTACGATGCAGTGTATTAAATATCAATCGACACTAAGGACACAATGATATGCACCCTAAAAAGCGTCAAAAACTGAAAGTTAAAAGAAAAGCGAAGAAGATCGTAGGGGATACTTCACGCGTTATAACCCGCCCTCATATTCCCGGCGATGCGAATCGCATAACCAAAATCATTCAACGCATAGCGGCCTTGCCTGACACAACGGCCGAAGATCTTTTTGCACAAATAATGCTTGATTTTTCCGAGCGGCACAAAGACATCAGACGCGTTTTTGAGCGTAACCTGAATAAGGTAAGAGATCATGTTCCTCGGGATGCCGTGCTAAGTGAGACTAAAAGGGCTCTCATCGGGGCCTATTTTACGATGGAGTATTCCATTGAATCGGCTGCCCTTTTTAACCCTTCAATCGTCCTCCACCCTGATCAGAGCCATCTGGACGAAGGCAGCTTGCGCTTTATTATGAGCCTGCGGGCAATCGGCGAAGGTCATGTTTCCTCTATTGTATTTCGAAGTGGCGTCCTTGACCGGCATAATACATTTATCTTCGACCCGACCAGCGATTATGTCGAGAGGCCTGACGTCCGTTTAAATCCAGTTTACGACCGGCATCTCTTCGAACTTAAGCTCAATGAAATGGAGGCCTGCAATGAGGTAACAGCGCATATTCTTGACCAGTTGCCGGAAGATTTCACCTATAATGAATTAAAAGAAAAAATCGGAGCGCTTGGCTCAAGACCCATTTTCTCTGAGGCGCGCCAGGACCAAACCTTCGAAATCATGTACTGGCTTGCCAATTCAAATTATGAGGTGGGTTTCCACCCCGATCACCGAATATCCGAACGGGTTATCTTTCCCGTTTCGAAAAACGAAAGCGGCGGCATTGAAGACGCCCGGTTCGTGCAATTTTTTGATGACAACGGTGAGGTCACCTATTATGCGACCTATACGGCTTATAACGGTTTTACAATCCTCCCGCAACTGATTGAAACAAAGGATTTTATCAAATTTAAAGTGATAACCCTCAACGGAAAAGCAGTAAAAAACAAGGGCATGGCTCTTTTCCCGCGCAAAATTGACGGCAGCTACGTTATGCTTTCCCGTCAGGACGGTGAAAATAATCATATCATGTTCTCAGACAATATCCATTTCTGGCAGGAGTCCCAAATCATCCAGGAGCCTGAATATCCTTGGGAATTCATCCAGATCGGCAACTGCGGTTCCCCCCTGGAAACCGATAAAGGCTGGATCGTGCTCACCCACGGTGTCGGGCCCATGCGGCAGTATTGCATCGGCGCCATGCTGCTCGATCTTGAAAATCCAGCAAGAGTCATCGCCCGCCTTAAAGAGCCGTTACTTGTACCGCGTGAGGAAGAGCGCGAGGGGTATGTCCCAAATGTCGTTTATACCTGCGGTGCGATTTTCCACAACAGCGACCTGGTCATTCCTTATGGCATGTCTGATATTAAAACCGGCATAGCAACTGTTAAAGTAAGCGAACTAATTGACTGCATGTGCGCAGTAGCTTAGTGATTTTAAGGTTGGCGCACGCCATGCCATCAGAGGATATGTATTAATGGCCCTCACAGGCTACCTCCGAGTGTTTAGGAGATTTAAGGAAAACGTTATTTGAAATGATCTTCAACGGGCCGTGTTCTAAGAGAAACGCCCCAATCACCAAAAACAAGATTTTTCCAGGTGTTGGCCCTCTTTTGCCCAAATATATGAAGGCTGTGATAATGAACGTTGATCAAGAAATAAAAAAATATGTTTCAGAACAGAGGGGTACTTACAGGCTTCTATCAGAAAAAACCAAGGGATTCCTTTCGTCTATTCTCAGTTCTAACGGTATTGTCCCACATTCGATCACGAGCAGAGAAAAAGACCCAGAGGAACTTAGAGAAAAGATAATTAGGGAAGGGGAGGTCCCTGATGCCCTGTTTAATGGCATCACCGATTTGGCGGGTGTAAGAATAATTGCATATTTCCCGAGTGATGTGGATAAGATAGTACCCCTGATCGAAAAGGAGTTTAATATCGATTCTAAGCATTCAATGGATAAAAGATTGTCTTCAGATCCTGCAATTTTCGGATATGCATCGATTCACTTTGTGGTAGAATTCAGGCCCGAAATGCTTAAACTCTCCGAGTTTGCCATCTTTGACAAAATGAAGTGCGAAATCCAGGTCAGAACAATTCTACAACATGCATGGGCTGAGATTGAGCACGACATTGTCTACAAATCTCCAGGAGAAATCCCATTCCGGGTTCGAAGAAGATTTGCGTGTCTCGCTGGATTACTGGAAATTGCGGATAGGGAATTCGAATCTCTTCGGCAGGATGAAATGGCGGTTTGCCAGGCGATTCAAAGTAGGATCAAGAAGGTTAAAATTGATACCTGACCAATAGTCATTACGACATTCCATTCGTTAAACCAGCATTGAGGAAAAGAAGGCCAAAAATGAGATCCCTATCCATGAGTGACTGCACGGTATGCGACTATATCTAATCAACCCATCCAACCCGCTTGTCAGCATCGTCAACGTCAAGGAGAGCCGCTGGAACCGCTACCGCGTGTGGAAGCCGCTCAGCCTTATGGTTCTCGCAGGCCTGACCCCACCGGAGTGGGAAATCTCAATCGTGGACGAGAACCTCGGCGCGCCGGACTATCCGGCCATGCCCCGGCCGGACCTGGTGGGCATTACCGCTTTCACCTCCCAGGCGAACCGCGCCTATGAAGTGGCCACTCACTTCCGGCGTCTGGGCGTACCCGTCGTCATGGGCGGCATTCACGCAACCATGTGCATGGAGGAGGTCATGGAGCGCGTGGACTCGGTCGTTATGGGGGAGGCGGAGGGCATCTGGTCTCAGGTCCTGGCGGACGCACGGAATGGCGGACTGAAGGGCCGGTATGACGGAGGGCTCGCCGAGATAAGCCATGTGCCGATCGCCCGTCATGATTTGCTGGCTACGGGATATGCCTGTGGGGCCATTCAGACCACACGCGGCTGTCCATTGAACTGCAGCTTTTGCAGCGTAACGGCCTTCAACGGGGCTCATTACCGGCAGCGACCCATCCCGGATGTCGTGCGGGAATTCAAGTCGATCCGTGAGAAACATGTTCTGGTGGTGGACGACAACCTCATCGGAACACGCCCTGACCATATCACCCGCGCCAAGGACCTGTTCCGTGCCATGGCACAGGCGGACCTGCGAAAGCAATGGGTTGCCCAAGCCACCATTAACTTTGCCGATGACGAAGAACTCCTGGGGTTGGCCGCGAAGGCCGGGTGCATGGGCGTGTTCATCGGCTTTGAATCCCCCACACCGGAAGGGCTTCGGGAGCTCGGCAAGAAGTTCAACCTTCTGAAGGGCCGTGATTTCCGGGCCTCCGTGCGGCGTATACAGCGGCACAACATACTGGTCGCGGGCTCTTTTATCATCGGTCTGGACATAGACGAACCGGGCATCGGCAAACGTATCGCCGAGGTGGCCATCCGGTATGGCGTGGACAATCTCAATGCCCTGTTTCTAACGCCCTTGCCCGGCACACGCCTGTGGGACCAGATGACATCGGAGGGCCGTATCGTCCTCGATACGTTCCCGGAGGACTGGAAATATTACACGCTGACCTTCCCGGTGGCCCGGTATAAGCATTTGTCTCTGGACGGCATCATCGAAGAAATGATCTCCTGCGACCGGAACTTCTACTCCATGCCGCGCATTCTACGCAGGATTTGGAGCAGCTTTTGGCAACGCCGCAAACCGCTGATCAGCCTGGTGGGCAATTTCTCATACAGGAACAATTTCCGGCTGAACCGTAAGGCATATGCAGACTTCAAGTCGTATGTGAAAGCTGGGGGTTTGATCTAATAGAAGTCCCGGAGAGGTTTTTTACCTTGCCTGAAAGGATATCAGTATCAGATTAATGGTCAGGACTAAAGAGTGGCAACATTGCTCTTTGTATTCGTGAAATAAAGATGCTCAAGAAAGCAGGTGACCAGATGGATGCTCTGAAACTGGCAGAAAAAGCAAAGAAGCAAAACATCATCGATATGGCTGTTGGGTCTACTGCCATGATACCATTGTTCCAAGAACGTTCAGCCGATCTCATCAAAGAGAAACTGGCAGATTTATTTGAACGCCTTGACCGGATCAGTTCAGATCAAGACTTCAGTAAGATGCACAGAGACTTCTGCCAATGGTTTGTTAAAACTATCAGGTTGGCGAAGACCGAGGAACCTTCATCATATGGTCACGCTGCAAAGGTTCTCGACCTCGCTCTCAAGGTCTATGTATACTACTGCAACATGCCAAGTCCAGCAAAAGCGGAGTCCCTGATGCCAAGGTTAAATGGGGCCATTGATACACCAATCCTTCGCCTTCTGTATAAGAAACTGGAGGATATTTACAGGAAGTCTTACCCCCGCATTATTTATGGACGATTAATATGATAGACAAGGAAGACTATGATTTGTTGCAGAAGGTCATTCGTCAGGATATCAAGGACTCCTTTGACGATAATATATTGCCTGTTCAATATGATGACATTATGGGGCGACGCTTGGATCGGTGAAGTCGTGTCCGACAGGGGGTAAGCCCCAATCGCATCTTTGTCTGTTTAAATCATAGCATTCGGAATAGAAAATCATCACCATCTTGACCGCGAGGAAATTGTCGTCATGTCCTTTAAAGAGAATCTAAAGGCCAAAATCAAGCTCGACAGGCTTTTGCAAAAGCTCGTTTCCACAATGAAGGAGCCGCCTGGAAAGTGGTGGGTGGACAAGGTCCTCGCCCAGGAACTTCTCGACATGACCGATCTTGAGCACAAGAAGTTCAGAGATCTTCATCTCTACATACGTCCCCTGGAGGGCGAGATCGCGGAAGTCTTGGTCTTCGACAATGAATTGGCCATCTACCACACGACCGTGGCCGACGTAGCCCTTCGTAAAAGCCCGTTCTGGCAGGAAATGGTCAGTATTAGAAATATCAAGAAGATTATGAATCATCATGATGTGCTTGTGAGTAAGGGGAAAGAGTCACTTAAGAGATTGCACGCAAATGCGCTGGTGCTCCTGGATCTCACTTATAGCAGGGATGACCTGGCGCTATTGGTGGAGGATGGGAACTGGGGTCTGGAGCAGAAATCCATCGGGCAGGTACAGGAATCGTTGGATCTATTTGTTGACTTGCTGGATTTCCACCCGGTGTCTCTTGGGGTTCTGGAGCAGGATTTACAGATTTTTGCAAGGCCAAAGCTCAGCGCCGCCGCCGTTCCTGCCTTTGAGCATCTCATCCTCTTCGACAAAGAAATCCTATCCTTGGGTTTAAAGAAAGGAGACTTTTCGCCGGAGAACGATTTAGACCTTGCGTGGGTTATGCAGTATGCCCGAGGTGAGGAAACAGCCGATCTCCAAGGCATAGATGTTTTCAAATTCTTGGCTGAACTGGCGCTGGACAAAGCGCAATCTCAAAGAGGGCGAAATCAAGGAACAAATGATAAATGGCTAATGACCTGAAAGGCCAATACTCAATGACGAAGAGCTTTCAACTTAAGTTCTGCAATTCCGTTAGGTGGACGTAATGGACAAAGGAGGAGTCGATGAAAACAACGGTGGGTCTCTGGATTGACCATAGGAAGGCTGTTATCGTGGCTGTTACGGATAAAGGGGAAGAAATAAAATTGATCATATCAAAGGTTGACAAACAGCCAGGACGTTCTGGTGCTATACGTTCTACGACTCCCTATGAGTCACAACAAGTACCGGCAGATGATAGCCGCCAGAAAAAGTTTACGGGACATCTCAACATTTACTACAATGCCGTAATTGGGTGTGTTCGTGATGCGGAATCTATTTTGATATTTGGTCTGGTGAGGCAAAGGGCGAGCTGCAAAAACGGATCGAGAAAAACAAACTCAGTGGACACATTGTAGGTATTGAAACAGTTGACAAGATGACTGATCGTCAGATTACGGCGAAAGCATGGCAGAGAGAGTCACTAAAGACTTATCTGTTATCCATAATCCTGCAACCGAGCATGAGGAAGATATCTCTGATCTCCTGAAAGGCATAAAAAAAGATCCTTTTCCTTCTCAGGGTGAGATAATCAAGGCTTGCTGCAAATCCTTACTATCAGGGAATAAAGCGGCGTATATCACTGCTGAATGCGGCACAGGTAAAACAATTCAGGCGATAGGATGCGCTCATGTGCTCCATGAACTGAACAGGACTAAGAGGGTTCTTGTATTATGTCCTCCTACGATTGTAAAGAAATGGATAACAGAAATAAAGGAATGCCTCCCATCAGCTAAGGCGTACAACTTCAATGGAAAGGATATCATTAAACAGCTTGAGATCCTCAGAAGACAACCTAAACCCACCTGCCTTGTTTTCTCCGTTTGATTCCACAAGATACTTCTTTCCTTGGCGGCCTCTCCTGGTTTCTCCGATAGGGCTCGGAGCATTTTTCAGTGACTGGGGCGCAAGGGTGATGATTAGCGAGGTTATTTATGTGTGGGTGCCGTTGCTTGTGTTAGTCATCGTGGTTCGCATAATGAGGCCCAAATCTTCTGAGCCAATTCGTAGAAATCGGTGATCAGAGTACATGACTCTTTGATAGGCTCTTGTCATCATTCCGATGCTGTTCCTTCTCGGCAGATCACCAGAACACCCTGATTTCAAAAATTTAAGGGCCTCGATTCATACCGGAATCCTCACCCCACCCAAACAGTTACACAATCCCATGTGAAGCCCACAAAATATTTTATTTGAGTTTAAACTCAAATCAACATATTGATTTTATTAATAAAATAGTCATTTTTTTCTTGACAAGTAACGTTTCCTTTTTTATGTTGTTAGCCAGAAAGGAGGTGTTTTGTTATGAAAAATCTGTGGCACAAATTGGGTTTAAACTTAGAACTTGGCATATTTGTTTTTGGGCTGGCTTTGTTGGGGTTTTTTGCTGGTTGCTCATCAACTCCGAATGTGAAACAGGCGCGGGAATCTGTTTTGGAGGCGTACGAGCTACAAAAACCAGTGGTGGTTCAGACCTCAAAAAGCGATGAGCGTCCTGACTGGACCAAGAACTCAGCGTCTGAATCAGACGGCAGAATGTATTTTTCTGGTGGTTTTTTGAATGGATCAGACTATTCCTTGACAGTTCGCTGCGCCAATGCTGAAGCAATCAAGGTGGTTGTTCAAGGCATTGGCCAATACATTCGAACGGAGTTCACGGAATATGTGCAGGGGTCCAATACTGGCGCTGGGGGTATTGATCGCTATGTTGAGGACGGCATCGCTGTTTTTGCTAATAATCTTCATGTTCAGGGCATCAAACAAAAAGAGGTTTATTACGAACAGCTTTTTTCAGCCCAAATTATGAGGCCAACGTACAATGTGTGGGTTAAGCTTGAGATGAGCAAAGCTGATTACCTTAAAGCCAAAGCAGATGTTCTTCGAAAATTGAGGGACAGGTTTTCTGGTGTCGGTGAGACTGAGGCCAAAAAGAAGGCTGAAAAGCTTCTTGAAGAACTGAAACACGGTGTTCGGCGTGGAGTATAAGTTTTTGGCAACAATTGTGCTGTGTCTCTTCGAAGTTTTTTTTTCGGGGGGTCAGAACCAGGCACGGGAAAGAAAAGCTGTAGAGCGGTCTATACGTCCGGCTGTTGTCGAGACACAGGCGGGTTTTGTTGAGTTCGAAATCCCTGCATTTGTCATGTCTATCCCTCAGGGCCATTTTGCGGGGATCTCTTCTCCGTGCAGATCTATTGCAGAGGCCAAGAGATCGGCTATTAGTGATGTTGTCAGGCAGGTACTTGGATCTATCGGGGTTGAATACGAGCACAGCTACGTTGACAAAGTATCTGGTAATGTGCGTGGCCAAGGCCCCAAGCGCGTGGTTAATGAGCGGCTTCGCGGTGTTTCTCACGGAGTGGTTTTGGGCATTGAGCAAAGAATAATTGAAAGTTCGTGGTGCAGGAACAAATCAGGCAAGTATCACTATTTTGTTCTTGTGCGGTACCCGGACACAATGATTCAGGAAATGAGGCGGCTATCAAAAGGCGCCAAAGTCGTTGTTTCAGTTATTTCTGTCAATAGCGGGGATGCCGTGCTTAAGGTGTCTGAAACAAACGGTGTCTCTGTCGTGATGTCATCAGCGGATGTGAAGGTCAACAAGAAATACAGGTTTTCAAAATTCATATCTTTCTGTGTTTGGCATGTGCCAGAAGGCTCTGTTCACAGTGTATCGGTAGCCCTTGATCCAGTAAAGATCTGTGGCGGTTATCGTAAGGTTAGGCTGCCTCTTAGTGGGTGTGACAAAGATTTTCTGGATTATTTGCTTGGCGCAAAGCTTGAGCGCTTGGTGGTACTTAAGGGCCACGATGAATTGGGCAGGACTATTTCTGCTCAACTTGTTTTTTGAGCGAAACTTATTCAAGGTTTTGTGGGGCGTGCCTGCGCTGACCTGGCAAGCCCTTTTGTTCCTTTCAGGTAAAATGCGTAAAGCAGGAGGTGTCACTCCAAAAAAAAGAAAGGGAAAGGGGCCGATATACGGCTCCTTTTTTTTGTGGGTCATATCAGTTCATCGATTTCATCAATTTTTTCAGGCGTAGGTTCATCTGATATTTTATTGTTCTCGGGCTCACTCTTTTCTGCCTGCGTGTCTGAGACCTCTACTTTGTAGAGGTTCACGTCTTGGTTCCGCTTGTTTTTGATCTTGCCTTCAAAAGTTATCCTCACTTTCTGACCAATTTTTGCGTACTGCATCCTGTCATCAATGACTGCGCAGCCCCACACAAAAAATGTGCCCTCCTGGTTTTCAAGGTAGTACCTTGCCGATAGTCCGGACTGCTCGTCTTTTGGTGCCTTGTTTATGAGGACACCGATGATGTTGTCTTTTTCTTTTTCAGGTTTCCAAACCCCTGGCTCTATGGTTTTCCATTTATCCATTGTTTTTCACCTCATTTGGTTTTATGTTCCTGGCAAGGGAGCATTTTCTCCCTTCAGGATAACAAAAATCTTCTGGCTTTTAATAAACTTTTGTTTCTGACAGCGTAAAGATTTCTTCAATGCTTTTTCCGCATTTGCACTCGAAATGTTGAATGATCATGTCATCTTGGTACTCAGTGTCAATTAAGTTCAGTGTGTCAGGCGTGTGTTCGCATCTCTCCTCTCCCTCAATACGTTGTAGCGCCTCCAGCAGGAACTCTTCCTGTCTGTCCTTCTTGAACTCATCAAACCTGTTTTCAGCATTGTTTTGTATCTTGTTTTGTTCATATCTCATTCTTTATCTACCTCCAGAGGCAATTCCCCCTCCAACAGGGCAAGGGGAATTGCTCCCAAGAGGCGAATGAGCGATTTATGGATCAGCTATCAATGATTGAACCTTAACGAAGTGTCTGGCTCGGTATTAATGTCAGAGGAAGGCCTTGATGACCTGGTCAGGTAACGAACTCATTATGTTTCTTTTCTTGCCGTATCTCCCCATGGAAACAACGCGGGCACTGATCAGACCGTAAAGATCAAGAAAACTGATGATGTCACAGAACCGGCGCTGGCTCAAATACCGCGAACCCTCTCCATTACAGATTTCTCTATATAACTCATAGGCTTGAGCAGTAGAAACTTTCTTGGCACCCCTTTTGAGGAGCCCGTAACAGGACTGAAGAGCGAAGCGTTGCTGAGTAGCTAAAGCATTGATTAATTCAGTGGATTTGTCCACTTCCAACCTGCTTTCCGCGATGTCCACCTCTGTCTCACCTAAGTACCCAGAAGTCTCTTCTGCAACCTTCACAGCTTTGGCCAGCAACTCAACAGCCTTTCTTGCATCACCTGTTTCGCGAGACGCATAAGCAGCAACTTTTCTGAGCGCGGCCTCGTCAACTTTGTCTTTGAGAAGCGCTTTTTCTGATCTCAGTTTCAGGATCTCGAGGAGGTCAAGGGCGTCGTACGGCTCAAAAATGATGTCTGTCTTTTTGAGACAGCTCAAGATTCTTGGGTCAAGCGCTTTTTCGAGGTCTAACCTGTTTGTTAAGAGTATGAGAATTAGTCTACAAGAAATTTTTCGTGGAAGTGTTTTTGCGAGATACGTCAAAAAGGAGTCTGGGTTTGGCAAGATATTGTCGGCTTCATCAATAAGAAGTGACAAGAAGCCTTTGTAGCGAGAAATGGCCTTTGTAATCGTTTCCTGCATGTATTCAACAGGGATGCCTTTCCGGTATTTTCGGTTTGAGCTATCAAGGGCAATCGCGACCTCGTTCAGTGACCCAAAATATGTTTTTGGTGATGTGAGATCAATGTATCGATAATTAAAGCTGATGCTGCGGCGCTCAGCTACTTTCTCGAAGGTTGAGAGGACGTGCATCAAAGTAACTGTTTTTCCTGATCCAGTGGGTCCGTATATCAGTGCTGAGGGAGGATGAGCGCCGTCCAGTAGCGGTGTGAGATGAGATATGATTCTGCTGAGCTGTTTTTCTCGAATGTTTTTGTTAAATATTTCTTTGAGGACAGCTCTTCTTTCGTCTTCAGGCAGCTTTTCATCGTCGAGGTAGTCAGGGTTTATAAGGAGTGTCCTCTTTTTTCTTGAAGCGTGCAGGGACTCTATTAGCGTTTCTGTGCTGTCTTTGGTTTGTTGTTTTGCATCGGACATTTTCTGGGCTTACCTTCATAGGAAAGGCTCCCAATATTTAATTGTTTTTCACCACTCCAAAAGAAAGACAGTGAAGTGTGTGGGTAAATGTCCGATGGAACTCCCCCAATATTTTTTTTGTATGTGTCCTTTTATTTTATTTTATTTATTTTCTATAATGAAAATAATATATATATATAATATATACGGAAAGTTATATTAACAACAGATTTATAAAGATTGTCTCTGCTCAGTAGCAAATCATAATATTTTGAACACCCATCAAAACAAAAACCCGGTTTTCCATAAGACAGCTACCCACACACCTAAAAGTTGTTTTTGAAAAATGATGACAAGAAAAGGATGGTCGCTTGACAAAGCCATTATTGAAGTTCCACAGGAAATTTACACCCCCTCTCGTCCATACTTTTTCTATTCGAATGCTAAAAGAGCGTATGACGCAGTTCCTTTCTTCTAAAGGGTAATGG
>Ga0222699_1000442_pt1 | contig 14799 bp, 12 predicted proteins | sample AntAcemetage1452_FD_179824 | JGI IMG/M metagenome (GOLD analysis project Ga0222699, IMG submission 179824) | Saline water microbial communities from Ace Lake, Antarctica - #1452 | ecosystem: Environmental > Aquatic > Non-marine Saline and Alkaline > Saline | place: Antarctica: Ace Lake...
AAGGATATGGAAGAAAGACAACCAGGGATTACATCAGGATGCTTTACATAAAAAAAGATATAGCAGAAAGCGAAAGAACATCAAAAGCGCTGATAAAGTTTTTAGAAAACAAACCCTTGAATCCTTGGACCCTTTTCTCCAACTAAATTGGAGAAGAGCCTTAAATTTTAAAAGGACCGGCATCAAATCTTTTATCAAAACCGTTATTTTTACATTGACTTGATGATGACACTGTGTTAGACAATTTGAGCCTATATCGGTTAGGCTTTAGGGTATAAATTGAAAAGAGAAACCAGAAGATCTATAAGAGAATTAGGATATTACGCAAGTCTTGGCCTGTCGGTCGCTCTTTCAATTTTTATTGGCCTTGCTATTGGTGTGTATCTTGACAGGCGTTTTAGTACAGCGCCGTGGTTTATGTTTATTTTTCTTGGATTAGGAATCGCTGCAGGGTTCAGAAATATCGCCCTTACAATAAAGAAAACCAGGAACTATTGATTGTGGAAATTCAACAACGAATCTTAAATTTTGTTGTCCGTACAAACTGGATTCTGTTTGCAGTTGCAAGCATAGTTGGACTCACTGTCTCGTCTCACCGTTTTGCCTTTGGCATTATATCCGGTGGTTTGATTACTACGGTAAACTTTCATCTATTACACCGCACCCTCAAAAAGGCATTTATCTGGCCTCATCACGTATCCATAAGAGTAGTTTTATCTAAATATTATATGCGTTTCATCGCAAGTTCTTTAATTATATTTATTCTTATATCAAAACAGTATGTTAATCCAATCGGGCTTTTTATAGGTCTTTCGATTGTGGTTGCAAGTATAACCATTGCAACCATGTGCGAATTTAAAAAACTTATTTTCAAGGAGGCAATTTAAAGTGGAACATCCATATCTCTTTTTTGTCAAGCTGTTTGAGTTGATTGGTCTGGGACATTTTGCCCACGCAAATCCTCATGTTGTTTATTCATGGGTTGTGATGGCCATACTCATCATTTTTGGTTGCCTCGCAACCAGAGGAATTAGTATGATTCCATCAAAAGGACAAAATGTATTTGAACTCATTGTAACGGGCATAGAGGATTTTATGGTGGACATAACAGGTGAAGCAGGCCGATGGCTCTTTCCTATAGTCGCCACCGTATTTATATATATTGCCACATGCAATCTGATAGGACTTTTGCCGGGATTTTACCCGCCAACCGCCAGTCTTAACACGACTGCTTCATGTGCATTAACTGTAGTTATTTTTACTCACCTTATCGGGTTAAAATATCATGGCATAAAATACATTAAACATTTTTTAGGACCTGTATGGTGGATGATACCAATTATATTCCCTATTGAAGTTATCGGTCATTTGGCACGTATTTTATCCCTTTCCTTCCGTCTTTTCGGAAATATGATGGGACACGAACTGGTACTGGGAATTCTCTTTGCTCTTGCAGGAGCTTTCTTTGCTCCGCTGCCGATAATGGCTCTGGGTATTTTTGTCTCTCTGGTACAAGCATTTGTTTTCTTTTTGCTTTCAATTATGTACTTTACCGGCGCATTAGAACATGCGCATTAATATACAACGGGCATTAATAATTTAGAACAAGTTTTGCTTTTACTTTTTATGGGAAAAATGGAAGAAGCAAATATAATATCTTAAAAGGAGGTAGTATTTTATGGAAGCAAGTGCATTACAATTTTTTATTGTTAGTGTGTTCGCTGCTGGTTTTGGGATTGCAATCGCAGCTGTTGGTTGTGGTCTTGGACAGGGTATGGGTTTGAAAGCCGCAGTTGAAGGTATCGCAAGGAATCCCGAATCATCAGGTAAAGTAACCGTTACCATGCTGATCGGTCTTGCTATGATTGAGTCACTGTGTATTTACGCACTGGTTGTCTCACTGATTCTTATTTACGCTCATCCGCAGGCAAGCGCGATTGCCGCACTGTTTGCTCACTAAAAACAGGAATTTAACAATAAAAAACAGGACTGTCCCCTTTAAGGGTTCAGTCCTGTTTTTTTTTATTCTAAACCAGTCATTATTGATGGCTTCGTAAAAAGCTATATTATGCCGCTTCGCGACACTGTAACCGAAAATAACTTGTCAATCATATTAAAAAAGTTATGATTTAGTTATTTGAAAGATATTGCAAATTTGAGATATAATTATTTGAATATCGAATATTGAACAAGAAATTTCGAATGATGAAGTGTGGAATCGCTATGCTCTATCTTTTTACATATTGAAAATGATAGAATACCTTACTTCGACATTCATAATTCCTTGTTCGATATTCTGCGGTTGAAAACAGACTCGTAAGTTTGATTTTTATCAAAAAGTAAAATATATAAAACAATCAAAAACTTATGTCAAATTCGTGCAAACGAGTTATTTGAAAGTCAGCTGTATTATCTGGATAGACTTTTCTTCAAAAATCGACCTGTATGGGATTCATTAATATCTGCGATCTCTTCAGGCGTGCCGCATCCAACAACATATCCTCCTTCATCACCACCTTCAGGCCCCAAATCAATAATATGATCGGCAGTCTTTATTACGTCCATGTTATGTTCTATCACGATTACGGTATTCCCGGATTCTACCAGACTTCCTAATACGTCAAGGAGCTTTTTTATGTCGTCAATATGAAGGCCTGTGGTCGGTTCATCAAGAATATAAACGGTTCTTCCCGTGCCTTTTTTGCTGAGTTCCCTTGAAAGTTTAATCCGCTGAGCTTCGCCGCCCGAAAGAGTTGTGGCTGGCTGGCCAAGATGAATATATCCGACGCCTACATCTGCCAATGTCTTCAGCTTTGATCTGATGTTAGATATGTTTTCAAAAAATTTTAAAGACTGATTCACTGTCATATCAAGTATATCAGCAATATTTTTACCCTTATATCTTATTTCAAGTGTCTCTCTGTTGTATCTTTTACCATGGCAAACGTCACAGGCCACATAAACATCAGGAAGAAAATGCATTTCTATCTTTATAATGCCGTCTCCATTACAGGCCGAACATCTGCCGCCCTTAATATTAAAACTGAAACGGCCTGGCTTGTATCCTCTTATGCGTGCCTCGGCAGTTCTTGCGAAAAGCTCTCTTATATAAGTAAAAACACCTGTATATGTCCCTGGATTGGACCGGGGAGTCCTGCCGATTGGAGACTGATCTATATTAATGACCTTATCAATATATTCCAGACCCTTTATATCACTGTGTTTGCCCGAGGGTATCCTTGCATAATTCAGCCGCTGTGACAAAGCCCTGTATAAGGTTTCCAGAACCAGTGTTGATTTTCCTGAGCCTGATACGCCTGTTACACATATAAAACATCCAAGAGGAAAGTCTATGTCAATATTCTTCAGATTATTTTCAGAAGCCCCTTTTATTATAAGTTTTCGGCCATGCCCGGAACGCCGCTCATTTGGAATCTCAATACGCTTTCTGCCGGAAAGGTATTGACCTGTCAGGGAATTCTTGTCCTTTAAAAGCGCTTCAGGTGATCCTGCAAAGACTACTTCGCCTCCCTTAACCCCTGCGCCAGGGCCCATATCAACGACATAATCAGCAGCACGTATTGTATTTTCATCATGTTCAACAACAAGCACTGTATTGCCCAGATCACGCATCTGGAAAAGGGTTTCCAAGAGACGCTGGTTATCTCTCTGGTGCAGACCTATACTCGGTTCATCAAGAACATAAAGAACACCGGTCAATTTCGATCCGATCTGAGTCGCTAATCGTATCCTCTGGCTCTCTCCACCGGAAAGCGTAAATGCAGCTCTGTCAAGGGTTAAATAGGAAAGCCCTACATTTTCAAGAAAGCCCAGCCTTTCGATTATTTCTTTTAGAATCCTTCTGGCTATAAGCTCTTTCTTGCCACTTAGTTTTATTTTTTTAAAGAATTCATTTGACTTTGACACTGAAAGAGCGGTGATCTCTGATATCGCAAGGCCCCCTATCCTGACAGAACTGCTTGCCTTATTCAGCTTTGATCCCATACATTCCGGGCAGGGACGAAAAGTCATATAACGCCTGATCTCCTCTCTTGTCTGAGATGAATCTGTGTCAATATAACGGCGCTCTAATTTTGGTATAATTCCCTCAAAAACTCTATAATAGGCAATACGACGATTGTTTCGTTCAAAATAAAATTTAATCCGTTCATCCCCTGATCCATAAAGAATAACTTCTTTAAACTTTTGAGGAAGATGCTTATAAGGCGTATATATATCGACGCCGTAGTGTATGCTCAGCGCATCTAAAAATTCTGCAAAATGCACACTGCTTCTGTTGGCCCAGGGCAAAACAGCCCCTTCCCTTAAAGACATTTCAGTGTTTGGAATTATAAGATCAGGATCAAACTCTGTAGTTGAACCAAGGCCATTGCATTTATGGCAGGCTCCCTGTGGAGAATTAAAAGAAAAACTCGCAGGTGTAAACTCAGGGTAGCTTATTCCGCAGTTAATACATGCAGCTTTTTCGCTGAATAAGATCGTCTTGCTGGCAGAGCTCGGCTTTTCATCAATAAGATCAACTGTAACAAGACCGTTAGATTGTGACATGGCCAGTTCTAAAGAATCAGCAAGCCGGTTTTTTATATCTGCTTTTACAACCAGCCTGTCAACGACCACATCTATGTTATGTTTTACATTTTTATCCAGCTTCCCGGTTTCTTCGATATCCAGGATTTTGCCGTCAATGCGCACTCTTGCAAAACCTTCCTTTTTAAGCTGTTTTAAAAGCCTGTCATGGGTTCCCTTCTGGCTTGATATTAAGGGTGATAGAATAATAATTCTTGTTCCATTATCCAGTGACATAACTCTGTCCACTATCTGATCCAGTGTCTGGGACGTAATAGGCTGTCCGCATTTATAACAGTGGTGTGAACCCGCTCTGGCAAAAAGTAGACGGAGATAATCATATATCTCTGTAACTGTTCCAACTGTTGACCTCGGGTTATGGCTGGCTGTTTTCTGTTCAATAGCAATAGCCGGCGACAGACCTTCAATCACGTCAACATCGGGCTTTTCCAGGCGTTCCAGGAACTGACGCGCATATGTGGAAAGTGATTCAACATATCTTCGCTGGCCCTCGGCATAAAGAGTATCAAAAGCAAGCGTTGATTTGCCGGAGCCTGAAAGGCCGGTTACAACTACAAATCTGTTACGCGGCAATTCAACATCAATATTCTTAAGGTTGTGCTGCCTTGCGCCACGAATAATTATTTTTTCATAATGCATTGCTGCTTTTTAACATCTCGTAAAAACTGTTTATTATTAAGGTTCTTCTCCAGTTTAGCCGGAGAAAAGGGTTCAAGGATTCAAGGGGTCAAGTGCTTTTTTTTCTAACGATTTAAAACGATATAGATCTCTTCTGCAAAACAACTGCCTGATGTACTGCCATATTTATCGCTGCAATAAGACTGCTCGAATCAGCCGTGCCGGTCCCGGCAATATCGTAAGCTGTTCCATGGTCAACAGAGGTTCTTATTATTGGAAGACCGAGTGTTGTATTAACACCGTCAATAAAATGTATCAGTTTAAAAGGAATCAAACCCTGATCATGATACATACATACTACAGCATCATAACGACCTTTTGCAGCATGATAAAATACAGTATCAGGCGGAAAAGGACCGGAAACATTGATCCCTTTTTCTCTTGCACGATTAACAGCAGGAAGAATTATACTTTCTTCTTCGTTCCCGAACATACCGTCTTCCCCTGCGTGGGGATTCAGACCAGCCACTGCAATTCGAGGATTATCAAATCCAAAACGCTCATATAATGCATGATCAGCAATTAATATTGTCTGTATTATTTTTTCCATGGAAAGGATTGAAGGAACATCCTTTAATGGGACATGAATCGTCACAAGTATTACACGCAGTCGATCGCCCGCAAGCATCATGGCAAAATTATCGGTATTAGTACGTTCAGCAAAAAGTTCTGTATGACCATTGTAATCATAGCCTGCGACACGCATTGCCATCTTGTTGATCGGACATGTAACAATGGCCGCTATGCTGCCGCAAATCGTCAAATCAATTGCCTTTTTTATATAGCTTACCATTGCCTTGCCCGTCTGAACAGTAGGTTTGCCCCAGCATATATTGTCAGGACATGATTCGGAAACAGATAAAACATCAATGGAGCCTGATTTATACCGGCCTGAATCAGGTGTATTTATTGCACGGATGTTAAGATTGCTTTTAGTGCATTTTTTTGCCTGCTCCAGCCTGTTGGCATCTCCGATAACAAGCGGCCTGCATATTTTATGAATAACAGATTTGCCAAGAGCCATCAGGATAATTTCCGGACCAATGCCCACAGGATCACCCATTGTAATACCAATGACCGGTCGGTAATTTTTCATATGTATAAACACCAATCAAACAAACAAAATTAACTATAAAAATATAAAGCAAGAAAAAAGGTTTTCTTTGCCATGCTATAATTTTATTGAATTAATGTACACATCAAACAAAAAATTATCAAATAAAAATAAATTTCAAACAATTAACCAAGGATAATGTAATACAGTAAATAATGAATATTTTTTTAACTATTCAGCCACAGATCTACGCTGATCATCACTGATATTTTTTCTTTTATTATCATATAACCACTCAGGCACAGAGGGGCAAAGGCACAGTGGCACAAAGCAAAATAAAAACATATAGAGATTTGCAGGTCTGGCAAAAATCTATGCCCCTCTGTGCCTGATAAATTGCAAACCCAGATAGAAATTTCTATGAACCTGTATTATTTGAAAAGAGACGAATTCGATAAGTTATCTGAATTAAGCCGAGAGATAGAACGAATGCTTAGCAGCTTAATCAGGAAGTTAAGCGGCAAATAGGCAAGACAACTATGCGCCTCTGTGCCTGAGTAGTTATATGATAACAAAAGAAGAAATATCAGTGATAATCAGCGTAGATCGGTAGCTGAGTAATTATAACTGTTGCGATAACTGGCAAAAACTACGGTTGAGTTATTTGAAATTCTCAAAATCGTCATGCCGTACTTGATTTGCACCAGAGGCACGGCTTTCGCAGGCTTTGCCCTCACAGGTTGAAATTTATAGTAAAATGAAACAAAAAATAAAAAATTTAATACATAAGGCTGCATTCAATGCACATGAAAAGGGTGATTTGCTGTTTCCTGAATTGCCGGATGTAGTGGTTGAGGCTCCCAGGATTAATTCTCACGGTGATTTTTCGACCAATATTGCCATGGCCATGGCGTCAATCCAAAAAAAGCCACCCCGTCAGATTGCAGAATCAATAATTAAAAATATAGACGACCCTGAGAATATAATTGCAAAAACGGAAATAGCAGGGCCGGGTTTTATAAATTTTTTTATAAATACTTTTTCCTGGTATCCTGTTTTAAAAAGGATCCATGATGAAGATGACAGATACGGAGCATCAGATATCGGTAATGGAATAAAAATCCAGGTGGAATTTGTAAGTTCCAATCCAACAGGACCGCTGCATGTCGGGCATGGACGCGGCGCTGCCATAGGAGATGCTTTGGTCAATATTTTACTTTTTTGCGGTTATAATGTTGAAAAAGAATATTATATAAACGATTCAGGCCGTCAGATAAATACTCTGGGCCGATCTGTTTTTTTCAGGTACAGACAGTTGCTGGGGGAAGACATAAAATTTCCGGATGACTGCTATCAGGGAGATTATATACGGGATCTGGCAGCACAGATAAAGGATGAAAAGGGGAGCGTTTTTCTTGATCAAAAGGATGATAAAGCCGTGCCTTATTTTGCGCAATTTGCCGCGAAAAACATTATTACAGGCATCGAGGAGGATCTCAGATCTTTTGGCGTGGAATTTGACAACTGGTTCAGCGAACAGAGCCTTTATGATTCAGGCAAGGTTGAGAGTGTTCTGAATGATTTTAATGAACGTGATATTATATATGAAAATGACGGGGCTCGCTGGTTCAGGACAAAGAATTTTGGAGATGAAAAGGACAGGGTCGTTGTCCGATCTAATGGTCAGACAACATATTTTGCTTCAGACATAGCATATCACAAGGATAAATTTGACCGCGGGTTTGACAGAATAATAGACATATGGGGAGCAGATCATCACGGTTATATCCCGCGCATAAAAGCTTCAATAGAGGCCGCAGGCTATAGTAAAGAACGGTTTGATGTGATTCTGGTTCAGCTTGTAAGTCTTTTGCGGGGTAAAGTACCTGTGGCCATGTCTACCAGAGCGGGTGAATTTGTTACCCTTGCGGATGTAATAAATGAAGTGGGATCTGATGCTGCGAGGTTTATTTTTCTTACCCGTCATCATGAAAGCTCTCTTGATTTTGATCTGGAGCTTGCAAAGAAAAAAACAAATGAAAACCCTGTTTTTTATGTTCAATATGTACACGCAAGGATATCGAGCATTATAAGCAAATCACATGAAAGAGGTATAGAGGATACAGGCTGGGATGAGAGTGTAATGGCCATGCTTAAGGAGAATGAAGAAATTAATCTGATGAAAATCATGAGTATTTATCCTGAAGCAGTAAAATTAAGCGCGGAGTCTATGGAGCCTCATCGCATAACATTTTATCTTATGGATCTTGCATCATCTTTTCATGCTTATTATAATAAACACAGGGTATTGGTCGAAGATCCAAAGTTAAGTAATGCAAGGTTATATCTTATCATGGCTGTAAAAAAAGTTATTAGAAATGGCCTTGCTCTTTTAGGCGTATCTGCGCCTGAAAAGATGTGAAAATGGGAAAGACTGAAAATAAATCAAAGAAAAAGAAGCCTCAGGAAAATACCGGACGCAAAGCAACAATAACATGGATTTCTTTGATATGTTTTGTTTCTGCGTGGATGTTTATGCTCGGTATTTTTGTTGGGAGAGGAACTGTTCCTGTAAGATTTGATATCGAAAATCTTCAGAAAGAACTGGCTTCGTTAAAAGAGCTTGTTATTAAGGAAGGTCAAAAGCGTTTTGAAATTGGTCGGGACTCTGCAGACACTAAAATGGAGCTTGATTTTTATGAAACTCTGAAAGAGACAAAGGCACCCGCAAAACATAAGGTAAAGCCCCCTGCAAAGGTAAAACACCCTGCAAAGGTAAAACCCCCTGCAAGCGAAAAAAAATCTTTACCTCAAAAGATAAAAACAAAACAAAATTCTGAAAAGATCAAGAAGCCTGCTTTAATTACTGAGCAGACTAAATCAAAGGTAAATGAAGGGTTTACAATTCAGGTTGTTTCTTTAAAAAGTATAAAGGCTGCTTCCGGCATAGCTGAAAAATTAAAGAAAAAAGGATATCAGGCATATACGGTTTCAGTAAACATTCCTGAAAAGGGCATCTGGCACAGGGTCAGGATAGGACATTTTAAAACCAGAAAAGATGCAGGCCGCGTTATAAGCAGACTGAAAAAAGAGAAATACAAACCAATAGTTGTTCAAGAATAGTAAAGGAGACAGGTTCTATTCGGGTTTCTGATTTTTGACCCCTGTTTTCTATTTTTAAAACCAGTAAAAGGATATAATATTATGAAAATAACCAGAGACGAGGTTATTTATGTGGCGAATCTTGCCCGCCTTGAGCTTGATGAAGATTCTATTGACAGGTTTGCAGGCCAGATGGGAGACACGCTTGAATATGTTGATACTCTTAACAGCGTTGATACTAAAGGCATAGCCCCAACCTCTCATGCTATTTCCCTGTTTAATGCTTTCAGAGAAGATGACATGAAAGAGTCTATTGGCGCAGAAAACGCCCTTGCAAATGCCCCGGAAAAGCAGGATGGAAACTTTATGGTTCCAAAGATAATAAACCAGTAAAAAATTAAATTTAACACAGAGCCCACAGAGAATTGAAGTAAAAAATAAGAAATTTTTATAAATAATTTCTGGTGTTTTCTGTATTCTAAGTGATGAAAAAAAAGACAGGCAGATATGAATTTATATGAATTAACAATACATGAAGCAATGGATCTTTTAAAGACGGGAAAAATCTCTTCTAAGGAACTGACCATGTCTGTTCTTGACAGAATTAAGTCTGTTGAGGAAAGAGTAGGAGCATATATTACTGTTAATGCTGAATCAGCTTTAAGGCATGCTGAGTATGCAGACAGGGAAATATCAAAGGGCAATATTTCGCCGCTTACCGGAATTCCTTTATCTGTAAAAGATCTTATATGTACAAAAGGTCTGCGTACAACCTGTGCTTCAAAAATGCTTTATAATTTTATTCCTCAATACAATGCTTTTGTAATAGAAAAACTTAATAAAGCAGGTGCTGTTATCGTTGGGAAGACAAACATGGATGAGTTTGCTATGGGATCATCCACAGAAAACTCAGGTATCAAGACAACACATAATCCCTGGGATTTAACCTGTATCCCCGGCGGATCAAGCGGCGGATCTTCAGCGGCTGTTGCGGCTGACATGTGCCTTGGATCTCTTGGTTCTGATACTGGAGGATCAATACGTCAGCCGGCTTCTCATTGTGGTGTCGTCGGGATGAAGCCGACATATGGAAGAGTTTCCCGTTTCGGCCTTGTTGCCTTTGCCTCGTCTCTGGATCAGATTGGTCCGCTTTCAAAAGACGTTTTAGATGCAGCTCTGATTATGAATGTTATTGCAGGTTATGATTCTGCTGATTCTACTTCAGTGCCGGAGGATGTGCCTGATTATACATCGTTTTCAAAAAAAGGCTTAAGCGGCGTAACTATTGGCATTCCAGTAGAATACAGCGAGGCCGAGGGCCTTGACCCAGAGGTTTATGGCGCGATTAAAAATGCTGTTAAAACAATGGAGGGTCTTGGAGCCAAATGTATTGAAGTTAAATTGCCTAATACAAAATATGCTGTGGCATCCTATTATGTCATAGCTCCTTCAGAGGCAAGCTCTAACCTTGCAAGATACGACGGAGTAAAATACGGGTTCAGGGACAAAGACAAAAACAGTTTAATCGATATGTATAAATCAACGAGATCCAAAGGGTTTGGCCCGGAAGTCCAGAGGCGCATCATACTTGGAACATATTGTCTATCCGCGGGATATTACGATGCGTATTACAAAAAGGCTTCCCAGATTCGGACACTTATTATAGAGGATTTTAAAAATGCATTTAAATCATGTGATTTAATACTGTCTCCTGTTGCTCCTACTCCGGCATTTAAAATAGGAGAAAAGATTGACGATCCTCTTACAATGTATTTGTCGGACATTTTTACTATTTCAGCAAATCTGGCTGGGGTACCCGGGATATCGGTTCCGTGTGGATTTTCGTCTTCAGGCCTTCCAATCGGTCTTCAGCTTACAGGCAGGCATTTTGAGGAAAAAAATATTTTTAAGGCTGCCTGGAATTTTGAACAGGCAACAGATTTTCATAAGAAAAAACCGGAATTAACCACAGAGAAGTAAAAAAAATATCGCTAAAGAACAAAATTTTACGGGTTTTTTAGAAAACACAAAAATCAGGCAAAATGGAGGTGTTTTAATATTATGAGTATTCAACCTGAAGGCGAAGATTTGAGGAAAGCTGTAAAATGGGTTTCAGACAAACGAAAGCATGAGCATATAGAGGATTTAAAACAGCTTGCAGCTGATGCGTGCCTTAAATTCAATTTATCTCCTAAAGACGGTGAATTTTTATCCTCTTTTGTTACTGAAAATTAAACAGAAAAACTATCATTGATGGCATTGTAAAAAGTAGGATTTGTTCGCTCGATGAGCATTTTTGAGAATGTTACATGGAGCGTACTGCTATATTTTTACCACGAAGAACACGAAGCAATCGAAGATAAAGAAAAAAATTCTTCGTGTTCTTCGTGGTTATCAATAATAAAATTGTCTTAGTTAATGACATTGAAATATGATTTTTGATATGTTTAAAAGTTATTTCTGTCCGCAGTGCTGCAAAGCAGCATAATGCAGCTTTTTACGAGTTCATCATCAATACCTCTGCTGTTTTTTGCGGCTTTGGAGTGAATGGAAAATTTAATAAGATCATGTCCAGAATAAGAATACTTCCTGAAAATCTTTCCAATAAAATCGCTGCCGGCGAAGTCGTGGAGCGCCCTTGTTCCGTTGTCAAAGAGCTCGTTGAAAATGCTGTTGATGCTCAGGCCGACCGTATTATAATCGAAGTCGAAAACGGGGGAAAGTCTCTGATACGCGTATCAGATAACGGTATTGGCATGAATGCTGACGATGCAATGCTTTCCCTGGAGCGTTATGCAACCAGCAAGATATATAAAGACAATGATCTGTTTTCCATAAAGACTCTTGGTTTCAGGGGAGAGGCGATTCCAAGCATTGCTTCTGTTTCCAGATTTTCGCTTGTTACAAAGGATGAAGCTTCTAAAATCGGGACTGAAATAATTGTTAATGGCGGCAGAATTAAAAAGGTTTCTCAAACAGGCGCTCCTCAGGGCACAATGATAACAGTAGGGAGCCTTTTTTATAATATTCCGGCAAGGCGCAAATTCCTTAAAACCGCTTCCACTGAAATGGGACATATCGCTGATGTTATTTCAAGCATTGCTCTTGGAAACCCGAAAACAGGATTCAGACTTTATCACAACCAGAAAAGTGTAAAAAACTGGCTTCCTGCATCTGATCCACTGGACAGAGTAATGGAGGTCACAGGAACCAATCTGAAAAGCGATTTTTTCCAGCTTCAATGTAATGAAGAATTTATTTCAGTTTCAGGCTGGATACTATCTCCCAGAATTTTCCGCAGCACGTCCCGCGGAATTTATATTTATGTAAACCAGAGGTTTGTTCGTGACAGAGTTATTCAGCATGCGCTTTTTGAGGGATACAGGCAAAAATTGATAAAAGGCCGTTTTCCAGTGGCGGTTCTTTTTATTAATGTGCCTTTTGAACATGTGGATGTAAATGTTCATCCAGCAAAACAGGAGGTTAAATTTGTCCACCAGAAACAGGTGCATAAATCAGTAGAACAGGCTGTATTAAATGCTCTTCGCAAATCTGATAATCATAAGTGGAAGTCATCTGAAACGCACAAGTGGGAACCAGCAGGTCATTATAATCCGGCTGGCCGGACTAATAATAATCTTTTTGTTTCAGAATCTGCTGAATCTTATACAGGAAAAGAAATTCCGCCTCATGTTTACAGGGAACAGCCAAAAACCGATAATCATTTTCATGATAAAAAGATCTGTTTTGCAGATTTGAGAATAATCGGCCAGATTCATGACACATATATTGCCTGTGAGTCAGATCAGGGACTTGTGCTTATTGACCAGCATGCAGCTCATGAAAGGATTGTTTTTGAGCGCCTGAAAGCCAGATATGCTGATTCAAAAGGACCTGACCAGAGACTGCTTATTCCTGAAACATTTGATTTGAGCTTTTCAGAGGCAGAAATACTTGAAAGGCTAATGCCGGAATTTTGCAGACTTGGGCTTGAAATAGAGCCGTTCGGCAGTAATACATTTGCTGTAAGTTCTGTGCCCGCAATTCTTGCTGAAAAAGAGATAAGGCCGATTGTTATGGAAATTGTGGAAAAAATTGCAGAAACAGGTTTTGGGCCGGATATTGAAAAGGCCGTTGACAAATGTCTGATACTTATGGCCTGCCATGGTGCAATCAGGGCAAACCAGTCACTTTCAGAAACAGAAATAAAGGCTCTTCTTGATCAGCTGGATCATTGCGAAAACCCTTCTAACTGCCCGCATGGCCGGCCTACCTGGATAAAGTGGAGCATCATAGAACTTGAAAAAATGTTTGGAAGAAGAATTGGAGGGGTATAAAAATTTTGAGAGTTTTGACTACCTTCTAAACTGAAAACTAAGAGCCTTGCCCATATTTTTACATGCTTCAACACAGTCTCCGCAGTTAGTACATTCTGTTTCCAGCAACCTGTTTAATGTTTTGGGATCAAGGTTAAGCGAGCATGCCTTTTGACACGGGCTGTTATTTTTATCGGTAATACATTTTTCTTTTTGAAAGCCTACTTTAAGGTGAAAAGGATTAATAAGTCTGGCCGTAACGAGTAGAAAAGCCTGGGGACATATATACCTGCACCACAGGCGCCTGCGAAACATAAATTCTACAAACAGAATTCCAGCTATAAACAGCACTGCAAAAGATATATATTTCTGGATAAACAGGTATTGAAAAATTTTGGCATACCATGAAGGCATGGAAACCTGGTTAAGTACAGGTCCTCTAAAAAACAGGAAAAACAATAATAATCCTGTGCCTAAAACATACATTTTGATTTTAAATCCATTGTGTTTTAAATTTAATTTTTTGAAATTTTCAGGCAGAATACGTTTGGAAAGGGTGTGGACTAATTCTGAAATCAGCCCGAAAGGACATATCCACGAACAGAATACAGTGCCAAAGCACATGGCAATGATTAGAACTATTCCACTGCTGATAAGAAGTTTGATCGGTAAATACTGGTTTTTTATAATTACCTGCAAGGCAGCAAGAGGATCTGTAAGATTCAGGGGGCCGATATGCATATTTAAAAAATTGCCCCAGATAAAAGTAAAGCCAGATTGATTAAGCAATGGAAGTATTATGAATGTTATTGCCACACCAGCCTGTATAATACGTCGATATGTCTTGATAGAATTGAGTTTCATATTATTACAAAAACAGTACAAAATAAAAAAACATAGGCTGTTATCTATTAGGAGTCAAGGCGAAAAGTTCTTGCATAATACATCAGAATCTGTTTTAAAAAATTTCATGGCTGCCATGAAGGCGGTTAATTTTTGTAAAGATCTCAACATCAGATTTAGCCGGGAAAGCTAAAGAAA
>Ga0222699_1000451_pt1 | contig 14613 bp, 10 predicted proteins | sample AntAcemetage1452_FD_179824 | JGI IMG/M metagenome (GOLD analysis project Ga0222699, IMG submission 179824) | Saline water microbial communities from Ace Lake, Antarctica - #1452 | ecosystem: Environmental > Aquatic > Non-marine Saline and Alkaline > Saline | place: Antarctica: Ace Lake...
AGGTATTCCTCTTCTCAGATACCCGCGCCTACACCACCTTTGCCGCTTTTACCGCACTGGTCTATCTGACCCCGCTCTTCGGAGGGTGGATTGCCGATAGATTCCTCGGGTTTCGCCGTTCGGTAGTGCTAGGCGGAGTTTTACTGGCGGCGGGCTACGGGTTACTCAGTCTTCCCGGCCAGGGATTAGTATTCCAGCTAGCCCTGGGGACAATTATTGTCGGAAATGGGTTTTTCAAGCCCAATGTCTCCAGTCTGGTCGGGCAGTTATACGGGAAGAACGATCCCCGTCGTGAGGGAGGGTTTACTATATTTTACGCGGGGATCAATGTCGGATCTCTTATACCCCCGCTTATTACCGGCTGGGTAATTATCCAGTTCGGATGGCATATTGCTTTCCTGATGGCCGCGGTAGGGGTCCTGATGGGGACGGTGGTCTTCTTTTTCGGGCTGAGAAAGCATCCCGAATTGGGAGGACCGCCGGATACCGGACAGACTCCGGCCGTGCGATTGGGAAACTATCTCCTTATAAGTGTGGGAACGTTAGCCGCGATATACCTCTTCGCCGAACTGGTCAAGAATACCGATCTGACCAATATTCTCCTTTTTGTTCTTGGAGGTCTGTTTCTCGCTTATTCCTTCAGCCGTTCGTTCTCCTATCGAGATATCCGAAGGGAGCGGCTGATTGCCGTCCATATTCTGATTCTATTCTCAATTGTATTCTGGGCGCTCTATCAGCAGGCGGGAATGTCGCTTACCATCTTTACCGAGTTTAATGTGGGGAGAGAGGAGGGGGGATGGACAATTCCCACCGTCATGTTCCAATCCATCAATCCCCTCTTCATTATTCTCCTGGGACCGTTTCTCTCCAAACTATGGATCCGTCTGGACCGGACCGGGTGGAATCCATCCATCCCAGCTAAGTTTGCCTGGGGGACTATTTTAATGGGTCTGGGATTTGTTATCCTCCCCCTGGCTATTCAGTTTGACGACGCAGCGGGTAAGATTAACCTCTGGTGGGTGGTGGTGAGCTATTTCCTTCAGACAATGGGTGAGCTTTTTATTTCTCCGGTAGGCCTTTCAATGATAACAAAACTCTCTCCGAAGAAGATGATGGGATTGATGATGGGGGTATGGTTCTTCGCCTCCGCGCTCGCCAACGCCCTGGCCGGTCTTATCGCCGAATGGACTACGATTCCTTCCGGTTCCAATGATCCGCTGATCACTGATCAGCCTTTTTCTCATGTCTTTGGAATTATCGGGTGGGTTGCCCTTGGGGTGGGGGTTATCTTCCTCTTCTTCGCGCCCATCCTGAAGCGGCTGATCGATGACGCTCCCCAAAAAAGATAATCTCTGTTGAAGTTCTTTTCAGCCGCAAGCCCCGCTCAAGTCTGACTGGTCAGACAAGTCGGACTGGTCGGACGGGTGGTGCTGCTGGCCCCTTGCCGATCTATACATGACCTTCAACGGCCTTTTCGTTCTTGTTGCCTTTTTCGTCCAAAGATAATTCCCGCCACCACCGCCAGGATTGCCAGGATACTCATGGCGAAGGAGATTTTCGTGGTCGTTGAGATATAGGTTAATTCCAGAACTCTCTCCTTTTGACTTCCCGGAACGGGAACGGCCATGAAGGGGCCGTTGGCTTTGAGGATGGGGAGTTCATCTCCATCAAGGTAGGCTCGTAGCAGGTTGGTATACGCGCGGCTGATAACCAGGTAGGCCGGTTTTTCACTGAAAAATTTCACTTTCATCCGGTTGGGGTTATCTCCCATGATCAATTCCGCCCGGTCAGTCGGATTACTTTCACTCTCCAACATCTGTCGCGGTGGATTTTCTTCCAGAATAACGCGGTTACCCCCCAGAACTTCTTTGTCGGTGACGACGGTAGTCCCCCAGCGCCGGGTATCGGAGATCATCGATATTACCTCCTCCTTATGAGCTATATATGCCGGGGGGAGGGATGGGATCTCCCAGATATCAATTTCTTCTGAGTAGACTTTCTTTATCCCTCTGCTTTTCAAGGTTCCGACATTGTCAAGGAGACCTTTGGGAGAGAGCACATACCGGGCGGAAGTGAGAGAAAAGAAAGGCACCGCTCTTTTAAAGGCATTAACGTGATCATCCCGGGAGCTGCCATAAGGAGATCCTTTTCTTACGTTGAGCGGATTGTCCCCTGTATACCATAGAGAATAACTGGAATTGCGGTAGACTACGCGGAGCAGGTTCTCCTGGAAGAACTGAAAGGCGCTGGTATTCATGGAATTGCATCCCCGCAGATCGGTAAGATCGTGGGCCGAAGCGAAGTTGGGCGCGAGGATGCGTCCGATTCCGAAGAGGGCGGATGGTCCTTTCTCCCGGAGGAAAGATATATAAGGTAGAGGTTTTTTCGGTGTGCAGGTGGCCGGTAAATGATCGGAAGAGTTCTTTTCGAGAATGAAAAGCGATCCTCCTGAAATAAGAATACCAGTGAATAGAAAAATGGCTATTTTTTTCCCGGATAATGGCGCACGTCGGAACCAGAGTGCGAATCCCAGGACCACCAGGATAGCAGCTAGAAGCGGGATATAGTCGATGATGAGGAAACGGTCTAAGTGATTTTTGGGTATATAGATTGTCAGTTCGGACCACACCAGAAAAAGGAAGAACCAGCCACATCCTGTCCCTCCCCGCGATCTCCAATAACTTAAACCGGATAAGACGGCGAGCAGGATAATCGCGAAATAATAATGTAACCGGAGCATGCGATCTGCCTCATCGGAAAAGAAAGTAGCTGTCATCACGAGGGTAACCAGTCCCGCTAGAAGGGGAAATGAGAGGGCGGAAAAGACAAATCGAACGCGGCGGCTTTTCCGGCTGAAGATGAAAAAGGAACAGATTGTCAGGGCGAAGAGAACCCAGAAAATTGTCTGAAAAAATCCTCCCGGCAACTCGGCCCATCCCCCGATCAGAGCTGTTGGTATCGCGATCGCGGAGATAAGCACGACCACGGGATTAGAAGGGTTGCTGGCCAGATAAAATAGGCCGGAGATTGAGAGCAGAAGAAGAGGGGCGGCGAAGAGATAAGAGGCAAACGGTTCGGGTTGAGAAAAGAGGTAGTGTTTAACAGGGAACCAGCGCAGCGCGGCGAACGAGCTGGCGGCGAGAAGAGATATCATCCCAATCTGGTTATGGATGAGAGCGTCCTTGACCGCGCCGCCGGTCGATATTAAATAATTTCTGACCGGTCGCGAGAGAAGCAAATACAGAAGAATTGCGCCGACGGCCAGGAGAAAGAATAGAAATCCATTGAAAATAATATATCCCCTCATCTGGTTTGTACTCCAATTGAGACTCCCCTGCCACCAGAAGATAATTATCAGAATAATAACTATGAAAAGAAGCGTGGATATAGCGAGGGGACTATTCTGGAAGGCGGTAAATTTTGACTGGACAGTATTCTTCCAGTTAGATCTTGGAGGCATCTGTCCCGCATCGGTGGCTGGTAACCCGGTGCTAAAATTTACCGCCGGAGACGGAGCAGCCTGTGGCTGAATCTCTGCCGATAGAGAGCAGGACTTGAGTACTGCTTCCTTGCTATTGTCACTTGTAGTGAGTGGAGACTGATCGAGTAAGTTGTCTAGGCCGAAACCGGCCAACACCGCCAGTGCGAAACTCCAGGTGGCGGCTGACCAGCGGGGACTCCAGGTCTGATCGAAAAGAGGAATCGTTCCCAGTAATTGAGCCGGGCTCCAGCCGAGATTTTTTGCCAGAATAAATAGGAAATAGAGTCCGAATATTGATATCTCCCGGCGATTTCGGCGGGGTTTGCGTACCGCCGACACCGCCAGAAAAAGGAGTCCGAAGCTAAAGTAACCGCCAATCCAATCCCAGAGGAGATTGATAGTCCGATAGGACCAGGGCCACGAGGTTTGACGGAGCCGGGGAAAGAAGCTGAAGAGGAACCGATGAATTGTCATAGGCGACTGAATTCCCAGGCTTCCTCCCGGCGGGTGAAAGGTCCACGCTTCGTGATGAAACTGAAGAAATAGGATAATCTGGGGTGCCGCGATCACCGCGCTCAGGCAGATCGCGGCCAGGCTGTACGCGAAAGCGGTTCTCCGGATTCCGATTGGGATTGCAAAGATTCTGGTCAGGCCGTACAATAACGCAAGTAAAAGCAGATAGAGCTGTATTTCCGGTTGTCCGGCGGTATGAACCATAGAGAGAGCCAGGGTAAGCCAGCAGGCCCGGGAAAGCGACGGGTGATCAAAGAAGGCCCGGATCGCCCACATGAGCAGGGGGAGCATCATTGCCACATTAGCTACCTCTTCATGGTTGGAGTAGATAACCATTATGCTGCCCAGACCATACCCGATGGCGGTGACCAGGGCTGATTCCACCCGCCGGCAGAGAGGGCGGATAAAGAGGTAAGCAAATATACCTGCCAGGAAAAGGCGGAGGAGGAGAAAGAAGTCGTAACCGTGAGGGAAGAAGAGGTTTTCTATCATCTGGTAGGGGGAGAGGACACGGTGGCAGTACTGGCCGATCAGGGGGACGCCCAGACTTTGATAGGGCATTACCATGGGGATATGCCCTGCTTTAAGTGATTTTCCAATAAACGCGTTAACCGGCCATTCCAGGTAAGCGGGGTTGGCCAGATCTACATGCCAGCCATGCTTCTCGGAGGTACTGCCGGAGATATCGCCGTAGCCGGTTGATAATTGGATATCCCAGGGCGGAATCAGGAGAACAGGGTTGAGCGATCGGCGAAAAAAGACCACGTTATTGTAAGATAGAATAATCAAGAGCAGAATCAAGACCATCGGGAGGAGAAAAGAGTTGAATTTATGATTTTTCATAATTCAGATTTTATTTTTTCCACAGTATACATCTCAAGCGCTCCCAGGGAATAAAAGGAATTGTTTCCGGTATGCCCATCAATCAGCAGGAAGCGATAGAAACGGAATGGAGTTCGATTAGCAAAGTACCATCCGATCCAGTCATTTGTAATCGGCGGTTCTTCCTGGTTGATAAAGGCGATGCTCTCCCAATTATCCCCATCCTGACTCCCCTGGATGACAGCATTCTTAAATGTCTGGCGGAGTTTGTTGTTCCTGGGTTTGGTTCTAATGAAGTTTATGGTTTCTTTACGGTCTGTTCCGAAGTCACTCATTACCCAGGCAACTTCGCCGACCCGGTCCTCGGAAATATGCCAGTATTTGTCAGGCTTGGGATTATATAGATTTTCAGCGGGATGTTCCTCCTCCATCGCGGAACTGACAGTGTTTATAAATGAAGGAGCAAAGAGATTTTCGCTGGTTGTTTGGACGATAAGCGCTTCCGGATTAATGTCAGCTCTTTTTAATGAGGCCTTTCCAGTCAATTTATAGATCTTTTCAGCGATCTGTTCCGCGATAGACGGTTCATTTTCCTTCGATGGCGGAGGACGATGGTATTTTCTGCGTATAGGATCATTTTTTAACCAGGCCCATCGAGCCCAAATAAACCGATTTTTGGCATATTTTAATCCCCGATAGTTAAGCATGGCGGGACGTGAGGTTTTAAGGGGTCTATTAAGATCATAGATCGTAAAATTGTCCCCTTCTTCTTCTATCTCAAAATTCGCCGAAAGCCAGTCATCGAATGATCGAGCGAACTCGGGATCTTCCGGGTGCTGGGGAGAGAAGAAATAATCTGGTTTGAATTCAAGCCCACAGTCCGGATTTACCAGATAACGGGCATGAGAGAACATCTGGGCCGCGTGTTTCCCCGCCATCCAACCGGTTGGGGTGCCGGTAGAGGCGGAGACCAGGGTGGGTATGGAACTGGTCAGAAGAATCTTTCCCCGATATTTTTCCAGGCTCTCTATCCCCGGATATGATTCGAAGAGGCGATAGTTCAGGATTCTTCCCGCAATCAGTCCGATCAGAATGGCAATTATCAGAATAATGCTGATGGCTTTTATAAGTGCTCGTTTTCGGCATGAGATATCCGGAGCTCCCTTCCCGGGACCGATGATCTTCCCATAGAGGCCGACCAGAACCGATCCGGAAAGAAACGCGGCAAAGGGGGCGAAGAGCAGGATGGTGGAACCCCATTGATGATCGGCGGTATGCTGGACGAACGAGATAAACCAGAAGACACTCATCAGAAAAAAAAGGAGCAGGGAGCGGCGAAGGAGTATTCTTTCCTCTTTTTCTCCGTAAAGAAACCAACCGGGTAAGATACAGATCCCGGCCAGGAGTATGGTCCAACCGAAACCGAAGAGATTCTCCAGGTGAAGGTAGAAGTTTTTCCAATAGTCCGCTAGGGTGAAATCGCCATGAAGGGTAGCCTGTTCCTCCCACATCAAGCAGGGCATACTATTATAGACCTTCATCATTGGAGTTATCCCCATTCCGGTCCGGTGGAGGAGAGATTCCGCCTTATCGATCAGCCAGTAGTCAAATCCGATCGCCCGGATAACCCAGATTTGGTGGATGATCACCGCGGCCAGTCCGGTTCCTAACAGGATAATAATCCGGGACCAGGGAACCTTTCGTATCTTGAGGACTTTAACACCGATAAAGAAGATAGCGACAAAAGGGACGTACTCGTAGTTGGAGTAGCAGAGGAGAAAGAAACAGAGTGCCGCTAAATTCAGAGAGAGTTTAGCGTGTTTTGCCGGATCAATCGCCCGGAGAAAGAAATACATTCCGGCGAAGGCGAAACACCACTGATGATTGGTAAAGAGGTTATCACCCCAGGCGATATAGAGCGGATTGGATATAAAGACCGCCAGACTGACCAGGGCTATCAAGGGTCCGGCCAATCGCTTCAGTAAAAGATAGAAGAACCAGGCGCCGAGCAGGTTCCAGAGTATGGCTATGACTCGCTGCTGGGAAATATTATGGAGGCCGGCCCGATAGTAGAGCCCGCTCATAATCTCGGAGAGGGAAGGATTGTGCGTATACCAGAGCGGATAACATTCTTCCGGCCCGGTAGCATACTCAGCCAGGAAGTGCTCTCTGAAAAATCCCCTTTCCGCAAAGTTCTTCCCGGGAAGATACTGATTGGCATCCAGGTATGGATCCCCCTGCCCGAATGATTTATACTCTGGAAACCGCGCCCAGACCAGGAATAATACCACTCCCAGTACCACAATCAGGAGCAGAGCAATTCGGTCAGATTTTATGAATCGTGAGATCAATGGAGTTTGATTATTAAGCATATATATTCATAACGTTATTAATTCTCTCAAGTGCTGCATCAAGATGGAAATTTTTCCGTTCATCCGGACTCAGTACATCAAATAATTCAGCCTCAATATGTGAACGCATATCCATAATTTCTTTATCCGCCCGCCCAAGATTAATTTTATATTTACCTAAATCCGTATCCGCGCCATCTTCAGTAAGTTTTTTTAGAAAAAGATTTATTACTTCTTTGTTCGCCAGATCAAAACCATTCCGAAGAACAAAATCAAGGTCGTAGAAATCACGCGGTGCAATTTTTTTACGCAGGGCACTTGCGCGTAATTTCTCAGCTATTAATTCATTCAAAGACAGGCAATTTATTCTACCCCCATCAAAAAGCGGCTCACCGGTAAATGGATGCAAGAAGACATGCTGAACCTGACGCTTTTCTATTGGATCAACCGGATTAAACCTCAAACTAATTTCAAATTTGATTTTTGCCGGAACTGACCGCAATGCTGATTGATAGATGAAAGAATAGACAAACTGTTTAGATTCATTCCGGCCGGGATTACCGGAGTCATCTATCCTCATCCCAAATTGCCTGATATAGTCCTCAATTCCATCTTTAATCGGCTGAATACATTTACGCCGCTGACCACGCGTTGCTTCATATTGAGGAAGCATCATACTGAAATCAAGGTCTTCACTTAAACGATAATATGAGTAGTACACTTTATTCAGGCATGTCTCCCCTTTGAAAATAAGATCTTCAGAGAGTTCATGTACCCGGGAAAGAATCAGCGTCAGATAATAATCCTTTTCGATTACAGGCAAGATAAATCCCTTTTTCTTTGACGCTCTTTCCAGAACTTTTATAAATTCTTCTTTATTATCGTGAATCATTAACGATAACTCTCCATTTCTTATTTAGTCTTCCCCGGCGTAATCCTTCAAGAGAGCTGATCGCTGATTTTTCTACGCTTTTTATAAGGGGCTTTAAAATATTATCAGAAATCCCGATTCTTTCAAGGAGCAGTCCGATCCGCTTTCTGGTTGTAATATTAGGAAAAAGAGTCGCGTATTCAGTAAGCCTAGTTATATTGCATTTCTTATTTTTAACAAAGTCTATGAATATCTCAACCGCACCGGAAATTCCGCCGACAGGCTTATTAAAATAAAGAAGATCGATAAGCGTGCGCTCTTTTGAGCTAACACTTACATCCGTATCCTTTACTTTTATTGTTTCCAACCCGTATATGCGCTTTTCTGAAATTTTTAAAAATTTATAAGATAGACCACAGATTACCCTGTCCATACTTATCGTGGTATTAAGGACATATACGGTTTGAAAAAGCTGTTCAGTAAACCCGTAATAATTAAACATGGTCGAATAGCCGATATAGTAAATTTTCTCAGGGAAAAAAAGCGGAGGAATTAACAGTTCATCAACCCCTGTTCCTTCCGGACCGGCTTCAAGAGGGGAAAACGCATATACACCTCGTTTTATCGGCGAAAGTATCTTTTTCCTTTTAAGGCGAAAAACTACCTGCTTCCTATCCTCTGGAGCGAGGTTAAACAACTGATCAAGTTCCGCGGCCGTTACAATAGATTTTTTTTCGTAGGTCAAACGAGCCACAATACCGGTCTCAATAGGCCCTAAGATCAAAGATGTAATTATTGGTACCATAGGTTATCTCCCAAGTAACTTATATCCCCTGTATTTGCAGGATCAGTCTGTCATAATTCCCCCGATTGTCAATAAAAAGTGGGAATTTTAGCCAGGAAAGAGATGGGAAAGTTATTTGACTGTTATTTTTGCAAAGTAAAAATAATAGATTATTCAAAGAGAGCCAGTTCCGCCATCGAGAAAAATTTACCCCCCTCATGTCCATCGGTGATAAGGAGTTGGTAATATCGATATGCCCGATCATTGTCGAACTCCCACTTGCGCAAAGTTGCGCTATATGGCGTTTCTCCTTGAATAATCTCGCTGACCAATTGCCAATCTTCGCCGTTATCGCTGCCGAAAAGTTCGGCCTTGCGGAAGAATTGCTTTGGTATATCGGCCCGGGGAAGTGCCGCCAGAGAACGGATAGTCTTCTCATTTCCCTCACTGAAGTCAATCGTTATTCAGGCCGGATCACCAACGTTGTCAAGTGCTACATGCCAGTAGGAGTTCAGATTTTTGTCGAAAAGTTTGGAAGGAGTTTGGCTTTCTTTATTCCGGGATGAGACCTCGGTTATAATCCCCGGCAACCGTAGCAAATTGCTGGAGAGATCGATATCCGCCTCATCAATTACCATACCTGTTCCGGAAGGAGCACTAAATTATCCTAACCTCCAGATCATCTGAACAATAATAGCTAACAAGATCAGTCCGAATACTACCAGAGCGACCTTCTCTTTTCGACTGAATTTCTCCATATCATTTCCCCCATACTATTTCTGATATTCGAAGAATGCTGCTATAAAATTCCTTAACACAGTTTAAATGCTTTTCGCGGTTCGATTGTTATAGTATATGTATATTCCAGAGCTAAACAATATTTCTTTCATATCTCAATTGGGCCAATTAAATATCTCGCCATAATCAGAATTAATGAACCTCAAAAAAAGCTTTAATTTATTCATGGGAATATATTTATTCTTAGCAATGTATGCATTGAGCTCGCAGACCGAAGATGTATCTACTCCTAAACCAAATATTATTCTATTTTCAATCGATACCCTCCGCGCCGATCATTTGAGCTGCTATGGATATAGCAGAGAAACCTCTCCGCATATAGATGCGTTTTCAAAGGATGCTGTTTTGTTTAACAATACTGTAAGCCAGGCCCCGATCACTGCTCCATCTCATATGTCTATCTTTACTTCCCTTGCCCCCCCGGTTCACGGTGTAAATAATATCTCTAAGCTTGGCCTAAAACATCGTTTAGATGAGAATATCATCACTCTGCCTCAATTACTTAGAAGGAATGGCTATTATACTGTTGGTCTCCATGGGAAAGGGCAGATCACGGGGGATATGGGCTTCAAACGGGGATTTGATAAGTATATCCCCGCGTTCAGTCAATGGGAGAATAGAAGCGGCAGCCAGAATGCCTCGTTGAAGGGGCTTGAAAAAATAATAGCTCGTATCCGAAAGAATGTTCAGGATAGTGACAAAATGGGAAAACCTCTTTTCCTCTTTCTCCACCATTACCTATGTCATGATCCGTATACTAAAGGGCCAAAAAAGTTCAGGGAACATTTTCTCAACAACCAGATTGAGAAAGTAGAGGCTCTTCCAGCGGGTGAGGGTGGGAGTGCTACATTCTGGGAAGGAGTAGATTTAGATAATCCTCAAGATTATAGCCGTATTATATCTCTTTATGACGGGGGAGTCTATTATTCAGATTATGTATTTAAAAAGGTAATAGACGCTTTAAAAGAAGAAGGGGTCTATGACAACTCTATTATTATCCTCCTCTCCGATCATGGCGAGGAGTTCAATGAACATGGCGGTAAGACACACGGAAGATTGTGGGTGGAACATCTACATGTCCCACTGTTAATAAAATTACCCGAGGGTGAGCATGCCGGTACGATTATCGAAGCCCCGGTCAGGCTTATGGATATAATGCCGACTATCTGTGAATATCTCGGGGTGCCGATTTCCCATCCTATCCAGGGAGTCTCATTTTTCCCCCTTATTACCAATCAAGGGAAATACAATCCCCTGATGGCAAGCTATCGAACAACCACCCACCATGAAGTTATTAAAGAATATTCTCTTAAAATCCTGTAACTATTCAGGTACCCTTCCGGCAGGGCTATCGGATGGCGGATAGCCTGCTATTCGGAGGGTGAGTTATTGTTCTTCGACTGTGGGTAAGGATAATAAGAAAACAGCTAAAATACAAGGAGGAAACACTGCCGATAATTATAACGGAATAGATTAATTTAGCAGTTACTACAGGTGATGGGGATAAATGGTTTGCCCGTGAAAGCATTGTGGATAGATTCAATAACACTCTCGGAGTTTTTACGAACCGTTGAGATATAACTTCGAATCCGGCAGAAAGCATCGGCTCCATTTGTACTGCGAAAAGTCCCGGAGATCTTTTGCTGAGTTTTCATCATGCGCAGATCGCGTTCGGCCAGGTTATTATCAAAAGGGACCGCAAAGTCATACATAAAGGCCAGTATCTCTTTCTTATAATCGCGGAACCGGTCAAGCAAATTTATGGCTTTGGGCCTTTTCGGTCGACCTCTCTTTTTCTTGGTGGTCAATTTTTTCTCAGGCATGGGATTTTCGGCATAACCTTCGTCGATTATTTCACTATAAAGTTTTTCAAACTTCCGAGCCAGAGTGTCAGAGAGGCAAATGTTACCAAGAGGGAATTCATCCACTGCCTTTTTTGTCTTCCGCAGACAGTCGAGCATCTTTTTGGCCCAATGCTGTTGTTGCTGCTCGTGGAGGAAAATTAATTCGCGCAAAAGATGTGAGTTACAAAACCCATGTCGACAATCGTACGACAGGTAAGGTTTCCAGAAGTCATGAATTGCCCGGCCTCCAAAACAGGGGAGAATGCCGATATCATCCATTGCTTCGGAGCCCCGCTTTTTATGAATTTGATAGTAGGTCAAAGATGGAGTACTGGCAACATGAAGCCAGTGGCCTTTGCCGTTTAGCGAAGTGCCGGTTTCATCAAAATTAACTACCGGAGAAGTTATCAGTTTTTGTCGGATTTGCTCGACCGGGTCATCAAGGATGTTAAAACAGGCGTTACTTATATTTACCAGAGTCCCTTCACTTATTTCTTGAGAGAAGATATCGGCAAAAAATTCGCGAGTGCGCTGATAAGGTAGAAGTTGGTAATCCATCAGATAAACTGCCAATGCTTTCAGGCGAGAGCCGTATTGCACGGGAGCTTTAACGCCTTTGGGGAACTCTGCTTTATTTACGTGTTTGCAATGAGGACATTCTTTTATTTCGACTTGATGTTCGGTAACTTCAATCTCTGGCAGAGGAGGAATATCAAATACCTGTCGTTTTTGACAATCGGAGACAGGTTGATCGACTATTGACCGTCCGCAGTGTTGACATTGTTCAACCGGATGGACAATAATATGGTCCGGTTTTTTGACCTGGTTTAGCGTCTGCCCTGAATGGCCGAATTGTCCACCGGGTTTACGTTTGCCCCGTTTCCGCAAGCTGCGGGGAGCAGGTTTATTGAATCCATCAGAAGAAGGAGGTTTACTGCTGTTCCGACTGTTTTTAGCAATTTGATCCTGGAGAGTTTTAACCTGGATCTGGAGAGTCTCGACTTGTTCACGCAGTAATTCAAGCTCGGCAGAAAATGCGAGAAGAACCTTGACCACCGCTTCCGGGCCGGCATGATAGATTGCCAGAGCTTCTTCAGGAGTCATAGCATAGCACCTCTCGAAACTTTTTGGATAAAGGATAGACATAGACATCTTTTACGGGGGCCTTGATTATATGGTCGCGATCGTTACGCGTGCGCCCTTTTGTCTGCCCGGTTAAAATCCAGTTGGCAGCCCGGTAACAGACCCCGCGAAAGCGGGACCGGTCAACGAAGGTTTCCAGTAGATAAATTGGGTGGCCGTATTTCGTTATCCAGTCCGAACTAAGCCGTCGCGAAATCCGGGAAAGAAGGTGACTGGCCAGATGGGGGACTTGGATCCAGGGCAAAATCAGAAAACGCATATTATTGGTTATGAAGTTCAGCTTATTTTTCCTGTTCAAGCTGTCCCAGCCAATAAATGAATCACGAGGGTTGGTCTTCCAAGCCGCGGAACCGAACAGCAGACATGCCAGAGGTCGTCCGGAACAGGAACGAACCAGATATTTGATATTTTCGCCAACAATACCTTTATAACCAAGGTAATGATAGCGGGCCAGCAGACAGTTAAACAATTTATCATCCTGGGTCCGGGGCAAGATATTAGTAATTCCGAGAGGACGCAGTGTCTTTAAACTGCCGCTTATTTTTTCGGTGCAATGAGGGATGAAGGTAATCGGGCGGTTGCGGAATGCTTTGGCTGTATTTCGTTTTGACGGGGGTAATATAATATGGCCTGCTCGTTCAAGCTTGAGCAATAGGGAGCGACAAGCCATATCCTTGATCCGGCCCTTGAGGTTGCGCCAGTCCCAAAGGTGGCAGAGTTCTTTGGAGAGTCTGGTACGGCCCCAGGAGGGGTTATCGACGATCAACTGTTTGATTAGTTGAATGTCAGCCGGAGTTATTTTACGTCCTTGTACAACCATGTCATTTTTCATGGTTGCCACAATAACAAGGGATGGCTAAAGAGTCCAGCAAAAAATCGAGCAGGCTATCCGCCATCCAATAACTCTGCCGAAAGGGTACCTGAATAGTTACGCTTAATCATTAAATACATAAAGAGGGCACTCATTAAATTCGCCAGAGGATCCAGGCTTACAGACGTACCGATCAAGATAAATTCCGGCAAAAATGCGGCAAAGGCTGCCGAAGCTAATGGGAAATAAATATCCTTCGGGAAGATTAGCCGGGCGGATAAATATATTAGAATAACCGTTACAACAGTCAATAACAGGGAAAAACTTCGTAGAAGATAGAGCTTATAGATAATGGAATTCTGGGGAGATATTCTCAGTAATAGTGATGATAAGAAATAATAGAGTGGCGGCTTTCTCCCGATCTGGGTATGAGCACGAACCAACCGGAGAAATGGGGTATCCTCAAATTTCAAGGGCAAAGGTTGCGGACGGGGCCATCCTAGATACTTCCAGAAATAGTGATGATCCATTGAAGAGATTATCCGTTCTTGCAGCGAGAAGTTAGGCGCAATCGAACCGAATATTGTTTTTGAGTCGGCGAGAAGCTGAACGTATTCAAAATGTGTTGGTTCATCCGGGGATTGCCAGGGCGGTATAATGATAATATATATAATCCCATTGATTGCCGTAATTAAAATCAATAGAATCAGCATTAACGATTGTTTTTTCTTGTTCTGTATCATCAAGAAATCTCAGCTCTTTACGATGACGAAATAAGGATGAAGAAAAAGAAAGCAAGATAGAAAAATACCAGGACTTTCTCCGTTTTTTTAAGAGCATAAATGACTAACTGCCTATATTGCAAACAGATTGATAAAACAACAAGTGAAAATATGGCCTACGCTGTGGTAGGGTGATCTTGCACAAGAAAACCTCAAAACCACAGGAGGCCTCAAAATGAATATTACCAAAATTGGCAACACTCTTCGAGATCAAATTCACATATTTTCGGAAAAACTTTCTCCCCGTTTTTCCAAACCGACAAGTAATCCTGGAAAAAATCCTGGAAAAATACCTCTTGACATTTCCAACTATTATTATTATTATTTTTTAAAATAAAAAATACGCAAGACTTCGAGAAAAATTGAAGGAGGAGATAAAATGAAAAAATTAGCAGCAATCTTAGTTGCATTGC
>Ga0222699_1000452_pt1 | contig 14589 bp, 11 predicted proteins | sample AntAcemetage1452_FD_179824 | JGI IMG/M metagenome (GOLD analysis project Ga0222699, IMG submission 179824) | Saline water microbial communities from Ace Lake, Antarctica - #1452 | ecosystem: Environmental > Aquatic > Non-marine Saline and Alkaline > Saline | place: Antarctica: Ace Lake...
AATGGTGCTCTCCGCTCCCAGGGAACGGACCAGGAGTGTAACTCCTCCCACGGTCAGAGGACCGAGGACTGCCGCGAACTTTCCGATCATATTATAGAAGCCGAAGAACTCGGCCGATCTCTCCAGTGGTATCAGACGGGTGTAGTACGATCGGCTCAGCGCCTGGATGCCTCCCTGGACCAGGCCGATCGCCGCCGCCAGAATGTAGAATTCAAAAGATGACCGGAGAAATGTACCCCAGACGGTGATCAGGATGTAGCCTCCCAGGGCGATCAGTATTCCGCGCCGTGCGCCGATCCGTTTCCCCAGATATCCGAAAGCCAGCGCGGCCGGAAAGCCGATGAACTGGGTCAGTAGGAGCGCCTGGATCAGCGACTCCGGCGCGAGGCCGAGAGAACTCCCGTAATCGACCGCCATCCTAACGATTGTATCCACGCCGTCGATATAGAGCCAGTAGGCGGCTAAAAATAGGAAGACCGTCTTCAGTTGCCGGATCTCCCGGAAGGTACGTCTCATCTGTCCGATCCCCGCCCGGACCGCTGCCCAGTCTGCCAACCGTCCCGGATGTCGCGTCTCCTTCACGAAACAGAGCAGCGGGATAGTGAAGAGGGCCCACCAGATCCCCACAGTCAGAAATGAGAACCGTATAGCTGCCGCTTGATCGGCAAAGCCGAAGGTTTCAGGCTTCAGCGCCATCCAGACATTGAAGGCGAAGAGGAGTCCGCCTCCCAGGTAGCCCAGCGCGTAACCGAGTGCCGAGACGGTATCAAGTTTTGATTTCCGGGCTACCGCCGGGAGGAGCGCGTCGTAAAAGATATTGCTCCCCGAGAATCCGATCACGGAGATGATATAGAGAAGGACGGCCAGGGGCCAGTTCCCCAGTGAGACCAGGCAGAGCAAAACGGTCATCACCGCGCCCAGGTAGGCAAAGAAGATGAGGAAGCGCTTCCTGGCAGAACCCCGGTCAGCGATCGCTCCCAGAAGCGGTGCCATAAGCGCCAGCAAGATCCCGGCGATCGAGTTGGCCAGTCCCAGTCGGGCGGTGCTGAGGGCGGTATCGGCCCCGGCGGACCAGTAGTTCTTGAAGAAGAGCGGGAAGAAACCGGCCATCACCGTAGTGGCAAAGGCCGAGTTAGCCCAGTCGTAGAGCGCCCAGCCGAATATTGCTTTTATGTTTCCGGTTGTCAAAAGGTGAGTGTGGTTGCGCGGCAACTATTTTTTTCCCACGAAGAGCACTATGGGCACGAAGAATGTATAGCTTGGAAAATTCTGCTTGCTTATTTCTTCTCCAACTCGGTTTTAACGGCCATTCCTATACTCTCTAGAGTGTATGGTTTTTTAATATATGCTCCCGCGCCAATTCTCTGTACCTCCTTGACCCGGGTGGTTGAGGAGAAACCACTTGTAATAATTGCCTTTTGATTAGGGTGGAGAACAAGGATTTTTTTATAAGTCTCGAGACCATCAATCCCGGGGTCCATTATCATATCCAGAACCAATAGATCCACCGAATTGTCCTTCAGGTAATCAAACGCTTCTTCACCACTTGATGCTGACATTACTGAATAGCCTAATTTTTTTAGTATCTCAGAGGCAATTTCCCGCTGATCTTCGATATCATCCACCACCAAAATTGACTCACCATTTCCCCGGTATTCTTCTATGGGCCGGATTCTTTTATTACTTCCAATTTCTTCTCTGGTTGCCGGAAAATAGAGAGTAAATGTTGTTCCTTCTCCTTCAGTGCTCTGAATATCAATATATCCGTTATGATCTTTCACTGCTCCCCAGACGACAGCCAGGCCCAAGCCTGTTCCGCTTCTCCCCATCATTTTTTTCGAGAAGAAAGGTTCAAATATTCTTTCTAGATCTCCTGCTGCAATCCCTGTTCCGGCATCTGATATTGAAAAGACGACATAATCGCCTTTCTGGATATTATCATAACCTTTTATTGGTTTATCAATATACCGGTTTTCAGTTGATATGAATATCTTGCCGCCATCAGATAGTGCCTCCGCGGCATTATTAACTAAGTTCATGACGGTTTTAGATAGATGAAAAGGTGAGCCCATAATATTCAGCAGGTCCTTCTCCAGCTTGCTTTTAATAGTAACATCAGGATGAAATTCTATCAGCATTTCAAACTCCGGGGATTCAAGATAGCTATTTATAACTTGATTTAGATTTGTAACTTCTGTGGCGACAATGCCTCTTCTTGCCAGTGTCAACAGGTCATTCACAATCGCAGCCGCTTTTTCACCCGACTTTTGAATCTCTAAAATTGGTGTTCTCAGGGGACTATCTTCCGGCAGATCCATCAATAATAAATCAGGATAACTCACCGCCGCACTCAAGACATTGTTGAGGTCATGAGCTACACCACCCGCCAGGGTGCCGATTGCTTCCATTTTTTTAGCATGCGCCAGTTGAGTTTCAAGTCCCCGGCGCTCCTGCTCGGCTTGTTCCCTCACTTTTATTTCATTTTTAAGAGCAATATTTGCTTTTAATAATTCTGCCGTACGTTCTTCCACTCTGTTCTCCAACTCTTCCTGAGTTCTTCGCAGCTTGGTGTCGATCTCTTTCAGTTCAATTATTGTTCTATTCAACTCATCGTTCTTGGAAGATAATTTTTTCTGGGTATTTTCCCTGAGATATTCAAACGCATAGGAGTATATAAAAACAACCAGAAAGGAAGGAATAAATCGTATTACAAAATCTTTCGAGTAATGGGTTAGATAAGGGGACTTGAGATCGACGGCAAAGAATACAATGGCAAGCAAAAAAAGTATTGTTGTTGCCAATGCCCCCTTCTTTGAGCCAAGAAGGAATGATGAAAAGAGCGGAAACGTGTAGTACCAGACATGAGCCGTATTATGAACCCCTCCGGTAACCAGAAGGTAAAAAAACAGTATTGCGGCGATTGTAATTCCAAAAGAACACGCGAATTGATAATTATGACTTCTTCTTAAATAGAATAGGTTGGATATCAAGGCTATCGCCGCAAAATGATCCAAAACTCCAAGAGGTATATTCCCTTGGACATACGCCACTATACCGAGTGGGACGATGAAAAATATACCGGTGAGACTAATAATATTTAGTAGCTGGACTCTACGGATAGTTTCAAGAGAGTATTTTCCCTCCATTTTGCTGTTGATTATAATTCCTACCGCGTGGGAAATCTTACTTATAGTTTTATCCATTTTGCTGCTCCCTTCTAACCATCTTCAGTTGGATCGTTGACATATTCCCGATCAGGTCCAATATCTTTTGGGTGTAATCTTTCAGGTAGCACAGGTAAATCTCCTTAGTCATTATGCCAGAATACTATCACCGGGAGAAATGGAAAGCAATAATGAGAAGTGGTGGCAATATAATTCGGCAATATAATTTGGGCTGACGGGGATTGTATTATCTGGTAATCTTATTAACAGATAAATTGAGCCATTCTATGTATTTTATGGTCTGCTCCGCAAAACTGTGGATCTTTGAAGTGCTGATACAATAGGGGGGAAAAATACAAGTTCACATTTATCAACAGGATCAAATGGTAAAATGGGTTAATCTGAAGTAAGCTTTCAGTAAACCACGTCGCCTCGTGCTCGTAGCGGCGACCTTCAGGTCGCCATCGTGTGGCAGCCTAAAGGCAGCCACTACGAGAGACGGGGTTCACTGAAAGCTTACAATCTGAAAGATGGAGGTAAGCTATGAGTAAAGATAAGAATCTGGCGAAGAAAAGTGCCAAGAAGAAACCGGCTTTAAGCCTGAAGGAGAAGCGAAAGTTAAAGAAGGAGAAGAAGGCGACAAAATACTAACCCCGGATAATGAGAGCAGTCCTCTTTCTCATCGGTTTGTTCATTCTGGGAGCACCGGGCGTGGTAGCATCCACGGATAGTCTATCGGGATGGTATCTTGGCTTGGAGATCGGCAAGACCGAAGTGGAAGTTGTAGGGCATGACCGCTCAGAACTGGTTCTGAGGACACTTCGCGGAGACGGTATTCCGGCAGTATCCGCCGGTGGGTCGCAGGAAGATGGCGACGTCAGTTATTCAGTCTTCGTCGGCTACCGCTTCTGCGTATATGGCGCGATAGAAGCCGCCTACATTAACCTGGGTGAAGTTGGCGGACGGTTTGATGCAATGACCCCAACCGACACGTTGAGCGGTTCTATCGAGTCAAAATATCGCGCGGCAGTCCTTTCCGCGCTGTTGAATATTCCCCTTCCCTGGGGGTTTGAACTCTTCGGCCGGGGGGGAGTTCATTATTGGGATCATGATTTTACTCTGAAGATTAATACCTCATCTGATCCCGCGTTGATCGGCACCAGATCCGGATATGATGAAGATGGGATTAACCTGGTCTATGGCGCCGGCGTCCGGTTTCAGATTATAAAGTATTTAGCGGTGAGCGCTGAATGGAGACGCTTTGACGGTATAGAAGACGAAGAAGGAATTGATCTTCAATCTTTATCCCTGATGGGCAGCTTCTAGAGAATGTAGCTTCGCAACTTCTTGCCACCAAGAAACCAAGGCACAAAGAAAAGAAGTGAAGACGTAATAACTACGGTTTTTCTTGTTTTTTGAATATTTCTCAGTGTCTTAGTGCCTCTGTGGCTAATTTACTGCTTCTAAATTTCAATAAATTGGCACCTGATTAACCTGATGAATATTTTAGCACCTGATTTACCTGATTAACCTGAAAAATCAGAGAAATCAGGTTAATCAGGTGCAAAAAAAGTTGTGAAGCTAAGTTCTTGGATTGATACTTTATATTTATAAAAGAGTTCTGCAAAATGAAATTTGTTATTCAGGAGTGCAAATTGAGTAATGGGGGGATTCGGTATTACCTCCGTCTGGAGAAGGACGGGGTTTTAAAAGGCTGGGCGGTGCCGAAAGGGTTGCCGGAGAAGGGAGAGAGACAGCGGTTGGCTCTCGAGGTTGGTCTTTTCAACCTCTCCGCCGCCGGATTCGAGGGGAAGGTGGTGAAGAGCAAGTTCGGCCCCGGTATGATATCAGTATGGGACCGGGGGGAGTATCGTCTGGATTCCTGGCTTGAGAACAGGATAATCTTTGAACTTTTCGGCTCCCGGATGAAAGGCTCATTCGCTCTAGTCCGCTTTACCAAGGCTGGTTCGCTCCACTGGCTGCTGAGCCGGCCGCATAGTCCCCCATCCGCGCCTCAAGCCATTAAGACGCCTGAAAAAGCTATTAAAAAGCCGGCAAAAAGTCCTGCCGTCCCTCCCAGCAGGAGAGCCCCAGCCAGAAGACCGACAGTAGGAACTAAGAAAGCGTCTGAAAAAGGTCCTCCGGCAACGACCCGCCCAAAAAGCATATCAAGTCAGTCGAAGAGTGAAACAACCGGAGATAGAATTCAGAAGCCCGGGGCTGAACCTGAGTATGCTAAGAGCCAGGGGAGTAAAGCATTAAAGAAGAGAGATAAGGCAAGGGAATCCTTTTATATCCGAAGTAGAAAAAGAGCGAAGCGGCTGAACAAGCGCAGATATACAAAGAAAATTCATATGTTGGGGTTGGTCTTTATCGTGTTTGTCTTGATTGTATACGGCCTGGTAAAACTTATCCAATATTTAGGCAGTCTTTACTGACGGTTAAATGAGAAGATGACGGAAGAATCCAGAGAAGAAAGCAGGTTACCCTATAAGTCATCCGATATTCGGCGGCTGGCCCTGGCCCGGAAAGCCCGGAGAGAACGTGACGCGGAGCGGAAGAAGAACCGTGAATTGGAGATCCGGGTCAAACAGAGCACCAGAGAATTGAGATTCGCCAATGAGAAGCTGCAGACGGAGATCGCCGAGCGAAAACGGGCCGAGGATGAACTCCGGGATAGCGAGGAGAAGTACCGGGCCATCTTCGATTCTTTCTATGATATTTATTATCGCTCGGATATGCAGGGAAAGCTCACCGCCATCAGTCCCTCGGTTAAATACCATGGCGGTTATGAACCGGAAGATTTGATCGGCCGTACGGTAACAGATTTTTATCCCGACCCCTCCCGGAGGGATGAATTATTAAGAAGATTGAAAGAGAAGGGGGCGGTCAATGATTTTGAGATAAAGATGACGGCCAGGGATGGCAGTATCCTGGATATCTGGGTAAGTACCCATTTTGTCTTTGACCGGAATGGTCGCCCGGTAGCGGTGGAAGGGGTGCTCCGTAACATTACCGATCGAAAGCGGGTTGAGGAGGAACTGAAAAAGAGCGAGGAGAAATACCGTTCCATCCTGGAGGCATTTTATGACGTGTATTATAGCGCCGACATGGAAGGGATCGTCACCGCGATCAGTTCCTCTGTTCAGGCTCAGACCGGCTACACTCCCGAAGAGATTATCGGCCGTCCTGCAAGTGATTTTTATCCCGACTCATCCGAACGGGAGGAACTGCTCAAGAGATTGGGCGAGACCGGGGCGGTAGATGACTATGAGATCCATATGCTCTCTAAAGACGGCAGCATCTTTGATGTCTTGGTGAGTACTCATCTTGTTTTTGACGGCGCCGGCCATCCGGTAGCGGTAGAAGGGGTGCTGCGCAATATTACCGAGCGTAAACGGGCCGAGAATGAACTCCGGGAGAGCGAGGAGAAGTACCGGGTGCTTTTCGAGAACGCCCACGATGCCATCTTTCTCCTGAAGGGCACCCGTTTTGTAGAGTGGAACCCTCAGACCCTGCGAATGTTCGGCTGTACCGGAGACCAGCTAAAAGCCGAGCAGATCTATCGATTTATTTTCTGGTCGAAATCGGACGATGGGGAAGACTCAAAGGCGGCCGCCCTGGAGAAGTTCAACGCGGTGCTCAGTGGGGAGGCCCAGTTCTCCATCTGGAAGATGATGCGTTATGACGGGGAGATATTTGACGCTGAGACCGGTCTGGTCCGGCTCCAGGTCGGGGGGGATACGCTCATTCAGGCGATAGTCCGGGATCTCACGGCCATCCGGACAAGGGGATAGAGAGCCGGTAGATTATGAGGCCGAACATTAGAGCTTACGAGTATTTCGAGTAAGCTATAGAGAGTATATGGTTTAAACCAATCAATTTTAAACAAGTTGTCCTCCTCAATCAAATCGCTTTCAGGATGATTATTTGTTTCAATTAACCTGGAGATAAGCCCATTCTTTGAAATTACAATTTGTGACCTCAATGGTAAAAGGAGTTTTGGGGGAGAAAAGGCGACAATTTTCTGAACAATCTTTATTTTTTATTGCGATGTTAGGAAAAGAGATACTGATACTGATGGCGGCGGTTACGGTCTCGATGCTGGGGTTGACCGTGATCGCCCCCCTGATCCCTCATTACGTGAATACAATGGGAATCGGCGGATTCGGGATCGGGGCGCTCTTCGCCGCCTTTTCCCTGACCCGGGTTATTGTGACCCCGTTTATCGGCGCTCGTTCCGACCGGTCGGGGAGGAAGCAGTTCATCTGCGCCGGGCTCATTCTCTACGCCGTGGTCTCTCTCCTCTATATTCCGGCTCATACCATCTACCTCCTGATCCTGGTCAGGATGCTGCACGGTTTCTCCGCCGCCCTGATCATTCCGGTCTCACTTGCCTATGCCGGTGATCTTGCCGGGGAAGGGAAGGAGGGGAGGGTGATCTCGACCATGCTGACGGTGATCTTTGTCGGTGCTGGCCTCGGCCCGCTTTTCGGCGGGTTTGTTCACCATTATTTCAGCTACCAAACAGTCTTCCTGGTTCTGGCAATCCTGGGGGTCCTGGCTTTCGCGGTGGTCCGGTTCGGGCTCCCTGAGACTCGAAAGGAGGGAGAGCGGGAGAAGAGCTTCATTACTTTCAAGGAGCTGCTCCGGAAGGATATTCTGAAAGTGCTCCTGATCTGGGGCGTGAGCGCGCCAATGGGAAAGGCGATGATTCTTGCTTTCCTGCCGGTAGTAGGGATGAAGATGGGCATAACACCGATCCAGTCCGGCCTGGTCATCTCCGGTTTTATTATCTTTATGGGGCTCCTCCAGGCTCCGATCGGCGCCCGCCTTGACCGCATCCCTAATATGAAGAAGGTCTTTCTTCTCTTTACGGGGACGCTCATAATCGCGGTCGGCCTCTTCTTCTTCCCTGGGTGCGGCAGCCTCCCGGCTCTCTTCGTGGCCGCGGGGGTGGTGGCGGTTGGATCGGCGATTGCTTTCCCGGTTGGATTCGATATCGCGACAGTTCTGGGGAAGCACGGAGGGATGGGGCTGGTTATTGGTCTCCTCAGTACCTCCTTTAACGTGGGCAACGCCGTCACCCCGCTTTTAGCCGGGGCTGTCTACGATCTCTTCAATCTATCGGCCGCATTCTACGTGATCGCGATTGTCATCCTTGCTGCCAAGGTGACCTGCTACTACTTCGCCAGCCGCTGGCTGGAAGAGAAGGTGGGGAAAGAAAAGGGACGTTGAAAATAAAAGACGTCGAAGAATAAGGACGTTGAAAAGAAAGGACATTAAAGACCGTTAAAATCTTTAAAATATGTCTGCAATGTTGCTTCAATACTTACTACAATCTTATTTTACTGAAGGGAAAATAAGATGATGATAGTGATAATAGTTCTACTGTCTTTGATCGGGATTTGGGCGGTTGTGGTCTTTAATCGATTTGTCCGCTGGAAGAATCTTATCAAGGAAGGCTGGAGTGGGATCGATGTCCAGTTAAAGCGTCGGCACGATCTGGTCCCCAATCTGGTTTGGATTGTTCGGGAGTACCGTGGTTACGAGGAGAAAGTTTTGATCGAGATTGCCCGGGCCCGGTCCAAGTGTCTGGCGGCGGCCGAACCCGCGCTTCAGGCCGGTTCGGAGAATGCTCTCTCCCGGGGTCTGAAATCACTTCTGGCCGTGGCCGAGAACTATCCCGAACTGAAGGCGGACCGGCAATTTCTCGCGCTGCAGGTAAATTTAGTGGAAATTGAGGACCAGATCCAATTGGCCCGCCGGTACTATAACGGGACAGTGCGGAATTACAATACTCTGGTTGAATCTTTCCCCGGACTGATCATAGCGAAGACGCTGGGCTTCCATCTTGCTCTTTATTTTGAGATCGAGACCGCAACCGAACGGGAATCAATCAATATCGAGGCCAATAACGTATAAATTTACCACGAAGATCACGAAGGAGACGAAGAATAGTCGGTAAAGAAAATTCAGCGCAAGTTTTCAAAACCTTCGTGGTTTAAAAAGTTTTTCGAGTAAGGTTATGCTAACGGCCGGGTTCATCTTTGACGGACTTCTTCAGTATCGAGATTTCATCTTCCAGAGCCAGGATTCGCCGGAGCAGGGCCGGGGGGGCAGCATCTTTATCGGACGAAGGATGACCTTTTATATCAGGTTGAGCGGTACTCAAGGTTTTAGAAATCACCCCGGTCTTTCCGGAGGCGGATATTTTAGATCCCATTATCTCCTCCGGTTTTTCCCATTTTTCCACCAGGAATTTCTCCCCGGTCAGCTCTTCAATCTTGAGCACCATCCTCTCCATATCAACCCGGACCACCCGGCCGGTCTTGAGATTCTTGGAGTAGAAGATCCACTCCCCGGTTTCAGGATCGTGAGGGGAAAGCAATTTAAAGTTACCGCTACTGTCGATAGCCCAAAGCTGTCCCCCGCTGCTCATGATACCCGAATAGCCCACTCCGTAGGATAAATTGGGATCGTCATGCATGAGAATCTGGCCGTCAACCACCAACTGGGGCCCGGCCCAGGCACCCGTCCCAATTCCCACATGCCCATTATCATGGTCGATGACTAAGTCATCGCTATCGGCATTGCGTCCGATAATAAGGTGGTCGTCCGCGGAATTATTCATCCCCACCCACCATTTCACAGCACTATCCCGGTCCAGGCCCAACCCGCAATAATATTTTGTGGGACCGGTTTGATCGATCCTGATTGTAGCCCAGTTATTGGCAGCGCTTTTAATATCAAGTTTGGCCGCCGGAGTTGCGGTTCCGATGCCGACGTAGCCGTTATTGAAATAAATATTGCTCCCGTTCTTACTCCAGAGATTTCCCCCGCCCCCGGCAGCCATAAGACCGACCAGCGGCTCATCACTGGCACCGCCGTAATAAATCCGCGTTATACCTTTTACCGCCCAGAGTCCGCTGGAAGACCGGAAGAGACCTATATCAACAGTTCCGTCCCCATTATAGTCTCCGGGCATCGGATTATCACCAGAAGAACCGAAATAAACCCGCGTCACTCCCCGGATCGCCCAGAGACCGGAGGTGGGACGGAATATCCCGATATCGTTCGTCCCATCCCCGTTAAAATCAGCGGCCGGAATGGTGTAACTCACAATTAAAAAAACACTGAGAGATATTATTGAAACCATTAAAGATGCATTCTTCATCATCTCTTTCCTCCAAAAGTTCTTAATTTGTAACACATTAGGCTAAAGTATTACCTTATTTTACAACGTATATTAGAATGCACCTTAAACTTAAATAATGCAAGTATTATTATTGTTTTTAGAAATTTGATTTAATGGGTAAAACTGGATCTCTAAAAGCTCATAGACCCCAGAAGTGATCTAAAAAGACACTCGGTGATTTTACAAAAATACAAATATACTGTATAATTCTCCTGTGATGACGGTTCAGCGCTTGATATAATCATTGTTTTTTGCCCTACCCGAAGTATTAATCGAGGGAAAAAATAGATGATGGTAAAAAACTATTTTATTTAGATAGTGCGAAAAAGCTATAACCCAATTAAATATATGTAAACATTCGGTAAATTGGGGATAAGTTCTGTGGGAGAGGTTTTCAACCTTGATCGAGTGTGCCCGGCAATCGGGGGTGTAAAACCCTCCCACAGCGTTGGTGTATTTAATCCTTCGGTTAGCCGAATGTTTTCAAATATATAAGGTAGTATTTTTATTTTTCTCTGCGTTCTTTGCGTCTCTGCGGTGAAATTATATGTCTTTCTATTTTGGCGGTTTGACTTATTGAAATTCCGAAAAAGGACTAACGGATATGCTATCGCTAAAACAGATCAGCTCTTATCTCCTCCTGCTCTTCTTGCTACTCGCTGGCTGGAGTATTGTTTCTCCCGGATTAGCGGATGAGAGGATCCTCGATTATGACAGCAGGATTACCGTTCATCCGGACGCGTCCCTGACTGTTCGGGAGACGATCCGGGTGCGGAGCGAAGGGAAAGAGATCAAACATGGGATCTACCGCGACTTTCCCACCAGCTATAAGACCCGGGCCGGTCTCCGCCGGCGGGTCGGGTTTGACCTCCGGGAGGTACTTCGGGACGGCCACCCGGAACCATCTCACCTCAACTCCCGCTCGAACGGCGTCCGGATATATATGGGTGATAAGGATAGTCTCCTCCCACCCGGAGTACATACCTACCGACTGACCTATACCACCGATCGGCAGATCGGGTTCTTCGAGAACTTTGATGAGCTTTACTGGAATGTGACCGGTAACGGCTGGGAGTTTCCCATCGAACGGGTCTCCGCCACCGTCACCCTTCCTGCCGGCGCGTCCGGGAGGCTTCGTACCATGGATGGATATACCGGTCCCTTCGGGGCGAAGGGGAAAGACTTTACCGCTTCGATCGATCGGTCCAGCGCCATCCGGTATCGGACTACCCGGGGGTTGGGATCGGAAGAAGGGATGACTCTGGTCGCGGCCTGGCCCAAGGGCTATCTGGAAGAACCGGATCAGGGCCGGGAGAAGATTGATTATATCCTGGATAATAAGGGGATCGCCCTGGGAGTGGGTGGTCTGATGGTTCTGATCGTCTATTATCTGATTGTCTGGGTAAGGGTGGGAAAAGACCCTTCCCCGGGGACAATTATTCCCCTCTACCAGCCGCCGAAGGATCTCTCTCCGGCCGCGCTTCGTTATATCGAGCGGATGGGGTTCGACGCACAAACTCTGGCGGTGGCGATTATTGATCTGGCCGTCAAAGACCGGATCAAAATCAGTCAGACAAAAGGAGTTTTCTCTCTATCACTGCTGGGAGACGGCAGGTCCGGATTGAGCGGAGAGAAGAAAAAAGTTATTAATTCGCTCTTCGGCTCCGGTGACGAGATAGAATTGAAACGGAAAAATCACCGGAAGATTCAGGCCGCGCTCTCGGGATTGAAGGCGGGCCTCCGGCGGAAGTACGAGAAGAAATACTTCGTGACCAACCGGTGGTATTTCATCATCGGGCTGATCGGTTCCATTCTCATCTGCATCCTCAGCATCATTATCTCCGGCTATATCGGAGCGCTCGTCTTCACGCTCTGGATTACCGGATGGTCTTTTGGAGTGGTGATGATCATAAAACAGGCGCTTGATAGCTGGAGAGAATATTTTGGCTCCTCCGGCTGGAGCCGGGCGTTATTGATGGGGCCGCTCATTTTAAGTTTTATGGCGCTGGTCTTCCTGGCTGTCGAAATTTTTGTTATATATGGCCTGCTCAGCAATTTTCCCTCCTGGATCCTTGTGATCATATTCCTCTCGGTATTAGTCAACTGTTTCTTTTATCATCTCCTCAAGGCCCCGACCTGGGCGGGGAGGAGACTGCTTGATGGGGTTGATGGGTTTAAGATGTTTTTAAGTATCGCGGAGAAAGACCGTCTCAATCTCCTCAATCCTCCGGACCGGACCCCGGAGCTCTTTGAGTGCTATCTACCTTATGCCCTGGCCTTGGATGTGGAGCAGGAGTGGGCCGAGCAGTTCGCCGGGATTCTAGACCGGGCTGGCCGGGGAGAGACGGAATATCATCCCTCCTGGTATAGCGGCCGCCTGACCCGGATTACTGGGGCGGACGGTATGATCTCATCCCTGAGCGGTTCTCTGACCGGGGCCATCTCTTCCTCCTCCCGCTCGCCGGGCTCGAGTTCCGGAAGCAGCGGAGGCTCATCCGGTGGCGGTGGGGGAGGAGGAGGAGGGGGGGGATGGTAGGGGGAGGCGACGGGAAGAGGAGGGAATGGCTTAAGAGTGAAATCTGAACTTCGAACCAGCCTTCGCTAAAGCTATGGCGGGCAGGGCGTCGAACCAGCCTTCGCTAAAGCTACGGCGGGCACAGCTTCCAACTCCGAACATCGAACGTCACGTTCCAGTTTTCAAATTCGCGTAATTTCTCCGCCCCGAAGTTGTAATCGGGGGCGAAATTAGTAGTTCTAAAAAGGGGGCGAGGTGGGGGAAGCAATTCGTGGAAAATTCGTGTAATTCGTGGACTGCAAAACGGGCCGAGGTCGGGGTGTTTCAACAACAAAAAGTGACAACCTTCAATCAGGACTAAACAACGGGGATTCTCAGTTAGAAGGCATCAAGAAATCTTATTATGATATTGACGATTATCTATTACAGTGATATATTATAGTCAGTATTGCAATTAAAAGGGGGATAAATATGAAAAAAAAGATTGGAACAGTTCTGGAAGAAGACATTTTTTACGAAGCAAAAAACTTTGCCGCACGTGAGGGATGGGCGTTATCTGAATTATTCCAAGCGGCCCTCTTCTCCTATCTGCATGAGAATGTAGCCTATAACGATTCTCTTCGCTCCTGTGAGAAATTTTGCTCTCATGGAAGCTCACTCAGTCTTGATGAGATCAACGAGATATTGCAGGAGGATATGCTGGCATTATGAAACTGACAAAAATTCAGGATGGTGAAGTTGTCGCGATAGATACGAATATCCTTGTGTATGCTAATCAGCAGTACTCTCCCCAATGCGTCCATTTACTTCGCCGCTGCGGGGGAGGGGAAGTGAAGGGTGTGGTACCGATGCCGATGGTTTCTGAGTTGGTGCACACCCTGATGCTGATTGAGGCACGGGATAATAATTGGATTAAACGCTCCAATCCGGCCAGATATTTATCGGAGCATCCCGAATTGGTTCGGAGATTACTCAGATATGGGACGCAGATCCGGGAATTTTTAGGAATTGGTCTGAGGATTGAGCAGGTAACCTCTTATGACATTCATGAAGTACTGAATATCCAGAGTCAATATGGGCTATTAACCAATGACGCTTTTCTTCTGGCTGTAGCCCGGAGATTGAACTGTGATGCCATCATTTCCGCGGATAAGGCATTTAAGAAAGTAAAGGATATTCGGATTTATTCGCCCACGGATATAAAAATCGAAAGGCAAAAAACACCAAAGATTGTCTGAGATAATAGAAAGGAAAAGATGTCAAAAACGATGAAGGCCTGGGCAGTTAGGTTTCCTCAGTCAATCGTGTGATCAGATCACTCATCGCTTGATAGTGACTTCCCGGCCAGTATATTTTCCCGCAGCCGGTGCAGATATGAAATTCCTTGAAGGCCAGTTTTGTCTTCGGGGGGAGGCGGTCCAGTATTTTCTCCTTGGAGATGTCTTCCAGTAATCCGTTGCAGGAGATGCATCGGCTGAAAGGTATTACCAGGCGGAAGAGGTCGAACTGTTCCAGCACCTCCCGGGATTGTTCCTCCGCTCTTTCCGATCTTACCCAGTAGCCGTGCGTGACCAGGGAATTTTTGAGAATTCCCCGGTCGCGGGTCAGGATGATCCGGTCTTCCCGCCGGGCGATCCGGATGATCTCGGGATCATCATAGTCGTTCCGGTAGAGGGTATCGAAGCCCAGCATCCGGAGCATCCGGGCCAGTT
>Ga0222699_1000454_pt1 | contig 14530 bp, 15 predicted proteins | sample AntAcemetage1452_FD_179824 | JGI IMG/M metagenome (GOLD analysis project Ga0222699, IMG submission 179824) | Saline water microbial communities from Ace Lake, Antarctica - #1452 | ecosystem: Environmental > Aquatic > Non-marine Saline and Alkaline > Saline | place: Antarctica: Ace Lake...
TGTGCTCCTGGAATTCAATATATATTCATGATGTTGAGGAGTCAACCGTTTTTATAGTAGGTACTGTGATTCAGCCCCTGCAGGATCGCGAGTTAGGAATCTGGTGTCAAATCTTGCATAGTGAATAAAATGGTAGCGTGGCATTCGTGGATAGCTACTGTTGCTATCCTCAACCAGTATAAATGTTCGCGATATGCCTTTTTCTATATGCTGTCGGGCAATATTCCGCAGGTATTGGTTGAGGTCATAGTTACCGCAATCAAAAGCGGTTCTGTTGTGATTTCGCGTAACAGGTTCAATCTTGAGCGCCATCGAAGGATCCCTTGTAAGCCGAGATAGCCTTTTTGAGCCTCTGAGTGGGTTCTGGCGGGTTGTCCATGGCCTCGAAAAACGCAGCCGCAGACCGTCCACTTATCCTTATGAATCGTTCTCTTTCGATGACTTCTTCTGCCTTTTCAAGGGCAGACTGAACCAGGAACTGGTTAAGGGTGGCTCCGGTCAGCTCAGCTGCTTGGCCAAGGACCTCATAGACATGGATCGGCATACGAGCTGACACTCTTTGATCTTGTCTCATTGCTGGCATAGCTTAAGTCCTCCTGAAAATAAAAAGGCATTGTCAAAACATTGATACACCCGTAAAAAGTCTCCAAACCTGTCACTCCCGCGAACGCGGGAGTCCAGAAGTGATCGATTTTCCTGGATTCCCGCGTTCGCGGGAATGACGAAAAAGGATCATTTCTGACTTTTTACGAGTTTGTCAAACATTAATCTTAAAATAACACTCTGGCGACAAAATGGCGACATCTAAATCAAGTAATGGAGCCAAAATGGCACAACAATATGAGGGACGCATGTCTGATCGAAAACTCCGTTCAGGTACAGTTTTGGGTTTTTGGTTTTGAGTTTTGAATTAATTAGATCAACATTAGCTAATCTTATATCGGTGAAAGATATTGGTCATTAGAAATTTCGAGGTTTTCGTTCAAGCACTAATAACCGAAATCGGTTCTTGACAGAAGTACCATTGAGTAATAACATTTTGCCATAAACAACAGGCAGCGTAGAACACTGGCCGCCATATTTAGAAAACCGACACCGACCGGGCTCGAGTGGAAGTCAGTCGCCTCGCTTATTAAATCGTTATCGTAGAGATTATCAAATAAGCATGATTGGAGAACCTGAACAGATGTCAGATCAAATCAAATATTGGATAGAAATATCTGATTATGATATTGAGACAGCCATCGCGATGTTAAAAAGTAAGCGATATCTTTATGTTGGGTTCATGGCGCACCAATCTATTGAAAAAATATTAAAGGCTTATTATGTAAAAACTAATGGAGCGTCAGCCCCATTTTCTCATAGTCTTTCTTACCTTGCAAAGAAAGCAAAAATCTATGAAGATTTTTCAGAAGATCAAAAACTTTTTATAGATATGCTTGAACCAATGAATATTGAATGCAGATATCCATCTCATAAAGAACAATTAATGAGAAGTTTGACAGAAGAACGATGCAAAGAACTTCTTGATAATTCAAAGGAACTACAGCTATGGATAAAGCAGAAGTTATAACAAAACTTAAAAGATACAAAAAACTTCTATCACAACATATCTCATTTGATAAAATGATTTTGTTCGGTTCTTATGCAAGAGGGAGTCAGAGAGAAGATAGTGATGTGGATGTCGCGATAATAGTTGATGAAATGCAAGGGGATTATTTTTCTACGAGACCTCTTTTGTGGAGAATTAGAAGGGAAGTGGATGATAGAATCGAACCAATTCTTTTTGAAACAAAACACGATGAAAGCGGTTTTTTAGAAGAAGTAGTGAAAAATGGGATTCTTATATAGTGCCTGAACAAAACCTCGAAATATGATTTCCCAATTTTATCGCATGCCTTCAATATGTTGAAGGGGGTATCCACTTAGCGCAAGTTGATTACACTACGCCAGAGGCGTCAACAATATCTCGATAAGTGGTTGTTTCAGTCTCTACCGCTTGTTCCATAAGCCGGTAGAAAAGTAACCCACGTGATCTTGAGGTTCTGCGATTAAACCTAAAAGTGTATTCATCAAGATAATAATCAAGATGTTTACCTCGAACTGCACCTTGATGTGTGCTTAGTAAGACTCTCTTTAGCAACGCTGCAATTCTATGGACTCCAGGCATTGCCACATGCGCTGGATCTCCACTATCAGACAGAACAGTTTGTCTATGAGCATACCCATGCTTGACCAAATCAGAATAACCTTTCCAGCCGTCAGTTCGTATTTCGGAACCCGGCTTAACGACTTCGCATATAAATTGTATCAGGCTGTTGGCAGACACATCTGGAATTCGTTTCATTCGAACTCGTCCATATCCTTTGGGATCATGAATTTCAAGTGCAATCACAACTATTTCCTTGCCTTCGGCGCCTCGACCTCGCTTTCCTTCTTTTTTCGTGCCCCCGACGTAAGTTTCATCAACTTCAATACTGCCGTGAAGAAGATTTCGTCCAGGCCGAACCATCGCGCGCCTCAATTTATGCAACCAAGACCAAGCCGTCTGATAACTGCCCAAACCAAGAGCCCGCTTGACACCAAGAGCACTTGCACCATATTTTTGACTTGTGATCAACCAGATCGCGAAGAACCATGTTTTTAACGGATACCGGGTCTTTTCAAAAATTGTTCCAGAAGTTATCGATGTTTCAGTCCTACATTCCTTACAATGCAGGTACCCCCTGGCTGTTATCCAAGGCGACTTACTTGAGTCACATGCAGGGCATTGACAGCCTTGGGGCCAACGAAGTTGCACGAGATATTTACGACATACGTCCTCGTTCGGGAAAAAACTGTCGAACTCTTGTAATGTTCGTGGATAATCGATTCCAGCGACAAGTTTATTGGCATCTCTCATGCCTCTACCTTATCACATTCAGGCTACTTGCGCTAAGTGGATACCCCCTTTCAATAATTGTATCATCCTTGAAATCGTACTGGAAATCCACCTTTACTCTTCCACCCCGGTGAGAGCGAATCACCTTCATTGCAAGGGGTTGAATGGCCAGATGAAACCTGGCCCTATATTATTCAATAATCTCAAAACTGGAACGTTTTTTCATCTTAGCGGAGGCGGTATACACTTTGTCCATGGGATATGCAGGTTGGTTGCCAAGGCCTGAATGATCCGAATATTGGCCTGGTGAGGAACAACAAGGCCAAGGTCATTTATGGTAGGCCGTTTTGTTGAAGGGCCTCCCTGGCAATCTCGGACATACACTCAATCGCCTGCTTGAAAAGCCGGTTTCCAGCCATTTTCAGATGAAAGGGCCTTTTGTCCAAGTCTTGCAAGATATCGGGAGTGTAAGAATTTCCGTCCGAAGAATAAAGGAGTTCCCAGAACTTGCCATTCGACCTTAGATGGCTCGACAAAATCCCGCCCTGCTCTTTGCTGGAGGTGACAACTGCCGCTCCTGCGCCATCAGCCAACAGTACACATGTACCACGATCCCGCCAGTTTATGATACTGGAGAGTCGTTCCACTCCAATCACCAGCGCGGTTCTACACGTCCCGCATTGAATGGCGTTATTTACTATGGTTAGTGCATACAAAAACCCAGTGCACCCGGCTGAAACATCAAATGCGACGGCGTTTTTTGCGTTCAGAAGTTCTTGAATCATGCACGCTGCAGAGGGAAACTGCCGATCCGGCGTCACCGTGCCAACCACGATCATGTCCAGATCAAGCGGAGAAATCTCTGCCATTTTTAAGGCCTTTAATGAGGCCTGTGTGGCCAAATCGGTGGTGCCTTCTTTTCTTTCGTTAGATGAAATGCGCCGCTCTTTAATGCCGCTGCGGCGTACAATCCATTCATCCGTGGTGTCCACTATGGTTTCAAGGTCCTTATTGGACAGTATTCTTTCCGGCATTGATGAACCTGTTCCAATGATATGTGCTTGCTGTATTATCCCTGTCACCTTTGTTCCTTATGACGGATACGGGACATGTAACTGTTTATGCCACGCAAATCACCGTTTTCTACAAAAAAGCCGCCTACATAAATTGTGGGCTGAAAGGCCTGTATGATCGGAAAGAAAAGAATCCTGAGGGTCTTTTTGGGGGATCAATTCTTAGGAATGCCTATCCTAACACAAATTCTCTCAAATCAATTTCCCTGTGGGCTACACGAAAAACTTCAATCAGCTGAAGGTTTATTCCCACTGCACCACGGTAATATTTGCCGATAGCTTATGTTCCGGTCTTTCGGTGCTATCAAGAGCCGAATCAAATCTTTGAGTTTTTGTTTTACTCCTTAAAGCCGTAATCGTTCGATAGTCTTGAATGACAACTTTTACAATAAAACCTGTTTGCGCCCTTCTCTTTTCCACAAATTATGCATGCGTTATCTGCTCGTTTCTTTTGTGCATTTCTTTTGGCTGATTGTCTTGATCGCCCTTTTATCTTTTCATGCTGTTTTTCCTGATACTCGGGATTCTCACACAAAACCCTCATCTTGTCACCTTCAACAGTTTCTCTGTGAAAAATGCAAGTGGAATATCCAGGTTGTACGATGGGCTTGGCGGCCCTCACTATCCCGCTTATCACTTATGGCGAAAGGTAATTAAACCATGGGAGGGGTCATACGGCGAGACGCTTACTTCAACACGGTCTCCAACCATCACCTTGATTCGAAATTTCTTCATCCGTCCGGAAAGACGGCCCTTAACAGTAATGTCCTTATCGCAATGAATTTCCATAATTCCAGGGCCCAGAATCCTGGTAATTACACCATCCAGTTGTATTAAATCGTCCCGACTCAAGATATACCTCTTACCGGTATTGAACCTCTTTTAGTCAATTTTATCATTAGTCATCCGAAACAAACATGCTTTCAGTTAGCCTAAAAAAACCTTTTAGATTTTTCAGCCAATATACTTCAAAAACTACATTCTGGCTATTGAAAGAAATGACCTGGCGCCTTTTTGAAGACGCATAAATCAAGCGAAAGTTATCGCGATTCCCAACTTTGTATATGAGCGCAGTATGCCCTTCATTTAGAACAATTAAATCACCGTTTTTCAATTCATCGCGCTGAACCTCAACTGTATTCCTTAAAAGGCTTTTCATTGGCATGTATCCTTTAAATCTCAGTCCTGCTTGTTTGGCAGCTTCATGATAAATCAAACACAATAGATGCGAGTTGTCTAATGCCCGAGATTTTTCAAGATCTTTGCCGAATCCATAAGGTATTCCAATGTAGGAGGCTGTCCGAGAATGGCTTCGTCACGAGACCGAGCGAAAATTTCGAGGGCAAGGCGGCAAGCCCAAAACGCCCGGAGACGTAGCCATAGACTACGTTGAGGACATTTTGGGTTTGCCAACGCAGACCCCCCTCGGGATTTACAGCCGGTCGTAGCAGAAGCCTATTCTCGGACAGCCTCCTAAGTACAAAGCAATAGATATACCAAAACGACAACTTATTGGTTTTATGTGGTTTTTTGAATTTACGGCCTGGGCTGAATAAGAACTGGCAGTTCCGATTCCAACAAAAAGATGGAGCCTTCGCCTGCAATAAGGGTCATGAAGTTGATCAATAGACTGAAATAATAGGCAAAATTGAAAAAGAAATCAGGGTTCCGATATTTCGATGGATCGGAACATCCAGTTCCGGCCTGCAGATCCTCGGCACAATAATTGCTTGCTATATTCTGAGCAATGAAAGTGAAACCGCATTTTCTTCCGGAGATATTAGATAGGCTGGCTCGTAAGCTTTGAAATTGGCGAGGAAAACAAGGAGGACCTGCATAAACATGAAGCTTGAGCGGTACAAACACAATCCAATATTGGTAGCAAATTCCGATCGATCATGGGAATCGGGTGCCGTCTTCAACTGCAGTGCTGCGGTTAGCGAGCATGGTCTGTTCTACCTGCTCTACCGGGCAATCCCCAAAGGCTATACCAGGAGCCCCAGCGGAACGGGTTATGAAAACTACATCTCCAGCCTTGGCTGCGCCACCAGTGAGGACGGAATCCACTTCACCCGGTTCGAGCATCCAGTTGTCGAACCTTCAGACAACTATGACCACTTCGGATGTGAGGACCCGCGGGTCACCAGACTGGAAATCAAAGGCAGCCATTTGTACTTGATAACGTACACTGCCCTCTCTGCCCCTGCGTTTACCGGTCATGGAAACAGAGTGGCGTTGGCTTCAACCAAGGACTTTTGCATTTTCCACAAGCACGGTCCCGTAATACCTGATCTTGAGTCCAAAGACGCTGTAATATTCCCGGAACTCATCGATGGGAAAATCGCGATGCTGCACCGGGTGGCGCCCAACATCCAGATCGTATACTTCCGGGACTGGAAGCAGTTGACAAACCCGGATGAGGGATTCTGGAACAAATACAATGCCTGCTTTGAGGAGTTTACGGTCATGAGGCCGAAGTACGGGTGGGAAGCGAGGAAGATAGGGGCGGGGCCGCCGCCTGTCAGTACTGAGAGAGGGTGGCTGCTAATTTATCATGGAGTAGATGCTGATCGCGTCTACAGGGTCGGCGCAGCGCTTTTAGACAAGAAGGAGCCATCCAGGGTCATCGCCCGCTTGCCACACCCCATCTTGGAGCCAGAGGAAGAGTACGAGACGGTGGGGGACGTGGACAATGTCGTGTTCCCGGAGGGGGCGGTGGTCCTGGATGGCATCCTTTACATCTACTACGGCGGGGCGGACAAGTGTTGCTGCCTTGCCACCGCCAGGTTGGACGATTTTTTGGATTACCTCTTGGCTTTCAGGGATAATTAGACTGGAGGAGACTACCCCCTTGTGGCCGTCATGTGACGATGAGGAATCGCGGGCAGGGTAATCGTTCAAATCAAAAGTTAGAGGGTTAGCTTAAGCCACAGCTCTGTCTTCTGTTATTTCCAGAAGAGATTCGAACAATTGAATAAACCTTTTTGCGATTTCATGGGATGAGTTTCGATTTACATATTCCTCTGCGATATGCAAGGTCATCTTGACTTTTTCCCTCTCTTCAAACACATCAACGAGCGCCTCTCCCAGTCCAGAATATTTGATGACTTCCCTGTCGAAAGTCTCGAAAAAGTTTGTTTTATAGGCAAGAATGGGGCAGCCGGAACCCAGGCAAAGATTTGCTGTGGATGCCACCACGATGGCCTCGGCAGAATCCTTGTGAAGCAGAAGGGCGTCTGAGGCATGAAGGTAGGTGTAAAGTTCACTGATGGGAATGTCGCCTTTTCTTAGTTCGATAAATGGGTATCTTCCTTTTACCGAGTTGAAAAGGTCATACCAATCCTGAATGTGGGTCAAAGTCAGAAGGGTCAAGGGGTAATCTTGGTTTACGCGCTCAAGGGTGGGGAGAAGGTGAAGGTGGCGGTAAATGCCTATGCCGTAGTTAAAAACGATCTTCTTATCGAGAGGAAGGCCAAGTTTTTTTCGCGCCTCAACCTTGTCACCATGGAGGACAGGATGGCAGGGGTAAGGAATGACTTTTATCTTGTCTTCGCTGTATATATCCTTTAGAATCCTTTTATATCTTTCATCAAAACACACAACCGCATCCCAGTCAAATTTATAAAAATTAGGATCTTTTGGCAGTTTTCCTTCATGAACAACGAAGACTGTTCTGGCTCTTTCCCTGATGAAGGGGTAGACTTTGAGCATATCCTCCATTGGAAGGATTTCGAGGTTTTGAACAACAAAGATATCGGCAGCATCCGTCAAGAAAAATTTAGGATCAAAGAAATAGCCCGATTCATGCAGATACTTGCGAAGGCTGTAGCATCTCTTCACATATTGTTCATCCGCATCACACTGGTAGCCCTCCCATTCCACGGGCGCCAGGACCTGAAGATCATGGCCCATCTTTACCCATTCCCTTCCAACCAGTTCTGCATGGAGAGATACACCGCATGGGATGTTCCAGCGAGTCATCATTACGATCTTCATCTTGAATCCCCTATCTTTTAGGTGCATTACCCGTTTGCAGACACCTGGATCTTTCCCGAGTCTCGCAGCTTTTCAATCTCGTCTGTTCGGGCTTTGAGAAAAAACGGATAATGCACCCCCTCCTTTCGGCTAAGCAAATAAACAATAATTTCAGAACAGGCCCAAGAGCGCATCCTTTTCGACCGTGGCACCACAAATCACCTTATCCGCTGCACCGTAGTAGACATAGTATGTGTCTTTAATCTCGCAAATGCCGGTCGCAAACACCACATCATTAACCTCTCCACGAAGTTCATAGTCTTCTTCCGGCTCGAGAATCGGCTCGGAATATCGGCTTACGAGTGAAGAAGGTTCCTTCAGATCGAAGAGGGCGACCCCCAGCCTGTAAACAGATTCCTCATCGATCCCATGATATATAAGCAACCAGCCTTTTTCAGTCTTTACGGGCGGACTTGCAGCTCCGATCCCAACGCCATCCCACCTTCCTTCAGCAGGCGCCATGACCATCCTGGAATCGTGCCATTCTACAAGATCTTCTGAAAAGGCAATCCAGATGCAGCGAGGAGGGGTCATGGGCCTATGAAACATAACATACCTGCCATTAACCTTTTCCGGAAAAAGAACCGCATCCTTGTTATCCACATCCCCCAAGACTACACCATACCTTTTCCATTGAAGGAAATTATGGGTAGAAGCCAGAGATACCTTAACCCCGTGAGTCGAGTAACTGGTGTAAGTCATATAGAACTGATTATCCAAATGGACAAGCCTGGGGTCTTCACACCCTTTGCTTTCAAGGACGCCTCTTGGTATGAAAACGGGCTTATCTAACCTGAAGAATTCATAACCGTTGGAACTGATTGCATAGCCTGTCCTGGAAATATTGTCATCCCCTACAGCCCTGTACAGGAGATGAACAAGGCCGTTGTGACGAACGGCCGCAGGATTAAAGACAAGTCTGGATTCCCAAGGGTTTTCCCTCTTTGGCTTTAAGATTGGATTATTAAAGAATCTCTTGAGCATGATTTACTCTCCCTCTTTGCAGACGGCCATACAGACGAGCCTATCCGCTGCACCGTAGTAAAGAAGCCATTGATCTTTATGTCTCGTAAGTCCTTCGGTAACGCAGTGATTTAAAGTTCCGTATTTGCGTCCGTATTCCCGGGATAAGTTTAACAGGGGCTCATTTGTCCTTTTCAGGATCTTGGTAGGTTTTTCCTTTGAAAACACGACCCCGCCGGGCTTGTAAATATTATCCTCTCCCCATCCATTGTAAATGAGAAGAATTCCCTTATCGATCACAACGGGATTGGGACCAGGTTCGATCCCTTTAGAATCAAAATAGCCGTCTCGTGGCAACATAATTGGCTGATCCAGTGGCTCCTCCCAATTATAGAGATCATGGGAGTAAGCTATACCGATTGCAGAAACCCAGGGCCTTGCTTCGCCCATGAAATACATGACATACATTCCGTCTATTTTTTCCGGGACTATCACGCCTGCTTTTAATTGACCACTGTCCCATATCCCTTCCCTCGCTTCCAAAACCGGACCATGTTTTTTCCAGTATAGAAGATCCTTTGAGGTGGCCAGACAGATGTTGGACACATGATATTTCCGGCTGTTACCGACATAGAAGAGAAAGTAAGTATCTCCTATTTTTGCCACCCTCGGATCTTCACAGCCGCCCCTGTCAAAATCTTCGTCAGGGCTCAAAATGGGCTCGGGATGAGGGGAGAAATGAAACCCGTCGCTACTTTGAGCAAGCCCAATTCTTCCCGTTAAACCATCTTCGGTTTCAGCACGATAAAACATCCAGAAGCGGCTATCTTCCTCAATCACACTCGGATTATATACGCCTCTGGATTGAAATCCTTCTGAGGGGGCTAAAATCGGGTTGCCCGGGTAATCTTCAAATGGACCGAGTGGGAAATCATTGGATTTCATGGCGGCTTATCCTGGTCTTCCAAGTTTAATAAAAAAATCGATAAATAGCTTTGCTATGATTTCAGGCGAGTTCATAGCAACAAATCCATTGGCTGCATCAAGCACATTTTTACGCATCTCTTCATTTCGAAATAATTCCACTAACATTCTGTTGAGATCTGAAACATCGTTGTAGTGTAATAGCTCATTCTTTAAGGGTGTGAAGTAGTCCGATCCTTGAGGTACGAGGATTGGACACCCAGCACCAAGTGCCTGGAAGGCAGTGGAAGAGACAACACCCAGATAGAGGCTCTTAAATTTGTGCAAAATGAGGCAATCGGAGGCAAAAAGATAATCATCAAACCGCTCTTCTGACAGAACCCCCTCCTCTCGGATGATCATCCATGGCGGCGGTTCATCTTTTTCAACCATTTGATAGTCTGGAGGGACCACATAAAGCAAGACAGTCTCCTTTTTGATATCTTTCCGCAGATCCCGAAGAAAGGGTTCATAGCCTCTATGACAAAAGGTGCAGATAATACGCTTATCCAAAGGAAGATTGAGCTTCTTTCTGGTTTCATTCTTGTCTCTGGTTCTGGTTGGAAAACATGGAAAAGGGATAAGCCTGGCATGGGGATATACATCATTCAGGAATCCTTGCTTATCATCAAAGTAGACCACCCCATCCCAATCAAACTGGTAAAACCATGGTTCTGGGGGGAGCTGGTTTTCATGGACCACATGGACTGTCCTGGCACGATGTTTGATCAAGGGAAATATCTCTGCAAGGCTTTTGACCGGCATCATCCTCAGATCCTGCACGACGAGCACATCGAAGTCAGTTGTAAAAATAGGGCGAGGATCCAGGAAATCGGTCTTTTGTGTGCCAAAGCATCTTATGACGTAATTTTCATCATCCTCCCTGGTAAGGCCTCCTCCATGAAAGTCGTCTAATGTATGGGTGAATATGGTCACATCGTGCCCCATTTCCTTCCAGGCTTTCCCGAGAGGCTCTGCATGGACTGCTACTCCCGAGTCGGTATTCCAGGCTGTCATCATCGCGATATGCATATGTCTTCTCCCTGAATAACTACTTTATGATTTCTCTGAGGATACAGGAAATAATTGGAATAGTGTTTTCAAACGGCTCTTTCTAATGTTTCAAATTGGTTCTGTGTAATCTGTGTAAACTTCCTGGAGTTATGAAATTGATCCCATTTCCGATCTCTAATACTTGGATTCTGTTCGCGATCCAAGGAAGGCAAATCTATCCCTGTTGCCAATGCCTTCTCGATCAATAGATGTTTCTTTGCTTGATTTGCGAAACAGTAACGTTGTGCATACTTCCAGCTTTGATCTGCTGCCTCTTTTTTCAGACCGGGTTCCAAAATCAGCTCGACAATGGTTTCGGCAAGCTCACTCAGGGTTTTACCAGCGGGTAAACCGGAGAGATTAAGAGTCTCTCCTATCCCCTCTCGATCTCTCCCAACTACGAAGGATCCAGTACCCTGGGCATGGGCCAGCCTTCCTGACTGAGTGGCATTTTTGCACCAAAAGACAGTAAAATCAAGGGCCCTGAAGGCCAGAGGAAAAATATCTTCAGGAATATAGCCTTCAAAGAAGAAGTTCTCTTTTCCATCGTGACTGGATCTCAAGACTTCCAGTATGGGGAGTTTTGTCTCGATCTTCATATTCTTTGTTCTCTGGATTATTCCTGCGAAGAGCGTTATTAACCGGTGCTTGGGAAGTTTACCCTGAACAAGTCGGCCCAGCTCAAAAAGTTGCAATGGATCCTTATCAGAAGTGATGAATCCACAATTGCCCAGTAGAATGGTATCCCTTGAATAGAAATTGGCTTCTGCTACATTAAGCTCTCTTTTTTGAAAAAGAGGTATCTCAGCCTGATTGACCAAATAGGAGAAAAATCTTTTTCTTGCCTCATGCGGACTCACTTTGGGATATAGGTGGACACCATGTCTAAGGACAACTATTTTCTCAGCATACTGGGGGAAGGCTTCCAGTACAGCCCTGTAAGCGCCATTTGTGAATACTGTCAGGGCATCAACTAAAGGTAGAGTCTCCTCGAGCAATTCTTCTTCTTTTCTGTTCATACCCGAAAGAGTTTCATTTGATTGAAAATGGATCGTATGAAAACTGGCAGCCACTTTATTACCTCTTCTCTTTGCTTCCTCAAGAAGGCTTAAAAAATGATCACTAACATTTCCCCACATACCAAAGGCATGTTGAAACCAGAGAAGATCATTTTCGGAAAGGGATGGAAGTGTTGGATGAGGAAATGAGAGGCAGTAGTCTACCTGAGCCTTCAGGTCTGGAGTTAAAACCTCATCGGATGAAGCGAATTCATCCACATCAAAAGAGATAACCTTCCATTGGCTCCTGGGTATATGTTCCAAAATATATTTCATATAGGTGCCAATACCACATATGATTGGAGGAAACGTGGAGATGAATGAAATCATTTTCGGTCTACCTCCTTTCACCGAGAGTCGGTTCCTTGCTGTAATTCAAGCCCTTTTGTCTTTTCCGTTTTGAATATACCTTCTGTGAGCGAAGATTGAAGATTCATGCTTTGAGGTCCAATGGCCAATTGTGCATGTATTTTGTCCATGGGTTTTACATAGGCACCAGGCTTCCACAATTGTGACAATAGTCCCGCTCTTTTCTCTTCTATCATGATTTCGAAAAGATCAATGTATTGCCTTGCTAAGGTTTGAGCCGAGTTTATTGTTAAGAACGCTTCCAAGGCATTTTGGTATGCGCGGGATCTCTCTCCTCCGGTCAGAATCTCAACCAGGTTCACCTTAAATTCTTCGGAATCGGAATATGTAGCCACAACATCCCTCATGGTCTCGAAGAAGTTGGTATTCGAAGCAAGGATCGGGCAGCCAGATCCCAAACACTGATAAGCCGTGCTCGAGACAACAACTCCTGTGCATGGTGAACGGTGAATGATTAGAACATCGGAGGCGTGCAGGTAATCATAGAGCCTGTCAATAGAAGGAGATTCTTGCCGAATCTCCATATCTACCACCCCCATTCCTCGCAGTAACTCTATATCCTTTTGAGAGACTATCACCAGGAGGCAAGGAAGGTGAGCGGTAGCTTCCCCAATTAGGGATAAAATCGAAAGATGCTCTTTCAGCCTTTGACCGAAGATCAGAACGATTTTTTTATCTTGAGGGAGGCCCAACTTTATTCTGGCGGCCTTTTTATCCCCTCGGCGCAGAGGCAAACAGGGAAATGGGATCAGGCAGAGTTTATCCTTGAGGTAATATCTTCTTAGGAACTCCTCGTATCGGTAATCAAAACAGACGATACGATCCCAGTCGAACTGATAGAAGGATGGATCGGGTGAGGGCCCGTTGTCATGGACTACCGTCAACGTGCACGATTTTCTCTGAATGTGATGAAATATCTTTCCTAAGCAATCCTTCGGCAGCATGCCAAGGTCTTGCGCAACAAAGATGTCAAAATCTGCCTCCAGAACGGGGCGAGGATCAAGATAAGGGTGCACGGATGAAGACTTGGTAAAGCACCTAACAACATAATCTTCATCTTTTCCTACGATCGCTGTTCCGTGAAAATCATGGGTGAAAAAGGAAAAGACCTTAAGATCATGCCCCATCTTCACCCATTCCCGTCCGATTAATTCGGCATGAGTCGAAGCCCCCGAATCCTCATTCCAGGCTGACATCATTGCGATCTTCATTTATATCACCACTTTATTGAGTCCTGCGCTATTTGCCTATGATGTAGATTCTAAATAGCAACAGTCATGCCAGTCTATTAACTTATTGATATTTCTTGATTATTACATTCTTGAACTGGGTTTTCGGAATTGAAAGTTCCTGTATCTAAGCAGGGCTATTCTGCCGGAATACGGACAGAAAGGCGAACCAGCTAATTTCATTGATGATTTAATCACCGGAACTACTGGTTCTGTTTCCCGGGATATAGGAACTCTGAATTCCGGTCTATTTTTGTAAGATTAGATATAGTCAAATAGTTGAGTGGTTAAGTGGTTGAGTTGGAAAAATTATTGCTTTAATTTCAATAAGTTACAGATATCAAAATGGTAAATGTCCAATTATTTTGCTAAAAACAAATATGTCCGTGAATTTAACCACTTAACTACTCAACTATTCAACCACTTAACGAGGTCTGAAGATAAAGACACGGGGTATAGATTTTTGTTGTCGGGGAACCAAGGCCTTGGTGATTCGTTTCCTGTTGGCGTCATCTTTTTCCATCGCCGCAGCCCCCCAATACACCGGTTAAGGGTGAACTCTTACCTCTATTCCTGCCGTGAAGGACCAACCGGTTTGAGATTCTATTTAGAAGCGGCGTAAAGGTTGCAGAAGGGTTATTTATAATCCTTTGATTTTTTCTATGGCTTCCTCCTCTCTTTTGCATTCAATGCATAAGACGGCCATGGGACGGGCCTTTAATCTCTCCTCTGAGATTTTCCTGCCGCATTCTTCACAGACGCCAAAGTCTCCATTGTTAAGCTTTTCCAAGGCCCTGCTGATCTTCTTCATCAATCTGCTTTCCCTCTCTTTAAGATGAAAAGAAAAGGATACGTCAGTTTCCAAAGATGCCAAATCTGTAAAATCAGGGCACGCATCTCTAAGCC
>Ga0222699_1000462_pt1 | contig 14446 bp, 12 predicted proteins | sample AntAcemetage1452_FD_179824 | JGI IMG/M metagenome (GOLD analysis project Ga0222699, IMG submission 179824) | Saline water microbial communities from Ace Lake, Antarctica - #1452 | ecosystem: Environmental > Aquatic > Non-marine Saline and Alkaline > Saline | place: Antarctica: Ace Lake...
GGACTGACGAAAAAAGCCCGCGCTTTATGCTATCCTTCCCTGTATGAGGGATTTGGTTTTCCACCATTGGAGGCCATGTCCCTTGGTGTCCCGGTTCTTGCTGGAAAGAGTTCCTCGATTCCTGAAGTTACCGCAAATGCGGCTTGTCTGGTAGATCCATCCAATGTTGATGACATTGCTCAGGGGCTAAGAAAGATAGTATTTGATAGCAACTATCGTAAAACTCTTATTGAATCAGGATATCAACGGATTAAAAAGTTTTCCTGGGAAAAGGCTGCTGCTGAATACATAAACCTCTATAGAGAAGTTGTTGCCTTATGAGCTTACACGCATCTTTTACTCGATATATTTACTGGCCTCTTGTGCAAAGATTGAAGGGGGAATATGCTGCACGAGCCCTGAAAGAATTGTCCGAATCTCAGTGGATGAGCCGGGACGAACTGATTTCCAAACAGTGGGAACTTCTTAGAAGAACCGTAAACAAGGCAGCCCGGGAAGTCCCCTATTATCGAAAGATGTATAGCCGTATTGGTTGGGATTTTGACAACCCGTACTTTTCTTACAAAGATTTTTTGAGCCTTCCAAAAATAGAGAAGAAAGATGTGCGGGATCATCTGTCGGAATTTTTAAATCCCAATTATTCAGGAAGAATTACTGCAGGCTCGACAAGCGGCTCAACCGGCGAGGCTCTGACACTTTATTACAGCGGTGAGCATGAAAGCTATTCTGAAGCTGCGCGATGGAGGGCTAAGGCCTGGTGGGACATTCAGCCGGGGTCACCACAGATTGCAATCTGGGGAAGGCCTTATACCGGAGGTAGAGATCGGCTGAGTCAAAAAGTCAAAAGCTATTGTATGAACTTTCTTATATTTTCGGCGTTTGACATTAGAGCAGATTCAATTAAGGGGATATGGGGAGGAATATGCCACTTCAAACCTCTTATTATATATGGTTACCCTTCGGCCATTTTTATTCTTGCTGAGTTTATTCAGCAAAACAGACTCTCTGCAGATAAGCTGGGGATCAAGGTGATAATGATTACTGCCGAATCATGTTCTTCGTACCAGAGGCTGTTAATTGAAAAGATTTTCGGATGCAAAACGGCCAATGAATATGGATGTTCAGAAACAGGTGGATTTGTTTATGAATGTCCGCATGGAAGCTGGCACATATCAAGTGAACTTACATTCATCGAATTTCTTGATCAGGATGGTAATCCTGTCTCCCCAGGCGACCAAGGTGAGATATTTTTAACCCACTTGAGGAATGACTATATGCCACTTATTCGATACAGGGTAGGAGATATAGGCAGCCCATTATCAGGGACATGCGGGTGCGGACGTGGCCTTCCCCTCATGGAGATATCGGTGGCCAAAGAAAGCGAAGTTATTTGCTTAATCAATGGTGAAATCTATTCATCGGAGATTTTCGATTATATCAATCTGGCTGTGATGAAAGCCTGTCCCTCTTCCATCCTACAATTCAGGGTTACACAAAAGACTGTTGATCTGTTCGAGGTCGAGGTGGTTCCTGGAGCAGAGTCAGCGGGTAGAGCTGAAGAACTCTTCAAAAATTTAATGAAGAAGCAATTGGGTGCAAACATTAAGGTTCATTTTAAAAGGGTGTCTAATATCAAAAGAGACCCTTCTGGAAAATTGAGGTATTTTGTTTCAGAAGTGAACAGAGGGCACACTTCTTGACTTCCACAACTACTTCATTAGATTTTAGGATTTTAGTGTGGATTCCGATGCGCAGGGCATGCCACCTCAGGCTTTGCCTTTATAGCTTTGAAAAGTCCTTCTAGTATAGAGAAAAGAGGAAATCACATTGCAGGACATTGAGATTAGTTTTCAATCAGACAAGTGGTTAGCAGCGGATAGAGTTAAACGGCCGTTTGTCAAGTATGCCAATCCGATGGTTTCGCCTGGTAAGCTCTGGCATTACTCGCCTGACAATATACAGCCGGAGATTTCTATAATCATTCCTACTTTTGATGCCTATCGTGGTGGTTACTTTCCAAAATTGCTTGGCCAAATAAGTCGCCAGAATTTTACACAGTTTGAGGTTGTCATTGTACGGGGCGATCCCAGGCAGGGACGCGCTATTAATATTGGCGCTGCTTTGGCTAAAGGTAAATACCTTCTAACCCTGGATGATGACACATCCCTGCCTGATCCGGAGACCTTTAGTAAATTGGTGGCGGTCATGGAGAAACACCCTGAAACAGGGATGGCTGGTGGAAACAATGTCATCCCGGAAGATGCAAGCCCGTTTGTAAAAAGGGTAATGAAGCAGATCCCACGGCGTTCCTGGAAGCCTGTTCAAGAGATTACCGACTCGGATCTTGCGGAGCATCCCTGCCTGATTATGCGTTCTGAGGAATTTAAGAAAGTGGGCGGGGAGAATGAGCTGATTCCCCGTGGACTGGACCCTTACTTACGTGAAGAGTTTCGTAAATTGGGCAAACGGGTTGTAGTTGTTCCCGGAGTTATTTATCATCATTTGCCGCCGGATAATTTAGACAAACTGTTGCGCCAGTTCTTCCGTAATGGTCGTCATGCTGCTTATGCTAATCGTAACTTTCCGCAATGGGTAATTGAAACGCCGTCAAAGCATGGCTCATTCAAAGCACACAGGTCTTTTCTATTGCGCCTTTTGCGATTTCCGATCCATCTACTAAAAGTTCTGATAACAGGAAAACCCATTTGGTTTTTATGCGAAGTGGCTTATGCATCAGGCTTTGTATATGAGTGGTTTTTTGCAAAGGAATCCAATGAGAGAACAACTTAAAATAAAAAATTGTCCTTATTGCAAATCCCCTGGGGATTTATATTTTAAGATTTCTTCGAAAACCTATAATCGGTGTTCGTGGTGTGATCTCATCTATAAGAAAAACCATGGTTCCTACGATAAAATCCTGACCCATTATCGGAATGATTACTTTGAGAGGTATTCTGCTAACTAGATGTGTGGGAAAAGAAACAGGTTATTTGGCAGGATTTTAGACTTGATAGAAAAAGGGAGATACATTGGCAGTTTATTAGACATTGGAACCGGTTGCGTACTGAGGACAGCAGGACGTTCATGCAGAGCGGGCACAAATCTGAAACAATGAACGTAAAAGCGGGGCATTATGACTTTATGCGTTTTGCTCTGAGATCAACCAATTGAAGCAGCGGAAAAATTAACAGATTTAATTTCCGGTGGAAGAGTTCTTTGGGGGCCTTCACTAAAGGTGATTGCAAGAGAAATACAGAGTCAAGAGCAGATTTGAACCGGGAGAACTGGAAAACCCTTGGCATCAATTAACCGTCTGTCTGCGGTAACTAAAGTAAGATCGTATACAATGGCTGTTGCTGCCAGGAATCTATCGGCAGGATCCTGATGAGGAAGATTAATTTTACGGCTTTGGATTGCCACTTCCTGATTTATTACCGCTTCTCTAAAGGGGAGTTTTTTAAACATCTTTCGTATACTTTTTTCATGATCAGCTTTTATAACCACTCGCCCCTTTTCAGCAAGCAATAAAATTTCCCAAATACTGATAGGGGAAAACCAGAGTTCATTTAATTCTTTTTCCAATTCTTCAGCAATCTTAGAGGGTAATTTCTCAGGCTCAGCAGCGCTCCATAGAATTACATGTGTGTCGAGTAATAATTTCAATCTTGTAATACCTCCCAGTCCTTTTCGTCCGAGGCAGGTGAAATAACATCCCCGGCAATTCTAACCGTGTCTTTCATAGACCCTAACCATGACTCTGGCTTTTGAGGCGGGGGCGGCGGGGTTATAATAACAATCGGTTCTCCACGGCGAGTTACCAGAAGAGGTTGGCCTGTTTTTTTTACGTTATCCAAAAGTCGAAGGCAAGTTGCCTTAAATTTTGAAATTGTTATCTGTTCCAGCATTGTTCCTCCAGTTTTTTAGTTTTAGTAATTACCATGGTCAACGCCTATAGTCAACTAAAACGAGCGAGACCGTTGAAAAACCTTTTTGTTGCTGATGTCTTCATTTCAGGTGTGATTGGTGGGAAAGTCATTGCTTTACGCCAAGATTTGTAAGAAGGCTGTTGTCTGATCAGGATTTTGTAGATGTTGAGGTTTATAATGCGGGTCTTTCCGGGGAAAGTCTAATTAAGTTCTCTCCTGTTTTCAGTTTTGTTGCGAGAGTACTTGAAGCAGCGGGGAAATTAACAGATTTGGTTTCCGGCGGAAGAGTTCTCTGGGGGCCTTTACTTGAGGTGATTGCAAGAAAAAAGTAGAAGATTTCATGCCCTTGGCACGTCATTCTGTTATTTCTATCAATTACTTATAGTCTGTTGACAATAGGGTCTTCATTGTAATAAAAATAAAATATGAGTAGCGTCAAATCAATAGTAAAATCTCAAAGTTTACTGCCGGCCCATTTTAGCGCCTATTTATCAACCATAAGTGTGTCTTTGTCATCTATAGATAAGGATGTTGCATTTCTTGCCGGGGAAAGATGGAAAGTTTATAGAAAGTCTGGTGAAAAAAGAAAACGAATCATTACATATTTTCTTATTGGAGCGCACGCTATGATTAAGGCAGAGCGTTTTTTTACACGCGACAGGGGTTTCTACAAATCTTACTTTTCTGAGCTTAAAATACTTTCCCTGTAATCGGTCAGTCTGATCTGGTTGGACATTCCATTTGAACTGCAATAGCGAGCGCATACCCCATGGCTTGTTGAAGCTGAAGCGAAGATTCCGCTTATATGGGGCCGCGGGCTCAGCAAGTATTATCATAAATAGACTGATTGGGATGCTGAGGATAATGAGGGTTAACTCTTGAACATTTTATTTGTTTCCGATGTTTCGATTGTTGAGGTGATTGGCGGAGCAGAGAGGGTTCTGTTTGAGCAGAGCACTTTACTACAGAAGAGGGGACATGCTGTTCATGTCCTGACTCGTAAATTGCCGGAACATAAATCAGATTATCAGATTATTAATGGAGTTACCGAATGGAGATATGAGGTTAATCAAAGCAACTGTTTTTCTTATATCAAGTCAACTTTATTGAACTCCAAAAAACTTTTTGAATCGCTTCAAAATCAATATTCCTTTGGCTGTATAAATTTACATCAGCCCTTTTCTGCCCTCGGGGTAATCCAATCCCGCTTCGGCAGAGACATCAAAAAGATTTATACCTGCCATTCATTTTCCTTTGAGGAATTTCGGTCGAGAAATCCAAGGCCAAAAAATATTATAGGAAGGATTCTATATTTTATCAATGTTCAGATGCGAAAATTTATAGAAAAAAAGGTTATCAATAAGTCAGATAAAATTATTGTTCTCAGCCGGTTTACCAAAGAGCAATTACAGCATGTTTATAAAATTCCTGCTGAAAAGATCACAATTATTCCCGGAGGAGTTGATCTTGAGCGATTTTATCCTACCACCGATAGAGCAAAAATAAGGCAACTATTAAATATTCCTCAAGAGAAAATGATATTATTTACAGTGAGGAATCTTGTATCCAGGATGGGATTGGAAAATTTAATATATGCCGTCAAGGAAGTGGTTAAAGCTGTTCCTGACGTTTATTTTGTTTTGGGTGGAGATGGGCCTCTAAAAGATGGCCTTATTTCATTGACTAAAGAACTGGGAATAGAAAATCATGTAAAATTTGTTGGCTTTATCCATGAAGCAGAACTCCCTGATTATTATCGCATGGCCGATATTTTCATTCTTCCTACAATCGAATTAGAGGGTTTTGGATTGATTACTCTCGAAGCTTTGGCATCAGGTGTTCCTGTTCTGGGAACGCCGGTAGGCGGAACCGTTGAAATTCTGAGTCAGTTTGATTCAAAAAATTTGTTTAAAAATACAAGTTCTGAAGCAATGGCGGAATTAATCATTAAAACCTGTCAAGAATTTAAAGATAAGCCCGAACTCCGGGAGGATGTTTCTTCTCAATGCAGATTGTTTGTGGAGGAGAATTATTCATGGGAAAAAAATGTTGATTCGCTGGAAAAATTAATTATGAGAATTGCGGCATGATAAGAATTATAAAAGAAATACCGGTTTTGCTGTATCATAATATTGGCAATTATCCGGCGGATGCTATGGAGGATGGCCTTTTGCCTGAAACTTTCAGGCAGCAGATGAGCTTTCTTTTAGAAAATGGTTATAATATTGTGACGCTGAATCAATCCCTGGATCATCTTGCAGGACGTACCAAATTGCCTCAGAAATCTCTCTCGCTTACCATTGATGGTGGCTATAGAGATGCTTATACAGATGTATTCCCTGTTTTAAAAAACCATAATTTTCATGCAACCTTTTTTATTATTCCGGAACATATCGGCAAGGAAAGAAAAATTAATGGGGTGTCCGTACCGTGTCTAAGCTGGAACGAGGTAAATGAAATAGCGGAAAGCGGCATGGATATAGGTTTGCTGGCTTATGAAGGCAGGGGGATTAAAGATCGGTATGATGAGGAATCTGTGCAACAAAGCATTTTCAATTCATTGAAAATAATTAAGGGAAATCATAACGGGCATGTTAGATTCTGTGCATTTCTGGAAGGGGTGTCGAAAAAACCGCTGTGGAATTTTCTGAAAGCCCGTGGATTTCAGGCGGTTTTCACGCAGTGTCCTATAAATCAACATTCTGGCCTGTCTGGTATTGGAAGAATACAAATTGATGACGATGACCACAATATTTTTCTAACCAAAATTTCTAAAGCATATCTCTTCTTCAAAGATAAACGGGTATGGAAATATCTTCGCAAGTATAAAGTTGACAGAGTAGCTCATAGAATATCAGAAGCCTTAAATCGGATTAAAGGGAAGGAGTAACCGTTTACAGTTTGCAGTTACCGGTTCACGGTTGATAAAGACAGAAAGTAGAAGAAATCATGGGATCTTCTTTTGAAGATTTAGGAGTTAATATATTTTCGGATTATCTCCCGATTAGTTGTAGTCAATTCTTGCTCGCCTCTGGCGAGAAGCTAAAACAAGTGGGTTATTTCTAATTAAGCGGGTGTAATCTCAGAGGGTACAAGGGGTCAAGGATTCAAGGATTCGAGTGACACGCAGTGAAGCGCTAACCCTCAGCGCTCAAGGAAGAAAGATATAGCAGAAGGATATGGAAGAAAGACAACCAGGGATTACATCAGGATGCTTTACATAAAAATAAGATATAGCAGAAAGCGAAAGAACATCAAAAGCGCTGATAAAGTTTTTAGAAAACAAACCCTTGAATCCTTGGACCCTCTTCTCCAACTAAATTGGAGAAGAGCCATATTTTCTAATTCAGATGCAAAAGAGTTAATTCAAAAATTGAAATCAATATCCAAAATTCTTCAGTCGTTGCATAGTTCATTGGGAAAAACTTTGAACTGTGAACCGGCAACTGTAAACGGTTATTAGCTATGTGTGGAATCTGCGGAAAAGTGAGAATAGATGGTCGGCCGGTCGAAGAGAATCTGTTGCGTAAGATGACCTCTATCCTTTCACATAGAGGACCGGATGACGATGGGGTGTATCTGAGCTCAAAGCAAAAAGCTCAAAGCTCAAAGGTGAATGTAGGTCTTGGGCACAGAAGACTCAGTATTATTGATTTATCAGCGGCGGGGCGGCAGCCGATGTCCAATGAGGATAAGACAGTCTGGATGGTGTTCAATGGGGAAATTTACAATTTCCCGTCTTTGAGAACAGAACTTGAAAAGAAAGGACATCGATTCAGTTCGCAGACGGATTGTGAGGTTGTTATACACCTTTATGAAGAGGAGGGGATCGAAGGGGTAAAGAGGCTTGCCGGTATGTTTGCCTTTGCCATATGGGATGAGAAATCCCAGGTGCTTTTTCTCTGCAGAGACCGTCTGGGTATAAAACCTCTTGTTTACTATTGGAACAACGGGACATTAATCTTTGCTTCAGAGATAAAAGGGATCATGCAGGACCCGGATGTACCAAAAGAAATGGACTGGGATGCCCTTGGTCTTTACCTGTCTACTAACTATATTCCGGCGCCTTATACTATATTTAAAAATGTAAAAAAACTCAGACCCGGGCATATTCTGATCTTCAGCACAGGGAAAATAGAGGAAAGAGAGTACTGGAACATAGATGGAAATGTTCAAATGGAAGCTGGCGGCAAAGAAGATTTTGCTGTTTTAAAGAATAAATTATTCGAAGTTATGGAAGACGCTGTCAGAATACGAATGATTGCGGATGTCCCTATGGGCGCATTTTTGAGCGGTGGTATTGATTCGAGCATTATTGTCGGGCTTATGGCGAGAAATTCCAGCCAACCGGTGAAAACCTATTCAATAGGTTATAAAGATATGTCCCTGTTTGATGAAACCGAATATGCCCGGGAAGTATCTGCCTTTAATAACACAGAACACCATGAATTCAGGCTTGGGGCAAAAGATATTCTTGATGCCATTCCTGAAGTATTGGAGTCGTTCGACGAGCCGTTTGCTGATTCTTCGGCGATTCCTACATTTGTTGTATCAAGAGAGACGGGCAATGATGTCAAGGTTGCTCTTTCCGGTGATGGGGGTGATGAACTTTTTGCCGGTTACAGGATGTATAAAGGAGAGGGGTGGAGTTCAAGATATCGAAAGATTCCTTCCTTTATACGTAAGGGGTTTATAGAGCCTGTTTTTTTATCTTTTCCTGAATCGCGGGACCAGAAACTGCCTGAACATATCAGAAGATTAAAGAAATTTTTAAGAGGGGCGGGAAAAGAAAGCCTCGAAGAGCGATTTTTTGCGTGGAACGAGATATTTTCCAGGGATTTAAGAAGAAGTATTCTTACGGGGACAGAGGAAGTTAACCACGATCTTGGAAAGAAAATATTGTCGGCAAGATTAAACGAGATAGATGCCGATGATATTAACAGAATGCTTTATGCAGACGTAAAGGAATCGCTTCCCGGGGATATGCTGAAAAAGGTTGACGCAATGAGCATGCTTAATTCTCTGGAAGTCAGGGTGCCGTTTCTGGATCACCGAGTCTGTGAAACGGCTTTTTCCCTCAAAGGCAGCTGGAAAATTAAAAAAGGGCAGGGGAAGTATATCCTGCTGGAGACCTTTAAGGATATTTTGCCTAAATCTTTGCATGATCGCCCTAAATGGGGATTTGAAATGCCGGTCAGCAAGTGGCTGAAGTCTGATTTGAGATATTTGATCGATGAATATCTATCGAGAGAAGTGGTTGTTAAGCAGGGCATTTTTGATTATGATGTTATTGAAAATTTGATCAACAATCTTATTTTAAATCGTTCTGATACATCCTGGCAGATCTGGAATTTGATAGTCTTTCAAGTCTGGTACTCCAATTATATGGAAGGTTAGTGGTGTTGAAAAGGATAAAAGTAATCCATATCATTACACGCCTGGACAAGGGCGGATCTGCTGAGAATACCCTTTTGACCGTTATGTGTCTTGGTAAAGAAGGCTATGATGTAGTTTTAGTTAAAGGGCTTTCCATTGAGTCAAACATGGCGGAAGATGAAGCCATGGCTGTAGAGAAGGATTTGGTTGAAGCAGAAAGAGAAGGCGTAAGAATTATTACGATTCCAGCCCTTGTAAGAAGGATTCACCCTTTTTACGATTTGAAGGCCTTTTTTGCTCTAATTAAAATACTAAGCCGTGAACGTCCGGATGTTGTTCATACACACACATCAAAGGCAGGTATTCTGGGACGGTGGGCGGCGTTTTTGACCTGGATTCCAGTAATTATACACACGCCGCACGGCCACGTTTTCTGGGGATACTCCGGCAGGCGCAAGACCTCGTTCTACATTATTCTTGAAAAAATAACGGCCTGCATTACAGATAAGATTATTGCGCTTACACAGCGGGAAAAAATAGACCATCTTCACCTCCATATTGCCCCCGTGGATAAGTTTTCAGTAGTGCATAGCGGAATAAATCTGGATAAGTTTTTCAGAATGTCTGTTGATTTTGCGGCAACTAAAAAAAGGCTTGGAATACCCGAAGACAATATTGTTGTCGGGACAGTCGGGCGGCTTACGCCGGTAAAGGGGCACAGGTACCTTATTGAGGCAGCAGGAAAAATTGTAAATGCCAGGCCGGATACAACTTTTGTTTTTCTTGGGGATGGTGAACTTTCAGATGAACTCAAAACTATGTCCATCAAGTTAGGCGTAGGAGAGAATGTAAAGTTTTTAGGTTGGCGGTCGGATGTGGCAGAGGTTATGTCGGTCTTTGACATCTTTGTTTTGCCTTCGCTTAATGAGGGGATGGGAAGAGTGCTTGTTGAAGTCATGGCGCTTGGCAAGCCGATCGTGGCAAGTAATGTGGGCGGAATTCCTGACCTTGTTGTTCATGGCAAAAACGGGTATCTGATTCCTGTTGGTGATGTTGAGAACTTGGCTGTAAGAATAAAAGAATTTCTTGATGATCCTGGAAAAAGGGAAAAAATGGGCAATGCAGGGAGAGGATATGCCGCCGGCTACAGTTCAGAAAAGATGTCGGAAAAGATTGATCGGTTATACCATGATTTGTTGCAGGAGAAGGACATAGCGATCTGATATGGGAAAAACCTTCAAAACAAAAAAATGTCTCCTTATGCTTTTGATTGTTGCATCATTGTTTTTGCCCGTTATTTCCCACGGGGGGGCATATCAGCAGGTTGCCGGTCTGATTGATTTCCGCAGTACGTTCAGTGACGGGGCTTATGATATAGAAACCCTTGTAAAAATGGCAAAGGACAGGGGCTTTGAGATTCTCGTTATCAATGACCACGACAGGGTTGTTATGGAATATGGTGTGCCACCTTTCAGGAATATACTCAGAAAAAGGATAGAGCTGTCTTCCATAAACAAGAATGGCGCAAAGGCCTATCTGGATTCAATCGGAGAGGTGCAAAAAAAGTACCCTAACATGGTCATCATTCCCGGTTCGGAGACTGCCGCTTTTTATTACTGGGCAGGTTCCTATTTCAACAAAAATCTTACCGCCCATAATCATGAGAGGCGTATTCTGACCATAGGGATGGAAACCCCCGAAGACTACGAAAACCTTCCCATCCTGCACAATGGTTTTTTTACAGAATACTCGCGAATGGCCGTTCCACAGATATTATTGTATATGATTATACTTGTTATGGCTATGTTCTTGATAAAATGGAAGGGTTTTTATAGAATAACAGGTGTTATTATTATCGTCTGGAGCATTGTCTCTATTGCAAACAGTAATATATTCAGAAGTTCCCCTTTTGACCAGTATCATGGCGACCAGGGGATAGCCCCTTATCAGCTTCTCATAGATTATGTAAATTCGAGAGGAGGGCTAACCTTCTGGAACTATCCTGAAACGGCATCCGGCTGCAGAAGGTTGGGACCGATCCGGGTTGACACGCCCCCTTATCCGGAGGTGCTTGAAAAATCTCGGGATTATACGGGATTTGCCTCTCTTTACGGGGAAAACATAACAGTTACAGAACCGGGGAATATATGGGATAGAGTTTTGATCGCATATTGTAAGGGTACAAGAAGCAGACCTGTCTGGGGAATATCCACGGCGGATTTTCACAGAGAAGGTGACGCCGGGGAAAAACTGGGAAATTTTCCGACAGTTTTTTTTCTTCGGGAGAAAAGCAGGAAAGGCGTGCTGGAAGCGCTGAAAAACGGGAAGATGTATGCCTATAGGGGTGGATACCCGCAGTTTGTCAATCTTGATGAGTTTTCTGTCTCTTCACCCGACGGTAAAAATGAGGGTATTTCAGGGGACGAAATCGCATTAAAAGAGAGCCCAAGAATCAGGATCTTTCTTTCAGCGGCTGAGGTCTCAGAGAGAAAGGTAAAGGTTCGATTGATAAGATCGGGAGAACTGATTCAAACCTTCGAAGGAACGTTGCCCATGCGGATCGATTACGAGGACAGGTATTTTCAGCGCGGTGAGAAGGTATATTATAGAATGGACATGCGTGGATGTGGCATACTCGTTTCCAATCCAATTTTTGTGGCTTTTGAATAATCTATATGTTATATTTTAATTTATGATCATCCGAGGTATAAATTTAATAATATTTCTTAAAAAAGGAGGGCAGACAAATGAAAGAGGATAATTTTGGGAGACTTTTTTTAAGACAATTGGTTATGGCTGTGCCCTGGGGAGTTATTTTTCTCATAGTGTTATTTATTGCGGTTGCAGGGATAAAGCAACAGGTAAAGGAAGGCGTTCAATACGCTGTAAATACCTCAATTCAGGAGTGCGCAGACCTCGCCTTTAATTATGGCACGGTTACTGCCGTCAAGAAAAATGTTAAGGAATCAATCGAATTTATAACAAAGACCACTAAAAATGAAATAAAGGAATTATTGAATGATCCGCAGGTTAAACAGGATATCAAAGAAGCTCTTGAGTATAGCGGTGAAAAATTTAAAAAATAAATTATCAGTGTTTCCCTGGCAGGTATTATGATTGTAGCTGTCCATCAACCCCAGTATTTGCCGTGGTTGGGCTATTTTGATAAGATCAATAAAGCTGATATCTTTGTTCTGCTGGATAATGTACAGTTCAAGAAGAATGAATGGCAGAACAGGAACAAGATTAAAACTGCAAATGGATGGCAATGGCTGACCGTTCCCGTTATGTACAAGTTCCCACAGTTGATAAACGAAGTTGAAGTTAATAATAAAGACAAATGGCGGCACAGACAGCGACAGGCGATTATCTCAAATTATAAAAAAGCTCCATACTGGTATTTGCTTGAAGAATTTTTTGAGGAAATATTTTTATCAAACTGGCAATACATTTCTCAATTGAATATTCATGTGGTGAAGAAACTCGCTGAATTGTTGGGTATTACAACATCCATCCATGTTGCTTCCGAACTTGCCGGGTTTCCGGAAAATCCTGACGACAGACTGATTGCCCTGACGAAGCATTTTGATGCGCATACATATCTGGCCGGAGTCGGTGGCAAAGATTACATGGATTTGAAGAAATACACCCAGTCTGGCGTTGAACTCATTTTTCAGGAATATAAGCATCCTGTTTATAATCAGCTTTTTGGCGCATTTGAGCCTTTTATGTCGGTTATTGATTTAATATACAATCATGGGAAAAAGAGTCTTGAAATATTGACGGCCTCGTAAAAACTCAAAAAAATACTTTTTATGAATCGTGTTAAGTGTTAAGAACTTGATCAAACAGATAAGGGAAAACCATGAAAATACTTGCCGTGGGAGCGCATCCCGATGACATTGAAATTGGTTGTGCAGGCAGTCTATTGAAATATGCTGCTTCAGGACACGATGTGTATCTTTTTATAATGACACACGGTGAAATGGGCGGTAAGGCTGAAAAAAGAAAAGAGGAGCAGGCCAGGTCAGCTGAAATAATGAATGTTAGAGATTTGTTTTGGGGTGAATATAATGATACTCAACTTGCTCTCTTCCTAAACAATATGATCTCCGATATTGAAGCTGTTGCTAAAAAAATAAAACCGGATTTTGTTTTTGTAAACTATGGTGATGATACACATCAGGATCACAGGGCGTTATCCAAAGCCACCATTTCCGCTACAAGATATATAAAAAATGTTCTTTTCTATGAAACTCCCACTACAAATAATTTTTCTCCTACTTTATTTATTGATCTTAAGGATACAATGGATAAAAAGACAACAGTCCTTTTAGCTCATAAATCCCAGGTTGAAAGAACAAATATTAAGGGGTTGTCGATACTGGATATTGCCAAGTCTATGGCTGTATTTAGAGGGCTTCAGGGAAGGGTGTTTTTTGCGGAGGGATTTATGCCTCTTCGATCGTTTATAAATATATGATTTTTCATTCCAGACCAACTTTAGATCAAATCGATTTTGATAGTGTTCTTGATGTTCTTAAATCAGGCCATCTTGCCCAGGGCGAACAGGTGGCAGGATTTGAGGATGCCTTTTGCTCTTTTGTCGGTGTCAGGAACGGTGTCGCCGTCAGTTCCGGCACGGCAGCCCTCCATCTTTCCCTTCTTGCTCTTGGAGTAGGGAATGGTGATGAAGTTATTATCCCAAGCTATGTCTGCTGTGCCCTTCTTAATGCAGTTAAATATGTAAAGGCTGTTCCGGTTATTGCCGACATTGATCGGTTTACGTTCAATATAGACACGAATGATATAGAAAAAAGGATAACCAGCAAAACAAAGGCAATCATCGTTCCGCACATGTTTGGTTTTCCGGCAGATATCGATGAACTATTATCTTTTGGAATTCCTGTTATTGAGGACTGTGCGCAGTCCATCGGGGCAAAATATCAGGGTCGTTATACCGGCAGCTTTGGAGTTTGTTCAATATTTTCTTTTTATGCGACAAAAATGCTTGCTACCGGCGAGGGTGGGATGATTCTGTCAAACGATGACAGGCTTACCGGGATTTTAAGGGATTTAAGAGATTATGATGAAAAGGACTGTTATTCTGTAAGGTATAATTACAAGATGACCGACATCCAGGC
>Ga0222699_1000487_pt1 | contig 13745 bp, 5 predicted proteins | sample AntAcemetage1452_FD_179824 | JGI IMG/M metagenome (GOLD analysis project Ga0222699, IMG submission 179824) | Saline water microbial communities from Ace Lake, Antarctica - #1452 | ecosystem: Environmental > Aquatic > Non-marine Saline and Alkaline > Saline | place: Antarctica: Ace Lake...
TCCTAAAACTGATGTAAAAGTTGATGATGATCACTTTGTCGGGAAAATGCGTGCGAACTGGTCTTCATGGGTGGGCAAAGACTGGTGGAGCTTTCATGCCGCGGGCTGGTTTGAGGCCGGAACCAGGGAGGGTGACTATGAGGGTGTAACTCATTTCATGACCGATCGCGATAACCAGAAAAGGTACGCGGAACTTAATGAGAGCTTTCTGAATCTTTCTGACGGCGCTGGCGAATTTATCATCGGGAAAAAGATTTTTAACAACGGGATATCGACGCTTTATTCGCCTGCCAACCGCTACACATCCGCCGACCTGAATGATCCGGTAAATCCGGTCAGGACAGGCTCCTGGCAGCTGGCCTGCGATTATTCACACAAAGATACTGTCTATACCGGCGCGATTCTTCCGTTTTACCAGGAGAAAAAAATCCCGGCAGCCGGATCCCGCTGGATCATTTCCGACCTTCCGACCGGATACAGCATTACGTCCAGATATAACCTTATCCCTGGCTCGCTCGAAGAAATGCTTGAAATCCTTTATTACTATATGGATAACCTCCTGAGAAATGGCCGGTTTGCCGGTCTTATCAAAAGCGGCAAGACCGTTGCCGTCAGGGAGGACCTGCCCGGGCACGACCCCGAAGACTGGGGATGGTTCGGTCGGGCCAAAAAATCGATTGGGATATGGGATACCTTTGTATCGGCCTACCGCGGTCCGGCCTTTTACCCGGTCATCAAACTGGAAGACAGCACAACCATCGCGACACTCGTCAAGGAAACACCCAATGTGTACCACCTGGCCGGAGGATTTTCCACGACCTGGAAAAATACCGAATTCCACGGTGAGGCGCTCTACAGTTACAGCATCCACGATCATGATGACAGTTATATTGACTATGTGGGAGGGGTTTGTCATACCAGTGAAAAGCTGGCATCAAGTCTGAGACTGGATAAAATTGATTTTTTACTCGAATATGCAGGCGAAGTTATTACGGCTGACCAGGATGCCACTGATTACATTCTGAGTTCCAGATGCACTCGCATTGGTCGAAACGACCTTATAGGCAGTGTGCTTGTCTCTGTCACTGATGATCTTTCACTGCACTATCTCTCGGATTTTACCCTTTCTGACAACGCGCGTTTCCAGAGAATCGGAACCTCCCTGCGGATTATGTCGGGGCTTGTGTTCACCCTTGATTTTGAATTCTTTGACGGGCCGTCAGATACATATTTCGGCAGATGGCGTAATAATGACAGGGTTGTCACATCCATCAAATGGAGTCTATAGGTCACCTCTGAACAAAGTTAAAAACACAACCCAGTGATTGCTGGGATGCTGAAAATCAAGTAGATATTACACTATGTCATCTTCCATTCCCAAGTCATTTAAGGTAACGCTTTCATTTCCGTTATATTGGATAATCATCATGGTAATGTCATCCGCCTGGGGTTCGCCCTGCGCGAAATTCCACAAATTATTTGATATTTTACAAAAATTATTGTTGAAATAAAATATATATGAGAGTCTAATGTGAGTTATATTCCATGTTTACTCTAATCTTACTCTGAGTCCTGATGTTGCGCTGATGGAATCTGGTTCAGTTTGCAAATTCGAGAGGTAAAAACAACATTTGAATATTACCGTAATTAATAACGATTCAGTGTCTTTCACAGTTTAAACCGCAATTTTTTTAAAGTGTCTGACAGGATCTGCCATGCATGTTTTTAATCGATTCTGCGCGAAGCGGGGAGAACCGTCTTCTATATTTGAAGCATCGCGGAATGTTGCCATCAGGTACTCCCGTTCCATCAATAGTGCATCGGATGCAAGGTGTTCCAACGTATCGCATGTATTATTTAAAGCGTGCATCGCTTTCACCATATGGACGGTTTTGCTGGTCCTCATCGGTCCGGCAACCCTTCATGCTGCCTATTCCAAACGATACACCACGATTGCAAACGGCGCCATAACCTACACGGGGAACACTCTGGGGTTGAGCAAAGCAAGCTATTCGGATTCGCCGGGCACCAGAGGTTCCATCGGCACCTTTATCACGACGGATACCTCGCAGCGCGATCGTAACTGGCCCTCCGGCACAACGGACAACTGGTATGATAATTCATCCTCCGCGGTGCTCCGCCTTCCCGCCGGAAGCACGATCCTCTATGCCGAGCTGATCTGGGGGGGAAGCTACAACTACGGCGGCAGCGACGTGAGCGGTTCCCTGAACAACGCCGTCACCTTTGACACGCCTGCAGGCACTTCCAGTGTCAGTCCCTCGGCATCGACGTCAACGACACTTACGGGGGAGTCCTACTACGTGCGCTCCGCCGACGTCACCAGCCGCGTAAAGGGGGCAGGCGCCGGAACCTACACAGTGGGGGGGTGCCTGGCACCCAGGAACGCAGAGAAAACAACGCCAACGCAGCCGGCTGGACGCTTGCCGTCATCTATGGAAATCCGGCGCTTCCTGCCAGGAACATGACCATCTTCGTCGGGGGGGAATTGACCAGCTCCCAACAAACCACCACCTCCTCGGTGAGCGGATTCTGCACACCCCAGAAAGGCACCATCAATGCCCGCATAATGGTCTCGGCCATCGAGGGGGATTCGAACCTGACGGGGGACCAGATGCAGTTCGGACCTTCCACGGGAACCCTCTCGGCCGTTTCGGGACCCAATAATCCCCTCAACAACTTCTTCTCCTCCCAGATCAACAAGGACGACGGAACGCTGGATACGGCGGGCACCTTCGGCACCAGTAACCACACGCCGGGTTCCAACGGAAGCGGTCGCCGCCAGGGCTGGGACATCACCAATGTGGATGTTTCATCGCGCATGCAAAACAGCCAAAGCATTGCCTTCGCTCGGGGCACCACCAGCGGCGACCGCTATGTCATTTCTTCTATCGGTCTTCAGGTCGATGTGGGACAACCCGTCTTTCCCACCGCCGCCATGACCGTGGATAAGCCTGTCACCTATCTGGGAGATATTGTCACCTATACGACCAGGCTCGACAATACGGCAGGTTCGGCCGATGCCCTGAACGTGGTCTTTACCAACAGCCCGCCGCCCGGCATGTCCTTTGTCGCCGGCAGCGTGACTGTCAACGGAATATCTCAACCGGCGGCAAGCCCCGTCACCGGTGTATCCCTGGGCACCATCGCCGCGGGAAGCCTGGTCACCGTGGCCTATAAGAATTACGTAGCCGCCATACCGCTTCCACCGGCGACGGCAGAATACAACAACAACTCGACCTGGACCTACCAGTATGAAAGCTGCCCCAGCTTTCCCCTGAACAATGGAAGTCTTTCCACTGCACCAAATGTGATAAGCGTCGTCCCGAGACTCGAACCGACAAAATCGGCAACTCCCCCCGGCGCCGTCCTTCCCGGCGGAACCGTCACCTATACCATTTCCATCCCCAATACGGGAACTGCTGCCACCAGCGGGACGACCCTCGCCGATCCGATTCCCGCGGGAACCACTTATGTGGCGGGAACAACAACCATGAACGGCACCGCCATTGCCGACACAGGGGGGCAGATGCCCTTTGCCGCGGCGCGTTTTGTCAACAGCCCAGGAGAACCGGCGGGGCAGGTCAACGTAGGAGAGGCCGCCGTGATTTCCTTTGAGGTCACCATCAACCCCGAGCCACCTCTCATCATCACCAATATCGCCACTATCGACCCCGACGGCGCGGGCCCTGCGCCCGCCATCGAAGTATCCATTACCAACCCGCCAGTCAAAGCCGACCTGGCCGTGGCGATCACCGATAACCGGACGGAAACCGTCGCAGGCGAGGCTATCTCATACCAGGTCACGGTAACCAACAACGGCCCCGATAACGTGATCAGTTGCAATCTTTCGGTTCCTCTTCCCGTCACCATCCTCAACCCCGTCTATTCGGCAAGCGCAGGAACCTACAACAGCCAGACGGTCGCATGGACGGGACTTACACTGAACGCGGGGGATAGCGTCATCCTCACCATCGACGGCACCGTCGCTCCCTCGGCCACATCGTCTATTGCGGTAACCGCCACGGTCTCACCGTCGCCGGGTGTGGAAGATTTAACAAGCGGCAACAACTCGGCCACCGACACCGACACGATCCTTCTCCGGGCCGACCTGGCTGTCACCAAAACGGATGGCAAAGTCAGCGTCCTGCCGGGAGAAACAGTTACTTACACGATCACCGCCACTAACAACGGACCAAGCCGCGTCGAATCCTTCACACTTATCGATACGCTCCCTGCCCTTTTCCAGGGCCCTCTTTTCAGCCCTTCGGAGGGCGTCTACAACGAGGAAACAGGACTTTGGACGGGACTTGCGCTAATGCCGGGAAACAGCATCATTCTTACCCTGACGGGAACGGTGGATGTCTCGCTTGTCGGTGATTTGGTAAACACCGTCGTCATCTCGCCGCCGGATGAGGTCACCGATACCGTTCCCGGGAACAACACGGCTGTCGATACGGATACGACAAGCCCCCGCATGTCCCTTGCAAAATCCGTTGATAAGGCAAGCGCCGCACCGGGCGAAACCCTGACCTATGCCGTCAATTATCGAAACATAGGAGGGAGCGCAGCGCACAACCTTATTATCATGGACACTATTCCACCCAACACAAATTATGTGGCGGGAAGTCTACAGCGGGGCACGGCAGATTCGAATTACGGCGATCCGGCGAACACAACATTCACCGATTCAAACGGCGACAGCGACGGTGGATCCATAAGCGGCGAAACTATTATATTCATTATCAACAGCATCAACCCCGACGACGAGGGGAAGGTCTTTTTCAAAGTACTTATCAACTAGGAAACGAGGATGAAAGACATGAAAGTAGAAAAAGCAGGATATTGTGCCCACGTTCTCTTCGCGCTCGTTATCACTATTCTTATGTGTAGCGGTGCAGCGGCCCAGGATGAGGCCAGGCTCGTCCTTAAAACGGAAGTGGCGAAGGAGATCAGGGTGAAAGAAGGAAATGCCTGGATAATGAAGTATGTACCGGTGGAAGTCACGAAGCCGGGCGATGTGCTCTTTTACCGGATCACCTACTTCAACGAGGGAACGGCGCCCGCCGTGGGCGCAGTCATCGCCGACCCTGTCCCGGAAGGAACGGTCTATCTTCCAGACAGCGCTATCGGGAGCAATACGGCGATCAGCTTCAGTATCGACGGCGGGAACACCTATCAAAGACCGCCAGTTCTCTACGTCGTGGTAAAACCGGACGGCTCAAAAGAGGAAAAAGAGGCGCCGCCGGAAATGTACACCCATATCAGGTGGATGACAGGGATGCCGGTTCCCCCCGGTCACTCGGGTGAACTCGGCTTCAAGGTCCGTGTCAAATAGGAAGAGAGACGTGATCTATCTCTTTTGGATATATTGGATTATAGAAGATACTTTTTCAACAACCTTTAACAACAATTGCAAGGGGAGGTACAAAGTCATGCGTAAATTTTTACTCACAATGGTTCTTTTTGCAGCGGTGGCTCTCATGCTGGCGCCAACGGCTCATGCCGTTGGAACGCTGGCCACCACGGCCATCACTAACCAGGCCTACGCCGATTACGACGACGCCAACGGCAATTCGCTTCCACGGGTTTACTCTAATACAGTGACTACCGTGGTAAGCCAGGTGGCCGCCGTCTCGAGCACGCCGGAAACAGCCACGCACAATGGAATCGCCGGAACCGAAGTGGAATATCCGGCATCTATCTGCAATAACGGCAACGGGTCCGACACGATCACCCCGGCGGCGGTGAACGATCTTGGATGGACCGTTACGATCTATCCCGATCTGAACAACAACGGCGTCTGGGATTCGGGCACCGAAGGCACCCCAGTAGCGGATACTGGGTCACTTGCTGCCGACCAGTGCTATCCAGTGATCGTAGTGGTTTCCGTACCGGACGGGGTACTCAACGGCACACTCGGCTTGACCACGCTCACCGTCACGTCCACCTTTGACGGGACCGTGGTGGATACGTCCGTCTTTACTACCGACGTTGAGGCGGCAGTGCTCACGCTAATAAAGACAGCTACGCCCGCCAATCCGCAACCCGGTGACACCATCACCTACGCGATCACGGGCAGCAACAGCGGAAGCCCCGCCTACAGAATCAACGTTATCGACGCCATTCCTGCCAACACCACCTACGTGGCGACAAGTATAAAGACCGGTCCGGTGGGAGGCACTTACGCCGGGGCTACTTCTATGACCGACGCAGACGATGTAGAAACGTTTACTACCGCCACAGCCTATTATAACTCCGGCACCACCCAACTTGAGTTCTACTGGCCCCAGTGCCCCCCGTCAGGAGTGTTGTACTTCCAGGTGACGGTCGATAGCGACGTAGCATCGGGCACGGGTATCAGCAATGTCGCAACGGCCACCTACGGCCTGGTTGCTGACAACTTATTGCACCCCTATACCGAATCGACCAACAGTTCAACAGTAACTGTGGCCACGCTGCCTGGTGTGGTTCTCGATCCCGACCAGTCCAGTGCAGGCGATCCCGGCGATCAGATGGTCTATGTCTTTACCGTGCAGAACACGGGCAACGCCTCTGATACTTTCGACCTTACCTACAATTCATCTGCGGGGTGGACCTGGGTCATCTGGAAAGATGTGGATGGAAACGGCATCCCCGGCACTGACGGCGATAGCATCGTAACCGATTCGGGGCTGCTTAATGCTCTGGCAACGGAAAGCCTTTTGGCCGTGGCTACAATACCGGCCGGAACCTCCAATGCCTCCGTGGACACCACTGTCGTCACCGGCACCTCGCGGATCGACACGGCGGTTAGTGATCCTGTCACCCTGACGACCACGGTGGAAGCCCCGGTGCTCTCGGTGGTCAAGACCGTCTTCCCCGACCCCGCCTCGGGGGCCCAGCCTCCCGGAACTGTCCTCACCTACACGGTAACGGTGACGAACTCCGGTAACGGCAACGCAACGGGCGTCTTCATCACCGATATGGTGCCCACGTATACCACCTATGTGCTAGGCTCCATCAGGACGGGCGCTACGGCGGGGACGCTGGCGGTAAGAAGCGATGCCACTGACGGCGACGGCGCCGACTATAACAGTGGCACAAATGCCATCATCATACCCGATGGAGGGTCGCTTTCACTCGGCAAGAATGGGACCTGGGTCTTGGAGTTCAAGGTAACCATCGACTAGAAAGGTGCCATTTAGAAAGGTGCCATTGCGGTCGGCGAAAGAGACGCTGTGACAACAAAGATGCGGTGGGATAGAAAAACACACCTTGTTCCCTACTGGTGCATGCTGGTTTTGTGCCTCTGGTACGCCTGCACCATAGGGACGAGTGCGTCCGCCGCATCGCCTCCCATCGGCACCGTTATCACAAACCGTGCAACGGTCACCTGTCAAGACGCCAACGGCAACCTGCTGCCCGAGGCAAGCGCCACAGTGTCAACCACCATTTCCGGGGGACCTGAGCTCGCGATCACCAAGACCGCCAGCTCCACCGTAGTTGTCGCCGGCGACATACTGACCTACACTATCACCTGTGAAAACAAAGGTAATACCGACGCTACCACTACGGTCGTCATTGACAATCTGCCCGCTGAAGTCGTATTTCTCAATGCCTCAACAGGCAGCGTCTACACAACGGATCCACCCGGAGGAGGAATCGTCACCTGGAACCATGGCACCATTTTGCCAGGCACCAGTGTGTCCTTTTGGGTAACTGCCAGGACAAAAGCAAGTCTCGCCGCCGGAACAACGATTCTCAACAGGGCTAATATCACATCGGCTGAGGGTAAATCAGCCGTGACAAACCACTCTGCACTTGTGGGATCTGCGCCCGACCTCACCGTCAGCAAATCGGTCACACCCCGCACTATCAAACCGAATGGTATTATTACCTATTCAATCACGTATAAAAACAGCGGAAACCGGGCGGCATCGTCTGTATCCATAGGAGACACCATTCCAGCCGGCACAACCTACGTCAACGGTTCTTCCACTGCAGGGGGTACACTCACCGGAAATCTTCTTTCGTGGACTATCGGATCGGTAGCCGCGGGAGCACAGGGATCTGTCAGTTTTCAGTTACTGGTGTCATCAACGGCATCTGATGGCGATATTATTCGAAATACTGCCGCCCTGACCAGCGCTGCTCAGGGAACAATTAACTCTAACGCAGTAAATACGCAGGTGCTCTCGTCGCCGTCTATTCTCACGGTCAAAACCGGCCTTCCCGATCCTGTAAGAATGGGTGATATCATTACCTACACAATACAAATTACCAACGAAGCCTCGACAAACCTTACGGGACTGGTAATAACCGATCCTCTGCCGGATCATACCGCCTTTGTCAGTGCAGATTTGGGAGGAATCCTGAAGGGCAATGACATCGTCTGGTCGCTGGGAACCCTGGCAGGAGGGGCATCGGCAACTGTTACGCTGGCACTGCAGGTACTTCCCTTTAGCGATCTCAATCCTGTCATCGTCAACAGGTTCTCGGCAATCGCCAACGAAGCGCCTTCACAGACCGCCTCTGCGGTTACTTCCGTAATATGCCGAACACAGGGATCGATACGTTTTCTCGATGCATCGTGGGCGCCGACAAACCGTTACTCCGTAGGTGACCCAATCTGCGTTGAGGTTACCGATCTTGATCAGAATCGTAATTCCTCGGTTGCAGAGACGGTAACGATCAGCATTAAAACTTCAAACACGGAAGATGCTGAAACGCTCACACTTACCGAGACAGGTGTCGATACGGGAATCTTCCGGTCCTGCATTTCCTCGAACAGTGGGCCTACCGTACAGAACGACGGCAGCCTTACGATAGCTCCCGATATTAAAGTCACCGTGGTCTATGAAGATCCACTCGATTCCCTCTGTGGCTACAGCAGCGAATCGACGGCAGATATATTAATAGATCCATTCGGGATTATTTTCGATTCTGTTACAGGCCTCCCCGTTGCAGGGGTTGTAGTCACTCTTATAGACGATGCCACGGGCCTTGCTGCCGTTTTGCCGCTAAATCCGAAAACCTTCGCGGTTCAGCCCAACCCGGTGGTTACTGCAGCGGACGGAGTCTTTAAGTTCGAATACTGTAATCCGGGAACCTATCATCTCAGTGTCGTTCCCCCTTCCGGCTATGGCTGGCCTTCGGCTTTGCCCAATGCAGAGCTAAGAGTTTCCTGGCCCGGCTATGTAATCGATGACAACGGATCCAAAGGCGAATCCTTCACCCTTACCGCCGCGTCGCCGCCACTGAATCTCGATATCCCCGTTGATCCTCCGGGTGGTTCTTTCAGCATCGAAAAGACGGCAAACAAAAATGCCGCTTCCATAGGCGATCTGGTCCAGTACACGGTTACGGTCTCCAATAACGGCGTATCTCCCATCGGATCGATTACTGTCCATGATGCTATGCCTCATGGTATCCAGTATCTGGCCGGTTCTTCGCACCTCGACGGAGCAAAAATCGCAGACCCACTCCTTACTGCCGGCAGGACTGTGATTTGGACCATTCCCGCGCTTGCACCGGGAGGTTTGGCAACGGTCACTTTCCGGGCACTTGTCGGCCCCGACAGCCACCGGGGCACGGGAAGGAATACGGCCTGGGCGGCAGGAACCACCGTGGGAAAACCGGTGGCTTCAAATGTAGCCTACCACGATCTGAAGATCACCGAGGGAGTCTTCACCTCAAAGGCGACCATCATCGGCAAGGTCTTTATCGATACCGACAACAACGGTATACAGACAAATGAGGAAATCAGCACTGTCACAACCCCCGGCGGCGGCAAGAGTGAATTGTGCCACAAAGAACCGGGTATTCCCGGTGTGGTGCTTTATCTGGAAGACGGGACACGGGTCATAACCGACAGTCATGGGAAATTTTCCATACCCGGTGTATCGCCGGGAACGCACGTTCTTCGGATCGACACAATGTCACTGCCCGAAGGAATTAAGCTTAAGGCATCATCGGGAAGATCCATGGGAGACGGCGCGTCGCAGTTTATCGATGTCGGTTATGGAAGTCTGTTTAAGGCTAACTTTACGGCACGGCCTTTGAACGGGAAAGGCTCTTCCGCGATCAGGACTGAAGAACCGTCCGCATCACAGGAAGGAGTAGCATCCCCTACCCACGTTCTTTCCGGTGTCACGGCGAAAACGGCCCAGACTGTGACAGCGGGAGAAAGCCCCGTGCAGAATCATACACGGTCAGTCTCCGGTCATGAAGAATTACGACAGGGTGAGAATTATGTATCACCGAAACAACCTCCCCTGGAAGAACAGATTCTCACCATGTCGAAGGAGCTCGCCTTTGTGAGTCCCGCTGACGGAGACACCATTTCCGGTGATTCTACCCGAGTATTAATCAAGGCGCCGCTGGGATCGACACCCGCACTTACCGTAAACGGACGAATCGTTGACAGTTCAAAGATCGGGAAAACTATCACCGAAGAAAAAGGCAGGGTCGTCCTCTTCGAATTCATCGGCGTTCCTTTTGATTCCGGAACCACAAATATGCTGAAGGTTGTCATTACCGACCCCTTTGGAAACGAGCGGGGTAACGCATCTATCACGTTAGAGACAGTGGGAAGCGCACACCGGATTTTGATCGACGCAGACCGTAAAAGTGCCCCTGCCGACGGAAACTCAAAAATCCAGGTTACTGCAACCATCCTAGACAACAGAGGGAATATTGTTCCTTATTCAACACCCATAACCGTTACCACCGGACATGGCAAAATCACAGCCGAGGACATCGATCCCTCAAAAGAGGAAATTCAGATTCCCTGTAAGAATGGCATTGCCCAATTTACAATCCAGGCACCGCTCGAGTCGGGAGAGGCGGAGGTATATGCCTACGCAGATAACCTTGAAGAGCATATTGAAGTCTTTTTTTCACCCAATTTACGCGATCTTTTTGCCGTTGGTATCGGCGAAGTTACCATTGGTCACGGAAGCACACGGGGCGATTTCGGATATCTCAAGGATGGCCACTGGTTTGATGATGGCCTTTACGGAGGTTCAAGAGGAGCCTTTTTCCTTAAGGGAAACGTCTATAAGGACTACCTGCTCACAGCTTCCTTCGATTCGGAAAAGGAAGAAGCTGATGAGCTTTTCCGTGAGTCAGACAACGACATTGAGGCAGAGGAAAAGTATCCGATCTATGGTGACGAGAGCACTCTGGGATATGAGGCACTGTCAAAGGATAAACTCTACATCAAGGTGGAAAAGAACAGGTCCTTCCTCCTCTACGGAGATTACCATACGAAGCTTAACGATACCAAACTCGCCGCTTATCAGAGATCCTTCAACGGGTTGAAATACAATCTCAATACTGAGCGGTTCAAGCTGAGCGCCTTCGGAAGTAAAGCAGATCAGACCCAGGTTGTTGATGCTTTACCGGGACGGGGAATATCGGGCTATTATTATCTGACCCATACACCGGTGCTTTCAGGATCGGAACGGGTTGTCATCGAGGTTCGGGACCGTGCCCGCCCCGACAGAATTATCTCCAGGGAAACCCGGTCACGGGGTTCCGACTACGATATCGACTATGACGTCGGCACGATTCTCTTCAAGGAACCGATTCCCATCCGAGACAGCGACTATAATCCTGTCTTCGTTATAATCAGTTATGAAGCCGAAACGGGAGGGAAAAATTATTACTTCTACGGAGGGCGAGCCGCCTTCAGGGTCTTGACCTGGCTCGAAGTTGGCACCACAGGAATCGTGGAAGAACAGGCCGCCGGTGATTACAGCCTCTTAGGCGGCGACCTCACGCTGCATCTTCCGGGCAAAACGACGTTCAAGGCCGAATATGCCGAAACACGGGCGCTATTCGACATTTCAAATGCAATGGTCAGAAAATCGGGGGGCGGCTGGTCTCTTGATCTTGAATCTTCGCCGGTCGACCGGCTATCCTTGACCGGTTATTACAGAAATCTGGACGACTATTTCAAAAATATCTCCGCCACCGATGCGCCACGGGGCACCGAAAAATACGGATTCGACGGTAGTTATGCACTGACCGACCAGATCGGACTAAAGGGGACTTTTTTCGATGAAAAAGACAAACTGAACCATTCAAACCACAGTTACGCGTCACTGGGCGCACAGGCACGGATACAAAAAACAAAAATTGCCGCGGAGCTTTCGAGAGAAACCTCAGACGATCAGTATATTCCAGTCACGAGCGATTCGACAAGAAGCCCCTTCGACATGAGCGAGGAGACGCCGCGGGAACTCACCGCCGCTGGCATTACCCTTGAAACGGAGCTCCGCCCCAATCTGTCCCTTACGCTGGGGCATAAACGCAACATAAAGGACGAAAACCTGCACACGTCCCAGGCAGGACTCAATTATCAAATAAGCGAAATCAACCGTCTCTACATGCGCGAGGAGTATCAAAAGTACAGCGAACGGACCGAAACGAGAACTCTCTTCGGCGTGGAATCGAAAGTGATCAAAAACACCGTCGCCTTCAGCGAATACCGACTGGTGGACGGATCGGATAGTTCCCGAAACCAGCAGGCCATAGGGGTTCGTAATAAGTTTCACCTGGCGGAGAAGCTCACGGGGAATCTTTCCGCTGAATATCTGAGCACCCTTTCGGGAAAATCAAAAGAGAGCGAACCGGACGCCTTCGCCATAGCCACGGGTCTGGAATATCTCCCCCAGGACGATTTCAAGATAACGGGACGCTTCGAACACAGAAACGAACTCTCCGGCACCGGAATTGACAGTTATCTTGGTGAAGCAGGACTCCTTTTCAAGCTCAATCCTGCCTATTCGCTCTTGGCCAAGGAACGCTATTTTTATGAAAACAGCGGCATTATGGGCACACATACCACCTCTCGCACCATGGTCGGTCTTGCCTGGCGTCCCCTCTGTGACGATCGTTTTAACGGGCTTGCGAAAATGGAATACAAGGTCGACGACGACGGCACTATTGATCCGGACTATAAGACCACAGCGATGATCCTCTCCACCGAGGGTGTCTATCAGGTAAGCAGCCGTTTGCAACTGTTCGGCAAGTATGCAGGAAAGCTTTCGAAAGACGACGAATACTCATCCTATACGGACCTCATATCGGCACGGTTCCTCTATGACCTCACCGATCGTATCGATCTTGGGGCCGAGTACCGGATTCTCACAAGTCACAAATTAAAAAGTACTCTTCAGGGAGGTAATCTGGAGGTTGGCTACCGTGTGGTCAAGAATCTATGGGTGTCCCTGGGCTATTCCTTCGACGATTTCGATGCAGACCTCATCGGCGAAGACTATCAGGGAAAGGGCCCCTACGTGAAACTCCGCTTCAAGTTCAGCGAAGATACGATCAAGGGGCTCTTCAAGAAAGACAAAAAGTAACTTCCACTATTTCAAAAACTGCTCACAGAGCGAACAAATCTTACTTTTTACAAGTTCATCAAGTTTGAGCCCCATCGACAACAATGGAAACGCCATCGCTCCCGTTATATTGGATAATCATCATGGTAATGTCATCCGCCTGAGGTTCATCCTGCGCGAATTCACGGATTTTTTCCGTGACTCCAGCCAGAATATCACCTACCGGGAGACCCTTGAGTTTTTTCAGTACACCCTCCAGCCTCGCTTCAGAAAAGAGTTCATGCCTGCTGTTCATGGCCTCGGTAACACCATCGGAATAGATAAATATGGCATCCCCCCTGTTTAAAACGATACGCTTCGACTGGAATGAAAAATCTTCCATCACACCCAGAGCTA
>Ga0222699_1000497_pt1 | contig 13559 bp, 9 predicted proteins | sample AntAcemetage1452_FD_179824 | JGI IMG/M metagenome (GOLD analysis project Ga0222699, IMG submission 179824) | Saline water microbial communities from Ace Lake, Antarctica - #1452 | ecosystem: Environmental > Aquatic > Non-marine Saline and Alkaline > Saline | place: Antarctica: Ace Lake...
CGGCGGCCATTGTCTTCGAAGTTCTGGCCGGCGGACGGTACGCGTATAACAAAAACAAGCTCAAAGGATCCCTGGGTCTGCTCGACACTTCGGGCAGCGGGGACTGGGTGGCGCCCTACATCGGCGGGCGCATTGGGATACGGGTGGATAAGAGGTGGTCATTCATCCTGCGGGGGGACATCGGGGGATTCGGCATCGGCGACGCTCCCCATTTCATCTGGAATGCCATGGCCGCGGTCGATTTCCGGGTATCACGGGTCATCTCACTCGACCTGGCTTATCGCTCTCTCGACATCAACGGTTCCATCATCGACGCCCGGTACTACGGCCCGGCCCTGGGAGCGACATTCCATTATTAATTAAAGGAACTGAATATCCAATATTCAACAAGGAATATCCAATGAAAAAGGAAAGAAGACCATATCCGGTGTTTCTGGTTCTCCTCGGTCTGATTATCATCGGAGGATGCGCGAGTACCGAGCAGCAGAGCAGACCGGCGGCAGTGAAAGAGATCCACCCGGGAATTCTGGAAGGCTACCTGACCGCCGATGAACTCCCCGACAGCCTGGCCCTTCTCCCCCCTCATCCCGAAGAAGGCACGGCGGCCTTCGAACGGGATAAGGAGGCGAGCACGGCAAGTTTCGCCCACCGCGATACTCCGCGCTGGGACGAAGCGATCAAGGACGCCAACCTGAACTTTCCGGAGGCTACCGAGGCTTTCTCCGACGCGGTGGGGTTTCAGATTACCGAAGAGGAGACCCCTTACCTCTATATGCTGTTACACCGTACACTCACGGACGCGGGGCTATCGACCTACGGTGCCAAGAACCACTATGCCCGCCCCCGCCCGTTCATGGCCAACAACCAACCGATCGGCACACCGGAGGATGAGGAAGAGTTGCGCAAAGACGGCTCCTACCCCTCCGGCCATACCGCCATCGGCTGGGCCTGGGCGCTCATCCTCTGCGAAATCGTCCCCGAGCAGACCGACGAGATTCTGGTCCGAGGCCGGGAATTCGGTCAGAGCCGGATCATCTGCAACGTCCACTGGCAGAGCGACGTGGACGAAGGCCGCATCATGGGCGCGGCTGCCGTCGCGCGTCTGCATGCCGACGCTGAATTCCTTGCTGATCTGGAGGCAGCCAAGACCGAGGTCGCGGCTATTCGCGTCCGGGAATAAGAACTGTTCCTACGGGACAATAAAAGCAAGGAGAAAAAAGTAATGAAGAAGAGCCAAATGATAGTCATGTCAGTGGTACTGGGAACACTGCTCTCTGTCGGAGCTCTTCCCTTCTACTAGTGACGATGACTAGAGTTATGATCATATGAGTCAAATACAATAAGTAGTCGCTCTGGTTTAGGCCTTACGTAAAGACGGTCTAAACCAGAGCCTAATGAACTAAAATAAAAACCAAAGTAATTAAGGAGTATCAACTATGGGCGCACTAGGAATTTTTTCAATGATCGTGCTTGTGACGATCATAATATCGATATTGGGAGCAGGTGTCTGGCTGGCCATGTTACCAGGCAAAGTGGCTCACCGTCGGGGTCATCCCCAGGCTGAGGCGATTAATGTTGCTGGTTGGCTTGGCCTTCTTACCGGCATTGTCTGGATTGTGGCGCTGATCTGGGCTTATACGGTGACCAAGGACATGAATCCGGCAAACGCTGGTGGAGGTGCATCATGATTGTTTTTCTCACAGTATGCTATATCGGAGTGCTGGCTATCCTGATCAAGTTCAAAGTGTTGCCTTCGAATACCTTCACCAAGATGTCGCCGGTGATCTTTAGCCTGTTGCTTATGGTGGGTCTCTTTATACCCATGCAGTTCGGTGCCCCGTCAGGACCAGTTATTGCCGGCAGACATGTCGTGCAGATCGTGCCGCTTGTTGCAGGTCGAGTGACGGAGATTGCAGTAGAGCCCTACCAACCGATAAAACAAGGTGATCTTCTTTTCCGTATAGATGATACACCCTACCGGGCCGCGGTTGCCGCAATCGATGCCCAGATGACGCTCGCCAAGCGCAGGTTCGACCAAGCGAGCGAGTTGCATGGCTCAAATGCCGGAAGCCGCTACGAGCTGGAAGCTGCTGAAACTCAGGTTGAAAATCTTGAAGCGCAACTCGATGCCGCACAGTTCAACCTTGATAATACTTCGGTGTATGCACCGACGGACGGCCATGTAACTGCTCTCGCATTGCGCGAAGGTTCGATGCTAGTTGCGGCGCCGTTCATACAGGCAATGGCTTTTGTAGACGATTCGGAAACCATCATTACGGCCCAGATACATCAGGTCAATCTTCGCCATGTGGCTCCAGGCCAGAGTGCTGAACTCGTCTTCAAGACGCGCCCGGGCGAGGTTTTTGCCGCGACCGTTGATCATGTGGTATCTGATTTGGCTACGGCCCAGCAAGCACCCGGCGGTGCGGCGATGATGCACCAGCAGATCGTACCCGCGCCCTTTTATGTTCGCCTCCATCTCGACGATCCCGACATTGCCAGATCACTTCATTCCGGAGCCGTCGGAACGGCAGCGATTTACACCGGTGAGTTAGAGATCACTTATGCCATTCGCAAGGTCATGATGCGGATGGATGCATGGCTTGCCTACATAATACCGAATTAATAAGGAATTACATAAATGATGAACATTAGATACTTATTGACCTCAGTTTTTCTGGCACAGATTTTGCTAGTGGGATGCGCTACGGTGCCACCTCCTGAAGCCGAGGAAGTACTGGCCAAAGTCTTGCCGTCGACCACCGAGATACCTAACGAATTCCAGAACGATGAAGTGGATAGTGGTGAGGTGGATGACGGCTGGATCGCAACATTCGGCGATGCTCGTCTTGATGCGCTGGTTGAGGAGGCAATCACCAACAATCTGAACCTGAGAGCTGCAGCCAGCCAGGTTGATCGTGCAGCAGGGCTCGCCCGTCTCGCGGGTGCATCGCTGAAACCCATGGTGGGTCTCGGTGGCGATGTTGGCGAAACCTTTTCAGATAAGGATATTCTTTCTGGAAATTCCTACAACGCCGCGCTAACGATGAGTTGGGAGGCGGATGTTTGGGGCAAGTTGCGTCAGCGCGCTGCCGCCGGGGAAGCTGCTTTGGCAGCTACCACCGCCGACTTTGAGTTCGCTCGTCAATCGATTGCCGCGACCACGGCCAAAACCTGGTTCTTAGCTACACAGATCGCTCAGCAACTTCGTCTTGCCGAAGAGAGCGTCGAAATTTTCCGCGAGGTACTGGAGATCGTGACGGCAAAGGAGCGGGTCGGCCAAGTGACAATGCAGGGTGTCTACCTGACAAGTGCGGATCGTTCTGCTGCAGAAGAGGCGGTAGAACAGGCAACTTCGGCACGTGATTCGATTTTGCGTGGTCTTGAGGTATTGCTGGGTCGCTATCCGGGAGCAGATATTGAGGCGGCCTCTGAGCAATTGCCCTTACCCCCCGCGATCCCCGTCGGAGTCCCGTCTGATCTGATATCGCGACGACCTGATCTTCAGGCTGCCGAGGCGCGAGTAAGGGCGGCATTTTCCCTGACGGAAGAGGCACGGCTCGCCAAGTTGCCGAGCTTCGATCTGAGCATTTCTTCTGGTTACACATCGCTGGCCGATTTTATCGGCAACCTAACTGCGGGAATTTTTGCGCCGCTGTATGCCGGAGGTGCGCTCGAAGGTCAGCTGGAAGTTGCAACGGCCGACCAGAAGGCGGCAATGGCAGTCTATGGACAGTCTGTCCTTACGGCTTTCATGGAAGTAGAAAATGCCATAGCTAATGAACGCATCTTTACACAACGGCTGGCGCTGTTGGAAATGGTTGTCGACGATAACCAGCGCGCCTATGAACTGGCCGTCAAACAGTACGAAGTGGGACGAATCGAAGTGCTGGATGTGCTGCAGATTCAGGGTCGAGTGCTGGCGGCACGGTCGGCACTGATTGGAATCCAGAACGAACGCCTGGCCACAAGAATTGATTTGCACCTGGCATTGGGAGGAAGCTTCGAGGTTTCCAATGAGCAGTAAGCGCCTTTGGTCAGACCATAATTTTACGGTGTGGCCAGAGTTAGACCGTACTCGAAAAGGTATTTCCAACTTTTTGTGCTCAAAAAACTAAATATTCACCACGAAGGTCACGAAGAACACGAAGAGAAACAGAGAAAACTATCGAATTTTTTCTGGTTTTTTCAAATTTCTTCGTGAACTTCGTGTTCTTCGTGGTTTAAAAAAGCTTTTCGAGTAGGGTCGAGCTAAACAAACCAACCAATTACATTGAGGATAAAGTTATGATGAAAAAATATTCCAAAGGCATAAAACTAGCTAATACTGCGATTATTGCAGGCGTAGCTTCCATGTTGACCCTACAACTGTCCGTCTTTGCGGCTGATAATGATGAAGCGGTTCTGGTTAACGTAGATAACTTCGCCAAAGCGGAAACCGCGGCTCAATTTGATCGGGTGCTGCAGATACCTGGTGCCGCGATTAACACATTTGTGCATTACCGAAACCCCGTAGCGTTGGACAGCCAGAACGTCATTCGAATGAACCGGGACACCATTTACAGCGGCGCTATCACAGACATCAGCGAAGGAGCTACGCTGACCATTCCGGATCTTGATGACCGCTACATGACGGTTACGCTGATCAACGAGGATCATTACATCAACAAGGCGTACGACGCTCCCGGCACCTACAAGATAACGATGAAACAATTTGACACCCCCTATGTGCAGATTGCGGTACGCACGCTCGTGAACGCGTCCGATCCTGAGGACATCAAAAAGGCAAATGCCTTGCAGGACCAGGTTATTCTCAAAGCCGCTTCTGCCAAACCTTACACGCATCCCACCTACGATGAAGTGAGTTATAAAGCGACGTATGACGCGCTGGTTCAACTGGGTAGAGGCACTACTAATTTTGAACGTTCCTTTGGCAAGAAAGAGGATGTGACGGAAGTTCGTCACCTAATCGGTACAGCTATCGGCTGGGGTGGTTTGCCTGAGGAAGAGGCCTACTATGTGAACGTGGAGCCAAACCTTCCGGTTGGGGCGTATCAGATTACGGTCAAAGATGTTCCGGTGGATGCCTTTTGGTCGGTTAGTTTATACAATAAAGAGGGCTTCTTTCAGGAGAACGAATACGATGCCTACAGCGTGAACAACATCTCTGGCACGCCCAACGAAGATGGCTCATTTACGATCCATTTTGGCGGCGATCCTAAAAGCGTGAACTATCTTCATCTCACGGAAGGATGGAATTATATCGTTCGCTTTTACCAACCCCGCAAAGAGATTTTAGAGGGAAAATGGTCATTCCCGGAAGTAACGCCCGTAAAGTAACTTTTTATATAAATAATAATCAATTGGAATATTAAATATCGTAGCCGCTTTCTCGCTAAAAAGCGTCAAAGAGTAATCAATAATGAAAACACCATTCAGAAATATTTCTAAACAGTACAAAAAGGAGAAGACCCTATGAAAACACAAATGAATATAGTTCCAATCGGCCTTCTCGGCTTGCTCGGCACCGCGTTACCACTGGCAGCTCAGGAATCGTTACCATTCCCAGAACCACCTTCAGCGAGTGTGGCAGGTAAAACCCTGGCGGACTCAACGCACCAATGGCGAAAAGCGGAAAATCATCTTCCGGCGGATGCCCCTAACATCGTCATCTTCATGACCGATGATGCCGGGTTTTCCAATCCAGAAGTCTTTGGAGGCCCTGTACATATGCCGACTATGGCTCGTTTGGCTAAGTCAGGTATCAGTTACAATGCTTTTCATACCACAGCTATGTGTTCTCCGACAAGAGCTTCTTTGTTGACAGGACGAAACCATCACCGTGTTGGTGCTGGTATTGTAGCCGAGCTTGCTTCGGACTGGGATGGTTACTCTGGTAAGATACCAAATTCAACAGCAACCTTTCCTCAGGTACTTTCATACTATGGATACAACACCGCTGCCTTTGGTAAATGGCATAATACACCAGTAGTAGATATTTCCAAACTCGGACCCTTCGATCGTTGGCCTACAGGACTTGGGTTTGACTATTTTTATGGATTTCATGGAGGGGAAACTTCGCAGTATGAACCAGCATTGTTTGAAAATACCGACCCTATAGAAGCACCACACGACCCCAAATATCATCTAACTGAAGATTTGGCCGAAAAGGCTATTGAGTGGATACGAACCAGTAAAACACTTAACCCAGATAAACCTTTCTTCGTGTACTTTACTCCAGGTGGAGTACATGGACCTCACCAGGTCTTCAAAGAATGGTCAGACAAATATGCTGGGAAATTTGATGAAGGTTGGGAAGTACTGAGAAGCATGACCCTTGAAAAGCAGAAGGAATTGGGATGGATACCTCAAGATGCCGTACTTAACCCACTGGCTGAAACCATGCAGAAATGGTCAGATATTCCAGAGTCTCAGCGTGAGTTTCAAACACGATTGATGGAAATCTATGCAGGTTTCCTTGAGCATACCGATGTACAGTACGGAAAGGTTGTTGATGAATTAGAGCGTATGGGAGAATTAGACAATACACTTATTATCTACATTAACTCAGACAATGGTCCATCAGCAGAAGGTGGGACTGGAACCATAGCTGAATTACTGTCTGAGAACGGCATGCCCTCTACTATAGATCAACACATTGATGTGCTCAACAAAGACTATGGTGGGTTAGATGCATTAGGTGGACCAAAACTTGATAACATGTATCACCATGGATTTTCTTATGCTGGTGCATCGCCATTCCAAGGCACCAAACTTGTTGCTGCTCATTTAGGTGGAACCAGAACACCCTTGGTTATCTCCTGGCCTGACAAAATCAAACATGACGGCAAGGTTCGTTCTCAGTTTCATCATGTCAATGATATTGCCGCAACGATTTACGATATCCTCGATATCACAGCTCCCAAAACAGTCAATGGTATAGAACAAGAGCCACTTGATGGTGTCTCGATGGCTTATACATTTGACAAGCCAGATGCAAAACCTGAGAAGAAAACACAGTATTTTGAGATCTTGGGTAGTTACGGTATTTACCATGATGGTTGGTTTGCAGGAGTTGCGGGACCTAGAAAACCTTGGTCAACAGACATGAGTGCTCTTGCAACTTGGGATCCATCTGAAGATGTGTGGGAGTTGTATAATCTAACTGATGACTATTCTCAATCGAAAGATCTTGCCAAAGAGAACCCGAAGAAACTGGCTGAATTAAAGAAAGTGTTTGATAAAGAAGCAAGGGACAATAAGGTTTATCCTCTTGGTGCATCTTTTTACACATTAGTTTTTCACAACGAAGAGATGCCTGCTTCACCATTAAAGGAATGGGCATTGTTTGAGGGACAAGATCGAATTCCAGAACCAATGGCACCTAAATTTACCAGTGGGCGTTCTACGCTAGCGGTAATTGATGGAGAGATCGAAAAAGATGCCGAAGGTGTAATTTTTGCCGTTGGTGGTATCTCTTCAGGTTTTACCGTTTATATGGACAAAGGCTTCTTGAAAGCAGAATACAATGCCATGACGCTTAATCGTTATAAGGTTTCTTCTAAAACGGCTATCCCTACGGGAAAGGTCAAAATCGAAGTAGAAACAAAATATGACACTAAAGAGCGTTTGGGGCCTGCAACACTTACCTTAAAAGTTAACGGAAAAGAAGTGGCTCAAGGGCGTATAGAAAGATCAGTTCCAGGCACTCACACTGTTTCTGAAACTTTTGATATTGGTGCAGATTTAAATTCACCAGTGTCACTGGATTATTATGACAGAGCACCATTTAAGTTTAATGGCAAGATCAACAGCATCAATATTAAATATACGGATTAGATCTACTCGTGACTCCGGCGCCGCCCATTCTGGGTCCGGCGTCGGATAACCACTAACACAAGACCCGAAGGAGAGAAAATGAAAAACAAAATGAAACAAATCGGATTATGGATTGCCGTTTTTTCGGTAGTGGCTACCGGAGTAATTGCAGCTCCGCAAAACCACTCAAACACAACAGACCTTAAAAATGCAAAATTAGTAGGTGATGAAATCATCAATACCACCTATGGGAAGATTGAACTTCAACATACATTTATGACCGATGAAAGTTCACAGAGGCTTTTTGATGCCATGGACTTTCAGCGTGCCTCTCAAGCCTATATCTGGTCTATACCATTGGTAGGAGTGCATTCTTGGCGCAAAGAAACAGATAAGCACTACGGAACAGGAGAGCTTGGTGCTTATGCGATATTTGAGACTCTTAAAGAAAAGCGCGGCGGATTAACAGGTAATCTGACTACCCCTTATGTCATATCATGGTATGAACTTACAAAAGGCGCATTGGTCATTGATTATCCAGCAGGTGATACAGCTGGTGGGGTTATGGACTATTGGCAGAGACCTGTTATTGATATGGGGCTTACGGGACCCGACCAAGGTAAGGGCGGAAAGTACATCATTGTTGGTCCGGAAGATGATATAGAGAAGTATAAAAAAGACGGGGTTTTCGTATACCAATCAGCAACAAATAACATCATGGTGGCCTTACGTCTTATAGACCCAAGCCCTGAATTCGCAAAAACCTTTAAAGCATCTATCAAAATGGGCTCTTTTGGTAAAGAGCTGAAATCTTGTACTTTCAATGAAAATATTGATAAAGAGTGGTCAGGAACATCTTCCCGTGGAATTGGTTACTGGAAGACACTTAACGAGGTAATTCAAAGTGAGTCTGTAAGAGAACAAGACAAGGTTTGGATGGCTATGCTTGAACCACTGGGCATAAAAAAAGGGGAACCTTTTAATCCTGATGCGAGACAAACAGAGATCCTCATCAAAGGTACTGCGATGGGTGAGTTAATGGCTAGGAACCTTCAAGTAAATCCACGTTTTGCAGAGGTATATTGGAAAGGTACAAGCTGGTATAAAAGCTTTGATTTTACAGTCTCTCAAATCACTGACTATAAAGTGGAGCTGGATGAAAGAGCGACCTGGTTCTATGAAGCTACTACAAGTTCAGAAGGAATGGTTAATCCTACGCCAGGTAAAGGTCAGGTCTATATGACGACTAAGCGCGATAACAATGGCGACTTACTGCGTGCAGACGAAACCTATAAGTTAACCGTTCCAAAAGATGTTCCCGTTGCTCAATTTTGGTCAGTTGTTCTCTACAGTGAAGCGACAAGAAGACCGTATGACAATGGTGGGGTAAATATAGATGATGTTGGACTTAATAGCAGAATGGAAAAGTTGCAATACAATGATGATGGCTCGATTGATTTATATATTGGCGCAAAAGCCCCTAAGGGCATGGAAAGCAATTTCTTGAAGACAGTAGGAGAAGACGGCTGGTTTGTATATTTTAGATTATATGCACCCACTGAACCTTTCTTTGACAAAAGCTTCTCTTTGCCGGATTTTGAAGTGCTGAAAAAATAAATAACTATTACAATTGGAGATGAAAATGAAATCAATTCAAGTATTCACCTGCGCTGCGCTACTGCTCGCCTTTGCCGTGTTCGGGAGCCCCGCTATCGCTCAGGAAAGCGATAGCAACGTTTCATCTGAAGAGTTGAACCCCTACATGGGCGCTCCAGTCACCTTTGGAAAAGCACCGAATGGTGCAATTGCCAACAAAAAGCTACTGGACCGCGTTGATGATGTCGCGAAGTTTGAGCCGACTATCCTGCAACCAGCAGAAGGTATTTGGACGCTTGCTGGCTATGGACTCGCTCCCATCAGCATCATTGATACCGACGAAGGACTGATTGCATTCGACACCGGTGACAGTCAGCATGATGGCGAGATTCTAATTAAGGCGATTCGCACATTCAGCGACAAGCCCGTCAAAGCAATCATCTACGGTCATTCACACACCGCCTTGGGTGCCAGTGAGCTGACAGAAGGAAACACGGATGTCATTGTCATTGGGCATCCAGGGTTGAATGACGTCGTGGAGGCAAATCTGAGGTCTGGCGGCGCGCCAGCTTACTTCCCGGAAATTGGCCCCTACCTAACAGCTCGGCTGTTGATCCAGTTTAATGCTTTTACACCTACGGAGGGACCGGACGCCTGGGTACTCCCACAAGTTTTCCCTGAAACCGTCGAGTCCTCATTCATCCCTGTTAACACACCTGTGGAAGATCGGCAGGAAATGACGGTTCTTGGAGTGAAAATGCAGTTTTTCACCAAATACGGTTCCGACGACAAAGTTCACACAGCCGTCTGGTTGCCAGAACGCGAAATTCTATTTACGACGCTCTTGTGGATGGGGCCGCCGCAGCTTTACTCGGTGCGTGGCGACGTATTTCGTGATCCTCGTGAATGGATTGCAGGCTTAAAAGAACAACGTGACCTTGAGCCTGAAGTCCTGATTTCTGCGGCTGCACTTCCCGTGGTAGGCAAGGAAAATGTTCGGAAGAATCTTGAGGGCTATCTAGATGGTGCCAGTTTCGTTCTTGATCAGACCTTACGTGGCATCCTCGGCGGGCTAGGTCCCGATGATCTTCGCCACGCGGTCCGCTTTCCAGACTACCTGGATAAAGTGCCCAACAACTTGCAGGCCTACGGTGAGATCACGGCGTATTCCCCTGCCATCTACTACCAGGCAGTTGGCTGGTACGACAACGACGCAGTTAACCTGAAAATACTAGCTCCAATCGAAGAATCACGCCGTTTAGTGCCTCTCATGGGAGGACGTGACAAGGTACTTTCTGCTACCAAAGAAGCCATGGAAAAGAATGAGTGGGCATGGGCCGGTCAGTTGGTGAATCACATTTATCGACTCGACCCACAAGACCAGGAAGTACGTGAACTCAAGGCTAAAATTTTGCGTCAAATGGCCTATATTTCTACTGGAGGAAATGACCGCGCACACATGACGTCTCAGGCGCTCGCTCTGGAAGGCAAGATTACCCTTCCACGCCTTATTCCACCTTCAGATGAAGTCATTAGCGAATCAGCAGCGATGTATGTGGATTTCTTCCGCGTGCGTATCGACCCATTGAAAAGTGGCGAGACAGACAGTTTCATTAAATTCGACTTTGCCGATGGAACAAGTGGTGGTCTCCATATTCGACGTGCTGTGGCTGAGTTTGTCGCAGAACCGGACAAGCATGTCCGCAAGCCTGATGTGACGGTTGCGATGTCCGGTGAAAACTGGGCCAAGCTTTACTTGAGTCGCTCTACACCCGAAGACATGATCAAGAGCGGAGACATCAAAGTTACTGGTGATTCCGTTGAAGCCGCACGTCTGATAAACCTGTTTGATCGGTATTCTCCGCAGAAAGCTGTCGTCATTCCGCCTGCGACACTGATTCAGGGACACCAGTAACGGACTGTTGGTCAACTGAATACCGACAGCAGGCTAGGACTTCTTCTTGTCATTCCGGTTTTATGGGCCGGAAGAGGCGTACTTTGACAAAAGTTTTTCTTTGCCGGATTTTAAAGTGCTAGACAAATAAATAACGACTTCAATTGGAGATGCTGCTCTGCCTAGCGCATTCCCTGTAGCTCCTGAAATAATGGCGGTCAAAGCTGCGGACTTTGCTGATAACTTCAGAATTCGCTTAAACCATAAACGAGCCGGCGATACGCGTACGAAAATTGGTTTCAAGTTTGACAAGGAAATAGTCGGTATTGAAATTCGTAACGGGGTTGCTTACTCACGCGATACTATCGATGATGCTGAAGTTGTGATCAAGATGCATGATGTCGCATTTGCCAAGTTATATAATAACACGGACACTATCGACCAAATGGTACAAGCAGGTGAAGCAACTATAACCGTTGGCAAACTAAGCCGGGCAAGTGAGCTGTTAAGCATGTTTGATATCGCCTATGATTGGCAAAATGATGAAGGTCTTCAGTTCCTTATGAACATGATGTCTAAGGCACCGGAAGACGCCCAATAAAGCCCCGGGGGCAGTCCTATGACCTGAGCCCGCAGGCGAAAGAGGCTCCGCGAATGCGGGGCAACAAAGTGGAAAATAATGTTTTCGAGGACTTTGAACGGGTGAAGTAGAGCGATCGCACGGGTCCAATGATTGGAACCCACTCGCTGACTTCCAGGGATTGGAAGAATGAACAAGGAAATACTCGAATGGACTTGGACGTTTCCAAAAGGTTCGCCCATAAAGTAACTTTTTTAGATAAATAAGAACCGAAGGAGAGAAAATGAAAAACAAAATGAAACAAATCGGATTATGGATTGCCGTTTTTTCGGTAGTGGCTACCGGAGTATTTGCAGCTGCGCAAAGCCACTCAAACACAACAGACCTTAAAAATGCAAAATTAGTAGGTGATGAAATCATCAATACCATCTATGGGACGATTGAACTTCAACATACATTTATGACAGATGAAAGTTCACAGAAGCTTTTTGATGCCATGGACTTTCAGCGTGCCTCTCAAGCCTATATCTGGTCTATACCATTGGTAGGAACGCATACTTGGCACAAAGAACAAGATGAGCACTACGGAACAGGAGAAATGGGTGTTTTTGCGTCATTGGTATCTCTTAAAGAAAAACGCGGCATTGTAACAGGAAACATGACTACACCTTATATCATAGCATTTTATGATCTTACAAAAGGCGCATTGGTCGTTGATTATCCTGCAGGTGATACAGCCGGTGGGATTATGGACTATTGGCAGAGACCTATTGTTGACCTAGGGCTTACGGGGCCAGATCAAGGTAAAGGAGGAAAGTACATCATTGTTGGTCCGGAAGATGATATCAAGAAGTATGAAAAAGATGGGGTTTTCGTGTCCCAATCAGCAACAAATAACATCATGATAGGCTTACGTTTTATAGACCCAAGCCCTGAATTCGCAAAAACCTTTAAAGCATCTATTAAAATGGGATCTTTTGGTAAAGAGCTGGAATCTTGTACTTTCAATGAAAACATTGATAAAGAGTGGTCAGGAACACCTTACCGTGGGATTGATTACTGGAAGGCACTTAACGAGGTGATTCAGAAAGAGCCTGTAAGAGAACAGGACAAGGTTTGGATGGCCATGCTTGAACCCCTAGGCATAAAAAAAGGTGAACCTTTTAATCCTGATGTGAGACAAACAAAGATCCTTATTGAAGGTGCTGCGATGGGTGAGTTAATGACCAGGAACCTTCAAGTAAATCCACGTTTTGCACATGTATATTGGAAAGGTACAAGCTGGTATAAAAGCTTTGATTTTACAATCCCCCAAATCACTGATTATAAAGTGGAACTGGATGAAAGAGCGACCTGGTTTTATGAAGCCATTACCAGTTCAGAAGGTATGGTTAATCCTGTGCCCGGTAAAGGTCAGGTCTATATGACTACAAAGCGGGATAACAACGGAGACTTACTGCGTGCAGACAAAACCTATAAGCTAACCGTTCCAAAAGATGTTCCAGTTGCTCAATTTTGGTCAGTTGTTCTATATAGTGAAGGTACAAGAAGACCGTATGACAATGGCGGGGTAAATATAGATGATGTTGCTCTTAATAGCCGAATGGAAAAGTTGCAATACAATGATGATGGATCGGTTGATTTATATATTGGCGCAAAAGCCCCTAAAGG
>Ga0222699_1000505_pt1 | contig 13428 bp, 5 predicted proteins | sample AntAcemetage1452_FD_179824 | JGI IMG/M metagenome (GOLD analysis project Ga0222699, IMG submission 179824) | Saline water microbial communities from Ace Lake, Antarctica - #1452 | ecosystem: Environmental > Aquatic > Non-marine Saline and Alkaline > Saline | place: Antarctica: Ace Lake...
TTAATTCTCCCTATGAATACCCGGCTCGGCACTGGGAACTTGACGACGAGGGACAGCCAACGCAGCAGATTATCGAGAGCCGCCGACGTGCAGAGTTCATTACACCGATTCCCAAGCCAAGGAAGCGCAAGGGATCAGCTAAACAACTGAAACTGGTTTTCGATGAAGGCAAAGGGCTGTCAAGCCAGGAACAACAGTACGATCCCACCCCCATGATCAATGAACTTCGTCACCATGTGGACCAATGGCGAAACCGGTCCAACCCCGATACCTGGCAAGTAACCCCTGAAACAGCCCGGCTGCTCCAACATTGGCGGCATCATCCATTCAACAACCTTCGACCGTTCTTCTGTCAAATAGAGGCGATTGAGACCGCCATCTGGCTTACGGAGGTTGGGCCCAAAGCCGGAAAGGCAGGCAAGGGATTCCGCGACCATCTTGCAAATGCCAACAACGACGCAAACCCCGGACTGAACCGATTGGCCCTTAAACTGGCCACCGGTGCTGGAAAGACCACTGTGATGGCCATGTTGATCGCCTGGCAAACCATCAATAAGGTCCGCCACCCCAACAGTAAGATCTTTACCCGTGGCTTTCTGGTGGTGAGCCCGGGGCTTACGATCCGCGACCGGCTTCGGGTCCTTCAACCCAACGATCCGGATAGCTACTATGAAAGTCGAGAGCTGGTGCCCACAGACATGCTCAGAGATCTGGACCGGGCCAAAATCGTGATTACCAACTACCATGCCTTTAAGCGCCGTGAGCGTATGGAACTCTCAAAGGGCGGTCGAGCCCTTCTTCAGGGCCGCGGTGAAGCCTTGAACACCCTGGAATCTGAAGGGCAAATGCTTCAACGGGTGATGCCCGACCTGATGGGCATGAAAAACCTCATAGTCATGAATGACGAAGGGCACCATTGCTATCGAGAGAAACCGGGTGAGGACGATGTCAAAGACCTGAAAGGCGATGACAAAAAGGAGGCCCAGAAAAACAATGACGCCGCAAGGCTCTGGATTACGGGACTCGAAATCGTCAGCCGCAAACTGGGTATCAACCGGATTTTCGATCTTTCGGCGACACCCTTTTTCCTGAGTGGTTCCGGGTATGCCGAGGGGACCCTTTTTCCATGGACCATGAACGATTTTTCTTTAATGGATGCCATTGAATGCGGCATTGTCAAGCTCCCACGGGTGCCCGTGGCCGATAATATTCCAGGGGCCGAGATGCCCATGTATCGAAATCTCTGGGAGCACATTCGAAAAAAAATGCCCAAAAAAGGTCGCGGAAAGGCGAGTTCGCTCAATCCGTTAAACCTGCCACCGCAACTGCTGACAGCACTCGAAGCACTTTACGGCCATTATGCACAAACGTATGCCCTTTGGGAAAAAGAGGGTATTTCGGTGCCGCCCTGCTTTATCATTGTATGCAATAACACCTCTACTTCAAAGCTGATCTACGATTACGTCTCCGGTTTTCACAGTCAGAAAAAGGACGGTACGAGTCAGCTGGAAAACGGTCGTTTGGAGCTGTTTCGAAATTTCAATGAGCACGGAGATCCCCTCGGCCGCCCAAGGACATTGCTGATCGACAGCCGGCAGCTTGAATCGGGTGATGCTCTGGATAAAAATTTTCGCAAGATGGCTTCCCATGAAATCGACCGTTTCAGGCGGGAAATCACCGCACGTACCGGAGACCGTCGGCAGGCCGAAAACATTACCGACCAGGACCTGCTTCGTGAAGTCATGAATACCGTGGGAAAAGAAGGCCGCCTGGGGGATTCCATCCGTTGCGTTGTGTCGGTTTCCATGCTCACGGAAGGGTGGGATGCCAGTACCGTCACCCATGTTTTGGGCGTACGCGCTTTCGGAACCCAATTGCTCTGTGAACAGGTCATCGGCCGAGCCCTTCGCCGCCAGTCTTACGATCTCAACGAAGAAGGGCTGTTCAATGTCGAATACGCGGATGTGCTGGGTATTCCGTTCGACTTCACTGCCAAGCCGGTGATTGCACCGCCGCAACCCCCCAGGGAGACCATCCATGTCAAAGCCGTTCGACCGGATCGCGATGAGCTGGAAATCACCTTTCCCCGTGTTTCAGGCTACCGGGTTGAGCTGCCCAAAGATCAGTTGGCTGCGGAATTTAATGATGATTCCATACTCGAATTAACCCCGGATCTGATTGGCGCAACCGAAACCCAAAATTCCGGCATCATCGGTGAGAAGGTTGACCTTAACCTGGTTCATACCGGCGATGTAAGACCCTCGCAGGTTCTCTACGAGTTGGCTGCACACTTGGTCCTGACAAAATGGCGTGATCCTGACGGGGAACCGCAGCTTCAACAGTTTGGTCAGCTGAAACGCATCGCGCGCCAATGGATCAAAAGTTACCTGGTCTGTAAGGGCGGCACGTATCCCGCTCAGTTGAAATACAAAATGATAGCCGATATGGCCTGCGAACGCATCGCCGCAGGTATAACCCGATCAATGTTGGGCGAACAGCCCATCAAAGCCGTGCTGGATCCCTTCAACCCCACCGGCTCAACCAACCATGTGAGTTTCAATACGTCCAAAAGAGATCGATGGGAGACTGATGCGCGCCGGTGTCATATCAACTGGGTCATTCTTGACAGCGATTGGGAAAGCGAGTTCTGCCGGGTGGCCGAATCCCACCCAAAGGTCAAAGCCTACGTCAAGAACCACAGCCTCGGGTTTGAAGTCCCCTATCGCTACGGGTCGGAAAAGCGCATTTATCTACCCGATTTTATTGTCCTGGTGGATGACGGTCAGGATGACCTTCTGCATCTGATTGTGGAAATAAAAGGGTATCGGCGTGAAGACGCCAAGGAGAAGAAATCGACCATGGATACCTACTGGGTTCCCGGCGTAAATAACCTTGGCAAATTGGGCAGATGGGCCTTTGCCGAGTTCACCGAGGTCTACCAGATCGAGGCTGATTTTGAAGCAAAGGTCGAAGCTGAATTTAATAAGATGATCGAAACAATTTACGCTAACCCCGCTGTGTAAGGAAGCAAGATGGCCAAAGGAAAAAAAGGAAGAAAACAGAATAAAAGTATTGAAACGCTTACCCACAAGGAGTCCACCCGAAAAAACATCCCCACCGCCGAATACCAGTCGGTCATGCGGGAGGATGAAAAAGATCCCATCCAGGTGGCCTATGAACGCCGCAACCGGTACCTGGACCCGCAATTAGTATGGCGGGGCAAGGATGAACAAGACTGGTCCGATCTGATCGTTCAGGCGCCGCCCCTGTACATCCAGGAAAAGGTCCACCCCAAGGTCCTAATCGACGATCTGTCCCGGCAGACCCGTGAGCAGGAGGAAATGGGCAAACCGGCGCAACTGGATCTGTTCGCCGATTTCAACGGCCTGCCCAGCGAAGGGGCCAAAACCGAGTTTTACCAACACGAAGCCAATTGGTCTAACCGTATGATCCTGGGCGACAGCCTGCAGGTGATGGCATCCCTGGCGGAACGGGAAGGGTTGCGGGGAAAGGTACAGTGCATCTACATCGATCCCCCCTACGGCATCAAATTCAATTCCAATTTCCAATGGTCCACCACCAGCCGGGATGTGAAGGATGGAAATGTGGACCACATCACCCGTGAACCGGAACAAGTGAAAGCCTTTCGGGATACCTGGCGAGATGGGATTCACTCATATCTGACGTACCTGCGGGACCGGCTGACGGTGGCCAGGGACCTGCTGAAGGATTCCGGATCGATTTTTGTGCAGATCGGAGATGAGAATGTTCATCGGGTGCGAGCGCTGATGGATGAGGTGTTTGGGGATACGAATTTCGTCAGTCTTATTTCTATACAAACAACTACTGGATTTGAAGCAAGATACCTTGGGAACATGTCTGATTTCATCCTTTGGTATAGCAAAAACAAGGAATCAGGACTGGCAAATTCCCCATTCTATAAGAAAGAATTCATTTTGGGTGAGGGAAATGCAAGGTGGTTAATGCTCCCTGACTTCGCTTGGCGTGGTGTAACCGCCAAAGAAAAACGAGGAGAGAAATCCCTACCAGTTGGGTCTTTGCCGTATAAACCGGATAATATTCTCTCTCAGGGACGCTCCAAGGAACTTCAACCGTTTGTTTTTCGCGGAAAAACTTACGAAAGTTGGGGGAAAAACTCCCACTGGAAAGCTAATTACCCTCAGGGTATGGATAGGCTAGCGAAAGCTAACCGCATTCATGTTGCCAAAAACTCAATTCAATATGTTAGGTTTCACACTGACTTTGACGCCGCAGTCCATGGCAACATTTGGTCTGATACGGGCTCTGGCAACTTCACAGATGATAAGGTCTATGTAGTTCAGACAAACACTAAGGTAATCGAACGCTGCATCCTAATGGCCACTAGCCCTGGGGACCTGATTGTCGACCCCACATGTGGCTCGGGCACAACTGCCTATGTAGCAGAGCAGTGGGGTCGAAGGTGGATAACCATTGACACTTCCCGAGTGGCGTTAGCATTGACACGCGCGCGGATTATGGGAGCTCGATATCCTTACTATCTCCTTTCCGACTCAAAGGAAGGTCAGTCGAAGGAGGCCGAGCTTTTACGCACTGAACCATCTTTAAGCCCAACTTATGAAAATATTCAGCACGGTTTCGTCTATGAACGCCTACCACATATTAAGCTTGGACAAATTGCTAACAATGCCGAAATCGATGTGATCTGGGAAAAATTCCAGGAAACATTGGAACCGTTGCGTGAAGATCTCAACAAAGCGCTGAACAAAGCCTGGGAGGAATGGGAAATCCCTCGGGATGCCGAGGACGATTGGTCAAAGGAAGCGAAATCTCTCCATGCCCAGTGGTGGAAGAACCGCTTCGCCCGCCAGAAAGAAATCGATGCCTCCATTGCCGCCAAAGCCGACTTCGAATACCTGTACGACAAACCCTACGAAGATAAGAAGAAAGTCCGTGTAGCCGGACCGTTCACCGTTGACAGCCTCTCCCCCCACCGTGTCCTGGGTGTGGACGAAAATGACGATCTGATCGACGGGGCCGCGGAATCGGGAGCCGGTTATGGCGAAGGGCAAAGCTTTGCCGAGATGATCCTTGAAAACCTCAAAACCGCCGGCGTACAGCAGGCGCACAAGGAAGACAAGATCAATTTTTCCGCCATCGCATCTTGGCCGGGTCACTATGTGTGCGCCGAGGCTCACTACATGGAAGGGGACGAAACATCAGGTTCTGAAAAACGGGCCGCCATCTTTATCGGTCCGGAATTCGGCACCGTAAGTCGGCCTGATCTGGTGGCCGCTGCCCGAGAAGCCGGTGATGGTGGTTTCGATGCCCTCATCGCCTGCGCCTTCAATTATGATGCCCATTCATCGGAATTCGACAAACTGGGTCGCATCCCCGTATTGAAGGCCCGCATGAACGCCGATCTGCACATGGCCGACGACCTCAAGAACACCGGCAAGGGGAACCTGTTCGTCATCTTCGGTGAGCCGGATATCGACATTTTAGATGCGGAAAAAGGTCAGGTCAGAGTGAAGATCAACGGCGTGGACGTATTTCATCCCAATACTGGAGAGGTGCGTAGCGACGGCTCCGAAGGGATCGCCTGCTGGTTCATCGACACCGACTACAACGAAGAGAGCTTTTTTGTGCGCCATGCCTATTTCCTGGGGGCGAACGATCCCTATAAAGCACTCAAAACCACCCTCAAAGCCGAAATCAACCGGGAAGCCTGGGATACCCTCAACAGCGATACCTCACGCCCATTTGAAAAACCCGAATCAGGCCGCATCGCCGTTAAAGTGATCAACCATCTGGGCGATGAAGTGATGAAAGTCTTCAAAGTGGACCCATAGGAGGCGGGAATGGAATTTCGCATCGCCGATACATTCACGGACAGCCTAGCGAGACTGACCAACGACGAACAGAAAAATGTCAAGACCACCGCTTTTGACCTTCAGTTGAACCCTGCCAATCCTGGGATGCAGCTCCACAAAGTGGACAAGGCCAAGGACCCCAATTTCCGGTCGGTTCGAGTAAACCTGGACATCCGCCTGATCGTCCACAAAAGCACCTCCAGTATACTGCTCTGCTACGTGGATCATCACGCGCCAGCCTACCGTTGGGCCGAACGACGCAGGCTGGAAACACATCCAAAGACCGGCGCTGCCCAGCTCATCGAAATCCGGGAAACCGTTCGCGAGATCGTTACCCCAAAATACATCGAATCGGAACATACAATACCCGCTAAACCCCTCTTGTTTTCCGACATGCCGGAGGATGAACTGCTGCGCTACGGAGTTCCGCCCGAATGGATGGAGGACGTCCGTGCCGTCAATGAGGATGGCGTGTTGGATCTGGCCGACCATTTGCCCAGTGAGGCCGCTGAAGCCCTATTGGACCTGGCCACGGGCATCACCCCTCAAATCGCTCAGACAACGCCTGATAGCACAGATCCATTCGACCATCCCGATGCCCAACGTCGTTTCCGGTTGATGCAGAACGTTGAAGAACTGGAACGTGCGCTGGAATACCCCTGGGAGAAATGGACCCTCTTTCTGCATCCCGCCCAGCAACAGTTGGTTGAGCGGGACTTTAACGGACCAGCCCGGGTTTCAGGTTCGGCAGGCACGGGAAAAACCATCGTGGCGCTCCATAGAGCGGTTTTTCTTGCCCGCAATCATCCGGATGCCAGGGTGTTGCTCACCACCTTTTCCGAAACGCTTGCAAATGCCCTCAAATTGAAACTGAAACGCTTGATCATCAACACACCACATATTGGCGAACGACTGGAAGTGCATGCCATGAATGCCATTGGCTTACGCCTCTATAAATTGAACCATGGACTTCCAAAGATAGCATCCCGAAGGGAGATACAGATTCTCCTGGAAGAGGCCGCGGAAGAAATCAATGCTCAGAAGCTTACCCTGCATTTTCTCATCTCTGAATGGGAGCAGGTCGTAGATGCATGGCAGCTGGAAAACTGGGAAGCCTATCGTGATGTCTTACGATTGGGTCGAAAAACGCGCCTTCCGGAGCAACATCGTCGTGTACTCTGGTCCATCTTCGAACGGGTCCGATCCAAATTGAAGTCCATGAATCGGGTCACCTACGCCCAAATGTTCAGCAAACTGTCCACTCACCTGTCTGAAACCGACCGTTCTCCTTTCGATTTTGTTGTAGTGGACGAGGCCCAGGACGTCAGTGTTCCTCAACTGCGGTTTCTGGCTGCGCTCTCCAAAGGGCGACCCAACACCCTTTTCTTCGCGGGCGACCTTGGCCAACGTATCTTTCAGCAGCCCTTTTCCTGGAAAGCGCTGGGTGTCGATATCCGGGGTCGTTCAAAAACACTGCGCATCAATTACAGAACATCCCACCAGATCAGAATGCGGGCAGACCGCCTTCTGGCCCCTGAACTCTCAGATGTGGACGGCAACAAAGAGAAAAGGAAGGGCACCCTTTCGGTATTCAACGGACCGGAACCCACCATACAGGTTTTCGATACTAGGGATAAGGAAATCCATGCCCTGGCCGGATGGTTTTCGGATTTAAAAAGTGATGGATTGATGCCTCACGAAATGGGCGTTTTCGTGCGCACCCCGTCTGAGCTCAAAAGGGCCGTCGCCGTTGTGGAAAGTGTCGGACTACCCCACAAGGTACTGGATGAAAGCGTTGAAACCACCACCGGGTATGTTTCCATCAGCACCATGCACCTTGCCAAAGGTCTGGAGTTTCGAGCCGTGGCGGTTATGGCCTGCGATGATGAAATCATTCCCCTCCAGGACCGGATTGAAACGGTAGCGGACGACTCGGATCTGGAAGAGGTCTACAATACGGAGCGTCATCTCCTTTACGTTGCCTGCACCCGTGCGCGGGATCATCTACTTGTGACAGCCGTCGATCCGGCATCGGAGTTCTTGGATGATCTGCAAATGTAAGCCTTCTGAGTGAGATCTTAGAAATGGATGTAAATAAGAAAGAGGATATCGGAATATCCAGTGGCCGGAAAATTCCAGAATAGACTACGGCTTAAAACGACCATCGGCTTCGATCGCTCTGGTTTTATTCAGGCCAACATCAAGCGCCTGTTCCCTTCTGGAACCTTTCCAGATCACCAAAGATAAGAGTTAGGATTAATGGTAAATAGTACATAGCGTCCAAACTCTGAAAGAGGTTGGTAATGGCTACCACCAAATCAAAAAAGGAAATTCTGGACTATTTATGGGAATGGGCTGAAAACAGTGGTGAATGGGCAAAAAAGCTGACCAAGATTGCCGTTGAAAAAGAATCAGCCTTGTCGGAAAACGAACTAAATGGCATTTATTCCCTCTTTTTCAAGGGAATCACAACTAAAGATAAAGAATCTCTTCCAAAAAGCCCTCGGCCTATCATTGATTTAACACCCTCCAATATGATTCTGCATTCCCTATCCGACATCAAAGGAGTCAACCGACTTGCTGAAAACCAAACATTATCCTTCAGCAAAAATATAACGATTATCTATGGTGAGAACGCATCAGGTAAATCAGGCTATAGCAGAATCCTCAAATCCCTCGGATTCAGCTATGAAAAAGAAACAAAAGTTTTGTGTAATGTCTATTGCAAGGGTGATGAATGCCAAAATGCTAAGCTAATCTATTCTAGAAATGGTGACAGCGTTGAATTCGAATGGGACGGTGCCTGCGAATGCCCCGACCTTCAAGGCATCTCAGTCTTTACAAATAACTGTGTAAACATCAGCTTAGACGCAAAACGTGAATTGCTGGTCACACCGATAGGCTTCCATCTATTTAGGGTTGTATCGGGTGAGCTGGACAGCTTAGCAGCGTTACATAAAGCGAAGATAGCCTCCCTAACGAAACGAATTGATTGGTTGTCTGACCTCCATGAAAATACCAATGTATACAATTTCCTGAACACATTAGGTTCTAAGTCATCAAAAGATGATTTAAAAAACCTTGGCACTTTTATAGAGGAAGACAAGGCCACCCTGAAGGATCTACAAGAACAGAAACGCAACCTTAACAAAAAGCTGATTCAATCGGAAATTACATCATTTCGAAACCAACTCAGGGAATTGAGAGACATAAAGGATAATATTGAGGATGCCAAAACGACCTTTACGGCTGAAGAGTGGGATAAAATGGGGCAACACCTCAAAAATATCGACGACTTACAACAAAAAGAGCAAAAGGGCCTGAAAGACATTGCCCAAGAAAGAGAGATAAAGTTTTTTGAATCAAAGGAATTTTCAGATTTTATCCGCGCTGCAGACGACTATATCAAAAAATTAGATAGAGATGATTATCCAAAGGATGAGGACGAAATCTGCATCTATTGCAGGCAAAAACTCACAGACAAAGATGCGATTGAGCTGCTTACCAGTTACAGATTACTTTTAAATGATCCTACACAAGGCCAGATAAAACAGAACACCCACAGTTTCAATGCATTACAATTAAAATTAAATGGTATTATTTCAGCAATCACTTTGCATTATCCTTCTTACGGAGAGGATGAAAAGAAGAGGCCAGTTCAACCTGACTTCATCATTAATTTTTGCAAAACTGTTAAAAAGTTAAAAAAGATAGCTGACTCTAAAACCGCAGAAAAAATCAAAGAAGGGGAATTCGACTTAAACTACGATAGCGTTATCAATGAGCTTGATTTAAAAATCAAGGTTATTGAGGCCTGTCTTGTAAAGAAGGAAGAGAGCTTTGTTACCATTGAGGAGCAGGAAAAAGCGCTGGATGGGAAGATCAACGAACTGTTAGATAGAAAAAAACTGAGTGAAAAACATTCTGAGGTTGAAGCTACCTTGACAGGGTTGAAAATTGCCGTGGCTTTAGGGGACCTTACAAGAGTATTTAACACTGACCCTTTAAGCAGGAAAACCAGTCAAGCTCGAAAGGATCTTATAGCAAAGAATTTCAATACAATTTTTAAAGAAGAATTGAAGGGCATAAGGCGCTCTGAAATAAAGATTAATTTAAAATTCAGGACGGATAAGGCAACGTCGGTATTGCTTCAGGATATTGGACAGGACCATAGACTCACGGATGTTTTAAGTGAAGGTGAACAAAAGGTTATTGCATTGGCGGAATTTCTGACCGAACTCCAGCTTGATGAAAGCAAAGCTCCGGTGGTTTTCGATGATCCAGTTACAAGCCTAGATCATAAAATCATTGATGAAGTCGCAAGACGAATGGTGAAAATGTCAAGGGATCGACAAGTTGTCGTTTTCACTCACAGTATCCTTTTATTCAATAGCATAAAGCAAAAAAGCGAACTCCCTCGTTTCAAAGACCTTGAATTCAAATACTATGAAACTGACACGGATACAGAACACACAGGCTTCCTGCACGAAAGCCCAACCTTAAAGGCGGACACTTTCAAGAATTACAAAACAAAGATCAACAAGATATTTAACCTTCCTAAGGAAGAGAGAGAACGAAAAGAATCAGACCTTGCAGTTGAAGGCTATAACAAATTAAGGCCAGCAATCGAGGTCTTTGTAGAAAAAGAAATGTTCAAAGAAACTGTCAAACGATATCGTAAAAATGTGGCTTTAATGCGTCTTGAAACGGTCAATGGGGCGCTTATTGATAAGCATAAAGAGAAAGTTAACGATATCTATGAGAGATGCTGTGGATATATTGATGCGCACAGCAGTCCGGATGGTTTGCCGCAAGATCCTACGTTATCAGAACTTGAAATGGATTTTAAAGAGATCTGTGATATCCGGGGCGAGTTCGTATGATTGATCACAAATCATTAAAAAAGGTGTCAATTATGGCGATTCCAGATTATCAGACAGCGGATACGTCAAAAAGAGGTACGTCTGGAAATCTTAATGAGGTTCAAAATGGGAAGAAACCTTGGTGGCATGGGTGAGAGCCAGCTTGAACACTGGGCACACGAATGCGATATGACGTGTAACAGAGTTCAAAATGATAAAGGAGGCTGGGATGTCTTTCTGCAAATTCCGCGAAAGGGTTCAGCGGCGACGGTCGGAGATCCATTGTTGGATATTGTACCAGGAGAGATCGCCTGCTTGATACAGGTTAAGGCAACAGATACATCGACCGGTAAGGTAAAGGGAATTAAGCTATCCAATTGGGATCGCCTTGTCAAAATACCGCTGCCCGCGTTTTATGTTGTTCTCGAGTATGAGGGTAACAGTGAAGTTCAAAACGCCTATTTAGTCCATGTGGATGAGTACTGGATCTACAGGACTCTAAAGAGGCTACGACAGTTAGCCCCGAACCAATTGGAGCAACTCCATAAGAGAACAATGTCATTATCGTACTCTCCGAAGGACGAATTCGATGCAAATGGAAAAGGCCTCGAATCAGAAATACTTGCTATGGTTGGAGAAAATCCTCTCCAATATTTCGAAATGAAGAAGAACTGGATTAGCAAAGTTGGGTTCGATGAGTATAGGTTCAAAGGATCCATCAAACTCCCACCTTTGCCCCGCGAGGAGTTTTTCAACACTCTGGTTGACTTTTCGATAGGAGTGACAAAGGAATTACAACTCGATTCTCTAAATGTAGAAGAAATCAGATTTGGCATACCTCAAAGACTCGATCCTAAAGAAAAGCCTCAAACTGCAAAGATGCAGATGAATAGTATACCACCCACAGGCAAAGCGGATATGACTGTAACAGGGGAGGATGGTGCTGTTTTTTTCAGAGACTCATGCGAATTCTACGCGCCGGCCACTGTATTCCCCTTCATTCCATTTGAATTTTGGAAAACCAAGTTCACCTCCGCGATGTTCTCGCTAATCGTTTCTCACCGAGACAAAAAAATCCGATTCAGCATCGCGCCATTCCAAACGAAAAGACCACAGTCCCTATCAAAAATGGCAAGGGCAGCAAAACTAATAAGGGAATTCACATCATCTGTTTCTGGGACCTACAAAATCAGTTTTACCTCCGATAAAGGGGAATTCGCGGTAAAAGCCCATTCGTGGGAATTCCCTGCTCTTGATCCAATGTTCAGGGAAGCCATGCAAGCTGTGGAAGATTCCTGGATGTTGGCGAAGGAATTCGACGTGCAGGATTTGATTAATGTCAGCATCGATCAGTTGCTCGGCCAGCGATATATGCAGATAACAATGAACAGGTTCCTGAAAAAGGAGGATGATTTCGGCGTATCTGCCTATATTGAAAGCAAAAACGGTCTGAATCTTGAGTCTCTGGTATTCTTGGTTTGCGGTGTCCTTGTATTGGGGAACATCGCTTTGGTTATGATCGCATCAATTGAGGGACCAGGTGAGATAGTCGAAGAGGCACAAGCGATCAGAGTTGGGATCGAGAGAGGCAGAGGAAAGTGCTTAAAGAAATTTCCAATCGAAACGAGGGAATTGAGAAGTTTCGATTTCGAAAAAGAGCTCACTGCTGCTAAGAGCACATTTTCAGGGGTTGGCGAAGCCCCGAAGTCATTCATAATAGTTAAGGACGGTTTTTCACCTCACGAACCGACAATTTCAAATAGCTGAGGCCACATTTGGCAGAACCCAGAGCCGAGATAATATTTGGGTATCGGATTCCATGTTTTCACCATTTGGTCAAATTCCTCTCGTTCACGATGATGATCAGGTTAAACTCACAAAACGAGATTCCGACAGGAGTTCGGTTAAAGTGCCCAGTTCGGTTACTAAGCCGGTACAAGGATAGAGGACAAATGCTTAAAAAAGAGAATGCACAAAAATTTCGCATGAATGTCCGTGACTATCAAAACTCTGATCAAACGGCTTGGGATTTGCCAAGCTGGGATTACCCGTTGGCGCAAGGCGTTATGCCACTGTGTGCAATCATCAACCAGTGTTTGATTCCTGTTGGCACAGCATTCCTCATCAGCAAGCTTGGCATAATAGCTACTGCTGCGCATGTAATCCATGAAGCTGTTCGGGAAGATAGAGAGGCTTACCAAGCGGTTATCAAAGGCTCAAGCAGCATGGAACATTCATTGAGACGTGTGCAACTAGCAGTTCTCCATCATAGAAAAATTAGTGAAACAAGAACAGAGTTCAACGTTTGGCCGTTAGAAAATGTTCAAATTGCGCGACCCACCGATATCGCATTCGGCTTCTTGAAATTTCAACAGTCTTTTCCCTACCTGTCTTTTACGCTTAGCCCTGCCGCGCCTCGGATCGGCGAAACTGTTTTTTGTATTGGTTATTGTGATAGCAGATTCCCCAATCAGGGTATCCCCCTGCTTGAGATCCAGAAAGGTAGTTTTGACTGGCAGAGTGCCTATTCGCATAGATTCCACGTGGCCGAAGGCAAGGTTCAAGCTATATTCGTTCAACATTTTGCTAAGGGTTATGCTGACGGGCCGTGTTTCCTTATAGATTCTTGCTTGAAGCATGGACAAAGCGGTGGTCCTGTATTCAACTCCGCGGGCAACATATGCGGCATTAAT
>Ga0222699_1000521_pt1 | contig 13180 bp, 6 predicted proteins | sample AntAcemetage1452_FD_179824 | JGI IMG/M metagenome (GOLD analysis project Ga0222699, IMG submission 179824) | Saline water microbial communities from Ace Lake, Antarctica - #1452 | ecosystem: Environmental > Aquatic > Non-marine Saline and Alkaline > Saline | place: Antarctica: Ace Lake...
AAAGGCTTTGTCATATGGGTGTCAACATTGTCAAAGGAGATTTATGACCGTGGAAAAAGATTATTACTCCATACCCGAGGCCGCAAAGTTCTGTTCTGTGGGCCGCACCACCATGTGGCGCTGGGTCAAGTCCGGCTACCTCAAGGCATCTGTAACCCTGGGAGGTCAGCACCGCATTCAAAAGGCCGAACTTGAATCCGTTCTTGCCGAAAAGGGGGGGTATCCCATGCCCGCGTTAGAGAACGGACCGGAATCCTCAGGGAGGCCCCTTTCTCCGGGGAAAATCCTAATCATAGATGATGACCCCAATATCCGGAAAATCCTGGCCCGATTTCTCTCAGCCGAAGACTATGAGGTTGACACGGCCTCCGACGGGTTTGGGGCCGGGGCCAGGGTCATGGATTTTAAGCCGGACCTCCTTGTTCTGGACCTGATCATGCCGGGGATGGACGGCTTTGAGGTTTGTAAACGAATAAAGAAGAATCCCCGCACATCTCACATAAAGGTACTGGCTATCACGGGTTATGATGACGGAGAAAACAGGGCTCGAATAATGAAGGCAGGGGCCGACGGGTATATGGCAAAGCCGATTGAAAACGAGAGTCTGCTTAAAGAAGTTGAAGGCCTTTTGATTGATGATTGATGATTGTTGATTGTCGATTTGGCCTTCGGCCGTCATTCAATAGTTATTCAATTGTCATTGGGCTTAGCCGTCATTCGGTGGTCATTCGGTAGTCATTGGGCTTTGCCGTCATTCATTGTCATTAGGTAGTCATTAGGCTGGTCACTGATCACTGATCACTGATCACTGCCCACTGGACTTCAGACTTTGAACATCAGAACCCGTGAACGGTTATAAATGTTTCTTAAAAACTCTGCGTCCTCTGCGCCTCTGCGAGAGATATTTTTGGTTTTAATTTTTTTTAAAAACTTTGCGCCTTTGCGCCTTTGCGAGAGATATTTTTTTGGTTTTATATGGAGATGAAAAAATGCGTGTAAAAAGGATGCTCATTTTCGCGGCAGGGTTGTTCTCCGTCGGGATTTTTTGCCTGAACAGCGCGGCGTTCGGGGATATGGGATTGTGCTGAGTGATTTCTAACTTTTCAGATTTTGAGGGGATCGAGATGATAGAAAGTCGATTATTTTCAATTTTCAATTAAAAAGGGGATTTATTATGCGTAATTTCAATTGTGTCTTGTTGAGTATGCTGTTTTTATTTGTTCCGATGGCGGCTTTAGCCGGGGATCTGGATTCACCGGCAGCGCCTACGAGCGCGGAGAGCGCCATGTACACATTGGAGGATATCTACAACCGCCTGGATGACAACACCCAGGGGACCAAACGGCCCGGCGCGTTTACCGAGCCATCGGCTGCACCGGGTTCGACCGGCTATACCCTGGATCAGGTGTATGAGAAGGCAATTCCTACTCAGGTGGGAAAAACCGGGCAGACCGCGTTCTATGCAACAGGCGATGATGGCGATCTGGAAAAAGGTGTGGCCTGGCCCAACACGCGGTTTACGGACAATAGCGACGGCACTGTGACCGACAATCTGACAGGATTGATCTGGTTGAAGGTGGCCAATTACAAAACTTCTTCCACCACCGGCTCCACCACGTGGGCACTTGCGCTTTCGTTCTGCAATTCCTTGCATAACGGACAATGCGGTCTCACCGACGGATCTCTCGCCGGCGACTGGCGTCTGCCTAATGTGAAGGAATTGCATAGCCTGGTCGATTTTGGCCAATATAGCCCCGCACTTCCTTCTGGGCACCCCTTTACGGACGTGCAGACGAATAGCTACTACTGGTCGAGTACTACGACCGAGAATAGTACGACCAAAGCGTGGAACTTGTACCCGGTCGATGGCAGCGTGCCCACCGCCATTAAGACCAGTGGCAGCTTCGTATGGCCCGTTCGCGATAGACAATAACTCAATTGAAAATTGACGATTGAAGATTGAAAATTGGTGAAGAAACAAAATTGAAAATTGTTGGAGGAGCAAAATCGGGAATGCAAATGAAAAGCGGTTATTGGTCATTAGTCATTGGTCATTGGACATCGAACATTGGACTTTGGACGTCGGACATTAGCCAATCAACAACCCCAAGGGTCAATATTCAATAGTCAATATTCGGCATCCTTCATTTGATAGTTTACACTTTTTGGGCGTTATCCTAACTCGTGCCATTAAATCTCTCACAGAGCTCACAGAGTACACAGAGAAAAACAACAAAAACTCAGTGATCTCTGCGGGCTCTGCCTGCCCCGTAGCTTCGGGAAATGGTACTGGGGCGAGAGAAAAAAAGACATGCCATAAATAATTCCATTCCGAAAGGGTAAACTACTTTTGTGCCCATATGAAGGATGCCCAATATTCAATTAAAAACGGGGGTCTGAAATGAAAGCATTTGGGAAGATAATAACACAACTGGGCATAATCTGGCTGATTTGCCTTGGGCTTTTAGGCCTTACTTCCGCATGGGCCAGCGAGGGGAACATTGACACTACATATAAGTATGCATGGTCGGAAAATTCCGGGTGGGAAAACTTCCGGCCCACCCATGGCGGGGTGACGGTCAATGACACGTATCTCTCCGGTTACGCCTGGGCCGAGAACATCGGCTGGGTAAAACTTGGTTCGGGAACAGGACCCTATGACAACACCACCAGCGCCAACTGGGGCGTGAACCGAAACAGCAGCACGGGCGCCCTCTCAGGTTATGCCTGGAGCGAGAATGCGGGATGGGTCAATTTTAACCCGACCCACAGCCAGGTAACCATAAGCACCACCATTCTCAAGTTTGACGGCTACGCATGGGCGGAAAACGTAGGATACATCCATTTCCAGAACGTCTCTCCCGAATACTTCGTAATGCTGGAAGGCGGCATACCAACCGGATTAGCCACCACCACGCCTACATCCTACGACTGTTCAGTGACAAAGGTTGAAATGTACAATGGGAGCGGCGCCTGGGTCACGATCTTCACCGGAACGACAGCTCTCGATGTTGTACCGGGCGGGACATTTCGCGAAATCAGTGACGTCTCCCTGCCTGCTGGAACATATTCTCAGATAAGGGTGACCTTCACTAACGCGTTTCCGCTGAAAGGTTCACGAAGCTATGGCGATACCACCTATTACACAACGGCCACTACGTTTGGGGGGCAGACCAACCTGGCCAGCACCCCCACAACCGTGGCCGGGAGCATGGCGGAATATACATTCAGGATTGAGGACTGGGGGGCAATCAACACCGAAGTCCCACAGACATTCGCAATTACCCCTATTACGGTCGATTATTCAACAGATTATCAACCCACCGTGAGGGTCACCATCAGCGATAAGTTAGTGCTGAAAGGGACCGCGGGCACGAGTTTAACCTATTATTTTGCGTTGTCCGCACCGACGGTGAGTATTGTGGAGCCGTGAGGCTGGCCTGCGGCCGTCATTCATGGTCATTCGGTAGTCATTGGGCTTTGCCGTCATTTATTGTCATTCGGTTGTCATTCGGTAGTTATTCGATTGTTATTCGGTTGCTCACTGACCACTGACCACTGACCACTACTCACTGCGTATTGGACCTTGCACCTTGGACTTCGGACTTTGGACATTGGACCTTGGACTTTGGACTTTGGACATCGGAGATTAGTCAATAGTCAATCCAAAAGGATATAAGATATGAATGAATTAGAGAAATCAGAGAGCGTTTCCGTGAGTCGGAGGGAGTTCTGCAAAAAGGCCATCAAGCGCTCTTCCGTCGCGGCAGCGGTGGGGGTTGCGGGTTACCTTGCCTACAGGAAACCTGCAATCAGGAGTTTTTTTGGGGCAGGCGATGCCTATGCGGCGAATACAGGGGCCGGCAGTTTTTCCCTGAAGGGGGACAGTAATTAAGATTGATGATTGATGATTTGGCCTTCGGCCGTCATTCATAGTCATTCGGTTGTCATTGGGCTTTGCCGTCATTCATTGTCATTAGGTAGTCATTAGGCTGGTCACTGATCACTGCCCACTGGACTTCAGACTTTGAACATCAGAACCCGTGAACGGTTATAAATGTTTCTTAAAAACTCTGCGTCCTCTGCGCCTCTGCCTGCCCCGTAGCTCCGGCAGATGGTACTGGGGCGAGAGATATTTTTGGTTTTAATTTGTTTTAAAAACTTTGCGCCTTTGCGAGAGATATTTTTTTGGTTTTATATAGAGATGAAAAAATGCGTGTAAAAAGGATGATCAATTTCATGGTGGGCTTGTTGTTTGCACTGATTTTCTGTCTTAACAGCGGGGCATTCGGGTATGTGCCCTCGGGTGATGCCTGCCCGGCATCCGAGGTGGTGTTCATCGACCCGTCGGTCCGGGATGCGGAAATTATCGTGGCGCAGCTGCCCCAAGGGGCCGAGGTGGTGCGGCTTTCGCCTGGCATGGATGCGGTCGGGCAGATCTCGGCTCATCTTGCGAAAAAGAGGGGTCTCTCCGCCATCCGCATCATCTCCCACGGCAACGCCGGGTATTTTGTGTTGAACGGAAAGCGGATTGACGAAAGCACCCTGCGGGATCGCGTCCATGAGATCCGTTCCTGGAAAGGGGCCCTGGCTGATCACTGCGACATCCTGCTCTATGCCTGTAATCTGGGCGACGGCGCCGGGGGAAGGCGGTTTGTGGAGACCCTTGGGGGGTTGACCGGAGCGGACGTCTCGGCATCCACAAACCTTACCGGGAAGGGGGGCGATTGGAACCTTGAATATGCACGGGGGGGCATCCAATCCGCCGCCATTAAGGCCTCGGGCTATCCCCATCATCTGGAGGCCACCACCTACACGGTGACGTCTATTACCTCTGCAGGGGGAACTACTTATACTGAAGGTGAATTAAACTGGGCAATAAATCAGTCGAATTTATCGACAGATGATGATGATACTATTGCTTTTAATCTGACCTCCGGATCGACTGTTACCATATCAGCGGCATTAACTGCAATTACCGATACAGTTACAATTGACGGAAATATAGATGATGATACAAATGTTAAAATAACAACTTCAGGTGATACTCCTAATACATTTACACTCGCAGGCACTTCAGTAGTAACTTTTAATAGAATCACAATAAATTCTCCTGCTGAGATTGCTATTATTGATAATTCTTCGGGTTTGTTAACACTATCTAATGTCACTTTAGGAGCTAATGTAGATGCAAATGGTGGAACAGGAGGAGTTACAACAACTGGAGCTCTAACCCTAGCTGCTCCTGAAGGAACTGAAGTAACTGAAGTAAAAATAAATACAGATTACGGAGGCGGCGCTGATATTACGTTTGGTGGAGATGTTACAGGTAATTTGACACTTTCGGCTATGGCCGCTAACGCAGATATCTATTTTAACAGTACAGTCGGAGCAGAAACGGCGCTGAGTGGTTTAACAGTATGGGCCGCAGCACATCTTTTTTTTGGGGATACAGTAGAAGTAAATGGTGATATAGATATCACTGCCGATGCTATTAATGTTCAGGCGGGAACATTTAATTCGACAAGCGCGGCGGGAACCTGGTATATTAGCGGCGCTGTAACAATTGCTTCCGGCGCGACTTTAAATGCTACTTCAGGAACGTTTAACGTCGGCGGAAACTGGTCGAACAGCGGAACATTCACCTCCGGTACAAATACCAATACCGTTACCTTTGACGGAACATCCGGCACGAAAACAATAACTTCGGGCGGAGATTCTTTTAATAATATTACTTTCAATGATGGTGGCAATGATGCGACCTTCGAGCTTGAAGACGCTCTTGACGTAAACGGTAATCTGACAATAACCGGCGGTATCCTGGATACAAAAGACGGCGAAAATAATGCAATCAGCGTAGCCGGAAACTGGTCTAACTCAGATACCTTTACCGCGCGTTCAGGAATCGTAACCTTTGACGGCAGCGGTTCATCCACAATATCCGGTACAACAACATTTAACAATTTAACCTGTGCTACAGCCGGCAAGACTCTTACTTTTACTACCGGCGTCACACAGACAATTGCCACTCTGAATCTGACAGGAACTTCAGAAAATCTTATCACAATAAATTCCAACAGCTCCGGCACTAAGGCAAATATTATTGTTACTGACAGCACCGTAAGTTTTGTTTCTGTACAGGATTCAAATAATACCGGAACAGATATTTCTACTACATCTTCAACTGATGGCGGCAATAATTGGGGGTGGAGTTTCGGACCGTCCACAATGACCTGGGACGGTTCTACAGATTCAGACTGGTCTGACGGTACCAACTGGGATACAGGTACTGCTCCTACTGCCAATGATAATGTTGTAATAGCAAATGCGGGCAGAGCTCCTATACTTGTAGCCGGGATAACAGTTATTAACTTAACGATAAATATTGGCGCCAGTCTTGACGTTTCCTCAGGAAATAATTATTCCGTAAGCCTGACCGGCAATTGGGCCAACAACGGTACCTTTACCGCCCGCGCCGGTACTGTAACGTTCAGCGGTACTGCCGCACAGACAATTACCGGAAGGACAACTGTTTATAATATCACAGTTAATAATACACACGCTGCGGACAAGGTTGACGCATCCGGCGGCACATCACTTGCTGTCAATAATAATCTTACCGTAACAGACGGTATATTCAAAAGTGCTTCAGATTATACAAATATCTCAATTGCCGCGGCCGGAACGCTGGAACTCAGCGGCAATATAACAGTCAGCGGAAACTGGTCCAACAGCGGAACATTTACGCCTGGCACCCACAAGGTGACCCTGGACGGAACCGGTCAGGCCCTCTCGGGCGACACGAGCTTTTACGACCTGACCAAGAACGTCACCTCTGCAGACACGCTGACCTTCCAGAGCGGCAGCGCCAACAAGACGACCATCACCAACACCCTTGACCTGCAGGGCGAGAGCGGAAAACTGCTGTCCCTCAGGAGCAGTCCAACCGACACGCAATGGGAAATAGATCCCAAGGGGACCCGCACCATCGCTTACCTCGATGTCAAGGACTCTAAGAACGTAAATGCAACGACAATCGATGCCAGTGACAGCGTCGATTCCGGAAACAACACCAAATGGTCCTTTGCTACAAAAGTCGACCTGACCGGCCCTGCAACAGTGACGGCGGGCGCTGTATCGACCGTCTTTACATTGACGAGTCAGGATGCTGGCGGAGATGCCTCAAATGTCACGGCAGACACAAAGTTCGATCTTTCCTCGAATTCTTCAGGCACAAAGGTGTTTTACAGTAATGCCGCCGGGACATCAGTTATCACCCAGACAACCATAGCCAACGGGAGCAGCACAGCCGCGTTTTACTATAAGGACAGTGCTAAAGGGACCCCCACCCTGACGGCGGCATGGAACAGCGGCGGCACGGACCTGGGGTCCGATACCCTTCAGGTCACGGTTGATCTGGCGGAAGCCACATTGGCCACCAGCAGCAGCGTTGCATCGACCTTCAAGGACTTTAAGGTTACGGTGACAAAGATCCAAATGTATAACGGTACGTCCTGGGTAGAGATCTTTTCAGGAGCGGCAGAACTTGATCTCGTAAATGGCGGGACGTTTCCCGGGATCAGTGATGTCGCTTTGCCGTCAGGGACCTACAGCCGGATGGAGGTGACCTTCCGGAATTCACTTCCCGTAACGGGCACCCTGACCTACAGCGGAACGCCCTATTATACCACCGCCGCCACGTTTGGCGGTGATAGCAATATTGCCGGTAATCCTTCAAATGACTCCGGTAGCCAGACCGTGTTTACCTTCAGAATCGAAGATTGGGGGGCGGTTGGTACGGATGTCGAAAAGACATTTGACATCACCCCCATTACCGTTGGCGCCACAACAGACTACCAGCCGACCTTGAGATTCACCATCAGGCAAACGTTTTTATTCAAGGGGAGTGCGGGAACGGAGTTAACCTATTATTTCGCATTGTCCGCACCGACGGTGAGTATTGTGGAGCCGTGAGGCTGGCCTTTGGCCGTCATTTATTGTCATTCAGTAGTCATTGGGCTTTGCCGTCATTCATTGTCATTAGGTAGTCATTGGGCTAAAGCGTCATTCATTGTCATTCGGTAGTTATTCGATTGTTATTCGGTTGTTCACTGACCACTGACCACTACTCACTGCGTATTGGACCTTGCACCTTGGACTTCGGACTTTGCACCTTGGACTTCGGAGATCGGACATTAGTCACGAGTTGCGAGTTTTTAAAAAGTCTGCGTCCTTTGCGCCTCTGCGAGAGATATTTTTTTTGTTTTAATTTGTTTTAAAAACTTGGCGCCTTTGTCTGCCCAGTGAAACCTTTTTTGCTGTTGTTTCACCGGGCCGAGATATTTTTCTGACTTTACCCTAACGTTGCAAAAGTCGAAGATGCTGCAGATCTTAGGCGTCGTGGGCGAAGCTGTAGTACTTTACCGCGAACCCTCGACAACGCAGGAGATGCGGTATCCTCGGCTTTCCCGTAGGGTAAATAAAATGGCTGTTTTTTGCTGCTTGCAGGATGCCACATGTAGAGGGTTCCAGTAAACCATTAAAAATCAAGGAATACCCTGTATTTGTAGTCTTTAAACCTATCTTGCCATTTTATTTATGCAACCAAGGGGTTTACCGATTCGGGCGAGGTTTTAGATAGCAGCATATCGAATGGGGATAATGATATGAACGAAAATCATGCCAATGAGCAGGATTTAAAGAGTGTGTTCACCACCAATCTACCGGGGATTCTTCAGCAGCTCAATATCAGCATTGCCGTTTCAACCTATCAGTGCGGCAAGCTGATCCTGGTCCGAAGGGATAATCAGGGCATCAACACCCATTTCCGTAATTTCAACAGGCCCATGGGCGTCGCGGTCAAACCGGACCGCATCAGCATCGGATGCCTGAAAACGGTTGAGAATTATCAGAATATCCCGGCTTTGATCGGAAGGCTTGACGACCCGGCCAAATATGATGCCTGTTATGTCCCCAGATACACCATCGACACGGGGAGTGTTGACATCCACGAAATGGCCTGGGGGGAAAACAACACACTCTGGATGGTGAATACGCGTTTTTCCTGTCTCTGCACCATGGACACGGAATACAGCTTCTGCCCGCAATGGCGGCCATCGTTTGTGACGGGGCTTGCGCCGGAAGATCGTTGTCACTTAAACGGTCTCGGGATGGTTGACGGGGCCCCTCGTTACGCCACGGCGCTCGGTGTGACGGATACGGCAAACGGATGGCGGGCGAATAAGCGGGACGGCGGCATTCTCATGGATGTAAAACGCAATGAAATCATCCATGACGGGCTGTCCATGCCCCATTCTCCCCGTTGGTACAATGATCGGCTATGGATGCTTGAGTCGGGGAAGGGAACATTGGTTTCCTTTGACCCCGGCGGTTATGAGAAAACAGAGGTGGCCAGAATGCCCGGATTTACCCGGGGGCTGGATTTTGCCGGTCCCCTGGCGTTTGTGGGTCTGTCGCAGGTCCGTGAGACGGCGACCTTCTCAGATTTCCCTCTGCTTGAAGAACTCGAAGAGCGGATCTGCGGCGTATATGTCTGTGATACCCGGAACGGACAGATTATCGGTTTTATCCGTTTTGAAGGGGACGTGGAGGAAATATTCGCTGTTCAGATTTTGCGGAATACGGCATTTCCGGAACTGATGGAAAAGGACGATGAGCTGTTGGAGAGCTGTTATGTGATCCCGGATGAAGCGCTTCGGGATGTTCAGAAAAGGTAAGGTGTCAAAGGTTTATCCAAATTCGTTGCGGGTTGCAGGTTTTTTCAATCATCAATCCAGAGGGTTAAGGAGGGCACATGATTACCAAATCATTAACGGTACTGTTAAAAAAAATACTGGCCGTGCTCGGTGCCGTGCTGATTGCCATTTTGTTGAGTGTGGACAAGAGTGTCAAATGTTCAACAAAGTACCATGAGGTTGTCTTTATCAGTTCTTCCGTCATGCGCACGGAAGAGATTGTCGATGACCTGCCGCAGCATACCGACATTGTGTATCTCGTGGATGATAGAAAGGGATTATGGGAAATCACCGATTATCTTTCCTATCAGAACGATATCGATGCCATCCGCATTATTTCCCATGGCAACGCCGGGTATCTTGCGTTGAACGGTGAACTGATTGATGCCGAATATATTGCCCGGCGCCATGAGTGGGTCGAGTCCTGGGGAGGGGCGCTTTCCGAAGACGCCGATATTATGCTCTACGGCTGTAATGTTGCGGCAACAGCGGAAGGCCGGGCCCTGGTCCGGCTGATCTCCGGTCTTACGGGCGCGGATGTGGCGGCATCAACAGACATGACCGGAGGGACGGGAAACTGGGATCTGGAATATCAGGATGGTCCCATCGAAGCAGCTGGAATTGATGTTGACGGCTATAAGCATCACCTTGCCACATACACCGTAACATCAAACGCTGATGCCGGTGCAGGCACGCTGAGACAGGCAATTATTGATGCCAATGTCTCGGGCGTTGATGATACAATTAATATTCAGGATTCAATAGCCACAATAACAGTACTCTCACAATTACCTACAATTGTAGCTGCTGGAGGAGGTTTAACAATTGATGGTGGCGATGGCGTAACGGTTCAGGTTACTACTCCTTATAATTGGGATGGAACAAGCGGATCTGCGACTGCAACGGTATCACGTGTTTTCAACATTAATGCCTCCGGCGAAGCAGTTACTATTTCCAATATGACAATAAAAGGCGGCGATATTTCAGGGCTGTCATCTCCTAACTATTATGGCGGCGGGATCTATCATGCGGCCGGAACTCTTGAACTTAATACCGTCACTGTGTCAGGTTCAAAGGGCAATGAAGGTGGAGGTGTTTACAGCACAATAGGAACAATTAGCATCAGTGATTCTTCAGTAATACAGTACTGCTATTCAGTAAGTAATGGCGGAAATATTAGAGTTAAGGATGGAACACTAACTATTACAAATTCTACTATTACGAACGGAACAGGTACTGGTGGTGGAGGTGGTATTTCTTCACAGAGTTCAACTTTAACTATCAGTGGAACAACTATTTCTGACAATGCGACCTCACCTAACAGCGGTAAACATGGAGGTGGTATTAATAGTAATGGAGGCAGTATCAGTATTGATTCATCAAGTATTATAAGGGATAACTCTGCTGGGGAAAAAGGGGGAGGTTTGTTTATTACAGGTTCTACCAGTACTGAAATTACTGATAGTACAATTTCCGGAAACACTGCCAGCAAGGTGGGAGGAATTTATAATAACGGTGCTGCAACTATCACCGGTTCCACAATTTCCGGAAACACCGCATCTGCTTCCGGGGGGAAAGGCGGAGGTATTTATAATAGAGGTGATACGCTAAACTTAACAGGAAGTACGATAAGCGGAAACATTGTTACAAATGGCACCAATGGCGGTGGCGGTGGAATATATTCTGATACTGATGGAGCCTTAGTCATTAATACATCTACCATTTCTGATAATAGTGTAAATACGGCAGGAGATGGCGGCGGGATTTTTGCCAGAGATACCTCAACTATTTCAAATTCTACAATCAGCGGAAATACAGCTGCTGCCAGCGGTGGTGGAATTATCTTTAGTTATTTTTATTCCTTTGTGGGGTCAACCACAGGATATCTTACCTTCCAAAATTCTACAATCAGCGGAAATACAGCAGGTACTAACGGCGGTGGGATTTATAGTAAAGGTGCTTCAATGTTTGGGTTCACTGGCACTGCCGTTTTAATAAGCAATAATTCTACAATCAGCGGAAATACAGCCACTACCAACGGTGGCGGGGTTTATATTGCTGAATATTCTAATTTTGAAGTAAAAAATACTATCTTAGCTGACAATAACACAGAAGATGACTATTATTTTAATGGCGGTACTCTGACAGACAACGGGTATAATGTTGTGGAATATCAAAGTGGCGTTTCTACCGGACCGAATAAAACGTTTACCGCGACAACTGATATTTTGTATAATACAAAGGCCGACGGGACCACGGGCTATTCGACCTGGAACCAGAATAATTCCAACCTGGCAAACCAGAACCTTAACCTGGCCGCTTCTCTCGCCGACAATGGCGGTCCCACCCTGACCCTGGCGCTGGAAAGCGGCAGTTTTGCCGAGGCAAACGCTGATACGGGAATTCCGCCTGCAAGCAACTGGAACGGAAGTCCTCTAATAGATGAGGAGTATACCGACCAGCGCGGAGTCGTGAGGACAGCCGGGCAGAATACCAGCATCGGAGCGTATTCAGCGAATTATGATGTTCCTCCAACCGTATTAGCCACCACCACTCCAACATCCTACGACTGTTCGGTGACAAAGGTTGAAATGCACAATGGAACCTCCTGGGTCACGATCTTCACCGGAACGACAGCTCTCGATGTTGTACCGGGCGGGACATTTCCCGAAATCAGTGACGTGTCCCTGCCTGCCGGAACATATTCTCAGATAAGGGTGACCTTCACTAACGCTTTTCCGCTGAAAGGTTCACGAAGCTATGGCGGAAACACCTATTACACAACGGCCACCACGTTTGGGGGACAGACCAACCTGGCCAGCACTCCTACAACCGATTCCGGTAGTGAGGCGGAATTTACATTCAGGATTGAGGACTGGGGGGCGATCAACGCCGAAGTCCCACAGACATTCGCAATTACCCCTATTACGGTCGATTATTCAACAGATTATCAACCCACCGTGCGGGTCACCATAAGTGATAAGTTAGAGTTGAAAGGGACGGATGGTACCCCATCAACTTACTATTTTGCGTTGTCCGCGCCGACGGTGAGTATTGTGGAGCCGTAAGGCCGCCCTGCGGCCGTCATCCATGGTCATTCGGTTGTCATTGGGCTTTGCCGTCATTCAGTAGTCATTAGGCATTGGGTATTGGACTTTGGTAAACAGATAGTCATTGGTCATTAGGCTTTGCCGTCATTCGGTGGTCTTTAGTCATTGGACTTTGGACTTTCGACATCGGACATTGAGCTTTGGACGTTAGTCAATAGTCAATAGTCAATCCAAAGGGTATACGATATGAATGAATTAGAGAAATCAGGGGACGTTTCTGTGAGTCGGAGGGAGTTCTGCAAAAAAGCAATCAAGCGCTCTTCAGTCGCGGCAGCGGTGGGGGTTGCGGGTTACCTTGCCTACAAGAAACCTGCG
>Ga0222699_1000533_pt1 | contig 12987 bp, 13 predicted proteins | sample AntAcemetage1452_FD_179824 | JGI IMG/M metagenome (GOLD analysis project Ga0222699, IMG submission 179824) | Saline water microbial communities from Ace Lake, Antarctica - #1452 | ecosystem: Environmental > Aquatic > Non-marine Saline and Alkaline > Saline | place: Antarctica: Ace Lake...
GTCAACCCGAAGAGGTGTGGATCAACAAGCCACCAGAAGAGCCAGAACCGACTCTGGCGCTATCATCAATCCAGGCCGCCTGAATGGCAGCCAAGGAGTGACACCTTTCCTGAAAGTTACCGGGGCGGGTGACATAGATCGGCTCCGGCGGTGTGGTCAAGGAATAGTGCCGATCGAAACAGCTGAGGCCTCAACACCGGCGAAGGCCTCCTGTTCAGACTGCTGAGCGGCCTGGGAATAAACCAAGGTGGCAGGCGCCAGGAAGGAGCCCAGACTGAGGCCCACCAGGATCAGCACGAACGGATCGCCGTACACCCCACTGGCTGCCATAAAGAAGGGCACGTTGGCGAGAGCAAACGAAAGCAGTCCAAGGTAGAGGTTGGCGCTCGATGGATCAAAGCTACGCAACAAGCCGGTGTTGCGCACCAGCAACCTGCCGAATTGCACGAGGATCAGCAGCAGCACCACGACACCTGGCACGCCCAGTTCAGTGATCAACTTGCCCACGCCAGACTCACTGACCCAGGGATTGGCCACCTGACCAGCAACATTGATGCCGAGTAGACCCGTCTGTGCCAGGGCCCCAGCTCCTAGACCAATGATCTGGGAGTTCTCGATGGCAGGCCAGATGGCACTGAAAGCGACGGAGGTGAAGCGTTCCAACAGATCTCCTGGAATCGTGGACGCACGCCAGAGGAAAGGATTCAAATCCACCAGCAGATTAGGGAAGAGGATGAGCACCCCCACCACACCAAGACCAATTGGCCCCAGAACACCCGTGATGATGCGATCACGCATGCGCGTGTCGCCGCGCAGAATCTGCAGCAACAACATGATCAGCACGAAGGCCACCACCAGCACCAGGGCCTTGCGCCGTCCGGTGAGCAGGGTGAGGAAGGTGCACGCCAACGCACCAAGGCCATAGAGGTTGGTGGTGGAGCGGCTCGGGCTCGACCAGCCATACACCAGCAGCAGGCAGGCGGCGGTGGCCAGATGCATGGCGGCCAATTCACTGGAGCGCCAGAGCCCGCTTGCTCCGGCCTTGGTGATAGAGCCAGAATCGGTGGAGAAGTTGATCAGGATGCCTTCTCCAACCTCACTCAGAAGGTCGCCCCACTCCACACCCAGATGGGTGAGCCAGATGCTGAACGACCATGGAACCGAGAACAGCAGATAGAGGCCTACGACGCGGCGCAGGGTGGCCGGCGCGAGGCCGAGCTGATAGCCCATCCACAAGCCGATTAGAGGAGCGAGATAAAATCCCACCCCGATCATTGTGAGGGTGGGCTGGCCGAAGCGCACCAAGGAGTTGAAGGCCTGGAAACCAAGAATGGCCAGGAACAAGGGCACCAGGGCCGCCAGCCCCTTATTACCGAGGAACATCCAACGCAACTGGAGGCTCCCGCGACGCTGGAAACAAAGCACCGCGGCGATGGTGAAGAAGATGAGCACGATTCCCACCATCAGGCCAGGCTGCCCTTCCGTGACCTTGCGGAGTGGATCCTGCAGGAAGCCCACAGCGATCGTGATCACCAGAGCAGAGCGCCAATCGGAACTGAGTACCCATACCGCCAGCGGCACCAGGAGCAAAGCAACCAGCGTGAGGCTCATAACCACAGCTCAGCAGGAAGAGGAATAATAGTAGAATTGTGACGCATTGGACCTCATATGGTGCGACGAATGGCCGAAGAAGTAATGTATCTGTTCCGAGGTTGAACCTGGCCCGACCTGAGCTACATGCCTTGACAGGCGGCTTCTAATTTAGCGTGGCAGAGCAATAAAATTTCCGTTGAATCCATTGACACTTTCTGCTTCTACAATGGATTGAAGCTTTCCAAGGGCTTCAAGCCTATAAAGACAATAGCCAGAGTACGATAGTTGTTCTACAATCTCAGGAATAGTGCTCGTCTGAACTTCAATCAAAAGAGCATCAATACGCTGGGCAGAAAGGAGTTTACGCGCACCCGCAAGAGCCTCTACTTCATGCCCTTCCATGTCAAGCTTCCAGAGCCTGATTCTATTCAGATTTTGACTTTCTGCAAAACTGTCAAGAGTTATCAGCTCAACAGATTCCTCTGCAAGCTCCCGAGAAAGATACCAATCAGTACGCAATGTAGAACGACCACCAGCTAGCCGAATCATGCGCTCCTGCTTCAAGTCACTTAGTCCACAAGGAATCACATGCACTCGCCATTCCGAATACCGCTCTAGACAGCTTTGAAGCCAAGCTCTCTCGCTAGCAACCGGCTCAAAAGCCCAAGTCTGAACGCCTGGGAGATGCGACAAGCTTACTACCATTTGTCCAATATTTGCTCCACTATCTATAAATACGCCACCAGCAGATAGCCAGCCTTTGATCCACCCCATCTGTAGCGGGCCCTCATAGTCACCATAAACCAACCAACGGTGGGTTACGTCAGCACAATCAATCGTCCATACGTATCCATTGGCGAGCCTGACTGTTGCAATTCCGCAGCTAGCCAGGTTTTTACCATAGATCTTTTCCAGAAAACCTAGCTTTCTGGGCAGAGCAAGAGAGCGGAGAAATGCAAGTCCAATGGGTAAAATCTTCGAGGTTTCATCAATAGGAGTCTCAGTCATTTCAGCAATGATGGCAATTTAGCTTCTGTACTCCGGCTGAGCTGCCAGGCCCAACAAAGGGCCCGTATTTCCCCCACGAGCTTCACTGGTATCCACCAAGGATGGCGCAGATGGAAGCGGGTGCGAACTTCCCGGAATGGCTTACGCAACAGATACCACGCCCGCTCCCAGCCCCGGCCGCAGCGGAAAGCGTAGTAGCAATCACCGATTCCATAGCGTGGTGAGGCGCTGGTGAGGTGAGAGCCCTTACTACGTGTGCCACCAGAGCTGGCAGCGAGATGATGTAATGGCGCATCCGGTACAAACCGGATCCTGCCACCGGCTGCGATCAAGCGCTTGGCGAACTCTGTTTCGAATCGCGCAGCGACCGGCGGCGGAAAGCACTCATCAAAGCCGCCAATCTTGAGAGCTTGATCGCGCTTCACACTGAGATTGCCTGCCATCACATTCTCGATCCAGGCAGGGTCGGTGCCATTGAAGTGGAAATCAAGATCACGCCAAAGGGTGGAGCCATGCGGCCGATGAGAATGGAATTCGGGCTGCTGACCGGGTTGGAGGATCTGACCCACCACCGCCCAAGCTTCTGGGTAGGAGGCATGAGCCTCGAGATGGCCTTGTAGCAAATCAGGGAAGGGAACGATATCGTCATCGACGAACAACACCAAGTCACCCTGGGCTTCCCGCAAGCCTCTATTCATCGCCTGGGTCAGATGGGGAAGTGGGAGACGAATCCAGCGAATCTGACCCGATGCATCCCACTCCGAGAGCGCTTGTGTTGTCGTTGACTCATGGCTTAATGTCTGATCGATAATCAGAATTTCACGGGCATTCGTGCATGGAGACGGAGATGAGTTTCGCAGCAACTGCAATGAGCGAATCGTATCAATTAAAACCGCTTCTCGATTGTAAGTTACGATCACAATCGAAAGACTACATGGCAGCAGAGATGACATTCTTCAAGCGGGAAAGTCTGAAAGTTGTCGCCCAGGGCTCACGGCAAAAATCATGCCTTGCTTGGTGAACTTATAAAGTTTAGACTGGATACCCTCCTGCCCAAGAATCCAAGCAAGCAAACCGAAGAAGGCTTCCTGTGGCTCGTAAATATCTTCGACAAAGATCCAGCCACTAGGGCGACAGAGAGACAGGGCCATCTTAAGAGTGGCCAGATTAGCGCGTACGGAGTGAAGGCCATCATCAATAATGAGATCCAAAGAGCCTGGCAACTCCTTCGCTAAAACAGCTAAGGCAGATGGATCGAGTTGATCAACAAAAAACGTCTGGATTCTGTCAGCGGAAAAAAGAATGTCACGATCAACGTCGGCGCCGAAGATGCGAGCACTTGGGAAATAGTCACGCCATGCATAAAGAGAAGCTCCGGGAGTGCCCTGTTCGCCCATATTGGAGACCACCTTTGGGTTGTTACTCCCAATCCCAATCTCCAGAATATTGGAAATTTTTGCAGGCATAGCCAATGTTAGGCCATAGAGAAGATGATAATCGTGAGTCGTGGATTTATCACTGCCATTGCGCTCAAAAAGAACATTTAGCAATTCAGATTGAGGTGTTGAATGCCGCTCAGGAGTGAGTACTTGAGCTGGCATTGGAGTATAGTTGCTATCGAAAGATTGAACAAATTCAAGAAGCTCATCGTAACAAGAACCGGCGGAGCCAAGCGTGAGCGCATATCGATCAGAAAGATTGCCCACAGAAAATGGGGCGTGACAGGCCAGCCTGGTCACAACTTCACGTTCGCGCCGAAGCATCATGGATTCGGCCAACAATCCCAACCCAACTTTGCCACGCAGCCAGGATGGCAGAACTTTATGATAGACAGACTTGAGCAACATTAGGCAAAGAAAATTAAGTGCACTAGTAAAACTATGTTAACCGAGTTGACGGCAGCAGAGCCATGGCAATTCAATTCTAAAAATTTGATCATTTCAGCACTTTTGTGTAACAAAACCAATTGATCCAGCACGATAAATCGCATCAATCTGCCGTGCCTTTTGAGACAATCGCGCTTTTCGGGGCGAGAGCTGCGGTACCAATACATGAATCTGGTGAAGGCAGGAGATGGCCTTGCGAATCACTCTTGGGTATCGCCCCATTCTGGCCAGCGATTCAAGTGTGTCGATCGCAGCCCAGAGGCGCAGCGTTTCGAGATCTGGATGAGCGCCAAAGAGAGACAACAGTCCCCAAGCCGTGTGGTGCAAATAGGAGGCATGAAACGGCTCACCTTGAGATACCGTTCCTAAATAGATTCCACCAGGCTTGAGCACACGTACAACTTCTCTCAGCGCAACAGTGGGGTCCCGAAGATGCTCAAGAACGGCATAGGACAACACAGCGTCAAACACCTGATCCCTGAATGGCAGGCAATGGGCATCCACGAGTAGATCCGCCGCTGCGGAGTCCACGTCAACACCGATGTATCGAAAACCCAGCGACTCAATCGGCTGCTGCTGATCTCGTGGCCCGCAACCAAGATCCAGCACGGTTGCACCGGGCTGGAGCCGAACCATCAACTCAGAAAGAAAAGCGCTGGAGTCGCGGACCGCGGCTGGTCCTGTGTAGGTGATCGGTGGAGAATCTGTTGGGATTACCTCTAACAGATGGCTGGGGTCTGCTGCTGCAAGGCGCTGGTGGGTGATCAGCACATCCCGGGGCGAAACAGGCTGCAGAGTGCGCTTGTCTTCAGAGCACCAGTGGCAATCTATGCAGCAAAACCCCTGGGACTGTTCGGCGAGCTCAGATCCACAATCAGGGCAGGAAATGATCTCTTCCATCCAGCTGAGCATTCTTCCCATCACAAATCGCCTTCCTTTGCGGATAGAAGCTGATCGATCTGGGTATGCAAAGCCTCACCGCAGGCTGCCCAGGTGAATCGTGATGCCTGCCGGGCATGCGCCACTGATCCGAGCCGTGCCAATTCAGCAGGCTCTTCGGCAAGGTGTCGCAGAGCCTGCGCAAGCTCGTTGGCGCTGTTGGGTGCGATCAGTACACCTGCTGCACCCTCCTCAAGGAGAAACGGCAGGCCCCCCACGCGCGTTCCGACGATGGCGCGGCTGGCCGCCATCGCCTCCAGCGCCACTGTGGGGAGTGGGTCGCTGCGGGAGGGAATCACCACCACATCGGCCCAGCGGTAATGCTCGCCGAGCTCCAGCCGTGGCACCAGCAGGCGCACATCCGGCATTGCGGCCCACTCGCGGATGGCACCGCAAAGCCGCTCGAAGTCAGCCCGCCAAGCAGGCGCCACCGGACCGATCAGACGCAACTGACCTGGCCAGCCCTCGTGCATCAGCTGCCGCCAGGCATCAAGAAGCACATCCACCCCCTTCACCGACTCGATGCGGCCGACGTAAAGCACCCTCAGATCACGGCCTGCGGAGCTCGGCGGGGTCAGATCAGCGTCAAGGCCGATTTCCGCCGGATCGATGCCGTTAGGAATCAGGGCTAGCCGCTGCGGCACAGCACCACCGCGCTCGGCCCATTCGCGCATGGTTGGTGATAGGGCCACCACCAAATCAGCCTGCCGGTAGGCCAGGGGAGTGGTGCGCCTATAGAGCCAAGAGAGACCAGGCTCGTAAGTGCCGAGAGGACGCTCGAAGATATCGCCATGACAGACCATCGCCAGGCGAGCTCCGCTCAGCCAGCGGAACGGCAGGCCCACCAGGGCTGCTACGGGATGGCTGTGGCAGAGCACCAGATCCACCGGGCAGCGGCGCTGCAATCGCAGCAGCACCACTAGTGCCGCCAGATCAAAGGCCACCTCGGCGGGGAGATGACAAAAGCGGCGCAGCCAGCGGAAGCGCGGCGCCCGCACCTGGATCCACTGAGTCCTGCCGCCATTGGCAATGGCTGGCTGGGCCCGATCACTCACCAGCGTCAACTGGGCCCAGGCCGAGAGCAGCTGCGCATGCCGTAGGGCCACTGCGCCAACACTGCCCTCTCCCCCAACTCCGGCGCACACCACCACCAGATGGGGCCGGGCCGATCGCTCAATCGCCTGGTGTCGCAAAGCCAAGCTCTGGAGCAGGCGCAGCCAGCTCAGCAGACGCCAGGGGGCTAATTGCACAGCCCGGCGTAAGTAGGACCGGCAGCGATGGTCGCCCCGACGGCGCAGCGCCTCGCCGATGAAGTGTTCACCATCACCGCGGCGGATCAGAGCCTCAAGCCAGGGCCTTGGGCCACGCCAAGCCGAGGATTTGCGATTGGGGCGGATCGCGGCTGCGCGGGCCAGCACCATGGCTTCGCTGCGGCCCTCTCGGCGAGTGCCATAGGCCTCGAGACAACAGCGGGCCAAGCGGCGCTGGTCGCGCCAGTGGCGGGAGGAGAGACCATTTTCAGCGAGCCGGACCCGGGTTAGGGTCTCGGGCACGATCCAGTAGCTGCCTTCGCCGGCCAAGCGATACCAGAGATCCCAGTCCTGGGCGAAATAGAATTGGGATCGGTAACCGCCAACCCGTTCGTAGGCCTCGCGCCGGAATAACACTGAGCCGTGATGCGGCACATCGCCAGATAGTCCCTGCTCCGGAGGCAGCTGATCAATCCGCAGCGGCTGCTCCGAGTTCGTTGCACCGCGCGCTACCCAAAGCGGCTCCCAGCGTGGGCCATGGATGGCCACATGGGAACTAACCAGTACGCAATCGGGCCAGCGGCGCAATACTTCCAGCTGGCGCAGCAGCCGCTGGGGAGCCATCCGGTCACCCACATCAATGCGGGCGATGGCCGCCGCCCGCGCCTGGGTGCAGCCGCTGATCAGAGCGTGGGTGAGCCCAGCATGGGGGACCGCCAGCAGCCGCAGACGGGGATCCAGGTGGCTGCGTTCCTGCAGCGAAGCCTGTAGCTCTGCAGGCAAGGGTCCATCACAGACCAGCACACACTCGAGATCGACACCCTCCTGTGAGAGCACGCTATCGAGAGTGTCTACGAGCCATTCGCTATCTCCATGACAAGCCAGAACTGCACTCACCTCCGGCACGGAGCTGTTCATGAATTAGCCACTCCTGAGGATTTCAAGCTCTAAGGAGGCTGTTGCACAAAGATCGCCAACAGCCTCCTACCCCCAGGAACGTTCGGGGCTATTAGCAATGACGACTGCAAGGTGATCTGGCAGCGACGTTAAGACCGGATAATTTCGCAGTGATAACGCAGACCAAGGAGCGAATGCAGAGCTAATGGCTTTTGGAGTTACAGCAAGCATAAACTTACAGGCCTGGACATAACTTGAAATCATAGGTGACAAATCGCCTCCAAATGAATACTCAAGAGAATCAACGACCTCGCCGCCCACAGCACTGGCCAAGTGAGATAAAGATCTTCTAGAAAAGAATGAGACATGTTCGGCAAACGAAGCATACCAATAATTCGATCGCGCAATCCGAGCCAAATGGTATTCCATATTACCAGTCGCAATGATAACAACTCCCCTTGCAGATAGGTGCTCCACAACTGAAGCCATCCACTCAAGCGGTCGTGAAATATGCTCAATTACATCAACCGAAATAATGCAGTCAAACTTGCTTGATGCGTAAACTTGCTCAATTGTCTCAGCCAATACGTTGATACCTCGCTTATCCGCGCACCGTGAAGCCATAGCTGATGGCTCCACGCCATACTTGGCCCAGGAGCGATCCCACGTCGACAGCATTGCGCCATTGCTACAACCAACATCGAGAATACGGCGGCCTGGAGAGTATTTCTTGGCTAGATTCTCAAGCTTAATCCAAAGGCTACGCGGTGATACCGGTGTGGCTGAAGATAAATCTACTCGATCAGAAGAAACTCTGTAGCATTCACGAAGCTCATTGCTTTGGATTTGAGGATTTTTAAGAATAAATCCACAATCATGACATTTATAGAGAAAGAATGGAAGCAATGCGCTCTTTAGTCGAATTCCCGCCACACTCTTGATTGAGTGATTGGCAGGCCCACCCCATTTACGCATATTATTATCCGAATGACATGGTGGACAATTCATGACATAGCTCTATGCTTCCTAGGCTAGCAATTACTTGTCGACTTGATTTAAATGGTCTAAAACTAAACTCATCATCGATTGATCAGGGGTTTCGCGTGGGTTGACGCTAGCCACAACTTGATCCTTAGAGTTTGAGAGACCGTAATTGGAAAACGGATGGCCTGGCGCCGTAAGAACATCTGAATAGCCCAGAAATGCAGCAAAGGCAGAAAAAGTGGAGGAACCTGAACCAAGAATTAAACGACTTTTTGCAAGAGCAAAAAGATCAACTACAGCACTTGAACCTCTTCCCAGGTATACACCTGGCAGATTTAAAAGAGGTTCCAATTGATGGGCTGAGCCGTCTGAGAATAATACTGCAGGAACATCCCAGTTAGCATGACGACGGAACAAGAGCAGAGTTTCTACGAACCAATTGATTGGAGTTTGCTGCAGCCATCCTGTTCGAATAAAACCATCGGATCCAAGCTCTGGTTTTTTAAAACCATCTCCACATCGAATGTGAATGCCAATATGAGGTGTCGAAATCTGATCAGCTTCTACTTGGAGCGATGGCCTTAAAGAGAGCTTAAGCTCATCCACAATCCTGGCTCGATATGGCTCATAGGGAGTAAAGGTATAGCCACTTTTTGAAAAGAGATATAAGCAATCTGCTTCGCATTGCCGCTCATCCATAAACGACATTAAGCTACAATGAACACGATCGAAAAAAAAGGTAGAGGCGATACCCCGCGCATAGCCGACATCTGGGCTAACTGCACCAAAGGTGTTGCAGTAGTCAATGGATGGAGGCTGCAATACACCTGTTCTTAAAAATTTTCTTATTGAAGCGCCAATTGCCAGTCTAGTCCATCGAGGTGAGATAAATCTTGCGCCAGTACGGTAGCTAAAGACTTTAGTATCGCACCAATGGAAAAGTCGATTTCCAAGGCCAGTACCTAAAGGAAATACCGGGAGAGCGTATGAGTCACTCACTTCAAAGAACCTTCCTGCTTACCGCCGTATATCAAAGTATGCTCCCTGATGGAATAAGCATGCATTATGGGAGTGAGGCTGCAGTAAGGCATTACATTGGCTTGAAAGTATCGCAAGCTAGGCAATCTGGAAACACCCATACAACAATTCACCAATACGAACTCGAAATCCAGGTCTTGCTAAGCCAGGACCTACCACGCTCACTCCTCGAAGAGTGGCGCTTATAGCCGCAGCGCTTCACATGCCTGCGGCAGATCACGCTGAAACCAACGGGAGCGGCGCAAGCCTGGAAGCCGGCGTGCCAGGCCATAGAGCAGGATCGAGCCCCGATGCCGCTGCGCCGTGTGCAGCGCCAGCTTCAGCAACGGCTCCGCCAGCTCGGGAGCGCCGAGGGCATCAAGCTGCCGCGCTGTGAACAGACACCAGCGGGAAAAGTGCTGCATTTCTGGCGCGTCCGCGGGCACCCCAGCCAAAACTGCGCAGGCATGCAACCTCGGCAGGAACAGAGCCTCGTTGTGTAGATAGGCCTCCCTCGGCCCCTCAGTGAGGCGTTCAGAAGAAGAGTAATGGCACTGTATTGAAACAGTAGAGCCGCAGTGGACAAGACGTGCATTCAGCGCGCCCATGCGGGCTTCCAGTTCCCAATCTTCGAGTGTGTACCGATTCGGCCAAGCCCCGGCGGCATCCGAAATCCAGCGACAAAACAGCGGTGTGTGGGTATGCCACCAGCGCTCCACCAACAGGCGGGGGAAGAGGAAGTCGACCCGCTCAGCAGTTCCGCGGCTTTCAGCAGCTAAAACTGTGCCCGCGTCGTCGAAGACCATCGAGGTGCCGTAGGCGATGGCACACTCCGGATGAGTCCGCAGGGCTGCCACTTGAAGGGCGAATTTACTGGGCAGCAGCCAGTCGTCACTGTCGAGATACTGAATAAACTCGCCCCGGGCAGCCTGGCGGCCGCGCTCTCGAGCGGCACCGGGGCCGGCGTTGTTCTGACGGAAGCTTCTGATCACACCAGGGTGTCGCTGGATCAGATCATCGATCACCCGAGGGGTTTCATCTGTGGAACCGTCGTCCACCAGAATTATCTCGATTGGCCGGTAGGTCTGAGCCAACACGCTATCAACAGCACGGAGAATAATAGCGGAGCGGTTGTAAACAGGAATGATGGTACTGACAAGGCCCGAAACAGTCATGGCCACGTCAGCTGAAGCTATTGGCATGAATGAGCTGCTCAATTCTCTTTTGGGCTGGCACCTGGGCAAGTGCATGCGCACGTTGCAGGTTGGTGTTGCCGGAATGGTGCTTGAGCTCCTGTGGACGGTGCCAGAGGTGGACGATTGGGAACAGCCCCCAGGTCCAGCGGCTGAGGAGGGCGGCACGATCCCAGAATTCGTTATCTTCACCGCCCCACCCCTGGAACTCTTCATCCATGCCACCAATGCTGCGGTAGGCCTCAACCGTGATAGCCACACTGCCGCCGGCCTCGAGGTTCTGCACGATGTCCAGCGGGGGTGCCACATCGAGCGGGCTATCGGGCCTGGCCATTATCGCCAGGGAGGTAGATTTATCGAGATAGAACACAAAACGCTTGAGATTGACAGCCTGATACCCCAGCGCAATGGTGTGCATGATGGAGCGGCAGTAATCATCAGGAATCAGCATGTCGTTGTCATGTAGCAACGCCACCGGAGCACGACAGTGCCTGAGACCCTCGTTGAAGGCATGCGAGCGATTGAAGCGGCCTCCGGCAAGCTGCAGCGGGCTCAGCACATGGCGCACCCATGCAGGCAGGAGCGCAGCAACTTCGGACTGTGAGTCTTGCTCCAGCACGATGCACTCCAGTCGCACGTTGCGCTGAGCGGCAACCGATTGCAACGTTGCCAATAAGTGCCCCACCCGTTCACTGCCTCGGTGAGGAATAACAACAGACAGTTCAGGTGCCAGGCCTGGATCCCAGGCGGGCTCACTGAGGCAAACGATGGGGAAATCACGAAGGCATCGCTGGAGCAGCCTCTGCCCGAGATCGGGACAGACGCTCGGAGCATGCAGGCGGGAGGTGTAGTGCCAGCAGCACTCGTAGCCGTTACCCAGCGGTGATGGCCTTAGCTGCTCATAGCGGTTGCATAAGGCAAGATAACCATGGCCAGGAGTGGTGAGAAGCCTTCGGTACCTCGGCCTGTCGAGCAGCTGGACGCCAGCAAGCTGCCGAAGCTTTCGCAACATCGCCATGCCAGTCGAGGTGTTCCAATCTAAGAGCAGCCTAAAGGATGGGCTAAGGTTTTTGGCATCCAAAATCGCCTGCCCTGATCTTGAATTCTCGGCTTCGATGGGCAGCATTGCAGAAACGTCGCATCGGCCGATTTGCCTACGAGACACTGGCGTGGATGAGAGGAGATGCGAGGATCCGGGCCAAGGTGAGGTTCAGGCTTGTGAACTGGCCCGTGCAGCTGCGGTGGTCTCAAGTGCTGGCCAGAGAGGCAGTTCCAGGTCTCGTTTCGATCATCACACCGACGCACCAGCGCTATCAGGAACTAGCAGAAGCCATTGAGTCGGTGAGGAGCCAGAGCATTTCAAACTGGGAGATGATCGTGGTGTGCGATGGCCACGATTCGCAAGCGCAAGGAGTTGTAAGCAACGCAGGCGATCGCAGGGTTAGACACTCTAGAAGCCATCGAGTTGGGTGTTATGGCAATCACCAGCGCAATGTAGGTACATTAGCCTCGCATGGAGAATTTATTCTCTACCTTGATGACGACAATCTACTTAAGGGCACCTCGAAAAATCAACAAGCCAATGCACTACGCCCTAGTCTGAGCTAGATTAGACAGATGATATTCTAATTCTGCAGTGGGTCAGAGAGGCTTCTAGGACGAACAGCAAAGAGTCGCAAAGATCAAGGAGAAGAAGCCGGTTCTCCAGCGACTTTCTGAATCGATCCCGTGGGAGTCATTCCGACCACTTCTCGATAAGGGCTATGTGCAAGAGCGCAGGAGCAATGCTGGGCGCAAGAGGATTGATCCCTTGATCCTGTTCAAGATGCTCGTTCTCCAGCAGCTCTTTAATCTCAGCGTAGGCGAAGCCTTCCGCTTGCGGTTGAAGAGCTTGAATTCCAAGTCAATGACAGACGCTCCTTCGAGGAGTTTGTCGGCCTTGGCGTGATGAACACTATTCCGGATGCAACTACTGTGGCTTTTTTTAGGGAGCGTCTCCGCAAGGAAGGGGTCATCGAGGCGCTGTTTGAGATGTTTGAGGCGTATCTCCGCACTCAAGGCCTTCAAGCCCGTGGCGGTCAGATCATCGATGTAATTCTTGTCCCAGTTCCCAAGCAACGCAATACCCGCGAAGAGAACAAGGAAAACAAAGCTGGGAGGCTGCCGGAAGGCTGGGATGAAAACCTAGATCGGCTGCAGCAGAAGGACTTAGATGCTCGA
>Ga0222699_1000538_pt1 | contig 12884 bp, 10 predicted proteins | sample AntAcemetage1452_FD_179824 | JGI IMG/M metagenome (GOLD analysis project Ga0222699, IMG submission 179824) | Saline water microbial communities from Ace Lake, Antarctica - #1452 | ecosystem: Environmental > Aquatic > Non-marine Saline and Alkaline > Saline | place: Antarctica: Ace Lake...
GATATGTGTTGATTGAGTGCCCTTCGTGTTCGGATCCATTTTTCGCAATCTCTCCCGCAACTGTTTCTGACAAGAAATATTCTTATACGAATGATTCTTACACGAAACAGTTGAGAAGTCAAGGATGTGGTCTATCTTTCAGATAATTTGGGGGGGCAGGTGGGTGTGCTTATTTCACTGCTGCGGGACGAGGCGTTTTCTCAGAAAAGTGTGGCAGGGATCGGACAAGATTTTCTTCGATCCGGAGGCATTGATGCCTTTACGACTTTTTGATATGTGCAAACAAGTGAGCATCCCTTCAAGGACACCTCTGATATATGAAGTCCACTCCCCTGTTTTTGAAAATTTCAGAAGAGCGTTTCAATGGTTACAGTAAACTACAAAATGGAACACCCCCTCACTGCATAAGCAACATCGGGGATTATTTTCTTACTCCTGCTGTTCCTCATTTCTCAAACAGTCACTCATTGAGGAACAACGAATGGCATCACAACAGGCAGCATAAACCGGAGATATCGATGGTCTCATTAATCGAAATTGCGAGCATTACTTGACGTGACCAGTTTTTTTTATTATACACCCCTCAAGAAAGGTGGAGATCATATTACTCAGTTATCGGAACGGGAAAAAGCGGTAACACAGATATTTGATCGTTATAATAAAAATTTGGAAATATTAACGCGGGAAAGGAGATGTGTGTGGATATAGAAAAAGATAGGGAAGAAAGAGTAAAGTGGATTTATACTTCCAGCAACAACAAAGAACTGGAAGAGCGGTACGACCAGTGGGCCAAAGATTATGATACCGATCTCGATGAGGGATTTGGATATATAGGACCGCAGCGCAACGTTGAGTTCTTCACTCGCTTTGTGCCCAAGACAGCAAGGATTTTAGACGCTGGAGCCGGCACGGGGTGGGTTGGCGAATTGTTGACAAAAGAGGGCTACAACAACCTGGTAGCTATGGATCTATCGTCGGGTATGCTGGAGGAAGCAGGAAAGAAAAATGTCTATCAAGAATTTCATCAGATGATGATGGGAGGTTCCTTGAACTTCGCAACCGATTCCTTCGATGCTGTCATTAGTGTCGGCGTATTTACTGTTGGACATGCTCCAGCGAGTTCATTTGATGAACTTGTTCGTATAACCAAGCCAGGGGGGTACATTGTATTTTCGCTACGACCTGACATATATCGGGATAGTGGCTTTAAGGAAAAGCAAGCTGCCTTGGAATCAGAAGGAAAGTGGAAACTATCGGAAGTAAGCGAGGAATTTAAGCCTATGCCCAAAGGAGAACCTGATGTATATCACCAGGTCTGGGTATATCAGGTAGTCTCCTTCTGACAAATTGTCCCAAAGGGGAGGGACTTCCAGAAAAAGTACAGCTACTTACCGAAGAAAAAAATAATATGAATACGTATGCTGTCCTTCGATTTCCCTACAGGCAACGCATCTGATTCCCCGCACCAGAAAGAACTAAATGGCATCGTCGGCAATGCGAATAATGGGCTGAAAGTTATTTCTGACAGAACGGTAAAGGGCTTCACACCTCCGGAAGAGGTGGCATTTGGTCCCCTTGAACGTATTCTTTACATCAACCAGTTCGATCCCCTCCTTAAGCCAACGTTGAAGGAAGTTTGGAGCTACTGCGAATGACTTCCTGAACACAATAAAAACTGGATCCAGGCAATAACTACACTGCAAATACAAGTCGAGAGGTTGGGTGATCTGGCCGGATCAATGATAACAGGTTGAAATGTGCAGATTATTGGTCGTGATTTCCCCCAGGTGATGTGATATTTGTAGCTTCCTGTAATCGATAGATTCAAGAGCAAAGGAAGAGTAGTAGATTTCTTTCGAAAGCATTAGATTAGAAAAATAGTCGCTGTCACTATTTTTAAAAAGTTACCAAGTGGTTGGAGAAACACAAGGATCAAGTAGCAGTTTTCTACCTTCCCTTCTGTTCACCAGAACTCAATTCTGACAAATACCTGAATGGAAATCTCAAAAATAAAGTCCACTCCGGGACACCAATCAGAACCCGTGAAGATTTGGGAAAAACCCGTTCATTTATGAAAACTCTCGTCAAAAAGCACATGTTCGTAGTTATTTCAGGCATTCAAAGGTTGCTTATGCCGCATAAAATTGACATATTCAATTTCCTGAGTAATAATACATACTAATTTTTCAGAAAAAAGGAGGCTGGGGGTTTCAGGAATACCTCGTTAATATGACAAAGAAGAACTAACTATTCGCAAAAGGAATTCTTTATGCCAGAATCGAAACCCAGCCGAAATGCCCAAACAGAGGCTTTAAAATCAGCACAACCCGAACAAGCAAGCAATAAACCTTTCGGCGTATTGACCATCGCGGTTTTAGGCGTGGTATATGGCGACATCGGCACCAGCCCTATCTATGCTTTGCGCGAAACCTTTGCCGGTAAACACCCAATCCCGGTTACTCCGGATAACGTGCTCGGCATTCTATCGCTGATTTGTTGGTCGTTAATTCTGATCATTTCACTTAAGTACATGATGTTTGTTCTGCGCGCTGATAATCGCGGCGAAGGCGGTATTTTCGCCCTGTTGGCCTTATTAAAGCCCGATGCCAAGCAGGAGATCCGCACACGAAGATGGCTTATTTTGCTTGGCATTTTAGGCGCCTCGATGCTTTATGGAGGCGCCATGATAACCCCGGCAATTTCCGTTTTAAGCGCAATCGAGGGTCTGCGTGTGGCCGCACCGTCACTTGACGCATACGTCATACCGATTACAATTGCCATCCTGGGAGCACTGTTCGCCGTTCAGCGCCACGGAACCGCCAAAGTGGGTGCAATGTTTGGCCCATTAACGCTGATCTGGTTCGTGGTTTTGGCGATTCTCGGTGTACGTGGCATTATGCAACAGCCGCAAGTGTTGATGGCGATAGACCCGAGATACGCCGTCAGCTATTTTATGAATAACGGCATCAATGGCTATTTTGCATTATACGGCGTATTTCTGGTGACTACCGGTGGCGAAGCGCTGTATGCCGATCTCGGTCATTTCGGACGCATTCCGATACGACGAGTCTGGTTCGCCGTCGTATTACCAGCTTTGCTGTTAAACTATTTCGGTCAGGGTGCGTTGCTCATGTCGGCTCCGAAAGAATCTTTCCACCCGTTTTTTCTCTGGCACCTCAGTGGGCGCTCTACCCGCTCATTTTTCTCACTGCGGCTGCGACGTGCATTGCCTCTCAGGCGGTTATCACCGGGGTTTACTCTTTAACTCGCCAGGCAATACAACTAAACCTGATGCCACGTTTTACGGTGCAACACACTTCCGCCGAAGTGCGCGGACAAATCTACATGCCGGGCATCAACTGGATATTGATGATTGCCGCGATAGGTTTAGTCCTCCTGTTTCAGACGTCGGGCAATCTTGCTGCGGCTTATGGTGTTGCGATTAATTCGACTATGGCAGTTACCACGGTGTTGGCGTTCAGAGTAGCTCGCGAACGAGGTGGTTTCGGATGGGCATCATCACTGGCATTTCTGTTGGTGTTTGTCACCATTGATTTAGGTTATCTTGGTTCTAATCTGCTGACTATCCCGGAAGGTGGGTGGTTGCCTCTGGTGATTGGTGCGATAATGTTCAGCGTGATGACCACCTGGCGGCGCGGTGTAATGATCGTGTCACAACTGATCGCCAAAACCACCACCAATCTGGAAACCTTTATCGGTCGCATCTCTGCCGAATCGATTAGCCGCGTCGCCGGTGTCGCGGTCTTTTTCACCGGTCGACTGGGAGATTCGCCACCGGCATTACAACAGTTTGTTCGACGTACCGGCATACTCCATGAAACGGTTATCTTGACCACAGTGATTATTGAACCGGTGCCCAAAGTCGATTCGAAGGAGCGCATCGAAATAACCCGGCATGATGCTGGGTTTATACGCCTGGTGCTTCGTTACGGCTATATGCAGGGCACCAATATACCCTCGGACCTGGCTCTGTGCGCGGAACACGGATTGCTGGTGGATCTGGCGACGGTGAACTATTTTGTCGGTCATGTTAATTTGCTGGCCGGCCGTAAACAACAGGGCATGGCCTCCTGGCGCGATCATTTATTCGCGCGGATGGCGGCAAATACCGAAGATGCCACCGCGTCATATCAATTACCCTATGCGCAGACCATGAATATAGGATTGACTATTGGCATATAATCCAGCGCAGAAATGAATCAAATACGCTTGCTCTTGTCAATAATTAAGTAAGATTTTCCCGGGACTTCACATAAAAACTTCACTTTCTTTTTATGAAAAGTCATGTTCATCTCTGATAGCGCCTACCAGTTCCTCCAGTATATCTTCCAGGGTTACAAGGCCGACAATCTCCCCACCGTTGCCAAGAACAACTGCCTGGTGCAGTCTTTTCGCCTGGAAATTGCGTAATTGTGAGTCAATAGTACGATCGGCCGGTATAAAGTTAGGGGGTCGAATAATTTTCCGTATGGAGATGTTTTTTTTCTGGTGGAACAGTTTGAGTACATCCTTGCCATGGAGAAATCCGATAATATCCAGATTTTTCCCTTTGCTCACCGGGAAACGCGTGTAGCCGGGCTTCAATATGGTCTTCACCACAGCTTCTACAGGTGAATTAGAGTCGATAACCACCATCTGCTTCCGGGAAACCATGATATCACTAACGGCTTTATCGTTGAGGGTAAAGACCCGTGACAACATCTTTTTCTCATCCGCCGTGATATTTCCCTCATCCCAGGCCAGGCTGATGCACGCCTTTACTTCGGTCTCGGTGAAAAGAGGCCTTTTTACTTTGCCGACGTCGACTCCTATAAGAACGAGTATCTTCGTGCTGATATAGGTAATCCCGACTATAACGGGCTTGAATAGCGTGATAATTACACTGAGGATGGGGGCTGCGACCATCGACACCTGCTCATTAAAGTATTTGGCATAGACCTTGGGAATGATTTCGGCAAAGATCAGGATGGTCACTGTCAGGATAACGGTAACGGAGACGATTCCAGCCTCTCCCCACAGCGACAGGGCAAGAACCGTGGCAAGTGCTGACATTCCAACATTCACGAGATTATTGCCCAGCAGAATCGTCCCGATGAGTCTCTCGGGCTTATTCAAAAGACGCTCGATCATTCGTGTCCTCATCGGGTGCGTTTTTTCGAGATGTTTCAGGCGGATCTTGTCGATAGCCATGAGAGCAGTCTCAGATCCCGAAAAAAACGCTGACAGGCCCAAGAGGACCACCAAGACAACAAACATCGCGACAGGATGGCTTAACATGCTGTTTTCCTTTCTTTAAGTGGTAAATTTGGAGAGGGGCCCTTACCCTCAGGAATGTCTATATCGCGGAATGCTTCCTGTCTTTTTGACCCACTTACAGCCATTTCTTACGTTTGAAGAATGTAAGCAGAATCGCAGCGACAGTAATCATCGCGCCCCAGAAAGAGGGATAGGCCCACCGCATTTTGAGTTCGGGCATAAACTCGAAATTCATCCCGTATATGCCGGCCATAAAGGTCAGGGGGATGAAAATGGAAGCGAAAATAGTCAGGACCTTCATGACTTCGTTCATCTTGTTGCTTACACTCGAGAGATAGAGATCTATCATCCCGGAAAGAATATCCTGATATGTCTCCACGGAATCGATTACCTGGATCGTGTGATCATAGAGGTCGCGGAGATACATGGAAATAGCATCATGAATCAGTGATGATTCGGCCCGTTCCAGACCCCTTATAACCTCTCGCAACGGCCAGACCGACTTTCGCAAAAATATGATTTCCTGCTTCAGATTATGAATGGCCTGTAATGTTTCCGGCCTCGGGCTCAGGGCCAACTCTTCTTCCAGATCTTCAATCCGTTCTCCACACTTTTCCAGAAGGATGAAATAATGATCCACGATAGAGTCAAGGAGCGAATAGGCGAGATAATCCGCTCCCATCCTCCTGATTCGGCCCTTTCCGGTCCGTATCCTCTCTCGGAGGAAGTTGAAGACATCCCCCTTCATTTCCTGGAATGAAATGACAAAGGTTGATCCCAGAATGATACTGATCTGTTCGGTCCTGACCGTGCTCACTTCATCATCGTAACGAAGCATTTTCAGAATGACAAGGATATAGGAGTCAAGATCCTCCATTTTCGGGCGCTGCCCCGTATGCAGAATGTCCTCCTGGATCAGGGGGTGGATTCCGAAATGTTCCCCGATTTTTTTGATGATATCAACCTGATGGAGGCCGTCGATATTAATCCACGTTACGGTGGGAGTTTCTTTGAAGGGAAAGCATTCTTCTACTGTCTGTACCTCATTTTCCTGAAAGGCCGTTTGATTGTAATCCACGATGGTAATTTTTACTTCTTCGGCCTTTTTTTCGCCTACATGAACGAGAGTCCCGGGTGGAAGCCCTGCTTTATGAGACATTTTTTTAAAGAACCTTGGCATGACTGGTTACCTCCTGTTCTTAAGAGAATTGATCTTGTAATCGAAAGGTGACCACTTACTTCTCCTCGTCCCGATTCGGATCCTTTGAAAGAGATATAGTCAGCGGTCTCTTGTCATCCTGCGCAAGATAAGTCGTTGTCGTCGGGAAGGCGAACTCGATCCCTTCAGCCTCGAATGCGCGCATTATCTTCAGATTGACCTCTTCGCTGAACCGCATGGCTTCCCAGTAACCCGGTGGATGGAACCAGTAGAACATCGCGATGTTCAAGGAGGCATCGTTGAAATCATTGAAATAGACCCGCGGAGGATAATCGGGGTGCATCCCTTCATGATCTTTTAGAATTTCCTTAATGATAGACACGGCGCGTTCAACCTTTTCCACCGGCGTGTCGTAAGTAATGGTGATGTTCGTATATCGCCGGATGCTGGGGCGCATGCCAACATTTTCAATACTGACGCTTGCCATCTTTTCATTGGGAATCGAAATCAGATGCCCGGGATGGCTTCGCAGCCGGGTGCTTCTAAATCCTATCTCTTCCACGACACCATCGAAACTGTCGGCGACGACCCTGTCGCCGACCTTAAAGGGTTTATCCACCATGATCATAAAGCTTCCAAACAGGTTCTTCAGAGTATCCTGGGCTGCCAACGCGACCGCCAGACCGCCGATACCGATACCCGCCAGCAGAGTCGTCATCGGTTTGCCCGTCGCCGCTTTGAGGAGATAGATAGAACCGAACAGGACTATCAGAACCTTGGAGACAAGGCGAACCATCTGGACAAAGTTCATATCGAACTCGTTGTCGTCTCTCCCGACGAACTTTGTGAGTTCATATTCGATTACGTCCAGCATCTGATAGAGGAAGATCACAATCACCAGGGTGCCTACAATATTGGTAGCTATTGCTATAATCTGATCGGTTGTCGCCGGCAGTTTCAGGATCTCCTGTGTCGCATAGATGGCGATGGCCAATAAAAGCAGCCGAATGGGCCAGAGGGCCGCCTTGAGGAGGAGCCGCAGCCGGGCCTTCTCTTCACTATCCTTAAGGACAAGAGTCAGGGTTCCCAAAAAGGTCGTCAGGAATTTTCCACCAATATAGATAATCGCATACATCAGGGCAAGCAGAGTATAGCGCCACCAGGAAGATTTCCACAGCCACGGAAAAAGATCCTGTTGTGTATATGCGAAGACAATCGCAGCGACAAAAATCGCGATTATTCTTATGATGCTTCTAAAACGTTTTAAGGCCGGTTTCGATTTTTTATTCTTTAAGGACTTCGGGAGAAGATCAAGAAATCTAACTAGATGAAAGATTAAAAGAACCGAGGCGATAGCAAAGAGAAACGACTCGAGTCCATGCAGGAGAATAAGCAGTTTCTTGGGTATAACAAGGGGAATCTCTGTAGCCCTAAGAAGCAGGGCGGCAACGGCAAGGCGAAGCGCGGGAAGGAAGCCCGAAAGATAGGGCAGCCACATCTTGACCCCCTTCCGCTTCAGTCGCGCTTGAATCCGCTTGTTGAAGTGGCGCCAGAGGAGTTCCAGAAGAAGAAACCCGAAGATCAGGATCGCAACCGATACAAAAAATTGCCAGGTGTTATTACCGCTCTTTACCGTTTCTAGCAAGGCCATAATCTTATGAGAAATTTCGCTGAAAGCTTGCATAATTACTCTCCTGAAAACTAATACAGTGTATCAAATATTGCTAGGTATTAAAACATGTTTATAATACAGAACATCACACCGGGAGGGTGACATTTTCTCATTGCAAAAAAGGGGGCACTTTCACCTCGCATTAACACAGAAATTCCAGGGGTTGACGTCCATACAAGTTAAAAAACGCTTCTACCGACCGTGGCGCCGGGCAAGCTCCATGGATATCCAGCATTCCATGCCCTTGCTCTGGACAAGAACAATTTTATCATCCAGCAATATTGCAGCCATTATCGCCCCCATTAAATTCATCACTCCGAGTTTTTTATTCAGTTCGGCCAACAACGTCTCTTTTATTTTTTCTCATCTCTTTACAATACTTGTAAAGGTTGTTAAATTTACTCAAAATGGATATAGTTTGACAATAATTTTGTCCGTATTGTCTTTAGACGCTACGGATAAATTATTAAAAACAAGGCTAACTGGCCAGAAAGATTAACTCCCCGGGGAAAAGATATAGATATGAAGCAGTACCGTTATAAAATACTCCTAATTCTTTTAATTTCCTCTCTTCTATGGATGGCGGGATACTCAAGAGCTGCTCTTCCTGTAATATCCAAGGCAATTGAGATCAGATTTTATCAGGGGAGTCCGGAGGGAATTGATAAATTTATACAGGAACAAGAGAAACAGGCCATCCATGTAACAACAGAGGTAGAAGGCCTTCTCAAAAAAAGTACAGATGAAGAAACCAAAAAAACACTTTCCACCTCCTTGGAATTACTACAGTCACTTTCCTTTCAGTTTGCCAGACTGAGAAGTGAGCTAAAACATCCTCCTGATTCAGTGGAAACCCCACCTGAAACTGGCACTGCGCCTTACCACTTAAGCAGCTTTGACGAAACCCTGCACTTTTACTACAAAGTTAAGCAACGGTTGTCTGGGCACAAGAAAAAGAAAGAATTACTTGAAAAAAAGCTGTCGAGCATAAAAGAAAACCTTACACAACTGCTTACGGATTATGCCTGCTTGAAAAACAGCCAAGACCTCAAGGCTTATGAAGCATTAGCAGAATTGCTGGGTTTTCAAATTGAATATGCCTTGCTATGGGTGCAAATCTCAAAAACAGATCAAGCAGCAGATAACCTAACCCCTCTGGAAGAGAGCTTTAGCTCTGAGATTGAAAAGGTCTTCAATAATTTAAAGATCACAGAAAAAGACGTCACTATCCATAATGATCACAAGAAGAGATCTCAGGACGAAGAAAAAGATTTAAAATATAAGGTTATCACCGAGGAGGGAAATTTAAATCGACGTATAATCGCTTTTGAGTCAAAACTCAATAATATTATTACGAGACTCAGCTCAGACCGACTTACAGAACCATCTAAAGAGCTTTTACGTCTCGAAAAAAGATATTTTGAAACCCGGCTGGTAGGGTTACAGCATCAAAAAGAGTTTCTTGCACAGGCTGAAATTGCCGCAAGAATAGATACAGCAAGCAAGGCCTTCCGGTACGAATGGCTGGCATACTATGCCGCCTCTCGACAGTCCAAAGAACCTCAACAAATTGCCAGGGAATGGACCAAACAATTAAACGAATTAAAAAAGACAATTGACCAGATGGTGGATATGCTATCCCAGAAAAGCCTTTATAAATCTATCCTTAATCAAAATTTACTGTCAGTAGCACAGGAAAGGAAGTCGGCAACCAAACATAAGTCTAAAGAGGCCCTGGACAATCTTCAGAAGCAGATTAACATCACCAATGAATCTCTGGACAAGCTGATTTTGAAAATCTCCGACAATCTCAACAATGGCAAATTGTTAAGCGCTGAAATAAAAAATATTCTTCAATTGATTCAGCAAAGAATCAGTGTTCATGAGAGATTTGTTGCCTGGAGTAAAGATAGCTTTCTTACAACTTTGAACCAAGTTAAGAGTGTAATATATTACCCTCTTGGGACTATTGGGGAAAGCGCATTAACATTGGCCACATTGCTGAAAGTTATCCTCTTGCTCTTTGGGGGAATCCTTTTCTTGAGGGTAACACGCAAAAGACTGACCGGTTTTCTCGTTAAAAAAGCATTGTGTTCAGTCGGCGTTGCTAATTCACTCACCTCTTTGAGCTACTACTTTCTTCTATTTATAGTCCTTGTAGTGGCTATTTCTTCGGCAGGGATCAACCTCAGTCAAATAACAATTATATTGGGTGCGCTGGGTGTCGGTATCGGCTTTGGCCTTCAGGCCATCGTTAACAATTTTTTGAGCGGCCTCATTCTCATGACTGAAAGAACTATAACGGTAGGAGATATTATAGAGTTACAAGACGGGCTTGTGGGAGAAGTTGAAAAAATTTCTATAAGAAGCACAATTGTCAGGACATATGATGGATTGGATATAATCGTTCCCAATTCTGATTTTACCTCCAACCGGGTGACCTCTTGGACATACGGGAATGACTGGCGAAGACTCAGGATTCCGTTTGGGGTTTCTTATGGTTCGAACCCTGATGAAGTGGCCAGGGTGGCCACTGAAGCCGCCAGAAATGTTTCTTTTACTATAGAAGACGATCGCCATCCTATACAGGTGTGGTTTCAAGGATTTGGGGAAAGCAGCCTAGACTTTACACTCCTGGCCTGGTGCCGGCTAACCGCTCTGATGCCAAAATCAGGCCTGATAAGTGATTATTACTTCGAACTTTTCCACAAGTTTAAGGAAGCAGGAATCGAGATTCCCTTTCCTCAGACAGACCTTCATCTACGTTCAATATCTCCGAAAATTATGGAATCCATTAAAGGAAGAATCAAATGAAAGCACTCCTTGTTGCTTCAGAAAATCCAATTGTTTACGAGCCGATTAAAAACTGTTTTCGGTCGGAATATAAAATTGACATCGTGACCAGCAAAGAGTCGTGTCTGAATCTTTTCAGGAAAAAGCGTTATGAGCTTCTCTTTATTGAGGTGGAACTGCTTCAACCCGGGTCAGCTCCTGTCAGTGGGCGTATTAATTATAAGGACGCTCTGCAACCTTTCTGGCACGTATTTCCAAACGCCGAAATAATTATTATGTCATCGCAAGAAAAGATCCGAGAGGCCGTTATGGCCGTTAAAGCCGGGGCAAGTAATTACATCACATATCCTGTTGATATAGATGAGCTGAGATTTGTAACTGAAAGCATCTACGAATCCACAATAATGCAATCGGAGCTGGATTATCTCCGGGACAAATTCTGGCAGATAGATTCGATCGAAGTCGTAAGTACGAGCAGCCCGGAGATGAGAAAAATCTTTGGAAGGATTCGCTCGGTAGCGCTCACTAAAACAACTGTTCTGCTAACCGGTGAAACCGGCACGGGTAAGGGGCTGCTGGCAAAGCTCATTCATAGCCACAGTAATAGGGGGAGAGATCAATTTATTACCGTACACTGTGGGGCGATACCCGATACTCTTCTGGAAAGCGAGCTGTTTGGTCACGAAAAGGGTGCTTTCACGGGCGCTGACCGAAGGAAACTGGGGAAGTTTGAGATAGCGCAAGGGGGCACAATTTTCCTCGACGAAATAGGCACAATGACGCCCTCCGCGCAGATAAAATTTCTAGAGGTGTTGCAGGACAAAACCTTTCAGCGGGTTGGAGGAGAGATAAGCATAAAATCAGACGTGCGAATCATTGCTGCAACAAATATTGATCTAAAGCAACTGATTGCAGGCGGTACATTCAGAAGGGATCTGTATTATCGATTGAACGTTTTCCCTGTTGATATTCCACCCCTTCGAGAAAGGATTGAAGACATTCCAAGACTCGCGGGTGTTTTCTTGAGAAACTTAAACGAGACATATCCAAAGGAAATTAACAGTATTCATCCATACGTCCTGGAAGCCTTTGCCCGGTACTCATGGCCTGGCAACATCCGTGAACTACAAAACCTTATGGAGCGCGCTTATATCCTTGGGAATTCTTCAGTGCTTGGGCCCGACTGCTTTCCGGCCGAGCTTTTCCTGGCGGACATTCCAAACCCCAAACTTTCCCCGGATTCATTGCCCCATATATCTGACGCGAGACGTCAGGATATTGAAGTCGCGGAAAGAAACTATTTAAAAAAACTTCTTACCATATACAAGGGGCACATCGGTAAATCAGCAGATGCGGCCGGGATTAGCACCCGTCAACTACACAAGTTGTTGACCAGATACGGTATCAGAAAAGAAGAGTTTAAATCTCCTTCTTCATAACGATAAATCGGAACTCTACGTTCCGATCAATTGAATAACCGGAACGCGAAGTTCCTTTCGTTATTATTAAATAAATTTAACATGTTACCTTCCTCCAAATGTCTCCCCCGTCGACCACCCCATGCTCGCCGCTACTTATCAGAACTTGAAGTTCCGACAAGCGATAACGCTTGGCCCTATATATCTATAGATATCAATTAGTTATAGGTATGGCATACCTGATGCTATCTATCCTGAAATTATCAGACGAGACTAGTCGGATATATAATGTGAGAGGAGACGGTAATGGCGAGGAAAGAGACAAGTATTGAAAACACAATTAGCGGCATTGTAATCCCGATCGAATGGGATGATTATGACGATAGCACAAGAGTTGCTATCCAAACCTCGGATGAGAAAGAATATCTTGTTGACAGAAACAAAAAGGGGAAGGAGTTGCTGGAGCTTATTGAGGAAGAAGTTGAGGCTACCGGGGTTGTGCGAGAGGATGGGGACAGCAATTATATCATCAAGGTAAACGAATACAGTGTACTCTAGGAGGCCG
>Ga0222699_1000539_pt1 | contig 12861 bp, 8 predicted proteins | sample AntAcemetage1452_FD_179824 | JGI IMG/M metagenome (GOLD analysis project Ga0222699, IMG submission 179824) | Saline water microbial communities from Ace Lake, Antarctica - #1452 | ecosystem: Environmental > Aquatic > Non-marine Saline and Alkaline > Saline | place: Antarctica: Ace Lake...
AATGAAAAATATGAACTGGTCGCAAATTGCGACCGGTTCGAAAAGTTGAAATATTCTTCAGTTAATCCTTATGCTTTTACCGAACAAGGTGTTGCAATGCTTTCTTCTGTGTTACGAAGCAAAACGGCTATAAATATTTCAATTAGGATTATGCAGGCCTTTGTTGATATGAAAAAATTTATCAATACAAATGCCGGTATTTTCCAACGTTTAGATAAGGTGGAGCAAAAACTAATACAATCTGACGAGTATTTTAATAAACTTTTTAATGCACTCGAAAATAGAAGTATAGAACCAAAGCAAGATATTTTTTTTAACGGACAAATCTTTGATGCTTATTCCTTCGTTTCCAATTTAATCAGAAGTGCCAATAATTCAATTATTTTAATTGATAACTATATTGACGATACAGTATTGACTCTTTTTGCAAAAAGAAAAAAAGACATAAATGTTGTTATTCTTACCAAGAATATTAATAAACAACTTTCTCTTGATTTAAAAAAATATAATAAGCAATATCCTGGTGTTGTGCTAAAAGAATTTGCAAAAGCCCACGACCGCTTTTTGATTTTAGATGAAAAAGAAGTCTATCACTTTGGAGCTTCGCTCAAAGATTTAGGCAAAAAGTGGTTTGCTTTCTCTAAAATGGATATTTCCTCTGTTAAGGTATTGGATAAGCTAAAGGATGAGGGCATTTTATAATGAGCACTTACACAATTTCAAATACAAAATTAATTCCTAACCGGGTTTTTATTTTGCAAAAAAGCGAATTGGAAAACTCTCTTAGTCCTTTATACTATTCTACATTACCAAAAAAATTAAATTTTAGTAAAAAATTAAAAGATATAGCTTTTGTTAATCCTTTAAGAAGAAAACCAGTTTTTGCTGATGATGAATTAGTCCCTTACGTAGGTTTGCCTCAAACTGATGAGCATTCTAAATCAATAATTAATGTTATATTAAGACCATATAAAGAAGTAAAAGGAAGAAATATCATTTATCCAAATGACCTTTTATTCGCAAGAATAGAACCCAGCATTTTTAACAAAAAATATATACTTACAAAAGATTTGAAAGGATATGATTTTGCATTTACTTCAACGGAGTTTTATATAGTAAAAGGAAAAGATATTGATAACGAATATTTACTAGCAAATTTTTTATCTGATTATGTTTATAAACAAGTTGAAGGTAAAACAACAGGTAGTACAGGCAGAAGAAGACTTGATAAATCAGTTTTTGCAGATTTAGTATTCCCTTTTCCAAAATCAAGAGATCGAAAAAAAGTTTCTGAAATCATAGCTAAATATTTTGCTCTGAAAAAACAAAACGAAGCAAAAGCCAAAAAACTATTGGCAAGTATTGATAATTATTTGCTTGAAGAGTTAGGGATTAAACTACCTGAACTACCTGAAAATAGTTTGAAAAACAGGATGTTTACTGTTTCGTTAAAAGACATTTCTGGTGGAAGATTTGACCCAAAACTATATGACAATAATACACAAGCAATAAGAAATGCGATTGAAAAAACTAATTTTGATAAACCGAAGCTGAAAGAATTAGTTACTTCTAGTATGGCAGGTGATTGGGGAAAAGACGAAAATGAAAATTTAGCTGATAATTTCAAACGATGCTTAGTTATTAGAGCAACTGAATTTGATAATTTATACAATCTTAATCTTGACAATTCACGTGTAAAATATCGTTTAATAAATTCTGGTAAATTAGACAGAATAGATATTCAAGAAAATGATTTGTTAATTGAAAAGTCAGGAGGAAGCCCAGACCAACCAGTTGGTAGAATTTCAATCTTAACAAATGATATTTTAAAAATTCATCAAATTGGATACAGTAACTTTATTCATAAAATTAGGGTTGATAATTCAAAGATTAATTCTGAGTACTTGTTTTGCTTCTTGAAAACAGTCCATAATATAAAATTAACTGATGCTATGCAAAGTCAAACAAATGGTATCAGAAATTTAATAATGTCTAACTATTTTAATCAAATCATACCACTACCAAAAATCGACAAACAAAAAGAGATAGCCAACCATATTTCAGAAATCAGAAAACAAGCACAAAAACTGAAGGACCAAACAGCAGAAGCCTTGAAAAACGCAAGTAACGAAATTGAAAGAATATTATTGAATTAAGATGAAAAAGTCAACGCTTAAACCAAAAATTGCAATAGAATATGTTTTGCTCAAATACAAGTTTTTGCGACTTGGCGACTTTGCGAAAGATTTGATTTTAGATTCAACTCATTATTCTAATTTATTATTAATATGACTGATCAAACTAAAAAAGTAGGTTTCTTAGGATTAACTGCAATTGTGGTAGGCTCCATGGTTGGGGGTGGAGTATTCAATCTGCCCTCAAATATGGCCGAAGGTGCTGCATTGGGTGCAGTAGTAATTGCTTGGTTAATTACCGGTGTTGGTATGTTTTTTTTAGTGCAAACATTTAAAACACTTAGCGATAACCGACCCGATTTAAGTTCAGGAATCTATAGTTATGCTGCTGAAGGATTTGGTAAGTATGTTGGTTTTAATTCAGCATGGGGATATTGGTTAAGTGCTGCCATCGGTAATGTTTCATTTGCTGTACTTCTCATGCAGGCGCTTGGTTACTTTTTTCCAATATTTATATCCGGTAACAACTGGCAATCAATATTGGGGGGCTCAATACTTATCTGGTCGATGAATATAATAGTACGGCGAGGAGTAAGTGGTGCCGCAGCACTTAATGTAATATCAACCATAGCTAAGCTTGTTCCATTATTTTTATTCGTTATTATATTAATATTTGCTTTTCATTGGGATAAACTTTCGTTTGATTTTTGGGGTCAAACCAATTCATCTTTAGGAGATATTTCTAAACAGCTAAAAAGCACAATGCTTGTAACATTATGGGCATTTATTGGAATCGAAGGTGCTGTTGTAATTTCTGGTCGGGCGAAAGACAAAAAAGATGTTGGAAAAGCAACGGTAATAGGATTCGTAGGAGCAATACTCATTTATGCGGCCATTAGTATATTCTCTTTTGGGATAATGAATCAGGCTGATCTTGCTAAACTTCCCGATCCATCCACCGCATATGTTATGAAAGCTATTGTTGGCGATTGGGGAGCAGTAGTGCTTAATCTAGGTGTTATTATATCAATACTCGGAGCATGGTTAGCCTGGACAATTATGACCTCTGAAGTACCCTCCACAGCTGCAGTGAAAGGTGTTCTTCCAAAGGCATTTGGCAAATTTAATAAAAATGGATCACCTGTATTTGCCTTAACTGCAACCAGTATTATTATGCAAATAACTTTGTTGTTTGCCGCCTTTGAGAAAAATGCATTCTTAGCTATAATTAGTATTTCAGGATCGATGATACTTATCCCATATGTTCTTAGTTCATTATTTCTGGCTAAACTGGCCTGGTTAAATAAGAAAAATAAAACTGATCAGGATAACCTAAAAACCAGGGCATTACTAGTTGGTGTAATTGCTTCTGTTTATGGTTTTTGGCTGTTATATGCTGCCGGACTAAAATATATACTTCTTTCAACAATATTGTATGCCTTAGGAATATTTGTATATAAAATTGCATGGAAAGAGAAGGATACTAATGAACCAATGTTTAAACCAGCCGAAAAGATAATTGCCATAATAATTGTTATTTTGGCAGCGGGATCTTTGTTTATGTTGCTTTCCGGTGTGTTCCCAATCGATAGGTGGGTGCATTGGTTTCAACATCATTTAATTGAAACAATATAATGAAGACAAAAATAATAGAGTGGGTTAAGCGATATTTGTTTGCAGATGTGCTAAGTACAATATTGTCATTGGTTACTGCATGGGGAATTTTTGAAAATTCTGGCGATAGAGTACTTGCAGCTTTTGTTGGTTCTGCTGTGGCCTCCTTAGTTTTCTATTTTACAATTGCATTTTCAGATGTTAAAAAAAGTATAAAGCTGCATAGGATTGATAATGAGAGGTATAAAATTAAATCATTTTTGTTAGATTTCCGAAACCTTATTATTGAATTTGGTCCTGCCGAATTACTGGATGTGCTGGCAGTTAGGCCTTTCTTTATGTACCTTATTCCAAAATTAACTGGTGATTTTCTACTGGGTACTTTTATAGGGAAAATGATTGCAGATGTTATCTTTTTTATCCCTGCAATTGTAATGTATGAATTGAGGAAAAAACATTTGGATAACTAATTGGTATTTGACCCACCCCAAACAGATTTTTCTCAAACCGTCAGGACATGTATATTATTAGACCAGCTGGGTTTTTTTATCCCGTCTGGTCAAGAACACTACTTTCTTTATCCAAACTGATGGGGCTTTTTTTTCGACCCGACTGGTTGGAAAAAACCATGCGGATCTGGGACTTATGAACTTATTCCATCAATCTTTTCTCCCCGGTGAGTTTCCTAATCGTTGACACTTCTTCACTTACTTCCAGTGTGCCTTTGTAGTTACCTTCTTCGTTACGTAGCGCAAAATAACGGATAAGGACAAATTTATCACCCATTTCAATCCAAAAACTCTCCTGATTTTTTTTGCCTGATTTAAAAGCATCAATAAGGTCTTTTACAATGTGTACGCTCGATGGCGGATGACAATTTTCAACCAGTCGCCCGATAATTGCTTTTGAACGTGGGAAAATACGATGGTTAGGTGTTGAGAAATATCGTACTTCATCATTCTCATCAACATAAGTTACATCAACAGGCAGGTTGTTAATCATTAAAATAATCTGATCAATTGATAATTGGCCAGTACTTAAGTTAATCAACCCATCAACGAAATTACTACTGTTTAACGTTTTTGTGGAGTTTTTGTTTTTGCCTTTATATGATTTCTTTTTTTGAGGTTTCTCCGGAGGTAAGATAAATGCAAAACCTACTTCATAGCTTTGCAATTGCATTGCAATCCATTCGTCATCGGAAATCAGTTTCGAAATTACCGGAAATAAGATGTATTCTTCCCTGAATTTTATGGCATACATTACAAAGAACAAGTCACCAATCTTTCTGTTTAACGACTTCATATCAGGCTCTTCTTTTTTTGTTAATACAATTATGTCCTTTATAATTTGTCTTACATCATCATGATATGACCACATCAACGACTGACATCTATATTCTGGTAATTGCTTTTCAACGTAAGGAAATAATATGTTTTCCTTTTTTATATAGTGAGCATCAAAGGCACTAAGATCTTGTACTTTATATCCAATATCTGTTAGCACATTTTGAAATTGTATTTTAGAATTACCTTTCTTGTTAAGTTTTTTTATAAGAGGGCGGAGGTCAATTAATTTCTTATTTAACTCATTATTTTCATGCCATAATGATGCTAGAAATGGGATATTAGAATAAATAGGGATTTGTTGGTTAATCAACTTCTTATAAAACATATTCAAGATTTTATTAATCCCCGTTTTTAGGTCCGCAAGTTCAATCTTATCTAGCATTAGCTTGTCTACAACACAAACTACATCAAAAGGTTGTACATTATTAATGGCATTCTCATATTCTACTATTAAATCAATCCCTTTTCCATGATTAATTATGGCGATAGCAAAATCGTAAAGTTCATTTATGCGCTGTTCAGTGTTATTAATGTATTCTGACATGTTGGGTATGTTTGTGTGGCATGTTTTACTATGGGATGCAATTTAGTAAAGTTCTTTGAAATAGAGTAACAAAGCGGTAACTGAGATAAGAAAAAAATCAGAATAGTCTCAACCTATCGGGTCTGATTCTAAAACCTTTATTAGACCAGCCGGGTTTTTTCATCCCGTCTGGTCGAGAACATTGTTTTCATTATCCAAATCTATGGGTTTTTCTTTTTCGACCCGACTGGTTGGTAAAAACCAGGCGGGATTGGTATAACCAACCAACATCTTGTATTGTGATGGAAATCTATAACAAGTATGCCGATAGGTGATTGATATTAAAGAAGCTATAAATTCTGGTAATTGCTTTTAATGTAAGTTACTTTTCTTTTTAATTAATTAAGTTTTGTTTTATTACTGAAAATAATTCACTCTTGATAATTGGTTTTGTAAGATGTCCATCGCATCCTACTTCATATGCCTTTTCAGAATCTTCGGAAAGTGCATGAGCGGTTTGAGCAATAATATTAACATTTTTATTGAATTGACGAATTTGACATGTGGCATCATATCCGTCCATTATGGGCATTTTAATGTCCATTAAAACAATATCAAGGTCAGGATTTTTTCGACAATGTTCAACAGCCTCAACTCCGTTTCTTGCTTGTAAAATTTCACAGTTTATTTTTTCAAGCATAGTTAGAAGTAGTAAAGCAGATGTCTCATCATCTTCAACAATTAATATCTTTATACTTTTATTTAGATTATTAATATCTTCAGCAGAAATATCTATTTTGATTTCATCTTTAGTAATTAACTCAGTATTATAGGGAATCGTAAAATAAAACGTAGAACCTTTATCAACTTCACTTTTTACCCATAACTTTCCATCAAGCATTTCAGCATAAGCTTTTGAAATTGACAAACCTAACCCTGCTCCTTGTCTTGCCATTTTATCTTCTATATCAGCCTGTATAAATCGCTCAAAAATAGCTTTCTGTCTATCACTCTCTATTCCAATACCAGTATCTTTAATATAAAACTCCACTTCGGCATGTTCAGCGTCCTTTTTTAGTATGTATCCAAGTTCTATATTCCCCTTCTCAGTATATTTAATTGCATTTTTAACTAGGTTAGTAAGAATTGATAAGAATTTTTCATGATCAGTTTTTATTATGGATTTTGAAGAAGGCAAAGAACAATTGAATGAAAGTTCTATTCCTTTTGCCTCAGCTTCGGGTTTAAAAAAAGTATAAACATATTCTATTTGGTTATTGATGTTAACATTATTAATATTTATATCTGTGAGTCCTGATTCTATTTTTGAAATACTAACAATATCATTAATGATATTGAGCATACGTTTTCCACTTTTCTCTATTATTTCAATATAATTTTGTTGTGATTCGCCTGAAAGGTTAGCTTGTTTAAGTAATCCGGCAAATCCTAGAATTCCATTCATGGGGGTACGAATTTCGTGGCTCATATTTGCCAAAAATGCTGATTTTAGTTTATCGCTTTCTTCTGCTTTTTCTTTTGCATGAATTAATTTCTCTTCCATCAACTTTCTCTCAGAAATATCAGTATGTGAACCTGCTATTCTGTATGGATCTCCATTTTGGTCGTCCATTGATTTCCCCCTGGCAAAAATCCATTTATAGCTACCATCTTTACATTTTAACCGGGCTTCAACCTTGTAAAATGGCGTTTCTTTTTTCAAATGTCTATTAAGTTCAGCTAAAGTAAATTCTTTATCCTCGGGATGCAAAAGTGCTTCCCATATTTTATAATCATTTTCAATTTCGTGGTCTTTGTAACCCAACATTGATTTCCAACGTGAGGAAAAATATACTTCATTTGTTAATAAATCCCAATCCCATATTCCATCTTGTGAACCTTCAATTGCCAGTTCATACCTTTCTTCACTTATCTTTAATTTTACTTTATCGATTGCCCTCTTATCTTTTTCCTCTTTCAATTCAAGTGCGTTTTTCATTGCAGAGTCGAGGCGCGGAAGTCTTTCTTTTACTACGTAATCCCATGCTCCTTTTTTTATGGTTTCTGCGGCAGTTTCTTCATTTATTGTACCAGTAACAATAATAAAGGGTGTTAACGGACATTTTTGATTGGCAAGCTCTAATGCATCCAAACCTGTAAAACTGCCCAGGCTGTAGTCTGAAAGAATAAGATCAGGGATATAATCATCAATGGCCTTACTAAATTCATTGTATTCAGACACATGTTTGAACTGAAATTTAATAGCGCTTTTTGAAATTTGATGATGAATTAATTCTACATCATTAAGATTATCCTCTAAAAGCAATATTTTAACTTTTCTTTCCATAATTATTCATTTATAATGATTCATTAATAAGAAGCCAGTAAAGACCTAAAGCTGAAACAGCTTCTGAAAAACTTTCAAAATTTATGGGTTTTACAACATAACTATTTACGCCATATTCGTAGCTTTCAATCATGTCTTTTTCTTCGCGCGATGATGTTAGTACTACTACAGGAATAGTTTTTGTTTGTTCTTCTGATTTTAATCTTTTTAGTATTTCAAGTCCACCTACTTTAGGAAGCTTAAGGTCTAACAAAATTACTTTTGGGTTTTCTTTTGTATTTCTTTCGACATATCGCCCTGTCGCAAAAATATATTCCAATGCTTCTTCTCCATCTTTAATAACTTGGACACTATTTGCAACATTGTGTTTTTTTAAAGCCCTTAAGGTTAACTCTATATCGCTCGGATTATCTTCAATGTATAATATTTCCAATGTTTTCATAATTCATTTATTTTAGTTTGAGATTCATATCGTAAAAAAGAATGTAGTGCCTTTATTTTTTTCTGATTCTACCCAAATTTTACCTTCATGTTTGTGGATAATTCGCTGAACGATTGACAAGCCAATACCAGTACCCGGGAATTCTTCAACACTGTGTAAGCGTTGAAAAACATCGAATATTTTTCTGACATACTTCATGTCAAATCCAACTCCATTATCTTTAACATAGAATACATTTTTATTATTTTGACTGGTACAACCAATTTCTACTATAGCATTTTTAGCCTTACCAGTAAATTTCACTGCGTTTGATATCAAGTTCAATATTACATGGTACATCAGTTTTTCGTCGGCATTTATCAAAGGTATAGGTTTTATTTTAAATGTAAGCTTTCGATCTTGAATATCTGGCTCTAATTCACTTTTCACCCTTTGCGCAATAGCATGTATATCAATCTGTGATTTATGCAATTCTGTACGACCCATGCGTGAAAAGCTAAGCAAATCATTAATCAGTGCGCCCATGTTTTCTGCATTGTCTTTAATAAGGCCAATATATCGTTTTGATTCCGGATCCAACTGCGGTGCAAAATCTTCATTTAGAATTTGTGAAAAACCAATAACTGCCCTTAAAGGTGCTTTTAAGTCGTGAGAAACGGAATAGGAAAAAGCTTCCAATTCTTTATTTACTTCCAGGTACTTACTATTAGAAATCTCTAATTGCTTTTTAATATCATTTACATCTTCTAATAAAAAGGTGAGGGCTTTTTGCGATTTTTCAAGCTTTAATGCTTTGTTATCCAGATCAGCTGTACGAATACTAATTTTATTTTCTAATTCATTTTTATGTTCTTCAATTTTATTTTCATATTGCTTTTGCTTTGTTATATCTTTTATTTGAGCAAAAAGACTATCTGGTTGATTATTAATATCTTCGACAAGTGAGGTAGAAACAGAACCATAAATTATATCACCTGATTTATGGATATAAGCTTTTTCAATAGATTTTCCTTTCGTTTTACCCTCTATTACTTTTTTTATATATTCTGCAGCTTTTTCTTTATCTTCTTCTTTTGTGAAATCATTAATATGCATCTTTAATAATTCTTCTCTGTCATAACCAATATAATCACAAAAAGCATTATTTACTTTTATTAGTCTACCTTCTAAACTTACTGCTGTTATTCCTATTGCAGCATTCTCAATTGAACTCTCAAGAAGATTTCTGGCTTCTTCCAATTCATATGTTCGAGCATTTACTTTTTCTTCGAGAATTTTTTCTCTGTTTTCAAATTGTGAAATTGCATAATCAAGAACAGCAAGTTGGTTGCCAGCATTTTTTGGGAATCCTTTCATTTTATCTCCAGATACATTTTTAATACGTTTAATCATATTGTTGATTGGATTTGATATACCAAAGAAAATCCATAGAAACAATATAATTTCTAAAACTGAAGAGCCAATTAAAAAAAGAAAGAAATTCTTCTTTGCTTTTAGTAAAATATTTATTGAGTTTTGATTGAAACTTGCAGCTTTTTCATTAGCAAAATCAATCATCTTACTCGTTTTTTGAAAAAGGATTCTGATGTGATCGTTTCCTTTTTCTTTTGTGATTTTGGCAGCATCATCTACATTACCGTTCTTTACTAAGTCAATTACTTCATCTCTAATTGGTTTCCAATTAACAAAAGTCGTATAAGCATCATTTACAAATTCTAAATCACCAAGGAATTTTTCTTTTACAATTTCAAAGTTATCATATATTTGTTGTTCATTTTTGTTTACTAAGTCAATTGAATTGTTTAATTCAATTTCGTTTTCCGACAATAGAATATCTTTCAAACTACGGTGTATAGCATTTATATAGAAGTCTATATTACGTACACTATTACTTACTGTAAATGGGTGCTCAATAATGCTATTGGTGACTTTGTTGAGCTCCTTTATATCTCTATAGTAAAGAATATTAACGATACTTGAAAATAAAATGATTATAAACAAACCTATAAATAATCGGGTTTGTATTCTTGGATATTTATTCTTTCCATTATTCATTTTCAAGTTTTTTAATTATTTCTTTTAGCTCTTTAATTCTAAATTCCCTATCAATGAAAAGATTATTATATTTTTCAAGTTCATGATTTCTTTTCAATAACTCATCATTTTTTAGCCTTATTTCTTCTGTTCTTTTCTGAATATTTTTTTCAAGATTGTTTTGTATTTTTCTAAGTTCCTTTTCTGTTTGTTGTCTTTTATCCACGTCTTCTTTTAGCTGTGAATTAATGTTTTTAAGTTCTTCGGCCTGAATTTTTGAGAAACTTATACTTTGAAGCATCTTTTTTTGAATTATACCAAAACTAATAACAATAAGACTACCTAATAAGGCTACTACTGCAATTGCTGTAACCCATGAAACAATATTGGTTGAAATCTCATCTAATGATACGCCAAGGGATATAATATTATTTACATACAAATATGCAATTACTATCATTGCCAGGGTGCAAAGTAGTACGGTATATAATCCTGCTTTGATATCAAAAAATATGCATGCTAATACTAAAATTGTAAAGAGAATAGGGATACCAGCACCACCAAAACCATAAATTATAATATTTGAAATTGCCAGAATATATGCGAAACCAATTATTATAAATGCACTATTTTTAAATGTTATTTTCTTTCTAAAAATGCCTGCAACAATAATTGGGGTGTAAAAAATAAAATATGAAATTGCTGTATAATATTGTTTTAAAACAATTGCTTCAATTGCACCCATAATAACCACAGGGATTCCTAAAACATTAAGAATTATTATTATTTTTTGTAATAATAGCCTTCTAACTTCGTCAATTGTTTCATTCGGATTATTTCTAAAAGTAAAAAATTTCATTGTTTTTATTTTAGATGCTCTAGTTATCCATTTTATTTTCTAGTTTTTTAATTTGATCTTTAAGTTCTTTAATCCTGAACTCCCTATCTACAAACAAATCATTAAATCTCTCCAACTCTTTGTTTTTATCTTCTAATTCTTTGGTTCTTTCCTTTACTAAATCTTCAAGATTTTCACGATATTCCACGAGTTCTTGTTCTGCCTGTTTCCGATCAGTAATATCAGACACAACATGTACTGCCCCGGTTAATTCATTTTTTGAATTAAAAATCGGATCAACATTAACTTTTAGCCAGCGTTCTTTATCCTTGAAAATCATTGATTCAGGCTGAGAGCTATCTTTCATCCGAATCAATGGGCAATCATTAAAAAATTCTTTAGTTCCATGCACTAACTCAAAACATTTTTTTTCTTTAATATCTTCTTCATTTACATTAAATAAAGACAAAGTGGCTGCATTATATTGGCTGATTTTTCCATCCAAATCAATAATGCTTACCGAGTCACTCATGGCATTAAAGGTGGTCTGCCATTTTGCAGCCTGGTTTTTGATTACCTCTTCAGCCTGTTTACGATCTGTAACATCGCGGTAATTAACTACAATCCCTTTTATTTTAGAAGAGTGAAGTAAATTGGTACCTGTTCCTTCTATGTATATCCATGTTCCATCCTTATGAAGAAACCTGAAATTAACTTGCTCAATTTCATTTGATCTTTTCAATAATTTTACAAATTGCATGGATATACGCTCCCTGTCATCAGGATGAACTAATCCAAAAACATTTTCACCTATCAATTTACCGGTTTCGTATCCCAGCACTTTTTCATGAGATGGACTTTCGTATGTAATAATTCCCTTATCGTTTAATATAGAAATTACATCACTACTATTTTCAATCAATGTTCTGAAATACTCTTCGCTTTCCTCTAATGCTTTTTCAGTCTGTTTGCGATCAGTTACATCTTCTGATGTAGCTAATACTCCAATAATTTTACCAGTATTATCTTTTAATGGCATTTTACTCGATTGCCACCATATCTTTTTACCGTCAGGTAAAATATAAGACTCTTCATATCCTAATTTTGGAATTCCTTTTTTTATAATCTGTCTGTCATCATTAATATACTTTTCAGCTTCCTTAGCCCATATTAAATCAAAATCATTTTTCCCAATTACATCTTCAGTTTTATTTTTTTTAACAGCTTCCAAAAAAGACATATTACAGCCCAAATAGACTGAATTTAAATCTTTCCAAAATATTCTGGTAGGAACTGAATTAATGACTAACTCAAACATATCCTTTTGTTTTCTCATTGCCTCTTCAGCCTGCTTGCGCTCGGTAATATCTATATATTGGCATACAACATTCACCAGTTTCCCGGCTTCGTCGGTTATTGGAAACATCGAAACATCTATCCAAAGTTCATTTGCGATTGATAAATCAACATCGCCTGCTTTTGTGCCTTTCCAAAACATATTGAAACGAGTACTTGTCAAATCATTGAATACAGCTTCAACAACAGGCATTAAATCTTGAGCAATCAAATTTTCATCATG
>Ga0222699_1000541_pt1 | contig 12828 bp, 13 predicted proteins | sample AntAcemetage1452_FD_179824 | JGI IMG/M metagenome (GOLD analysis project Ga0222699, IMG submission 179824) | Saline water microbial communities from Ace Lake, Antarctica - #1452 | ecosystem: Environmental > Aquatic > Non-marine Saline and Alkaline > Saline | place: Antarctica: Ace Lake...
TTCAGAAGTTTCAATCACAAGTTTTAATCAAATATTTTTCGTGCCTTTCGTTGCAATCCCTAATCCATATTATTAAATACCAAAACCCTATCATCTCTTTGATAGTCCTTAATAAATTTCACATCAGTATATTTTTGAAAAATTTCTTTCAATCTTATGGCTTGTCCATTTCCGATTTCCAATGCAGCCCAACCATTTGATTTCAACCAATTGTGAAATATCTTTGCAAAAAATTTATAAAAACTCAATCCGTCATTATCATCAGTTAACGCCATTGTTGGTTCATAATATTTAACATTTTTATCTAAATTTGCAAACTCATCTTTTGAAATATATGGCGGATTACTAACAATAACATCGTATTTTTCTTTTGGAAAATATTTATAAACATCTTCATTAATTATTGAAATTCTATTACCAAGATTATGAAAATTAATGTTTTTTTTAAGAATTTTTACAGCTTCCTCCGAATATTCTAAAGCATCAATATTTGTATTCGGCAAATGTTTTGCCAAAGCAATTGCTATTGCTCCACTTCCAGAACCAATATCTAAAATTCGTAAATTTGCTTTCGAATCTGCTTTACATTTTTTGATCACTTCTTCTACTAAAATTTCCGTTTCAGGTCGTGGAACCAATACATTTTTATCTACTGTAAAAGCGAAACCATAAAAATCCGCCTTGCCTATTATTTGTTGAACCGGCTTATTATTTGCACATTTTAAAAGATATGATTTGAATTGTTGTAATTCACTATCTATTAACGGTTTATTAAAATTCAAATACAGATCCATTCGTGAACATTTTAAAACATCAATTAACATCCATTCAACCGATGTTTTTGCATCCGAAATATCTTTTTCATTTAAATAATTAGTTGACCAATTTAGAATATCAACTATACGCCAAACTTTTTTATTTTTCACAACGATCTTTGAATTATTTATAAGTTCTTTAATTTTTCTACATTGTCGGCAATTTTTAATTGCTCAATAATTTCAAATAAATCACCATCCATAATGCTTTGAAACTGATGAGTAGTGAAATTAATTCTATGATCCGTTACACGACCTTGTGGATAATTATATGTACGAATTTTAGCACTTCTATCACCAGTTGAAACTTGTGATTTGCGATCTTTATCCCGTTTCGATTTTTGTTTGTCAATCTTATCTTGTAAAACGCGACTATATAAAATCATCAGTGCCTTAGCTCTGTTTTTGTGTTGTGAACTTTCGTCTTGACAAGATACAACAATTCCAGTTGGATTATGAACAATTCGAATAGCGGATTCTGTTTTATTTACATGCTGACCACCAGCTCCGGATGCCCTAAATGTATCAATACGAATATCTTTATCCTGTATATCAACCTCAACTTTATCTGCTTCAGGCAGAACCGCAACCGTAGCAGCAGAAGTATGAATTCGTCCCTGCGTTTCCGTAGCTGGAACTCGCTGAACTCTGTGAACTCCCGACTCATATTTTAATTGACCATAAGCTCCATCGCCGGCTATCATAAATGAAATTTCCTTAAATCCACCTACTCCAATTGGGCTTGATGATAATAATTTTATCTTCCAATTCTGTCTTTCGGCATATCTGGAATACATTCGAAAAAGATCAGCTGCAAAAAGTGCTGCTTCATCTCCGCCTGTTCCACCTCTGATTTCCACTATTGTATTTTTATCATCATTCGGATCTTTTGGAATAAGCTCTATCTTTATCTTTTCTTCTAATTTTTCTCTCTGCAAATGCAAATCATCTAATTCCTCTTTTACAATTTCCTTTAACTCTTTGTCATTCCCTTTTAAAATATTTTCATCATCTTCAATTTTTTCAATTAACAATTTATATTTTTTATGTAATTGAATTATCGGTTCAAGGGTTTTTTGTTCACGAGAAAGATCGGCAAACTTATTTTGATCTTGAATAATTTCAGGATTACTTAATTCTTTGATCAAATCGTTATATTTACTTTTTAATTCTTCTAATTTTTTTAACATAATTCTCTATTTTTTAATTTCAATCAAAATAATTTACATTGATACTTCCCAAGTATCTTTCACATTGTTTTTCCAGTCCGCAAATACTTCCTTACCACCTCTTACTTTCCAATCGGAATCTATAACAAGTCGCGAAGATATTCCTCCTCGCGGATTACATAACATCAATACCCTTAATCTTTTTGGATCATATATTTCCATTAAATGATCATAAATAATATTGATCAATCGTTCATAAGAAACAACTACATTTCTCATCTGATAAACATATTCTTTTAATGATCTGAGTTCTATCACCCTATCTTTTGGATAAAAAGTCAAATATACATCGGAAAAATCCGGCTGTTTTTGCACTCCTAAAAAAGTAAATTCCGGTATCTTTATTTTAATTTCATACGCTTCGTGTGTTGGGTTTGGTATTGATTTTAAAATATTTTTATCAATAGACCTATATGTTGTGTTTTTAGTATCTGACATTTTCCCCACCTATTTTTTAATTTGAAATAAATTCTTGTATTCTCGCCAATGATTCGTAACCTCCTAATTCCAGTGCTTCTTTGAGCGCAACAAGTGCCGGTTCATTTTCAGAAAGTATTTTATATCTCTTTTTAGAATTCCCTATTATAAAATCCAATCCAAACGGTTGAGCCAAAGTAATGAACGCACTTTCCAAAAGCGTTCTGTGTGGAAGCATATTTGAAAAATTCGATAAGCCAACTGAGATGTGAATATTTTCAAAATACTTATCTTTTTTAATTAATTTTATTGCACGCAAAACCGCTCTTGTCTTGTTTTCGAAATCAACACCAATTGGAACAACCCCCGGATCCAAAATAATTTCTTCGTTTGGAATATTATATTCTCTCGCCTTTTTTACCAATCTTTTACCAGTTTCATAAATCTCAATTGCATTTCTATTTGGAGCCTTTTCACCATTATTATCTCGTTCACTTAGAATCAAAATAGGAATAAACGGTGTTATTTTATACAAATCAAAAAAATCTAATCTCAATTCGGAAATAGAATTTACAATTGGTTTGTTGTTGTTTGCTTTCTCTAAACTATAATTTTTTAGACCAACTTCCTGTAATTCATAAGATGGTGTATCTATTGATAGTGGCAAATCCACAACATTTTGTATCGATTTAATTACAGCTGAAAAAAAATCAGTATTCCTCATTCCGACATTTACATCTAAATATTTTACATTTTTTTTTGCCTGTGATTCGGCCAATTTTTGTATTCCTTCAAAATCGTTTTCTTCAAACAATTTATTTGTTGAAGGAACAGAATCATTTATACTTTCGCCAATGATCGTCAGGTTTTTTATTGGTTTATATTTATTTATCATTTTTGAAACAATTTGATATGTTGATTTAATTTTACATTATGCAAAATTACATTATTTATTGAAATATTTGTAATAATTAGAACTATTCTATCGCTTTAGCAACATATTTAGAACCAACATATTTTTCCCAATTACTTCCGAATCCTTCTTTCAGAGCAGTAATAGCACATTCAAGTTGTTTATCATCCGGTTTTGAAGTTGTAATTCTTTGCAACCATAATCCTGGTTTTACAAGCCAAGAAAGCCATTTATTTTCAACCTGTTTACTTGTAAATCTTAATCCTTCATAACCAATTCCCATAACCAAGGGTATCAGTGGGAGATGAATTAACAGACGATTTGCCAAAGTTAAAGTACCAAGAAAATATATCAAAATACTATCTATTACTGCATAAATAATTATTGTAAATATCAATGTAATAAAAAGAAAACTTGTTCCACAACGCGGATGGAAAGTAGAATACTGATGAGTTGATTCAACACTCATATCTTCGCCATTTTCAAAAGCAAAAACAGTTTTATGCTCGGCTCCGTGATATTCAAACAATCGTTTCACATCTTTCATCAAACTAATAATTATCAGATATGTTAGAAAGAATATAATTCTAAACACACCAGCAACTGCATTAAATGCCCAAGCTGTCTTTTCTATCGCAAAAATTTTCGTAGTTAAAACTAACGGTAGCACAAGAAATAGTCCAATCGCCAATCCCAAAGCAAAAAGAATACTTATATATTCTAATATCTTATTCCAAATTGAATTCTTGTTTTCATTTTCTTCCGGATATGCCTTTTCTGCTGAAAATGTTAGTGTTTGCATACCAATTTTCATTGCTTCAAAAAGCGAAACTATACCTCGAATGATAATTTTGCCAAATATTTTTTTACGTTTTACTAAGGAAATAAATTTTTTTCTCTCTACAGCAATTTTACCATCCGGAGTTCGCACAGCCGTAGCATAAGCTCCTGGAACTCGCATCATAACGCCTTCAATAACTGCCTGCCCCCCGACTAAAATAGATGTTTTCTGAAGAATTATTATTAGATAACTTTTAAATGATCTAAAAAAATAACCCATCTATTTTTTGCCTTTCAAATTGTATTTTTTGTTAAACTTTTCAATTCTACCGGCACTATCTAATATTTTTTGTTTACCAGTATAAAAGGGGTGGCATGCCGAACATATTTCTACTTTTATCTCTTTTACTGTACTTCTTGTTTCAAACGTATTCCCACAAGCACAAGTTACAATTGTTTTATCATATTTCGGGTGAATTTTTGGCCTCATTTTTTTTCTCCTAATCTCTCAATTTGTTCATTTTTTACGAACATCTATTTTAAGCAATTTATTTGTAATATGCAAGAATAATTTTATTCTATCAAATTGAATGCTCAGTACACAAATCCCCACGGATTATTTTAATCATCTAATTTCAATAGGTAAAATAATAATTCCTAATTTACCGTTGTCTGTTTTTGTTCGTCGCTATTTTTTAAGATAGAATGATCAATACAATTCAAAGTCAATTTGATTTTTAATAGTACTAATATCTTTTTTGAATTTTTTTTCTTTTTTGATCTTTTTTTCAATCATATTATAACCATGTATCACAGTTGTATGATCTCTTCCACCTAATTTCATGCCAATTGTCTTTAATGAAGAACCACTTAACTTTCTACTTAAATACATTACGATTTGACGAGCAAAAGCGATCTCTTTCACTCTGCTTTTACCTATTATTTCATTTTCGGAAAGGTTATAATATTCTGTTACAGTTTTCAATATTGCTTCAAATGAAACGACATTATTCTTTTTTACAGATAAAATATCACCAGTCACTTTTTTTGCTAATGCCAATGTTATGTCAGTATGGGTCAATGAACTATAAGCAAATATTTTCGTCATCGCTCCTTCCAATTCTCTAACATTTGAAGTGATATTCTTAGCAATAAAATCTAATATTTCTTCTGGAATAAGCAAATCGTCCATATTTGCTTTCTTCTGCAAAATAGCTATACGCGATTCATAATCAGGCGGCTGAATATCAACCATTAATCCGGAAAGAAATCTTGAAACCAATCTTTCTTCTATTCCATTTAACTCTTTTGGCGTTCTGTCAGCAGTAATTACTATCTGTTTTCCCTTTTGATATAATTCATTAAAAGTATGGAAAAATTGCTCTTGAGTGCTCTCTTTTGATCCGAAAAATTGAATATCATCAACCAATAAAATATCTGCTTTACGATACATATCGCCAAATTTATTCATCTTATTATTTCTTATGGCAGCAATAAAGTCAACCATGAATTTTTCACTGGATACATAAATAACTATTTTGTTAGGGTCATCATTGATTACCATATTGCCAATAGCTTGTAATAAATGTGTCTTGCCTAAACCTGTCCCGCCATAGATCAACAGAGGATTAAAAGCGGTGTTTCCCGGCGATTCTGCAACAGCTCTACTCGCCACCTTTGAAAATTGATTGTTCGGTCCTTCAACAAAATTATCAAAAGTATAGCGATTGTTTAATTGTGTACTTTTATTACGATCAACATATTTATTCCCCATTGAAAAAAAATTATTTTCCTGCCTTACATTGGAATTGGAATTATTTGATGAATTATTTTCATCTTTATCTTGATCGTTAATATCATCGTTTTCAATTTTTTTTATCAAAAATTGTAATTTGATATCGTCTTTTACCTGTTTTTTTAAAACATTGACTATCATATCCTTATAATTTGTTTCCAACCATTCGAAATGAAATGTATTTGGAACATTGATCTTAAAGACACCATTGTCAAAAGAAACTGGTTCCAACGACTTAAACCACGCTTGATATGTATGTTCCGGGATACTCTGCTTAATATCCTTTAATGACAAATCCCAAATTTTTGTTACCGAATCATTCATAAATTTATAAAATTAAATAATTTATTAACATTCCTTTATTTTATTTGTTAAATGTTCTTATTCTATAGCCATGCCTTATATTACAATCCATAACATATTGTTATTTTTATAATTACATCATATTCCATCTCATAATACCAATATAATTATTAAATCTTTCAATCAGTTTCACGTATTTATCCACAAGTTATCAACACCCATTTCAATCTTCGTATACAAAGATTGTAATAATTTTTTATAATGTCAAGTATTATTTTTTTTATTTTTATTTTTTTGCGTGAAATAGAACCGTTAATTATTCCAAGTGCATAAATTAGATGATTTTTTATGTTTGAATGATAAATAAATGTATATTGTTTTTATGATAGTAATTTAATTAGTTTTGATATAATTATCAATTACGAATTTAAATTTTAATACACAATTAATAATCTATAATTTAATGAAAAAATATATATGCAATAAAAATAGCGGCAATCGCTCCGGCAAAATCAGCAATTAATCCGGCTGTTATAGCATACCTAGTTCGTTTTATTCCAACAGATCCAAAATAGACGGCAATAATATAAAAAGTTGTATCGGTTGATCCTTGGAAGATACATGACAACTTTCCAACAAAAGAATCAGCTCCATAATTCTTCATTGTTTCTACCATTAACCCTCTTGCGCCACTTCCGCTTAATGGTTTCATCAGTGCAGTTGGCAAGGCGGGAATAAAATCTGAATTAATGTGAAATAATTCAATTATTTTTTGTAAACCGGAAATTAATATATCCATCGCTCCTGAAGCTCTAAAAACTGCGATAGAAACCAAAATACCTACTAAATATGGGATAATTAAAATAACAGTACGGAACCCATCTTTTGCTCCTTCAATAAACGTACCGTAAACATCGATCTTTTTATAAAACCCATAAACTAAGAAGCCAACAATGACAGAAAATAACAATACATTTGAAAAAACCAGAGAGATTTTTGATATCTGTTCCGGAGTCAATTGTGAAAAATAGATAATGACTGAAACCATTATTAAAGTCAATCCACCAAGATAAACTAAAACTACTTTATTAAACAAATTTATCTTTTGGATTAGAGAAACAGCAATTATTCCTGTCAAAGTAGAAAAAAATGTTGCCAATAATATTGGAATAAACACATCTGAAGGATGAGCGGCTCCAAGCTGAGTACGGAACATCATAATACTAATTGGTATTAACATTAGACCGGAAGTGTTCATCACTAAAAACATAATTTGAGAATTGGAAACAGTTGCTTTGTCAGGATTTAAATCCTGCAATTGTTTCATTGCCTTCAAGCCAAGTGGTGTAGCGGCATTATCTAATCCCAACATATTCGCGGAAATATTCATTAAAATCGATCCAAAAACAGGATGGTCTTTTGGAATCTGTGGAAATAGTTTATGAAATAATGGTTTAATTATTTTAGCAATTATTTTTATAAAACCAGATCTCTCGCCAACTTTCATTAATCCCAGCCACAATGTCATTATGCCCGTTAATCCCAATGATATTTCAAAAGCTGTCTTTGCCATATCAAAAGTGCTTTTAACCAAAATTGTAAATATTTCCGTATCACCTAAAAAAATTAGCTTGATTAGAGCAACTGCGTAAGCAATTACGAAAAATGCTATCCAAATATAATTTAAAGCCATATTGTTTTGTTTTTTTTGAAATTATAATGATTATACATAACATAATTTCTGAAAAAATAAAATATGTTATTGATCCTATACATAAAACTTGTCATAATTTATATTATATTTTCATCATTTGCAACGAATTACACAAATTGCTCTGATGTTTTGTAAATTATTTCATATTCAACAATTCGTCTGCAAATCAATGGCTCATATAGAAAAGCGAGTAAATAGAGAGACAAATAAATATATTATTGATTTATATATATTCTCATTTATTATTAGCATTAAGTTCTTTTTGTCAGTTTTGTTTATTTTTATTCGTTGCTATTATTGAAATTTTTATCAATAATCATCTTTTGCAAAGATCCTAACAAATTTGTTTACCGAAGTACTGCTTGCAAATACTCCAATTATTCCACCCACAGCAATGGAAATACCCCAAAGGTAATTAATCTCTTTTAAATTATAATTGAATAAATAAATAGCTGTTTCGTATGCAATATCATGAAAGAAATACAAAATTGCGGCTGCAAAGAATCCACCAATCAATCCTTCAAAAAGTCCTTCCAGAATAAAAGGCGACTTTAAAAATATTTTCCCGGAACCCAATAATTGTAAAATAAATATTTGGCTTTGTCTGCTGTAAACAGATAATTTAATTGTATTGCGAATAAATATATTCATTGCCAATAATAGAACAAAAATAATGCTTCCACCAATGATCATAATAATAAGAAAATATTTTTCCATCAAAATTAGCAGATCACTATGATATTTTACTTCATCTACACCATTTATTTTATTAATTCTCTTTACCACATTATCAACAATTTCAACATGGGTCATTTTCCCATATAGTTTTATTTTATATGACGCCGGCAATGGATTGTATGATAAAATATCAAAAATGTTTTCACCGAATTCCTTGAAAAATATTTTAGCGGCATCTTCCTTAGAAACAAATTTATAACTTTTTATTTGATGAATATTTTTCAATTTTCTTTCAATGATCGCTCTCTGAAAAGATGATGTTTCCGGCTTTAAAAAAATATCTATTTCAAATTCTTTCCTAATTTCTTCCACAGTTGAATATAGTTTATATGTAATTTCAGCAATACCAATCAAAACAGAAAGAGATATACCTATTGTAATAATGGCTATCATTACAGGAACTCTTGCTGACCAAATATTGTAAACCGTTTGTTTTAAAATATAAAAACTACGCATATTATTCTAATATTTATTTTTTTAAAATTTTACCATTATCCATTAATATTCTTCTATTTGGTGCGTCTTTTATTAGCAAATAATCATGTGTCGCCATAATTACTGCTGTACCTAGTTTATTAATTTTTCTCAATAAATTGAATACAGTTACTGAAGAATCGGGGTCTAAATTGCCCGTTGGTTCATCTGCTAATATTACAAATGGATTTTTTACAACCGCTCTTGCTATTCCTACTCGTTGTGCTTCACCTTTACTTAATGTTCCGGCTTTTTGACGAAGACTATTAAGTAAACCTATTTCATCCAATATTGCTTCTACTTTTCTTTTGATATATTTTCGCGGATACCCATTAATGATCAATGGTAATGCAACATTTTCAAAAACGGATAAGTTCTGTATTAATCTGAAATCCTGAAATACAATTCCTATATTTCTTCTCAATTTTCTAATCTTTCTTGCAGTTATTTTTTTACTTGACCAGTTTTTTACATCAACTCTTCCGTTTGTTGGATAAATATCCATATATATCAATCTTAATAATGTAGATTTCCCAGAGCCTGTAGGACCTAAAACAAAAGCAAACTCCTTATCTTTAAACTCAACATTAACATTACTAAGTCCTTCACTATATGGGTAATCTACTGATACATTACTAAATTTTATCATTTTAAGATTTCACGTAAAGATAGTAAAAAAAGAAAATAACGCAAATGAAATTTTATTGATTTGCCTTTCATTATTTTATTCATATTTTGCCTTCATTATTTTATACATCTATATAATTTATAAATAATTTTTCAAATATAACCATAAATATTTTTTTTGCCACGAATTCACAATAACTACAATTTATGCATTTGAATTATAAATGCAACATTACATATTATCACTTTCAATAATTTTTTAATCCGGGTTCTATCCTTCACAAGTTTTATCTCCAAAATAAATAAAAACTAAAACCAATATAAATTATTAAAAATACAACACCATTTGTCCGTGTTAATCCATTGCCTTTTGCTATCATTGGAAAAAGAAGCACAGTCAATAAAAGCATGATTGGAATTTCAAAACTGTAGATCGATTTATTAACTTCAATATTTTTTATCAAAGAAACACCACCTATTACGAAAAACATATTAAAAATATTTGAACCAATAATATTACCTATTGAAATGTCCGACTCTTTTTTAACCGATGCAACCACACTTGCTGCTAATTCCGGCAATGAAGTCCCAATTGCCACTATCGTCATTCCAATTACAATTTCTGGAACTTTAAAAATTCTTGCAAAGAAAACGGCTGAATCTATTAAAAACCTTGATCCAAACACTAAACCAACACCACCCAAAATGACAAAAACAATGTTTTTGAAAATTGAATTATCTGATTCCGGCAATTCTTCTTTGATAGGAGTTTCTCCAGGATGTAAAATCAAATAGGCAATGAATACGATCATGATCAAAATAAAGAATAAACCAATGGCCAAATTTGTGCCACGAAAAATTGACACACAAAATATCAATGAGCCAATTAATAAAAATGTCAATTCTTTCTTTATACTTTTATAATTTATCACCAAAGGCGAAATAACGGCCGATAATCCCAAAATTAAGGCAATATTTGCAATGTTACTTCCAACAATATTTCCTATTGCAATATCATTTTCACCCCGTAAGGCTGCTTGCAATCCCACTAAAAATTCGGGCATAGAAGTCCCAAATGCAACAACAGTCAAACCTACAATTATTGGTTTAATTCCCAAAATACGAGCAATATTTGCCGCCCCTCTGACTAAATAATCCGCTCCGTAATAGAGAAGTAAAATTCCTCCAACAAACATTAATAATTTTAACAATATTTCCATTATCATTCCCGCTAATTTTTTTCTTATATAAGATACAACAATTTTTAATGAAAATTAGAAAAATTATTACAAAATTTATTTATACAGATTATTTTTATTTATATATTTTTCAACTGAAGCAGGAACAAATTTTGAGATACTTTTATTTTTTTTAATTGCATTTCTAATTTTGGTTGAAGAAACATCAATTTCTTCAATAAAAACAAGTTGTATTTCATCCATGATATCTTCTTCGACCTGATCTATTTTAAAATTATCTCTTGGCACAACAATAAATTTTGCCAATTTTAATAATTTTTTATATTCTTTCCACATTTTAATAATACGAATATTATCACTTCCAATTAAAAAATAATATTCATTATCTTTCCCGTATTTTAATTTTAATTTTTCAATAGTGCCAATTGTATAGGAATATCCTCCCATATCCAATTCATATTCATCTACCACACAATAAGGATAATAATCTTTCAATGCTAATTTCAACATATTTACTCTATGATGATTATCTGCCATATCCAAATCTAATTTTAATGGCGAAATATTAGCTGGTACTACAATAAATTTATCAATTGTTAAACTCACTCCAATTTGTTGAATCAGATGAAGATGACCATTGTGAACGGGATCGAAACTTCCACCAAAAATACAAATTTTCATAATGTTTTTTTCATTCGATCAATTTTATAATGATTATTTTATTTTATCTATCAAATTATTATAACGAATTCTATCTTTAGTTGCTGTAATCTTTTTTGGATCAATTTCATTAAGTGTTTTTATCATATTACTTTTATCATTTATTTTGTTATAACATGATGCCATTTCTAAATATGTATTATCCAAGAGTTCGGTATCATAATAGTTTTCAATAACTCCTTGAAAAGTTATTGTTGCTGCTTTCCATTCTCTTAAAACCATATATAATTTCCCTGCATCAAAAACTTTTTTTGCTAATTTATATCGCAATTTTTTTATACTTGTTTCTGCCTGTGCCCTGAGTTCACTTTCAGGATATTCATCAACAAAACTCTGATAAGCATTAATTGCTTTAACTGTGTAAATTTGATCTCTTTCGTAAATGGGTGAGAGCTTTTCATATGATTTACCTATTTTATATTTTGCATCATCTGCAAATGAACTTGCAGGCCATCTGCGGGTCAGTCTTTGATATTCATCAATTGCAATTAAATACTCTTTCAAAAAATAGTGACTTTCCGCCAAGTAGAATTGGGCATCATCGGCAATTTCACTTCCTGGAGAATTATAGACAACATAAGTAAAATGATCAACTGCCTGAAAATATTTTTCTTTTTTAATTAATTCCATGCCTTTTTCATATCTCACGCGAAACGAATCAATTTTTGCACTTTTTCTATTTGAACAACTAAATAAAAATATTACAACCAATATTAAAATATAAAATTTACTTCTACTTTTCATTTATTTCCCTTTATTTTTTTCTTTTTTCATCTTCATAAAATAATAAAAATTTTTGACATAACAAAAATATTTTTTACCAACAAAATTGCATATTTACAATTGCTCCTTTATCTTTATAGATCATTGGTACAGCATTTATTTTAAAACTTAAATTATTTCTATTATTATATTTTTTGGTTCTTATCATTGCATCGATCGCCGAAATTACATGATTGAACATCACAGCAGATACTGCATAAGTTGCACCTTTTAATAATTGATTAGCATCAAATCGCATATCTGAATATTTTTTTTGTAATGGTGAAGATCTATACAATGTCTCATATCCAAGTGAATCACCATAGTCAGTCCAACCAGTTT
>Ga0222699_1000565_pt1 | contig 12431 bp, 18 predicted proteins | sample AntAcemetage1452_FD_179824 | JGI IMG/M metagenome (GOLD analysis project Ga0222699, IMG submission 179824) | Saline water microbial communities from Ace Lake, Antarctica - #1452 | ecosystem: Environmental > Aquatic > Non-marine Saline and Alkaline > Saline | place: Antarctica: Ace Lake...
CTCCTACTGCATTCCAAGCATCAGTAAATCCGTCAGTCATTCCATTCCAAACATCGCCAATAAATGTAGTTGCAATTTCAAACCAACCACCTAAATTATCTAATCCTGTGCTTATTCCATCAAATACTGCTAATAAAACATCTAAAAATGCATTCACTGCATCTCCTGTAAACGAAAACGCAGTAGCTATTGCTGTAACTCCGAAAACAATCAAATCTAATAAACCTAATTTTATTACAATATCCCATATTGCCTTAAAAACTTTAACTACATTTTCAAGAGCGTGAAAAAATACTGCGCCTGCTGTTCCCAATGCTTCAAACATCTTTGTAAGCATTGGTTTATTTTCTTCTGCCCATGTACTGATACTTTGAAATATTTGTTGTATAACAGTCAAAACTGTATCAATAAATGATTCAGCATAAGGTCTGATTGTCTCAAACATTTGAACCATGCCTTCCCATATTGCAGTAATGGCTGGTTGTATTGCTTCAAATATATATTGCATCTTTTGGAATATCGGCATTAATACTCCACCTAATTGTGAGATAAATAAGCTTATCTTTTCAGGGTCAAATCCTGCAACGAAGCCTCTAATAGATTGCATACCAGACATTATTGCAGGTGCTAACACATCTCCTAATTCTATTGCTGCAACACCAATCTGAGATTTAAGTTGGTCAAACTGATAACCTAAACCTTCTTCCATATTTTCCTGCATCTCGTCCATGACACCTGTAGCGTTCTCTGCTTCTGATGACATTTCTTTTATAGAATCCGCACCAACGTCCATTATAGCCGCAAGACCTGATACTGACCTTGTTCCAAATACATTCTGCATAAATTGTGCTTTTTGAGATTCACTTAATTTTCCTGTTTTCTTTTCAATATCTCCAATGATATCAATCATATTTCTCATTGGTCCTGATGTTGCTTCTATTGATGTCTTTTCTTTATCATACTGTTCATTCAATCCTTTCAGCATTGTTGCCGCAGTTGATTGAGAAATTGCTCCACTATCAGCTAAATCCTGAATTTCTTTCATCTTAGCAGATAAAGGACCTAATCTTTCTTCAGCAGCTTTTGATGCTTCCGTTGTTGACCAAACCTGAATACCTAAATTATCTAATGCTACTGCTGCGGCACCAGTTGGTGCTGCTAAACTGATAAAGGTTTTTCTTAAAGTGGTTCCTGCCATGCTTCCTGTTATACCTGCATCAGCTAATACTCCTGTTAATGTTCCTGCTTCAGCTATTGACATTCCAAATTGTGCTGCCAATGGTGCTACATATGTAAATGAATCTGCCATCTGTTGCATGTTCAACTTATGGTCTTTCATAGCTTTAGTAACAGTATCTAATGTTTTACCCATATCATCTGATTCAATACCGAAAACTTTCATAGCAGTCATTGCAAAATTTGCTGCTTCACCTGTTTCTAATAAATTAACTTTTGCAAATAATAATGTATCAGGTAATGCTCCCATAGTATCTTCTACATTCATACCTGCTGAACCGAAAGACCAAAATGCTTTAGCTGCATCATCTGCACCCATTGCTAAATCTACTGACAATGTTTTCGCTAATTTTTCAGCAGCTTCTCTTTCTTGTTCTGTAACACTATCAAACATGTTCATAGAATTAATCATCTGCTCATCAAAAGAAGCAAATTTCTTTATTGCTATTCCTGTTGCAACTGTTGCTGCAATTCCTACTGTTGCAAGTGCTGCTCCTGCAAAAGCGCCAAATTTAGCCATTGCACCTTGAGCTTTTAGAAATCCTCTAGAATAATTATCTACCGCACTTATAATTATAGCTACTCCTGCTCCGCCTGCCAATAATGCTCCTATCGCCATTTCATCTTCTCCTTCTATTAGGTTTCTTTTTATTCGCTTTCTTTTGAGCTTTTTCTTTCTTTTTTTCTATTCTATTATATTCGTCTACTAAATTATTGATTTCTATCAATGTTAATTTCGGAATTTCTAAAAAGTTATATCCTTGTGTATGTAGGAAAAAGGCTAAACTACGTTCTGATTTTAACCTTTTTTCGACAAAAAATTCTCATCCTCCAGAAGTTTAGCTTTACTGCCAACCTCTATGGATTTTGATATTTCTTCTTGTGATTTGCTTACACTAATTGATAATATCGCTGTCATTATAGCCATTGATACATTAGGTAAAAGGTCTTTTGCTTTATCAACACCTATCTCTGGTTCAACACAATGTTTAGATATTATTTCAGCATCTGCATCTGAATCATTGCCAGCTTCTTTTGCCATCAATATCATCTTTTGCATTTCACCTTTAACCATTGGAGTAAGTTTCATCTCTGGTTTATCTGGTAATGATTCTATAACTACTTTTATGGGAATAAGTTTCCCTGTTTCATCTCTTTGAAATACATATTTTTCAACGTTTAACATTGTCATTTTAATTCATTTCCTCCCTTGTTTAGTAATAATTAAAAAATAAAAAAATAATACAATCACCAGGGGTTGTATTTTTCAATTGCGTCGGTTATTACTGCTGATGCTGTTGTTGCTGTTATCGTTACTGTATGCTCATTCATTCCTTCTAATGGTGATGGAGTATCCATTGATGTTATCTCGCATCCACTCAAAGTTATTCCTGTATGTTTTACCGCTCCTGCTGCAATATCTGCTCCTAACACCATATTAAATGAACTTCCGCCCTTATAATATTGGTCATACAAAATCTTAGCTTTTCCAACATCTGAATCTAAAGTTAAAGAAACTTCATATTCTCTATTACCTGGTATTGGTACACCAACTTCTTTACTTCCATTAGCATAATGCCTTGCATCAAAATTGTTATTAATTGAAAATGACCATTCTGTGACATTATCATATTTTGTTCCGCTTGGTATTGCTACTGACGTATCAGATGTTATGTAAGGTCTATCTGTTGCTGCTGTTAATGCTGTTACTGCCCCTGAAGTAAATGCTACACTCTGTGCAATATAAGATGTTTCACATGATAAAATATCACCTGCTGCTGCAGTTATAGTAAAACCATCAACCATGCATCCTGCATAAGTTCTTATAAAATTAAGTCCAGTTGGATTAAACTGATGACCATCTTCTAATGTAAAACTCATGAATGGGTTTGCTGTTCCGCTTGTAAAAGCATTGTTCATACTTGCATTGTTCACTTCTGATATTGTGTGAGTATACGAACCTGCTGCTCCTGCATCAACACAACTTCCTAAAGCATATCCTAACAATCTTAAATTCTGTGGATAATATGTTAATGTACCTGCTAAATCTACTTTTGTATCAACAAATGTTGACATGTTTCTTGTTGCTGAAGCCTGATATCTTACTATGTTTCGTTCAAAAGTTTCATCTGCTGAATGCTCTTGAACCTGTCCTATCCAAAGACCATTACCTGATGATGATGCATATGTTCCTGATTCTGCTAACATCGCAACTTGATTTTGTTCCGCCACTAATCTGCCCATTTTATTTGTTCCTCCGTTATGTTGTTATGAAAAAATATGTTGCAGTCAATATTTTTGACCTTATAACCTGCTCACCATCTTTTCCTAACGCTTCATCTAAATCTATTCCTGATGTAATTCTGAACTCGTTTAATGAGTTTGCAGAACTTCCTGTACTTGCTGTAAATTGTTTTGTTCTCAATGTATCATATACTTTGTTATGTAACTCATCTCGTTCCTGAACATTCCTTGCCCAGATTCTAATTTCTAATTCAAAATTTACTATTTGACCTGCATTTGCCATTCCTATTTTACGAGGAGCTTCAAACCCAGAACATTTAACTGTGATAATAGGATAATTAACAGGTCTAGTTGGATAACTTGTCATCACAAACTTACTTCCTGTTTGTCGAGTTGATGTAATAGGGTCTGTTACATTTGTTCTTAGAAGATTCCTTACAAATATTACTGTGTCAGATACTAATGTGCTTGATGATACCATATTCATTTCCTCGCATTGGAATTGATTATCTCGCTTTAATAATCAATTAAAAATATATTTTTATAAGTATTTAAATCTTTTTATGTTAATTATATAATTAAAGTTTCGTTGCTACACCAATTTTATCTTGTATTAATTTTTGAATCTTTATTTTATTCTTTGCCGCTGTGTTTTTAAAATGAGGTCTTGCATGCATTCGTGAAGTTCCAAACTCTAAAGCTGGAGCATATTCAAGGTCTGATGATACTATTCCTTGAGTTGCAGAAGTTTTAGATTCAGGACTTCTCATGAATCTTCCTGTATCAACAGTAACAGGTAATCCTCTTCGTCCTGCAATGCTTTCTTTAACTTCTCCTTCTGTGTATAATGTGGCTTGTCTTATACCAACCTTTATTGCGTTTTTTACTGCAATGTCCTTTCTTGCTAATGTTGCAATAGTTTTATTCACTCCTATTATTTGGAATGACATTGATTTCTTTGCCATTTTATTCTTTCGCTAAACTTCCAATCGGCAAATATCTCATATATAATTTCTTATAAACTATTGTATCTCCTACTTGCCATACTTTAACACCATCATCGATAAGACTATATTCTTTAGTAACTGGTGAGCCTGTACCTATCTTAATAGCTGCTCCAGATGTTGCAAGAGTGCCTAATACATATAATACAGAATCATTAGATGTTAATTTACCTTGTTCAAGAAGACGAGCCTCATAGCTATTAGATGCAGCTTTTAACGGTTGCTGCGCACCACTGGTCCAAACATCCGTTCCAGAAGCATTAGATAATTTATAACTATCATCATAGTAAGACCCTGAATCTGTCATTGAGTAATATTTTACTCTGATTTGATTACCAATCTCTTGGATTGTCTGTTGGATATCATTCTGAAGACTTGTCGCCGATACCATAGTCTTTTTTCTTGCTTAAATCCTTTTTTAATGGTGTATTGCTTACTGTATCTTCAACTAAAATGTATTGTTTGGTTTCTACTAAAGCTTTAACTTTGCTTTCATCAACCTCAACAATTTCATTAGGCTGAAATGGACTTATGCATTTAAGTTTTACATTTGTCATTTTATCACCCTCGTTTAATATCTTTAATATCTGTTTTTATTTCTTTTATATCACTTTCAATCATTTCAAGCTTTTGTAATATAACTGCTGATTGAGCTTCTAATGCTCTTATTCTATCGTCTGTTTTTTCTACATATGCTGAATGTGTTATTGAAGCTTCATCCCAGACTTTTTCTAAATTTGAAATTCTATTGTTAACCTGACCATAACCAAATACAAAAGGAACACTTGCACAAACTATTACCACCACAAGCATTAACAATGCCATTGTATATTTTCCTATCGCTATTCCACCATTTCCGTCACTTTTTATATAGTGCTTTATCACTGTTATCACCCTATCCTAATGCTTTGTAAAAACTTGTTTTTTGTCCTATCATATTTAATTCATTCATTGCTATTTCTGTCATTGCTATTGCTGAAGTTGCAATGTTACTTGATGCTCCTTTCTTTGATGAGAAATCTCCTAACTTAATTGTATCAACGTCTGCTCCTAATGTTTGCATTGAAGTCATAACATCTACTGCTGTAAGTTTAGTAATCGGAGATTGAAATTGTAATGGAATAGAATTAGAGCCTATTGAATCTCCTGTATAGTTTGCACAATATTGTCTTTTCTGGTCTGCTATTTCTAATAAAGTTGTTCCACTTATTGATGTTGGAACGTTCTCTACTAAAACCAATACCGCTGTGCTTACTGACCCAAGATTCCAATCGCCCATTTTATATCACCTTAAAAATCTACACTACCAATTCTTAGCCAATCTGTTCCTGAATCATTTAAGAACACTTTATCTGCTAATGTATCATAAGCTATAACTGCTCCACTTTGTCCACCTATTCCTATACCTTGACCTGCAGGGCATACAATACCACTTGGATTTCCTTGAACGAACATTAATGAAGCTCCACCACCAAGATGTTGTTTCATTCCTGATACTAAACCTTGAACTGTGCTTCCTGTTGTATCTGTTGCCATATTATATCACCTTTGTTATATTAGCGTTACAATTTGGACAATGTAAATCTGTTCCACATTTCCCTGCTCCGCTTGTAATTTCCATTGTAGAACCGCATTTACTACAAATTAAATTTGGATTAATCTTTGGTTCTTCTTTTACTACAACTGGTTTAGTTGCAGCTTTTCCTTTTTTAGTTAATTTAAATGCTATTGTCATTTTGTATCACCTTATGCTACATGAATTTCTCCAGATTCTCCTGCTGTATCTGTGGTTCCCCAACAATTAGAAAGCCACATTGTTGCTGGTATAAAAGCTCCAGTTCCTGCTGCTTTAAATGTTAATTCTGTTGATGACGTTGGATTTATTTCGCATCCAAAAGTACATCCTGTAAGAGTTCCAACACAACCTGTTGCATCAATATATCTATTAGTTCCACCAGAAGATAATGCTGGTAACGACGTAAATGTGCAATTTTTAACCGTCACTCCATTAATACCTGAACCTGCGCCTTTAAGATATAAATTACAATTTGTATTTGCTGCTGGACCACTCATTATACAATCTTCAATTATCCAATCTTGTGGTTGTGTATTAGAGGTTCCAACTAAACATACATCAATTTCATTCTTATAGAAATTACAGCCTGATACTAACAACTGCCATGCGTTTCCTGCTGCTGTTGTATAAATTCCACCACCATCTGCAACTTTTGTAGTAACTTTACAGTTTTTAATATGACAATTAACTATACTTGTTCCAAATGCTGCTTTAGCTGCATAATCATCGTCTAATAGAATTCCACCACCTGTTGAACCTGCGCCATTAATACCAATGTTTGCTATCAAACATCCTGGTGCTCTAACAGTAATCATTGCTGTTGAACCTGCGCCTATCTTAATTTGTGGTAAACCACCTTGTGTTCTTCCTCTATTTACACCAATCAATGCTAAATTTGATGCTGCATAAGGTATAATAACTGTCTCTGCATAACTTGTTGGGTCGCCTGTATAATCTACTATTGTTTTTGCTGCTACATAAACAACATCACCAGAACCTGCAACTGCCATTGCTTCTGTTATTGTTAGAAATGCCTCCTTCCAAGTTGTTCCATCTCCAGAACTACCTGTTGCTTGACTTCCGTCTACATACCAAGTGTTAGCATCTCCATCTGGGAAAATAGTTCCAACATTACCTGTTGCTTGGCCACTTACATCGAGATTTTTAACTCTAAAATCTCTTCTTCTTAATCCATCTGCCATTTAATTTCACCTACTCGATTAATTATAATCACTGACATACTATCAGCCATTCGGTATATTCACGTATTGTGAACAATTTAAATAAAATAAAAAAATAAAAAAAATACTACATTTAAGATGTAGTAATATTTGCAACTGCACTGCTTCTCAAAATTGCTACTACGATTCTCTGTGTAATTGTAGCTGCGCTCATGTCATATGTTGGTAAATCAAAGTTCTGTATGCTAATAGGTCTTTTTTCTGCTATTGCATAAGCTTTTTGTTTATCAGTCACATAAGCATATTTTGAGTATGTTGTGCTTGGTGCTGCGTTTGTTGAAAATCTAAGAACATTCAATCCGTAGATTGTTCCTAAAAATCCGCTTGCAATCATTGCTGTGTTACCAACTTTGTTTGCTTCAACAAATGTATCGATGTTTCTTAAATCGTTAAGAACTTCGTTACCTACAAATAGAGTTGTTGCGTTATAATCTGCATCATCAAGATACTGAATAGCTCTTGTTATGTTTGCGATTGTTATTGCCGCTCCACCTGTAACTGTGTTCGCTGCGCCATCCAAGACTGCCAAAACAAGACTTGTTTCGTTCTCTGCAAATCTTTTTCCTGCAATTCTTGTGTTGTGCTCAAGAAGAGGCCATTTTGAATCCTCTTTCATTTCTTCAGTAATCCTAATTGCTACACCATATTTCAGAGGTTTCAAATTAGTGCTTGTATATTCTACTTCATCAAGAGGTATTTCTGCTCCTTCTGAAACAAGTCTAATGCTCAATGTATTCTCTGTCATTAAATCGATGTCAACACTAGACCCTGGAATTTCTCCTGGACCCATTACAATTGCTGCTTCACTTCTTGGAATCAAAGTTTTATCTTGCTCATCAATCATGGTATCATAGATTTTCTTAGCAATAAGCAAACTTCCTTCAGTTCCGTCTTCAGTGCTTAAATATTCCTTTAAATAATTTAATTCTGCCATTTCTAATCACCCATGTATATCGACTATTAAGTAGCCGCCTGATGCTCCTGCTGTTACTGCTCTTCCGATTGGTCTTAGTGCTGTAAGATTTGCTGCTACTGAACCAACTGTCTGAACTTGCTGACCATCACATTGTACTAATGTTCCTGCTAATACAGTTGCATCTGTTGGAAGTATAAACATTCCTCTTGTTGCTACTGATAAAAGTCCGCCTGATGCTGCTGTGTTTAATGCAATTCCATTAAACATAGTACCACTTGCGCTATTGTGAAATAAAATATCTCCTGTTGCATATGAATTTGCGCCAGATGATACTACCCCAGTTGCGCCACTTGCTGCTACAAACATTCCACCTGAAACTATTTCTCTTGCTTTACCAGAAATAATTCTTGGTGTTCCGCCATCAGCAACTATTACTGCTCCTACTGGATTCATAACCATTTTTCGTCACCTATTTCTTATACATAGTAAAGCCGCTACCAATATTGCTTCTCTCTATAACGAATTCGTTAAGAGGATTTTCTTTTGGTTTTTCCTTTACTATTGCTCCTTTTGTTTTTGTTGCTAATTTCTTGAAATCTTTTAGAGATTCTCTAAGAGTTTTCAATTCTTCTTTTATGTCAGAGATTGCTGATTCTTCTGAAGGTGCTGGTTCTTCATCTGCTTCTTCCGCTACAGGTTCTTCTTTAGCTGGTTCTTCAACTACAGGTTCTTCTTTAGCTTCTTCTGCTGGTGCTTCTTCAGCCGCAGGCTCTTCAACTACAGGTTCTTCTGCAGGTGCTTCTGCCTCTTCCTTTAGATTCTTCAAAGCTTCTTTAAGCTCTGTCATATCTTTTTGTAATTCCTCAAGTTCTGTCATTTTATTATGACCTCCTGGTTGTCTTTATCATACGTTGTGCTTTAACAATGTCAATACCCAATCTAAGTTTATCAACATCTTCTTTGAGTGTTTCAATAGAATTTCCAGATTTTTTCCCTTCAAACTTCTCCATCATTGCTTGTGCAAACGATGCATTAGGGTCTGCTGGAACTGCTACAAGACTAAGTTCTACAAAATCTATTCCATGTGGTATAAGTTGTTCTCCTTCTTCAACTTCTGCCACCATCGCTCCAATAGATACTGTGCTTAATCTGCCATCTTTTATCATTTCTTGATATTTAGGTTCATGTATTTTCCCTTCAAATATTACAGCTTGAATAGAATTATCAAAAAATGCTCTCTTAACTTTGCCTATAATATTATCAATAAGATTGCCATGGTCTTTTAAGATTGGTTTACCTTCAAGAGTATGTGCCGCTTTCATAAGCTCTTCTGATGTATATGTCACGCCATTTCTTGTAGTTGTAGAATTTATTGCTACTCCTTTAATCATAAACTCATTCCCAAGAGAGAAACTTTCTTTTATAGGAACAAAGAACTGATAGTCATATTTTTCTGTCATTTTACTTTCCTCTTTAGAATTATTAGATTTTAATCTTGGCATAACTAAAAATATATTTTTACTTATATTTAAATCTTTTTATGTTAATTATATAATTAAGGTGAAAGAAAGAAGAATTACTTCTTCTCCTCTACCTTTGGTGTTTCTGATTTCTTCTCTACTTTTTTAGGTATTACTGGATTCTGTTGCGGTTTTGCTTGTGCATTCAAAATATTACTTATGTCTGCATTTATTCTTTGCAACTTCTGATTACCTATTTCTAGTTCTGTTGTTATTAATCCCTTCATCGCATATAACTGATTAAGTTTTGTTTGTAATTCATTCTGTTCCATATTCATTTCCTCCCTTTAAACTCCTTTCTTTCCGCCAGTTTTTGCTCCTGTTCCTTTTCCACCAGCTCTTCCTTTACCGTTTCCTCTACCATCTCTTGCTCCTCTTGACCCTGAGGGTGGTCCTGTTTTATTTCGTTTTGGCATTTTTATTTCCTCCTAATTGGTTATACTCTTATGCTGACTATTACATCTCAATTTCTTTAAAGTTACTCTTAAATTCATTTCCTTTGATACCTTTAAATCCCATCTGTGCTCATACGGTTCATATCCATTTTTCTGAATCTTTAATACATAATCTTTATGGTCTACATTTTGTCTACTCCAAGAATCACTCTCATCAATCCAGGCATGCCATACTAAACATTCTACTTGAGCAACTTGGCCATCACTATCTGTCTTGCCACTTTCCCATTTCATAAAATCAAAAGTTGCATTTGTTTCTGATATAGCAGTATCAATACTAAAATATGAATAATCTGCACCAGACCAAGAAGATGTTGCACCACTCTCAACTATTGCTTGTTGACCAATATATGTTCCACTTGTCATTATTACTATACCACCTACCATACTTGCACTATAATTTGGTGGTTCAGCCCAATCCATTAATGGTGTTGATAATGCATTATATATTGTATCACTAAACTCTAAACCTGATAATGTTGGTTTAATAACTGCATTACCTTGTCCATCTGTTAAATATACACTTGCATCTTCTATTGCGTTTCCTTGTTCATCAACTACTGTCAGGTCAAATGTATAATAAACTTTAACATACCAATCTGTTCCAGCATTTGAAAAATTATTTAAAACAAATACCCCTGATTCAGTTGACCAATCTGTACTCGCAAAAGAACAATTAACTAATGTTACATTACACCCATAATATCTTCTAATATTTTGAGAAGTAGAAACAAGCTCGGTATTATCAACTCTAGCACTTCCAACACCTAATAACATTCCATCACAACTAACGGTTCCATAAGGAAGATATAATTTATCAATAGCTATATTTCCTGTATAGCAATAAAGATAATGACCACAATCATATACTGACCGATAAAAATAAGATGGAGAAGTTACACCACTTGTGAAATAATAATAATCTCCTGCCAATGTACTATCTCTAATGTCCATAAGTTTTGTCATTGAAGGATTAGTATAAGCTCCAGCGTTTTTCCAAAAGATACTGCCATATAATGAAAAATTATTAATAGCTGTTCCTCTTGAATTTCTAGTCCAATACTTCACAGCACTACCCTCATATCCAAATCCTTCAGAGTTTTTACTTCCAAATTGCCAAGATGATGTAGAATCAGAAGTAATTCCTACACAATATGTTTCTGTACCAATCTGTATTTGTTCTTTAACAGATGTTAAATCACTACTTGTTAATCTTAAATTTGCTCCTACAAAAAATTGATTTGTGCCACCTTTAGTAACTACTCCCCAACTTCCAGAAACATCTGCATCATAAATATCAGTCATTGTTAAAGATGCTTCACTTGAACAAGTTATAGTATGATTACTAACATAAGGAGCAGCGGTTTGATTTGCTCCACCTTCTGATATATTTGTTACTGCTGTAATTCTGCATCTAATATAAAGAGGGTCTTGCGTAGTAGGAAAATTAGTTATAAAAAAAGTACCTGATGAATGAGCAAAATCTTCTGGAACAGCAAATAAAACCGATTGTGCTCCTGATGCTTGAAAGGCATTTGTATTATCAGTTACACTTGGAATAGCTTTCCAAACACCTTCTTTTGGATATTCCCAAACAACAGTAATAGAATCAGCAACTAAAGAAGTTCCAATATTTACATAAAGATTATGAAATGGAACACATGGAGAATATATTCCAAAATAAATAGCATCATTTACTGTAGCATTATCATCAAAGTAATCACCAGTTACAGTGCTTGCTCTTATAGCATCTGTTCCTGCAGATTCATCGTGATAAGCTAAATATGATATATTTAAATTACCATCATAAGTTATAGTCATTTCTTTATTGCCTCGGCAATTAATGGAATTTCTTTATAATTATCTATTTTTTCTTGAAGTGTATCTATCTCTTCTTGAGTAGGAATTGGCACTTCAATAATAAATTTCTTTTTATCTTCTGGAAGACTATCTCTTAATTCGTTTGATTCAGTCGCATCTTCTCTAATAAACTCAAGTGTATCTTTTTCAGACTCTAATTCACTTATTTTTATTATAGTAATGGTTGTTTCTGTAATTTCTATTGTATCAGCATCTATTTTTTTAGTTATTAATACCATTTATGCTACCTCTACTCCGCTTGCTGTAAAAGTTAACGCACTTGCTGTCCCACTCCTTATAACAATAGTATCGTTTTCAGCATCAAGAATATGTTTTCCATCATCAGAAAGTGTACTATTTGCAGGAACATTATAATCAT
>Ga0222699_1000573_pt1 | contig 12297 bp, 9 predicted proteins | sample AntAcemetage1452_FD_179824 | JGI IMG/M metagenome (GOLD analysis project Ga0222699, IMG submission 179824) | Saline water microbial communities from Ace Lake, Antarctica - #1452 | ecosystem: Environmental > Aquatic > Non-marine Saline and Alkaline > Saline | place: Antarctica: Ace Lake...
AGTGTGGAGCGTGCCCTCAAGAAGCTGGGGTTTGACTGCCGGATAACTTTGGACAGAGAAGAAATCTTGGCCTCTGAAAGGGTGATTTTCCCTGGGGTAGGGGCTGCCGGAAAGGCCATGGCCGATCTGAGACATCTCGGTCTGGATGGGGTTTTGAAGCAAGTCTTTGAGAATGGAAAGCCGTTTTTGGGAATCTGTATTGGCGCTCAGATCATTTTGGACAGGAGTGAAGAGGACCGTGTCCATTGCTTGGGATTAATCCCGGGAGAGGCGAAGGCATTTCCGGTCCCTCTCATATCTGGAGGGGATGAACAGCTTAAGATCCCCCATATGGGTTGGAACGGCCTGCGGCTAATCAGAAAACATCCTGTGTTGCGCGGGATTAAACCGGAAGATGAATTTTATTTTGTGCATTCTTACTATCCAATGCCCGTCTCTGATACCTATGTCTTCGGAACAACCAAATATGGTATCAGGTTCCCATCTGTAATTGGCAACAGAAATCTTATTGCCATGCAGTTTCATCTGGAAAAGAGCGGCGCCCCCGGTCTTAGGATTTTGAAGAACTTCTGCCGTTGGGATGGTCAAACATGCTGAGCAAACGAATCATACCCTGCCTCGATGTGAGAGAAGGAAGGACGACCAAGGGTATTGAGTTTAAACAAAATGTGGACATCGGTGACCCGGTTGAGATGGGAAGGTTCTATTATGAGGAGGGGGCGGACGAAATAGTCTTTTACGACATAACCGCCTCAAACGAAAAACGCGATATCATGATAGATGTGGTCAGCCGGGTAGCCGGGGAGATCTTTATACCCTTTTCTGTGGGTGGGGGTATAAGGACCCTGGAGGACATGCGGAGCGTCCTTTTGGCCGGAGCGGAAAAGGTCAGCGTAAATTCTGCTGCGATTAAGGACCCTGAGATTATTTCTAATGGAGCGGAGGCCTTCGGAAGTCAGTGCATTGTCCTTGGTATGGATGTTAAGAGGGTTAAACCCTCTGCTAAGATTCCAACCGGTTATGAAATGGTTATCAACGGGGGGAGGACCTATACCGGCATTGATGCCTTAAAGTGGGCTAAAGAGGCAGAGGGGTTAGGGGCAGGGGAGATCTGCCCTAACTCTATTGATGCCGATGGCACACAGGACGGCTATGAATTGACATTAACCTCGCTTATTTCGGAAAACGTGAATATCCCCGTCATCGCCTCCGGGGGCGCTGGGAGCATTGACCATATCTACGAGGTGCTCACAAAGGGCAAGGCCGATGCTGCCCTTGTTGCCTCCATTATTCATTATGAGACCTGCTCCATCAGGGAGATAAAAGAGGCCCTGCATGCACGAGGGGTTAAGGTGCGTATGACATGGTGAGGGGGGGATTGGATACTGGATGCTGGATACTTGATACTTGATACTGGATACTGGTCGAAGATCGCGCGGGACTGCAGGCTATTTGCACCCTTCATCTTGCATCATACATCTTGTATCGTGCATCGTGTATCTTGCATCATGCATATGGTACTGGGTATTGGGTACTCGTTGCGGGTTGCGGGTTGCGAGTAACCACTAACAAATAACGTACTGAGACTATGAAAGCAATCTTGGCATTGGAAGATGGGGCCCTGTTTTATGGTCGTTCCTTTACTGGCCATGGTGAGACGGTTGGTGAGGTGGTTTTCAATACCAGTATGTCGGGTTATCAGGAGATATTGACCGACCCCTCTTACTGCGGCCAGATGGTGACCATGACCTATCCCCTGATCGGCAGCTATGGGGTTAACGAAGAAGATGTCGAATCGGACAGGATTCAGGTCAGGGCGCTCTTCGTGAAGGAGTACCAGGAGTATCCCAGTAATTACAGGTCACAGAGAAGTCTGGCCGATTATTTGAAGGCCAATGGCATCCCGGGTGTAGAAGGGATCGATACAAGGGCACTAACGAGACATATAAGGGTCCAGGGGGCCATGAAGGCGGCCCTCTCAACCAGGGATCTTGTTCCTGACTCCTTAGTGGAAAAGGCGAGGCATGCCCCTGATATGGTGGGCCGGGATTTAGTGAAGGAAGTGACTTGCGATGAGCCCGTTTTATGGCAAAATGGCAGGCCCGTCAGGCTTGAAGGGGGTCTTGATCAATTTCAATGGCCGGAAAAGCCTGGGCATTTTCGTGTGGTAGCCATCGACTATGGTGTGAAATACAATATCCTCAGATCTCTGGAAGAGAGAGGCTGCACCGTCCTTGTTATGCCTGCTGGAACGAAGAGCGAGTCCATTAACAGGCTCGATCCTGATGGTCTCTTCTTGAGCAACGGCCCGGGAGACCCTGCCGCGGTTCCCTACGCAGTGGAGGCCATCCGTGACCAGATCGGGCGAAGACCGATCTTCGGGATATGTTTAGGTCACCAGTTACTTGGATTAGCCCTCGGAGGAAAGAGCTTTAAACTCAAGTTCGGGCACAGGGGGGGAAATCAGCCCGTGAAAGATCTGAAAACCGGCAAGGTGGAAATTACCTCGCAGAATCACGGGTTCTGCGTTGATATGGAATCATTGAAAGACCCTGATATTGAATTAAGCCATATCAACCTTAACGACAGGACCTTAGAAGGTCTGGTCCATAGGAAGCTCCCCCTTTTTTCGGTTCAATACCACCCAGAAGCATCCCCCGGACCACACGATGCCTCCTACCTGTTTGATCGATTCATTGGATTGATGACATGCCCAAACGTACAGACATAAATAAGATCCTCATCATCGGCTCCGGTCCCATAGTCATCGGCCAGGCATGCGAGTTCGATTATTCGGGCACACAGGCATGTAAGGCGTTGATGGAAGAAGGTTACGAGATTGTCCTCGTAAACAGCAACCCCGCCACCATTATGACAGACCCTGAAACGGCCCATCGTACCTATATCGAACCGATTACTCCTGAGATCGTGACCAAGATAGTTGAAAGGGAGCGGCCACATGCCATCCTTCCCACCCTCGGGGGACAGACAGGGTTGAATACGGCCATAGGGGTGGCCGAGACCGGGATTTTAGAAGATCTGAACGTGGAAATGATCGGCGCTTCAATACCGGTAATACACAAGGCCGAAGATAGAGAGCAGTTTCGGGATGCAATGACACGGATCGGTCTCAGGGTCCCTGAAAGTGGTATTGTCAGAGATATGAGCCAGGCAAAGTCCGTGGCAGAGCAAATAGGATACCCCGTTATTATCAGGGCCAGTTTTACCTTGGGCGGTTTTGGCAGCGGTGTTGCCTATAACAGGGAGGAGATGGAGAGGATTGCCAAGACAGGTCTTGACGCCAGCATGATTTCCGAGATTATCATGGAGGAATCCCTCTTAGGATGGAAGGAGTATGAACTGGAGGTCATGCGGGACTTCAACGATAATGTGGTCATTATCTGTTCTATTGAGAACTTCGACCCCATGGGAGTCCATACCGGTGACAGCATCACGGTGGCTCCTGCACAGACCCTCTCGGATCGTGAATATCAGTTGATGAGAGATGCGTCCATCGCCATTATCAGGGAGATCGGTGTGGAGACCGGCGGTTCCAACATCCAGTTTGCCATACATCCTGACACAGGCGAGATGGTGGTCATAGAGATGAATCCGAGGGTCTCCAGGAGTTCTGCCTTGGCCTCAAAGGCCACCGGTTTCCCTATCGCCAAGATAGCGGCTAAACTCGCTGTAGGGTATACCTTAGATGAAATCCCAAATGATATTACCCGGGAAACTTTGGCCTCTTTTGAGCCCACTATCGATTATTGTGTGGTCAAGATGCCACGATGGACCTTTGAAAAATTCCCGGGGGCCGAGGACCTGCTAACCACCTCCATGAAGTCGGTTGGTGAAACCATGGCCATCGGAAGGACTTTTAAGGAGGCCCTTCAAAAGGCTGTCAGGTCTTTGGAGATCGGACGTTTTGGCCTTGGCGCCGATGCATCAAATACCCCCTGGCATCATCCTGACCTCTATGAGATCGAGAAGGGCCTTATTCACCCTAATTCAAATCGCCTTTTTTATATCCATGAGGCATTTGAGCAGAGTTTTCCCATAAAAAAGATACATGACCTGTCAGGGGTTGATCCATGGTTCCTTTTCCACATCCAGCAGTTGCAGCTGATGGAGAGACAACTCAGGGATATGGCTAAGGAATGGTCTGGACCTGAACAATTGGATAAGGAATTCTTGAGGAGGGTAAAGGAATACGGCTTCTCGGATATAGGGATTGCCAGGATCTTTGATAGCAGTGAACAGAGTATACGGGATATACGAAAGTCGAACGGCATAGAACCTGTCTACAAGTTAGTCGACACCTGTGCGGCCGAATTTGAGGCCTACACCCCCTATTATTATTCAACCTATGAGCAGGAAAACGAGATCCGTGCGTCTAACAGAAAAAAGGTGGTGATTTTAGGAGGGGGGCCAAACAGAATAGGACAGGGGATTGAGTTCGATTATTGCTGCGTGCAGGCATCTATGGCACTTAGGGAGATGGGGATAGAGAGCATTATGGTCAACAGTAACCCCGAAACGGTCAGCACGGATTATGATACCTCTGACAGACTCTATTTTGAACCCCTGACGAGAGAAGATGTCCTTAACATCGTGGAGCAGGAAAAACCCGAAGGGGTTATTGTTCAGTTCGGGGGCCAGACCCCTCTGAATATTGCGGTTCCCCTGATGGAGGCCGGGGTCACCATATTGGGAACCAGCCCTGACAGTATAGACCGGGCAGAGGACAGGGAGCGTTTCCAGCGGCTGCTCAAAAAATTGGAAATCCTACAGCCCGAAAACGGAATTGCCACAGATAAAGACGATGCTGTTAGAGTGGCCGACAAAATCGGCTACCCTGTTGTGGTCAGGCCATCGTTTGTATTGGGCGGCCGGGCCATGGAGATCGTCTATGACAGGAAGGATCTGGAATTCTACATGAAGGCGGCTGTCCGGGTTTCTCCTGGAAAGCCGATTCTCATTGATAGTTTTTTGGAAGCTGCCACAGAGATTGATGTTGACGCCATTTCAGACGGGACTGATACGGTGGTGGCGGGGATCATGGAGCATATAGAAGAGGCGGGTATACACAGCGGAGATAGTGCCTGCGTCCTGCCGCCGATCTCTCTATCTCCTGAGATCTTAGAACAGATAAAGGAGCAGACAAAGGCCATAGCCCGGGAATTGAATGTGATAGGATTGATGAACATCCAGTATGCGGTCAAGGGAGGCGTGGTCTATATCTTGGAGGTGAACCCGAGGGGTTCCAGGACGGTTCCCTTTGTCAGCAAGGCGACAGGTGTTTCCGTAGCAAAGCTTGCCACAAGGGTTATCATGGGAGAGCGTGTGAAGGACCTTGGCATTGCCACCGATATCACTCCTGCCCATATCTCTGTGAAGGAATCGGTCTTTCCTTTCAGCCGGTTTCCGGGTGTAGATCCTATCTTAGGACCTGAGATGAAGTCCACGGGTGAGGTCATGGGGATCGATCAGTCCTTCGGTCTGGCCTTTGCCAAGTCCCAGTTGGGAGCCGGGCAGAAGCTGCCGCTCTCAGGGAGGGTGTTTATCAGTGTCAAGGATGATGACAAGAAGACCATGCTGTATACCGCCTCGCGTTTTCACAGTCTGGGATTTGAAATCCTGGCCACTAAGGGGACCTCGAGGTTCCTCGCACACCACCGAATCCCAAACAGGGTGGTGAACAAGGTAAGAGAGGGACGGCCCCATGTGGTGGACATGATCAAAAACGGGGAAATTGATCTTATTATTAACACCACCAGCAACAAGAAGACCGTGGCCGAGTCCTTCTCCATCAGGAGCGCGGCCCTCGCATTTAATATCCCCTATACGACTACCCTTGCAGGCGCCACTGCCACTGCCCTGGCAGTTGAATCGATGATCGAGGGCGAGCTCAAGGTCAAGACAATACAGGAATACCATCAGAATTGAATATTGACGATTGAATATTGAAGATTGGGACTGGATACTGGATACTGGGTGTGGAGAAGCGGAGATCCCGGTTCAGCGGGATGGGTGGATGAATGGCGAATTGACTAATCACGAATCACGAATCACGAATAACAAATAACCAATAACGAATAACAAAAATCGGAAAAAGGAATGTACAGATCTGAATTGTTTCCGGAGAGGCCCAGAGATGAATGCGGGGTCTTTGCCGTGTACGGGCATGAAGAGGCTGCCAAGATGGCCTATTTCGGTCTGTATGCCTTGCAGCACCGGGGGCAGGAGAGCGCCGGTATGGTTACCTCTGACGGCGTTCACATGTTTGAGCACAAGTCCATGGGTCTGGTGCCTGAGGTCTTTAGCAAAGAGACCTTGAACGATCTGCCAGGGCATATCGCCCTCGGGCACGTTCGGTATTCCACCACGGGCTCTTCACTTATTGCAAATGCCCAGCCGTTCAGGGTCCAATATTCCGGGAAGTCTTTTGCTGTTGCCCATAACGGCAACATCGTGAATGCCCTGCAGATTCGGTCGGAATTGGAAAACAACGGATCTATCTTCCAGACCACCATGGACAGCGAGGTGGTGCTTCATCTCATAGCGAAGTCCTTTAAATTAGGACTGGAACAGGCCATGGCCCAGACAATGACCCAGCTCAGGGGGGCCTACTCTTTAGTTGTCATGACCGAGGATGGTATTATTGCGGCCAAGGATCCAAATGGTTTTAGGCCGCTCTGTATTGGACGCTTGAATTCCGGCTATGTGGTGGCATCAGAAACCTGCGCACTTGACCTGGTGGAGGCGGAATATCTCCGGGAGATAGAGCCAGGTGAAATAGTCATTATCAACGACCAGGGCTTAAAGAGCATAGCCTCGGGGATAGAATCGCGCAAGAGCCAGTGCATCTTTGAGCTGATCTATTTCGCGAGGCCGGACAGCAACGTGTTTAGCCAGAATGTGTACCTGTTCCGCAAGAGACAGGGGGAGCTCCTTGCAAAAGAGTTTCCCATTGAGGCGGATCTCGTCATGCCCTTCCCCGATTCAGGCAATTACGCTGCCATCGGCTATGCCCAGGCATCTGATATCCCTTTTGAGATGGGGGTCATCAGGAACCATTATGTGGGGAGGACCTTTATCCAGCCATCCCAGAGCATGCGTGATTTCGGGGTGAAGGTGAAGCTCAATCCGGTCAAAGAGCTTCTAAGGGGTCAGAGGGTGATCATAATTGAAGATTCTATTATCCGTGGCACGACTGCTAAGACCAGGGTACATACCTTGAGAGAAATAGGCGCTAAAGAGATCCACATGCTCGTCAGTTGCCCCCCGCATCGGTTTCCATGCCATTACGGGATCGATTTTTCAACCAGGGGCGAACTGATTGCGGCCCAGAAATCGGTTCAGGAGATCTGCGATTTCGTGGATTTAGACAGTCTTGGTTACCTGAATATCGACTACTTAGAACAGGCCTCCCATATCCCCAAAGAGGACCTATGTTTTGCCTGCTTCAACGGGAAATATCCTGTCCCCATTGACGAAAAAATCTCTAAATATTGTCTTGAATAGTGGATGATGGCTTCCGAAGATCGAGAAAGGCGGGCAGGAGTTTCCTCAACGCCCTAAACGCTAACAATGCTTTGAGGTCCCAATTTATAACATAAAGTATACGACAAATTTGTAAATGCCCTTTTTGACGAGCCCCTTGACGGTGACAGTATACCATCAAGGGGGCTAATGGCGGTTTTTTAGGATGGCATTAGAATACCATGGAGAGAGTAACCCCACCGAACACGTGATTGGCCTTTTCATCCAGGCTCACATACTGCATTTCATTATCCGCTGCGTGTGACAAAGGAAAGGCGTAGGCCGATACCTCAAAGTCCGGATAGGCATTGCCGCCATGTTCACCGCGGTCGAGACCATATGCTTCCTCTTCCGGGGAGACCCTGAGACCGATGGTCTTGTCGATCAGCTTAAACATGATAAATGCCGCGCAAAACATCCAGACAAAGCAGGCCCCGATGCCTAACACCTGAACACCGATGATCTTGGCCGAGGTCCCGCCTATATTAAAGATCCCGGCTGCAAGGGTTCCCCATGCGCCGTTGACCCCATGCACAGAGATGGCGCCAACCGGATCATCCACCTTGATCCAATCAAAGAAGACCACCGAAAAGACCACGATGACTCCGGCAATCGCCCCGATGACGACCGCGCTCAGCGGAGATACGGACGCGCACGGACTGGTGATGGCAACCAGACCGGCCAGGGCACCATTGAGACTCATACCCGCATCCGGCTTTCCGAACTTCATCCAGGCCGTGAACATTGCTAAGACAGCGCCGGCTGCGGCGGCAAGGTTGGTATTGACAAAGATCATGGCAATATCCTTATTCGCGGCGGTGGTGGAACCCGGGTTAAAACCGAACCAACCAAACCAGAGGATGCCGGCGCCCAAAAGGGTCATGGGAAGATTGTGGGGTCTCATCTCTTCCTTACCGTAGCCCTTTCTTTTTCCCAAAATCACTGCAGCCGCCAATGCAGCGACTCCGGAACTCACATGGACCGCAACACCTCCGGCAAAATCGAGGGCCCCGAGACGGCCTAACCAACCCCCATCGCCCCAAATCCAGTGGGCAAGGGGGTATAGACAAAGGTAGCCCACAAAAGACTGAACAGGAGAAAAGGACCAAACTTCATCCTTTCAGCAAAGGCGTCCGTAATAAGGGCCAACGTGATCACCGCAAACATGCATTGATATATCATAAAGACCTGGTGTGGAACCGTGGGAGCGTATACTGAATGAGGCTCCAGGCCGACGCCCCTCAGCCCAAACCATTCCAAGCCCCCGATGATTCCAAATTTATCGGGGCCAAAGGCCATGCTATAGCCCCACAGTATCTATTCAAGGCTTATAAGGGCAATGATAATGAAGCTTTGCATGATGGTCCCCAAGACATTCTTCCCCCGCACCATGCCCCCATAAAATAAAGCGAGACCGGGCGTCATGAGCATGACCAAGGCCGCTGAGACCAAGACAAAAGATGTATCCCCTGCATTCATAGAACTTACCTCCTCCAAGATATTTTTCAGAATCTGTCGCAAGTTCTATGCCTAAACACGGTATTGAGGTTTTAGCAGGAGCCAAACAGACATCCAAGAGGAGATAGGCTGATTCTTTGGCATCTGAAGACATGTCGATTCAGATAAGCATGTTTTGAGATGAGCGAAAGTTGGCCTAACCCAAGAGCTATATTCAGTAAAATTATATCTAACTTCAGAAAATTGTGACAAAGTTAGGTGTCAAGATCAGGGCTCGGGGTTAACCGCATAGACCGATTATTCAAGTTGAGTATATTGACCCTTTCTACATCAGGGAAAAGCACATACTATTTTGTAACATCCACCTCAGTCTACAGACATAAATGTAGGATAATTATCCCCCAGAGGAAAGGGATTTGGGGGGTTTGAGAAAACTTTGAAAGGGAGAGAATGTTCAAAAATGGGGAATAGTGTGAAGGTCAGGGAGCTTCGCTGAACCTTCCATGCACTTACCTATATCGCTTTGGCTCTATCCGGTATTTCTTCACCTTATACCCGAAGACACGTTCCGTGGTCTTGAGAGCCATTGCCGCTTTTCTCATATTCCCGCGGCTGCTCTTGAGCGCGTCAACCAGCAACTCCCTTTCAAACCTTTCCACGGCTTCGTCAAGGGTCTGTATCTGCTGGGTCCCGGTCTCGTTGGCCGTTTGCAGGGTGGGTGGAAGATGATAACTGTGAATGACCTGATCGTCACAAAGCAAGACAGCCCTCTCCATGCAGTTCTCAAGCTCTCTGACATTTCCGGGCCAATGGTATTGCGTCAAGGCCTCAATGGAAGGTGTAGAAATCCTCTTAATACCTTTATTGTATTCCTCTGCGTACTTCTCAAGGAAATAATCGGCAAGTAAAAGAACATCGGCCTCCCTCTCCCTCAGAGGAGGCAAGTAGATGGGATACACATTCAGGCGATAGAACAGGTCCTCGCGGAAAGTTCCCTCTTCAACTGATTTGGCAAGGTCCTTGTTTGTGGCTGCTATGAGACGGATATTAACCTTTATAACTTGAGTACCCCCTAACCTTTCAAACTCCCTTTCCTGAAGGACCCGCAAGAGCTTCCCCTGGCTCTCTAAGGCAAGTGCCCCGATTTCATCCAAAAAGATAGTCCCGCCGTGGGCCATTTCAAACTTGCCCGCCTTCTCACTGTTGGCCCCCGTAAAAGCCCCCTTTTCATATCCGAAGAGCTCCGCCTCGATCAGATTCTCAGGCAATGCAGCGCAGTTTACCTTGACCAATGGCTTGGTGGATCGCAGGCTGTTATAATGGATGGCGTTTGCCACCAACTCCTTCCCTGTGCCGCTCTCTCCCAATAAGAGGACATTGGCATTACTCTTGGCTACCTGTGTGATCAGGTAGAACACCTCCTGAACCTTACGGCTGTTGCCGATTATATTGGCAAAACTGTATTTCTTGTCGAGTTCCTTCCTCAGACGCAGGTTTTCCTCTTCGAGTCGATCCCTCTCCCTGTTGATCTTCTCTAACATGGCCACCTTCTGAACGATCAGGGTGCTGATGACAGTCAGAAGCCTCACGTCTTCGTTTAACGGAGATGGTCCTTCAAAAACCCGGTCCACGCTAAGGGCGCCGATAACCTTTCTACCCTCTTTTATGGGCACGCAAATAAATGATATTGTCGACTTGTCGATCCGACTCCGGGCCCCCATCCTGTCAAGAAAGAGGGGCTCGTCATCTATCTTAGGTACGGCCATCGGTCGACCCGTCTCTATGACACGCCCTGTGACCCCCTCACCCAACTTATATCGGCCCTTAGTCCTTTCCGAAATGGAGATCCCATGGGCCACTTCAATGTGGATTTCAGAGGTATCTCGATTTAAAAGCGCGATCGAACCACGGTTCATTCCGAGATGTTCCGACATCAGATCGAGGACCTTGTACAGGGCTTTCCGCAGATCTAAGGTAGTGTAAATCAGTAATTTCCGGTTAGGTTCTTGCATATGAGTCATTAAAAAAATCGTAAAATCAGTGGTTTAAGTTCATTTTTTGCTTGACATTTCAATTAAGGTGTGTGGCGAAAATTTTGTAATCTTTAATGATTTCAGGAGGTTACAAAATGCCCTACACAATCGATCGTCGAAAAAAAGCAGATGCACCGTCTTTTCACCAATTGTACCGGCCAATTCAAAGAGCCATGATCGGAATGTCTCCATTGGAGGCGCGAGGACACAGACCCTTGAAAATGACTTTTGATGATCAACTCAAAGCTCTTGTTTTCTTCCATCTTGAAGAGCACGTTTCCGGTCAACATCTTCTTCAGGTCCTTGAAGAAGATGATTTTGCCCGTGACCACATAGCTCCCGAAGAAGGAATCAAAAAAAGCAGCTTCGCTGAGGCCATCAATTCCAGGGGACTTGAACAGCTCGCCCATATATACCAAAACCTGCAAACCAACGCTGTCTCTATCCTTCCAAAGGAACATGCTGACCTTGGGGATCTCATTGGTATCGACGGTTCCTTAATCGATGCATGTCTTTCAATGCACTGGGCTGATTACAGAAAAGGTTCAAAAAAAGCAAAAGTACATCTCGGTTTTGACTTAAACCGCAGCATTCCAAGAAAGGTGTTCCTCTCTGATGGCAACGGGGCTGAACGGCCTTTTGTCAGCATGATCCTTTCTCCTGGACAAACCGGTGTTATGGATCGAGGATATCAAGCACACGATCGATTTGATCGGTGGCAAGAAGAAGGTAAACATTTTGTATGTCGCATCAAAGCCATTACGAAGAAAAAACGCTTAAAAAGCAATGAAATCGATCCAGACAGCAACATCTTCTATGATGCAATTGTGCTGTTGGGTACCCCTGGAGTCAATCAGACCAAAAAACCCGTCAGACTGGTGGGATACAAAGTCAAAGGCACCAAATACTGGGTTGCCACAAGTCGGTTTGACCTAACAGCAGAGCAAATCGCTCTCATTTACAAGCTCAGATGGGACATAGAGATATTCTTTGGATGGTGGAAACGCCACCTCCGTGTCTACCATCTGATTGCTAGAAGCGAGTATGGCCTAATGGTCCAGATACTCGCCGGCCTAATCACATACCTCCTGCTTGCCATTTACTGTCGTGAACAGCACAACGAAAAAGTCAGCATAAAAAGGGTCAGGGAACTCCGTATTAAAATACAGAACGAGACCCGGATCACCAAAAATGGAACGGGCGGACCAGATTTAAAAAACTACAAAATTTCAGAACGTTATGCAAAAACCTAACCGGAAATTAC
>Ga0222699_1000591_pt1 | contig 12066 bp, 11 predicted proteins | sample AntAcemetage1452_FD_179824 | JGI IMG/M metagenome (GOLD analysis project Ga0222699, IMG submission 179824) | Saline water microbial communities from Ace Lake, Antarctica - #1452 | ecosystem: Environmental > Aquatic > Non-marine Saline and Alkaline > Saline | place: Antarctica: Ace Lake...
GCCCGTCTTCTCCAGTATGGTCTCTTTGGATTCAAAACGAAGATCGGAATTGAGGATGTCCTCGGCCTTTTTACCAAAGATCTTCCACAGGCCGTTGACCTCTAAGCAGATCTCTTCGGCTTGATCTGTCTGGTTGTTATGTTCCAATTTATGCCTCTCTATTTCAGAGCAGTCTTGACTTTCCCGGCTACGTCAGTGGAAACCCATTTTGTCCACACGTCAGCTCTGTTTTTGAGAAACCAGACCGCGCCATCTTCGGTGCTTCCCTTTGTGTCCCTCATATAGGCCAGGATCTTGTTGACCATCGCGGTGGTTGTTTCATATTGCCGCAGCATCTCGACAACATCGGGAGCACTCTTGAGGAGCCTTGTATTAACAAAAATGTTTATCTCGACAGCTCCGTAGGTACACCCCTTGTCTTTGTCCCACACCTTCTGGTCAAATGCGGGTTCTTCCAAGCGTGTCATGTCGAATTTCCCCAGAACCCATGTGGGCTCCCAGTAGTAGCCTACCCATGGTTTCCCCTTTTTGACCGCTGCCGCCATAGAACCGCTCAGCGCCGCATCCGAACCTGTGATAAAATCGGTATAATATTTGTCCAGGCCGTAGGTCTTGAGCTTGGTGGAATTAACCTTTGTACAACCCCAGCCGGGAATGGAATTATGAAAACGCCCTTTGCTGGGGTCCTCAGGGTCTTTGAACAGTTTCCAGTATTTGGACAGGTCAGCAACGGATTTCAGATCCGGGGCCATTGGTTTGATTCCCCGTTTTGCATCCCCCTTGATGACATAGGTAGGAACAAGCCACCCCTGCCAGTTGTCGGAGAAATTACTTCCGAGATCGGCAACCTTGCCCGATTTGAGCATCTTATCAACGAGGTCCTGTATATTCTCGGTCCAAGACTCCATATTGACATCCACATTACCCTTCATCAGGGCGGTATTGAGCATGATTGTGTCTCCGGGAATGTAGTCCACATCGTAGCCCATCCCATGCTTGACGATAAAACCGGCTATTCGGTTATGCACCTGAGCGCTGTCCCAGCTGAAATCACAAAACCGTATGGTATCCTTTGCCGCGGATGCGGCAATTGGCAGTGAAATAAGCGACATACATACTAAGAACATAATAAATCTAATAAGATAACTGTTTCTTCCTTTCATTTTACACCTCCGTGGTTTTCTTGGTTGTTAAGAAATTGCGCGCCAGATAAAATTTATTAAACTTTGATATACTTGGAGCTTGAAACTTTGGGGATTGAGGCGGGTGTCATGCACGTAGAAAAGGGCCGATGCATGAGTATGTCACGAGGAATTCAGGTAAACAAATGGCTGATTAATTTAGATCTCTTCTTTATGAATTTCATAATCAATACCTCCTTAGAACCTTCTTTAAAACATATTGAGCCGCTCATGTCAAGTTATAAGGGTAAGAATATTGGTAACCTGCTGATTTGAAACAGATTTACGGGGCTGTTAAACCCGGTTTTTCCTCTTATCGAACAGTTTTCTGAAGAGTGGTATTGCCTTGCGGATGCCAGGCATGCTTTTCGTCGCAGCCTTTTCACCCTCTGCTATCAGATTTCCGGCGTGGGAAAAATCGGACCAGTGAAGATTGCCAACCTCGGGACGGACTACAACATCCGCCGTCGTGAGCTCGCAGCCTATCAGATAGTAGGATGTTATATCGGCGGCCCTGTCACATATTTCCTGCGCGGTTTCGAGTTTATCATCGGAAAAGATGCCCCTCGTTATGTTTACGGCTATTACGATATCCGCTCCTTCCCTTCTTGTAGCGTTTACCGGAACGAGAGAGATAATGCCTCCATCAGACAGCAGCATTTCCCCTTCTTTCCGGGGTTCTATTGCCCCGGGGACAGCGCTGCTTGTCATTACGGCCTCGCGCAGAGAACCTTCGGAGAAGATAATCTGTTCTCCACTTATCAGATCTGTAGTCACGGTCCGAAAGGGAATAAGGGTGTCCTGGATCAGTATGTCCGGTATGAAGAAGTCTATCATGGACTGAAACTCTTCCGCGGAGAGTATCCCCGGTTTGAACATTGCCTGCAGAAGCAGGAACTTGTTCTGCATAAAACCCTGTATCTTTTGCGTGAGCGATGCGTGTTCCCCGTTGTGCGCTTTTTCTATGGTTCTGATCGCGGAAGATTGGTATTCTCCGCTTTTCAGATACTCATCTATCTTCCGTTCCATCTCTTCGGGGGTTGTTCCGCTGGCGTACGCCCCCCCGATCAGGGCGCCGCTGCTGGTGCCCACTATGATATCGATGGGGATTTCTTCCCGCTTGAGAACCCTCATTACGCCTATATGCGCTAAACCCCTGGCGCCCCCACCACCGAGGGCGAGGCCGATACGTTTGCCTTTCCATTTCATGATTTTCGCCTCCCCCTTCTTCAATCCTCTTGATGTCGGTTATATGTCTGATAAAACTGCGCATTATTTATAAACCGTTATTTGGCAAATGTCAAACGTAACGGCTTCGTAAAAAGCTCCGCTATGCCATTTTACGGCATTATAATTGGAAGTTGTAGGTTGGGTTGAGATACGAAACCCAACAAAAAGTTTTGAACTTTCAGCAAAGTTTTGAACTTTCAGCTATGAGCTTTTTCCGGCTTGTCCGGGTTAGCCTTCAGTCATAAACCAGCATGTGTCTGGAAAAGTTTTGACATTTGGGCAGGTATAAAATATGGTGTTTATAATGAAACGGAGACTTGTTATGGATATACAGGATGTCTTTAAACATTATGCAGATGATATGAGGGTGGTTGAAGACCTTATCAGAGAAAATCAAAGTTCCTATGTACATCTTATTCCCGAGATTGCCGATCACATAATAGGAAGCGGCGGCAAGAGGCTGAGGCCTCTTCTGCTTATAATATCGTCAGACCTGTGTGGTTACAGTGGTGACAGACGGTTTCCCCTGGCGTCGGTAATGGAGTTCATACATACAGCGTCTCTCCTTCATGATGATGTGATAGATCATGCCGTGATCAGGAGAGGCAAGCCTTCCGCGAACAGTGTCTGGGGAAATTCCGCGAGCGTTCTTGTGGGAGATTATCTTTACTCAAGTTCCTTCGGTATGCTGGCTGAAGACGGAGATCAGTCTGTTCAGAAACTCCTTGCGACCACTACCTCCGCCATGGCTGAAGGAGAGATAATCCAACTGACTAAGTGTGGCGATATCAATGCCACTGAAAAGGAATATTTCTCCGTTATTGAAAAAAAGACAGCTATCCTCATATCCGCGGCATGTGCCATAGGTGCTATTCTTGCGAGGGCGCCGGAATCAGAGGTTAAAGCACTGGCCAGGTTCGGAATGAGACTGGGGACGGCCTTTCAGCTAACCGATGACACACTTGATTACGTGGCAAGAGAAGATGATTTCGGCAAGACCAGAGGTATGGATCTCACGGAGGGGAAGATAACACTTCCACTTATCAGGACGTTCAAAAAATGTGAGCCGGATGAGAAGAAGATTATAGAAAAAGGTGTGGAGAACGCGGGAGAAGATTCTATTAAAGAAGTTACATCCCTCATCGATAAATATGGGGGCATAAAATATTCCCTTGAAAAGGCCGACAGGCTTATCGAAGAGGGGAAGGCCTTTCTTGAGGTATTTGAAGATTCGATGCCGAGGAAAGCATTTTTTGCCATTGCGGATTATGTTGTTGAAAGAAAAATGTGATGGGGAATGGAGGCAGTGTCTTTGCCGATTTATGCGTTTGAGGATAAGATTCCTGAGGTTTCACAGGACGCGTTTGTTCATCCCGAGGCTGTCCTGATAGGTGATGTCGTCATAGGAAAACGGTGTTTCATAGGACCTGGCGCGGTGATAAGGGCAGACACAGGGCCGGTGATTATACGGGAAGATACAAGCATTCAGGATAATGTGGTAATTCATGTAGATGTCGGTTCCGAGGCCATCGTTGAGAAAGGTGTAGTAGTGGGACATGGCGCGATTCTCCACGATGTCCATATTGGATCGGGGTGCGTCATAGGTATGGGTGCTATTCTCCTGCAGGGGGTTGTCTGTGGAGAGGGAGCTTTTGTGGGAGCAGGCTCGCTGGTTCCCGGCCGCATGCATATTCCCTCCGGCAAGCTTGTTGCCGGCAATCCCGCGAAGATTATCAGAGATGTAACCTCCGACCAGGCCTTATCTGTCAGAGAGGGTGTACAGTTCTATGCGGAGCTTGCCGGCAGGTATAAGCATGCAATGCATAGAATATAAGGTCCGGAAATGATTCAGGCTTTGTCTTGTGAAGACGCTTCTTGCTACCGGCTGATAGCGTCGGCTTTTGGTGATGTTGGGGTTGTGTGGGTGTATAAGGGAGGCGTTCCTCTGATTGTCCGTGTAGTGCTTCCGCAAAACGGTATGTCAACCACCGGTATCATCAGGAAGGATTTTCCGGATGTCGAAGAATGCCTGCACAAAGACCCGGGAAAGACATGTGAATACATTGACTCTTTTCTCGATGGGACTTGCGTCAGTTTTTCAATGAAGTTTGTCGGGATAGACCGGTGCTCTGATTTTCAGAAGAGGGTATTGCTCGAAACAACGCGAATACCCAGGGGCAGAATGATCTCTTATGGAAACCTGGCAAAGATAATCTCCGCACCGGGGGCCGCGAGGGCGGTTGGTTCAGCGCTTGCGGGAAATCCTCTCCCCCTGATCATTCCATGTCACAGAGTTGTGAGGTCCGATGGATATATCGGACAATTCGGAGGCGGAACCGAGGTCAAAAAGGCCCTTCTGCGGATGGAAGGTGTTGAGATAGATAACAGGGGCAAAGTAGTCCCCGAGACTTTCTTGATAACTTTATAAGGCATCAAGTTTCTATTCTCGGGTTTCAGGTTGAAGAGTTCTTAATCCCGACAAGCCGGAACCAAACAAGATATATTTATAACCGTTCACGGTTTACAGTTATCGGTTACCGGCTGGCTTTGCTATGAAAGCGTACCCCTCTGACCCTTTGCCCCTTACTTCGATACCACCATATTGTCACGATGAATGATTTCATCATACGGTTTATCCCCAAGCAGCTGTTTGATCCTGGATGTTTTGAGGCCCTTTATCCTGTCTATCTCCGAAGAACTGTAATTGACAAGTCCCTTGGCGATTGAGACACCGTCTTCATTGATGCATGCCACGGGGTCGCCCATCCGAAAATCACCCTCGATCCTGACGATGCCCGAAGGAAGAAGACTCCGGCCCTGATTTATGATGGCGTTTTCCGCCCCCCTGTCGATACAGATCTTTCCCCTGGAACGCAGGGTAAAGGCTATCCAGTATTTTTTGCTTTTCAGATGCCGCGACATGGGCAGGAACAGGGTGCCTGTCTCCCTGCCAGAGAGTATCTCACCCAATATGCCGGCCTTTTTGCCATGGGCTATGATACAGGGAATGCCGGAAGCGGTCACCTTCCCGGCAGAGATTACCTTGCTTCTCATTCCACCCATACCCACTGTATCCGCCTCGGACGATGCGGCCGTTTTTATTTCATCGGTTATCTCTGTAACGAGGGGGATCAGTCGGGCTTTCCCCGGTCCCCTGGGATCCCTGTCGTACAGTCCTTCAGTATTGGTAAGATTTATCAGGAGACCGGCTTCCATGATATTTGCCATTATAGCGGCGAGATTGTCGTTGTCCCCGAACTTTATTTCATCCACAGAAACGGTGTCATTTTCGTTTATAATGGGTACAACTCCCCATTCCATCAGGGATAAAAGGGTGTTGCGTGTGTTGAGAAATCTCTGCCTGTCGGTGAGATCACTCATAGTGAGCAATATCTGCGCGGTCACCAGTCCGTGCCTGCCGAAGGCATTGGAATAAACCCTCATCAGTCTGCCCTGTCCAACGGCCGCGGCCGCCTGTTTCTGGGGCAGGGTTTTAAGGCTTTCCTTAAAACCCATCCTGTGCATGCCGGACGCGATGGCCCCTGAGGAAACAATCACGAAATGGAATCCCTTTTTGGAATGTTCGGATATTTCATCAACGAGATGTCCGATTATATCGAGATCAAGACCGTCGTGTCCCGTCAGTACGCCGCTTCCTATCTTGACGAGTATCCTCTTCACGCCTTTTAGTATGTTGATTCTTTCTTCCGACATCCTAATTTTTGTGCCCCTTCTCTGCAGTTTTGTTACCGGTTTTCGGTTTACAGTTACCGGTTTTCGTGAACTGTTCTTTGATGATCCAATTTTTTTACTATCTCTTTTATCAGTTCTTTTATTCCTTCCCCCGTGACGGCCGAGATAGGGAAGACGCGGATGCCTCTTTCTCTGAAGATATCCACCTGTTCTTCCAGTCTCTCTTTTGTTGCCGTGAGGTCGATCTTGCTTATAACCACTATCTGAGGTTTTGCCCGCACATTGCTGCTGAATGATTCCAGTTCGTTGTTTATGGTCTCAAAATCATCCCACGCTCCGGTGAAGGGATCCTTCGATATATCGATGAGATGAAGCAGTATGGAGGTTCTCTCTATGTGACGCAGGAATTTTGTGCCCAGTCCCGCTCCGAGATGGGCGCCCTCTATGAGACCCGGTATATCTGCGATGACAAAGGTACTGTAATCCCCGACACTTACCACTCCGAGATTGGGTCTCAGCGTGGTAAAGGGATAGTCCGCTATTCGAGGTCTTGCCGCGGACACGCTTGATATAAGTGTCGACTTGCCCACATTCGGAAAGCCCACAGTTCCCACATCGGCGATAAGCTTCAACTCGAGGCTGACAGTCTTTTCTTCTCCCGGAAGCCCCTCCTGGGCGTAGCGCGGAGCCCTGTTCGTGGAGGTCTTGAATCTGGCGTTTCCTCTTCCTCCTATGCCGCCTTTTGCTATAATTACCCTCTGACCGTCTTCGATCATATCCACCAGCAGTTCGCCGGTCTCTATGTCCCTGATGACCGTACCCACGGGAACTGTTATCTCAACATCGGGGCTGTTCCTGCCTGTCTTATTGCTTCCCTCTCCCTGTCCTCCCCGTTTTGCCACGTGATGCTGGTTGAACTTCATATCCAGCAGGGTTCTATGGCTGCGGGACGCAATGGTGATAACATCTCCCCCTTTGCCGCCATCTCCCCCATTGGGACCTCCTCGGGGGACATATTTTTCCCTCCGGAAACTTACGCAGCCCTGTCCGCCGTCACCGGATTTTATATATATTTTTGCTTCGTCAACAAATCTCATGAAAAATCTAACCAGTGTCTATCCGGCAATGATAAGAGGTAACTGCCGGATGAAAACTAAAAAAGGTGTTAGCCTGCGGGCGCTAACACCTTTTTCAAAATTATTACATCAACAGGAGACAATAAGAGAGAATTTCAGGAAGCGTACACGCTTACCTTCTTTCTGTCTCTGCCCTTCCTTTCGAATTTAACAGTCCCGTCAATTTTGGAAAAGAGGGTGTAATCCTTGCCCATTCCGACATTGCTTCCCGGGTGTATCCTTGTTCCAAGCTGACGTATTATAATAGAACCAGCAGATATGGGCTGCCCTCCATATACCTTCACTCCGCGCCTCTGTGCCTGGCTGTCTCTCCCGTTGCGCGTACTTCCCTGGCCTTTCTTGTGAGCCATTCAACCTTCCTCCATCAAACAACTATTTCTTTGATCTTAAGGCTTGTCAGATCCTGCCGGTGTCCTGTCTTCTTGCTGTATCCCTTTCTTCTTTTCATCTTGAATACAGTGATCTTGGGGGCCCTGATCTGCGAGATAATCTCACCTGTGACCTTTGCGCCTTCAACGAATGGTGCCCCTACCTTAACATCCTCATCTTTGGAAACCAGTAACACCTCGTCGAAAGAAATGGTATCGCCCTTATCGCCTTCAATCTTTTCAAAGCTCAGGACCTCTCCCTCTGAAACCTTGTACTGCTTTCCCCCGGTCTTTATAACTGCATACATAGTTTAAAATCCTTATCGAGTTAAATTAGAATCGCTTATTATAAGAATATTGCATCGTTTGTCAATAGATAAATGCCTCATTTTTGACATTCAGGCCCTTTATTCCCGATTTTTCAGGGGGACAATATACATACTGTCCCCCAGATTTCCATCTCATCGCACCGGTATTATCTCGAAGTTCTCCCGGTGGAGGCCGCTGCCTGTTTCTACGATAATCTTTCTGCCCAGTCTTTTCTCCAGCTTTTTCAGCGTGTTGTTCTCGTCTTCGAGAAGGAGTTTTTCCACCTCCGGATGGACAAGCACGCAGAATGTCTCCGCGATGTCATAAGCCGTTTCCCTCTCCAGTTCTCTGAATATATCGTAACATACGCTTATCCCGGATTTAACCGATCCCCTGCCTGAGCAGTAGGGACACGCCTCACACATTATGCCGCTCAGACTCTTTCGTCTCCTCTGGCGTGTCATTTCAATCAGACCAAACTCCGATATCTTCTGCACGCTGGTCCTGTTCCTGTCCTTTTCCATCTCTGTTTTAAGGGTATCAAATATCTTTTCACGGTTTACCTCGATCTCCATATCTATGAAATCGATGATGATGATTCCTCCTATGTTCCTTATGCGAAGCTGATAGGCTATTTCTCTTACGGCCTCCATGTTTGTTTTGAGGATAGTCTCCTCCATGTTTCTCTTACCGACGTATTTACCGGTGTTTACGTCTATCGCGCACAGCGCCTCAGTCTCTTCTATAACAATGGACCCCCCCGACTTAAGCCACACCTTCTTGTTGAGCATTTTGCCGATGTCCAGTTCAATGCCGAAATGGTCGAAGATGGGGGTATTCTCCCTGTAAAGATCGATCGAGCGCTTCGTGTAAGGCATAAAACTATCCATGAAATCGATTGCTTTCCGGTATTCTTCCTCTGAATCTATGACAATCCTCTCCACGTCTTCCGTGTAGAAGTCGCGGATTGCGCGCAGTGTCATACCCATTTCTCTGTGCACAAGTCCCGGGGCGCCTGTGTGCTGCTCTTTTTCCCTGATGGTGTTCCACAGTTTGGAAAGATAGTCGAAATCACCTTTCAGTTCATCTTCTCCCTTTCCCTCGCTCACAGTTCGCGCGATGAACCCGTATCTTTCCGGGCGCAGTTTTTTGATGATCTCACTCAGCCGGTCTCTTTCCTCCTCGCTGGTAATCTTTCTTGATATACCTGTATGGTATAATGTCGGCATAGAGACAATGTTTCTCCCCGCGAGCGATATATGTGTGGTGACCCTCGAGCCCTTGGTCCCCAGCGGTTCTTTGGATACCTGAACAAGAATTTCCTGCCCCTCTCTCAGCATGTCTTCTATGGGATGGGTGCGTTGTTCCGGATGTACTTCCTCTTCATATTCTATGGAATCGTCATCTCCATTTGCCAGGAAATCCACCCCAAATGTTTCATTATTGATATCCGCTACATACAGAAACGCGCTGCGTTCAATGCCTATGTCCACAAATGCGGCCTGTATCCCCGGAAGTACGCGAACCACTTTGCCCTTATATATGTTTCCCGCTATGGATCTTTCATCGACCCTCTCCACATAGAAATTAGAGAGTACGTGGTCTTCCAATATGGCGATCCTTGTTTCGTATTCCGTGCAGTTAAAGATAATTTCTTTTGGCATTATATTCTCTTTCTTCGAGTTTCAGGTTATTCTTTGCAGTTAATTCCTGTCTTTATAATCCTTGCTCTCTTCGCGTATTCATCGTCGAATCCGACAACCTGTGTCAGTATCTCGAGCGGTTTGACTCCCCCGCCCGGGTCAAAACGCACCGACATGGAGATTACAGCCTCCTCCGTGTTGAGGGCAATAGAAGTTATCAGTGGGCGTATATCCTTCGCGACGACGGCCCCCTTCCGGTATTTGGATATCATAAATGTGTCCGATTTCAGGAATGCCTTTATCCTCTCATCAGGAGTCGAGCCGGCGGACAAAATGGGTGCATCCGGAAGGTAGATTTTATAGTCAAATCCTTCAATGAGATTAGACAGTGATATGGTATGGGGGTAAATCATTTTGGCGCTCAGTATCTCTATTCCCGAAGGCAGGCAGAGATTTACCCTGGCGGCGAACTCTTCCGGGGAACCGATATGTCCCCGGAGCTGAATGTCAGCATATTCGCACAGGCTTTCCACCCCGACCGGAAGAGCATAGGGGAATGATATCTTTGGATGGGGATGAAACCCCTCTGAAAAAGCGAAGGCAAGGCCGCTTATGTTTATCGCCCGCACGATAGCGGAAGACATCTCGAGATGCGACAGCATGCCGGCTTTTCCCTGTCTGGCAAACCTTATTCTGAGGTGGGTAATCTCTGCTTCACGGGGGGAGAGGACATGTCTCCGGGAAGATATGGGGCGTGGTTCTTCGGACTCGATTATCCTGATATCCCCCGAACATACCCCGCACTGATAACACCCGGCAGAGCGGCAGTCTTCCGTAAGCTCCGCGTCCAGGGATTTTTCATACTCTTCCACGAGGAACTCTTTTGTTATGCCGCAATCGATATTATCCCATGGAAGCGCGTCTTTCGTATCCCTTTCTCCGAGATAGTCATTCACATTTATCCCCAGGTCATCTATTGCCTGCTTCCATATATCAAACTGAAACCGGTCACTCCAGCCATCGAAACGGCATCCCGAATAAAAGGCCTTCGCCACGAGATCGCTTATCTTCTCGTCTCCCCTTGCCATCAGACCTTCCAGAAAGCTCATTTCCTTGTCGTGCCATTTGAGCTTCAGGTTTTTGTGCCGGATGTTTTTCTTGAAAAAATCCTGTTTTTCTTTTGTCTCGTCGATGGTTATCTGCCGTTGCCATTGAAAGGGTGTGAAGGGTTTCGGTACAAATGTGGAGATACTGACAGTGACCTGACGTCTGCTGTTCCCTTCCCTGAGCACCTTATAGGCGAGATCGACAATTCCCTCGAGGTCTTCCTGCGTTTCAGAGGGAAGCCCGATCATGAAATAGAGCTTGATAGATTTCCACCCGGCATCAAATACTTTTCGCGCGGTGGCGAGGAGGGCCTCTTCGGTGTTTCCCTTGTTTATCACATCCCTCAGCCTCTGCGTCCCGGCCTCAGGCGCGAGCGTGAAGCTTGTCTTGCGCACCCTTTTTATCTGATCGATCAGCTTCGCGGTAAGGGTTTCCACCCTCATGGAAGGGAGGGCCATGGCCACCCTCTTTTCGTAATACTTATCCATGAGAGATGTAAGAAGATATTCAATGTGGGAATAGTCGCCGGAACTGAGGGATAAAAGAGAAATCTCACTGTGCCCCGTTGAAGAGAGCATCTCTTCCGCCATCTTTTCCAGCGCGTCGACAGATCTTTCCCTGACCGGTCTCCAGACCATTCCCGGCTGGCAGAAGCGACATCCGCGGGTACATCCCCTCGCTATTTCCAAGGTTATCCTGTCGTGTACTGTCCTGACGAGGGGCACGATGGGCCTGGACGGGAAGCGCCATTTTTCCAGATCTGTCACAACCCTTTTCTTTATCTTTTTCTCCATGCCGTGCAGAGAAGGAACCCAGATACCCTCGATCTCCGCGAGAAGATTTAACAGGGCGGAGCGTTTATATTCCCTTTCTTTACCGCTGATCATCGCGCGGGAGATCTCCAGTATTACCTCTTCTCCCTCTCCCACGACAAGCGCGTCGAAGAAAGGCGCCACCGGTACGGGATTGAAGACAGAGGGCCCTCCCGCGATTATTATGGGTGCATCTTCTTTCCTGTCACTGGAATATATCGGCACGCCGCCCAGATCCAGCATGTTCAGGACATTGGTGTAGGACAGCTCATACTGCAGTGAAAATCCCACGATATCAAATCCGGAAAGGGGGGCTCCCGATTCGAGAGAGGTAAGGGGAATCTTATTTTCCCTCATCAGAGCCTCCATGTCCGGCCAGGGGGCATAAAACCTCTCAGCCGCTGTTTCCGGTTCATTATTCAGGATGGAATAGAGGATCTGCAGGCCGAGGTGCGACATGCCTATTTCGTAAATATCGGGAAAGGCAAGGCCAAAGGTCAGACGACATTTTTCCCAGTCTTTTTTTATGGAATTTATCTCCCCACCTATATATCTGCCCGGTTTTTCAACAAGGGGGAGAATCTCCT
>Ga0222699_1000602_pt1 | contig 11970 bp, 5 predicted proteins | sample AntAcemetage1452_FD_179824 | JGI IMG/M metagenome (GOLD analysis project Ga0222699, IMG submission 179824) | Saline water microbial communities from Ace Lake, Antarctica - #1452 | ecosystem: Environmental > Aquatic > Non-marine Saline and Alkaline > Saline | place: Antarctica: Ace Lake...
TTAAAAAGTGCAGCTAACGCTTCCCTTTTATTTGTGAATTCAACTGTATTTTCATCCTTAAATTTATCTTTGATGAGAAAATCAAACTGGTTTGAAGACCCTTCACTTTGAGTATTTGAGAAATCTTCAGATTGGATCTGTGTGGGTTTTACTTCTTCAGGAAGATTTTCTATATCACCCGCATTTTGGTTGGTTTTTCCAAGGAGCTGTTCAAATTTCTTATACAATTCCTTTGTATTAACTGTCTCCTCTTCTTCGACAATTGGTTGCTGTATCGGATCCTCTGTAATAATTTCAACGTGATCCGGCACTTGAATTTTAACACTTTCCTGAACTGGTGGTGTTTCTTCCATTGTGTACACAATAGTTGATTCCACGCCGTCATCAGAGGTTTGAGTATCCGAGCCGATCATAACAAAATCATCTGAAGTAGTTTTAGGAGTGTTATCTGTAGAAAACACAATATTTTCCTGATATTCATAACCAAGACTATTCGCATAGTTAATGTGCTTAATGCCTTTATCCATATCTCCTTTTAGACCATATGTCACACCCAGCTTGTAATGCGCTTCGCCATAATTGGGTTTGAGCTTAATAGCTTTTTCAAACCAGGTGATCGCTTTATCAAAATCGCGTTTCTTGGCATACATATTACCCATTCCATAATATGCATATGCATTATTTGGGTCGAGTTGGATCAATTTATTGAGAGTCGATTCGGCTTTTTCAAACTCTCTCATTTCAGTATAAATACGTGCAAGATTGTAATAGCTATCCGTGTAATTAGTTTGAACACTTATTGCCATCTCGTAGTCTTTGATGGCATCATGCAATTGTCCAAGACTCTCATGCGCATTACCAAGATTATTATAAACCTGCGGAAGTTCAGGATTTATATTTTTTGCTTCTTTGAAGTGCTGGATAGCTGCTTCATGAGCACCCAGAATACTCATAATTATTCCCATATTATTATGAGCTTCAGCATTGTTGGGATTATTCTCGAGAGACCTCTCATAAAAGGTGAGGGCTTCCTGATACCGCTTCAGTTGTTGAGCTTCAATTGCTTTCGCAAAATCTTCGTAAGCTGTCCCTGTCAGGGGTTTATCCGGTATAACATCTTTCTTTGTAAGCTGGGTCTGAGTTTGATGAGCTGTGAGCTTTTCTGCCGGTTCTTTATTTGGTTGTTCAGTTATTTCCTGAGCTGTTTCTCCGGAAAAAATTTCCCGCAACCGGTTCATAATTGTGTCTTCATTGGCTTCAAATTCAGCATTAATATAGTAAACATTGTCTTCCCTGCTTTCTTCAATTATCTCATTCAAAGAAACAAGTGGTTTGAGCATCTCGACATTATGGGTGGAAAGTGTATCATTTCTATCTATTGTATTCCAGAGAGTAGTAAATTTCGCATACGAAAATAATTCTTTTATCAACTGTGATTTCATATCCCCGATAGCTTTGACCTTTGCTTGCTCGCCTGTCATGCTTTCAGGTGCATAAAAAGAGTTCTGTCGCAGATAGGTTTTTGCATTTACTGTAATAGTTATCAAGCAAAAAAAACTAACCAATAGAACTAGTTTTTTCATAGGAACTATCTCCTTACTTTCATCTCTTTATATAATGATTTTATTTACGAAATTACAAATCGCTGTCAATGAAAATTAACTTATTTTGAATACGAAATCAGGAACAACGAATTTTGAGTAACTCTAACGGCATCCCAAAAACAAAAAAATCATTGTTTTTATCCCAGCTTGCGAAACCTGTTTTCTCAACCCAATCCATAAGAACACTATCTTCGGGAACGAGTAGTTGGAGCACATTTTTTTGCCGCTCTTGCGCAGCTTTCCCGGCAGACATAAGAAGAGAATCACGAACTATATCATTTTCTGCTTCTATAAAACTTATCCAGAAGGAATCTGAGTAATACACATTGCAAAACAGAATAAGCCCTTTTATGATGCCATCCTCAACCCATGCGCCAAACCGCTTTTTAGTATAAAATTCCGCAAGCAACAGCTCGGTCGCATTATAGATCACCCATCCTTTGGACAAAAGAGTCTTGCATTTTTCCAAATATGATGATGAGAGTATGTAACTCTTAAATTTTTCGTAGGAGATTTCATTTGTGATATTTCTATTGATCTTCAATTGTTTCTTTCTGTCCAACTCAAGATTCTTCAGCGAACATGTCAGCGTTATTTTAAATCCTTCTCTCTCGGCAGGAATAATAGATCCATAATTTTCAAAATAGGTCGAAAAACGCACTGAAGTGAGATCATGACGTTGTGCAAGAATGTTCAGATAGTACTCAGTAAATAACTTGCCTACTCCTTTTATCTTAATGCCCTGATCTTTTCTTAAACCTTCCAGCCATACATCGGTTGGAGTAAGATAGGTCATTTTACCGAATGCAATAAGTTTATCTTCTTCAAAGAGCCCGACAAATTCTCCGTAAGGGTCCGCAACCCATTCATCAAATATTTCCGGAACATAATCATCACCTTCCCAGATATCCTTTGAAATTTGCAGTACTCGTTCTTTATGTTCGGGAGTTATTTTTCTCAATTTCATAGTGTAAAAAGCTCTATGTATTTTTATGAGTGTCAACGAAATTATTGACGAAAATATTTCATGATCTCAGTTCAAAACAAAAGGAGTTAGCATGAAAGCTATAACATCAAATAATGCGCCCAAGGCAATCGGACCTTATTCACAGGCAATTCACCACAACGGAATGCTTTTTATTTCCGGGCAACTCGGCGTTCATCCCGAAACTGGTATTTGGGGAGAAACCTTTGCAGAACAGGCAAAACTTGTATTCGAAAATCTTCAGGCAATTCTTACTGATGCAGGCATGGATTTCGGCAATGTTGTGAAAGTAAGTGTGTTTTTAAAGGACCTTGGACATTTCGAACTGCTCAATGACCTTTATAAAAAGTATTTTGTCCAACCCTATCCGGCGCGGGAAGCATACCAGGTAGCAAAACTTCCAAAGGATGCTGCGGTGGAGATCTCGCTTATTGCGATGAAGTAGCAGGCAGCTACAGCTTTTTACTAAAGCATATAAATACATGAATCCTCCTATCTTATTCTGCCAATATTATTAATGAACATGCACCTAGAAAAATTAATTTGACCAAGGAGGAAAGAAATACTAAAAAAGGCAATAAACATGATTGGGATATTATTAAACGTATAAATGAAATAAACGGGAAAAAATATGAATGAAAATTGTGTAGTCATGAATTATAATTTGAAGACAATTTCAATTATCTTGAGTGGTGTCTTCACACTTCGGGTATTTTTATGATATATAAGTTAAAGAATGATTTTTCAGGTGCTATTTATGTTAAATAATTTGACTGATTTAAAGTATTTACTTTATTTCACACACATGGAATATAATAAATATTTTGGATAAATGGAGCTTTCCAATGAAATCAATAATTATTTTTTGTATTTTTTACTTTTTACTTTTTACTTTCCTGCTTGCGCAGGAAACGTGGATAAAAACCTACCAACCCTTTACCGAATTTTATCCATACCCAGATTGTTTAAATTACTTTCCAGAGGATATTGTAGTCTGTCAGGATAATGCTTTTGCTGTTAATGGATATTATATTTATTCAGATGGGTGGATATATGAACAGTGGGGTTTTCTTATGAAAACCGACGGTGATGGAAACATGCTATGGGCTAAATTGGATTCACTCAGTTTTATGGAAGAAAATAAGTCACTTGCATTTGTTGAAACAAGTGATGATGGGTTTATTTCAGGTATAAGTGGAGGTAATTTAATTAAACGAGATTCAGAAGGAAACAGAGAGTGGGTAATTGATGGAGATTTTGGTATTAATTCAATGTGTAATACTGAAGATGGAAATATTATACTTGGCGGAACACAAAGTCTTAATATAGGACTACGAAAGATTGATGAAGAAGGTGAAACTCTTTGGACAAAAGTTTATCAGATAGATGATGATTATTCAATTTGCAAATCGATAATACAAACAAATGATGGTGGTTATGCTTTAACAGGCTATTTTGATTATCAAGGCAGGCCTGATGCAGACATTTTAGTAATGAAAACAGATGCGAACGGTGATTCCCTGTGGACAAAAACTTATGATGGATATGGACATTGGGATACTGGTAAAAGCATTACAGAAGATACAAATGGCAATATTATGGTAGTCGGTGAATTAGATGACATTAATTATATTACTATAGGATTTCTCTGGTATTTAGATGAAGATGGCAATACAATCTGGACACAGGAAGTTGAAAGCAGTGTTGGCCATTCTCATTTTTCTGTACTTTACATAACAGAGGATAATTTTATAGCATATTGTTACAGTGGTTCAGGTGGAAACAGAGAAACAACAATTTATCAATTTGATAGTAATTATAATATTAACTGGCTATCAGAGTTTGATGCAAATGTGGCAAGAGGTGATAAAACAATTTGTGTATTAACAAATGAGAATTTCATATTTCCATTAATGGATGTTAGTGGAATGTCAAATATAGGTATAGCAAAAACAGATTCCCAGGGACAGGTTTCAATTGACAATGAAATGATTTATTATGAACATTTAAATTTATCAAATTATCCCAATCCATTTAATCTTACAACAACAATTTACTTTGAATTACCAAAAAGATCATTAAATTCTCTAATAGAAATATTTAATGTAAAAGGTCAATTAATACAGCAGCTTCCACTAAATAAAACAATGAAATCAGTTTTATGGAACGGAGCTGATAATAATCGAAATTCAGTTTCATCAGGTATCTATTACTATCGAATTAAAGGTTGTAATTTTGAGTCGCAAACAAAAAAAATGCTATTGCTCAAATAAAAAAAGGAGAAAAAAATGTTAAACAAAAAGAAATCCCGATTATCATGAAAAAAATTATTACTTATTTTAATAGTAATATTTTCAGTTAAACCTGTTTTTGCAGAATACGAAGATAGAGTTCCTGCAACAAAAACTATGAATACTGAAGTATTGAATGCAATCAGGGACGCTTCACATCCCGAACCCTCACATAGTAATTATGATGTAGTGTTAAGAAATTACTGGTGCAATTACATTAATATTCCCTATCCATTAAACAGGGATGATATGCTTGAAAATGAGAGGTATGATGAATTCTTTACAGGAATCTATGCAAAGGAAGCGTTTTGGGGAGCTATCGGTCACGATGCAGAAGATCACGATCCTCCGGAAGATGAGCCAAATGAAATAATCGATCTTGCTAGAAGTCATTTATTAGATTATAATTTTCCCGATTACCTTTCCCTCGAAGCGGTTTTTGCTTATATGAACGGCTCGGACGGTAATTCCGATTCACAGTTCGGTCGTGGTTTATCACTTGGTTCAATCTTATATAATGTAGCTATGATGTGTGATATGTTATGGTATTTTGATGATGGAGATCATCAAGAAGGATTAGCAGCTAAACTGGATAGTCTTGCGGATTATACCTGCAATACAATATTACCGAATTTCACAAATTGGTGTAGTTGGGAACACCTCAACGGTGCAAATCTCCCTACAACAGGCTGGACAAACGGTAAATTACGATTGATTGCAGCACTTGGTTATGCCGGATGTGTACTCAAAGATGTCCCGAATTTTGAAGATAATGCAGAAGATTATTATAATACAGCAAAAGGGCAATTATTTGAATATCTTTATCCCGACACATACAATACTTTTGATGATGACGAAGATGGCGTTATTTCCGGTTATATGGATGCCTGCTTTGGCGATGGTTCGGGTTTATACAAAGAAAGCTTTTCTTATTATAGTTGGTCAATGGAATTTTTAACAACCTTTTTTACAGCAGCAAAAAGATCTGGTTGGGGAGATAATTTTTATGATAATGAAATTATAGTTAAAGCCACCAATGAAAATATAAAATTGCATGGTCCTGATTTTTCTGGAATACCAATAAATGACTGCTGGAGAGGTAAGGATGATGATAGATACAGAACATCTGAAAAATTGTTGGAATTCTATTATCATAATGATAATGCACCTGGATTAAGAGAGGATCTATGCTGGTATTTTAATGCTTTCCGAACAGTTTATAATAATGAGATGCCAATTTTTGATCACAGAAGAGAAGCGACGATTATGTCGTACAATCCGAATAGAAACATACTGGGAGCTGCTGCGATACCAGATTATGTCTCCATTGGATCATACCATGCAAATCCGGAATTTACTGTTATTCGTCCAAAAATGAACAATGCCATAGAATATAATGAGTCCATAGGATTGTATGTATCGCATGAAAATACCTATGCACCAGAACACAATCAGGATGATCAGACAAGCTTTTCATTATTTGCAAATGGTAAATACTTACTAATTGATCCCGGTTACAGAACAGACAGTAGTAATCAATGGTTAAATTCACCTTATGCACATAATTTAATTGTTGTAAATCCTGAATATGATAATGAAACAGATAATTTAATAGTTGATGGTTATTGGTCGGGCACTCCAGGTGGTAATGGAGATATAATTCGTAAACCACCCTACGGTGATATGCTATATTGGCCAGAGACACCCAGTAATCCTTATTACAGAAATTTAAATCCAGCAAATAGATCATATTTTCTAGAAAATAAAAACATATCAACAGCAAAGATTGCAATGAGCTATTGTTTGCCCGAAGGTTATGAATTTGATACCAATTCTGGAATTACCTATAACTCCTATGATGTTGATATTGAAAGAAACTTCTTTATGGTAGATGATTCATATTATATCGTTTATGATAAATTAGTAAATCAATCCGGTGATTTCAATGATTATAGGAATCAACTCCATTTTGCAGAATATGATACTACTTCTGATAATCAAAGTTTAACTTATACTGGAAATGGATTATTTACTTTTCATGATCCAGATTTAGATGATAACATTTATTTGCATGGCACCCTTGGAGCTGCCTGCGATTTTGACACATATATTGATGAAGAACTACCAATGGGGTGGAAATACTCTGGTTATGATATTTTTCACTATCGTCACAGAAGAATAAGGGCAGAGATAAATAATTCTAATTCTAACAATGAACATTTTCTGACAGTTCTTATTCCTTCTGAATCATCTACAAGCCCGATAAGTGACACATTAAGTGGTACTGGTTATTATGCAGTAGAGGTATATGACACGTCGAAATCCCCGACCGAGAAATCCTATTATGCGGTTTCTGACAGCATATTAGATATTTCATTTAATGACATCGATATTAATAGTGATGCAGCATTTGTGGGTTTGACTTATCGTCCGGGTTACCAGGGAAACACGAAGATTACTCAGTTTATCATAGCAGATGGTGATATTCTATTCTATAATGAGAACGATACTCTTCTGGTCGATCCCAATTCATCTATTGAGGAAGTAATTGCAACTTATTCAGGCACGGAACTCAGCGTTATTGTAAAATCCGATGATGACTATCCTCAATATAGGATTCTAAGGCAAGGTGTTGATCCTGATAATTTTTCTTCAATAGGAATTGCTAACGGAGAAAATGGAACGAGCAACATAAAAAATCTCAGCTATGACAGCGATTACTTTTACATAAATTGGTATGATTTTTCGTCCGGATCTGTAAATCTTATTACACCGATTTTAGTACCTTATGGAGATACTTTAGTAATTGGAAATGGAGTAACTGTTAATTGTATGAATTCTGACATAAAGATTGAGATTGAAGGTGAGATAAGTATTGGAGATAGTGTTACATTTACTTCGCCTGATTCTGTTCAATGGGATGGGCTGTATTTATTTAATACCGCTGCTGAGATGCATATGAACAACGTAACATTTGAGAGAGGTAAACTTCACAATGATTCCCGTTCCTTACTGATAAGCAATTCAGAATTTATCAATTCCGGTATTGAACAATCCGGTAGTAGAATAAATGTGTCGGAGACAATATTCAATTCAAGTAACATATTTTGTGAAAGATTGAATAGTTGTGAGTATGAGGGTATGGATGATGTTTATATCACCGGTTGCGAATTCATAAATTTTAGTGATTATTACGCTGTTTCAATTTCGACTTACCCAACATATAACTTGAGTGATAATGAAATTACTAATTGTTTTGCAGGTTTCCGTATTGTTGAAAGTGGTAATCCTAAGATGTGTGCAATTAAAAATAATATTATTAGATGGAACACCAACGGTATAGGTATCTGTATTTATCACTCCTATGCTGATATTTCAGGACACAACCGGATAATTGGAAATTTAGTTGGGATTCTCGGAGCAAAAGAATCATCTATTAAAATTAAGGGAAACATTGATTATCCATATCAAAGAATTAGTGATAATATTTATGAGGAGATTGTTACGGATTATTATAGTTTACCCTATAGAGAAGGTATCAGATTCAATGAGATAGTTGATGATGAATATATTGAAGGCACACGCGATCAATATTTATTTGTTTGTAAAGATGCTGCTGGAGCTCCACGACAATTAAATGTCGAATATAATTACTGGGGAGAAGGATGTTTGAACTGGCAAGAAGGTGATGGTGATAAGCGTTTTTATCCAGCTGAATTATTTGATTATATTCCCGTCTGGGATCCAGGTGTTCCTGAATATCCTGAAGTTTCTCCTCCAGAACAGTTATATGCAGATGCAGATTCCTTGATTCAAATTGAAGAATATGAAACAGCAAAGATAGTTTATAGGAATATAATTCAATTATATCATGACAGCAAGTTTTCTATATTCAGTATGAGAAATCTATTGCCTTTGGAAACTGTCTCAGGACAGGACTTTTCCACACTCAAGGAATATTATCTCACAGAACCGAACTGTAATATTAATGATGAGAGAACAAAATTAAGTCAATATCTTGCAAACTACTGTTCAATAAAAATGGAGCAATATCCTGAAGCGATCAGCTTCTTTGAAGCTATTATTTCTGATCCGGATACTGAATTAGACTCGGTCTATGCAGTTATCGATGCGGGTTATACTTATTTGTTGATGGAAAATGGCGGTAAGTCCGGATACGTAGGAAAGATGGCAGAGTTAAAGCCAAAATCAGAAAAGGAATTTCGAACAATGAGAGATAAGTTATTATCCGAGTTGTTTGATATTAAAGAACCTGAACAGGAAGAACCGAATGTAGAATACGTGTTTGAACTTAAATATAATTATCCTAATCCCTTTAATACTTCAACTACTATTTCCTTCTCACTTCCACCCTCCACACAAAAAGCAGGCCTGAAAATATACAATATCAAAGGTCAACTGGTACGTGAACTCGATGTGGACACGAAATCAGGCATTGGTACTATCTCTTGGGATGGACTCGACGCCTACGGCAAAAAAGTCGGTTCCGGTATCTATTTCTACAAACTCACTGCTGATAAGAAAGAAATCGTTAAAAAAATGGTACTGATGCGGTAATCTTAAACCTCACTTATATATAAATAGAGACGTACTTTTGTGCGTCTCTTTTTTAGTAGATTTAAAGGAATCTTTATTATTCCAAGACTGTAATTATTGACAGAATCTTCGATTTTAAAAAATTTCATAATTAATGAATTTCCTGAAAGATAGCTCTGTCCCAGCACAAAAAAGATGAAACTTTGTCAACGATGAAAATCCATTCTCACCGATCAACGAGCTTCATGAATTTTTCAAAACATGCTGACCAGGCAATAATCTTGAAAGGATATAATGGTCTCGAAACATAAATCGGTCTTAATTGTCGAGGATCAGCATTTGATCCTCTTATATATAAAAAGCATTCTTAAGAAAAAGTTTGGTGTCATTTATACTGCACTGAACGGCGCAGAGGGTCTAAAACTTTATAAAATGCATAAACCTGATATCATCATAACCGATTTACAAATGCCCGTGATGGATGGGCTTGAGATGATACAGCACATTCGTAAACTCGATCCTGATGCTAAAATACTTATTACATCTGCCTATAGCAACACCAATTATATGCTGAAAGCGATCGATCTGGGCGTGAATGGATTTCACATCAAACCAATAGACAGTGACCGATTACTCGAACAGATTGATGCCCTGGTCAAGCAACTCTCTCTTGAGGAAAAAGCTCTTGAGGAAGAAGAAAAATTCCGCGTTCTCAGCTCTGCGGCACGTGATGCCATTGTGATGATGGACATTAATGGAATGACAACTTTCTGGAACAAGGGCGCAGAAAGAATATTTGGATTTACACGGGAAGATGCCATCGGAAAAGAATTGCATAGATTTCTTACACCCGATTATTACTATGAAGACCACATAAAAGCAATGCCCCATTTCAAACGTACGGGAAATGGAAAGTTCATCGGGAAAACTATTGAGCTCAAAGCTCTGAGAAAAGACCGAACTCCAATTACTGTAGAACTCTCTTTGACAAGTGTGAAATTACATAACGAGTGGAATGCAATTGGTATCATGCGTGATATCACAGATCGGATAAAGGCAGAAGAAGAGATCGTCAAAGCATATAAAAAAATGGATATTCTCGCTCACACCGATCACCTCACTCAACTGTCAAACCGGCTTGATATGATGGAAAAACTTAATTATGAATGCTCGCGTTTTGAAAGATCCGCCGTACAATTTTCTATCGCAATTGGGGATGTGGACAGTTTTAAAGATGTAAATGATACGTATGGACATCAAGCTGGGGATAAGGTGCTCAACGGAATTGCCAGACTGCTGAAAAGTAATGTACGAAAACAAGATATTGTAGGTAGATGGGGTGGTGAAGAGTTCATTCTTATGTACCCAAAAACAAATTTGCAAGGTGCGATTTTTGTGACAGAAAAAATCAGGAAATCGATAGAGGAAGCAGATTTTGAATATGATGAGAAAAAAATCCATACTACTATTACCTTCGGTGTGGCAACATATGATGAAAAAATGGATATTGATGCCTGCATAAAACTCGCGGACAAAGCACTTTATAAAGGAAAAAAAGACGGAAAAAATTGCGTTGTCGGCTTATTAAAAAACGATGAAAATATTTTATGAAAGGGGATAGAATAAAAATAAATAAAATATTGGTCGTGCTCACTGGTTTTCTACTCTTATTGAACATTCTGCTGGCTGATACGGAAAAAGAAGATTCCCTTTTAGTCGAGATTCCTGACATAGATATTTATGATGAACTCGCGGGTGATTTCCTGGATGTCAATCCTCAATATTTACTCTTTTATGCATATCAAAATTATAATGACTCAAATTTTGAAAATGCAGCTAAATTTTACCTTGCATATCTGTCCTACCAAAATTCCGATGCGAATTCGATCTATAATCTCGCATGCTGTTATGGACTTCTTGGAAAAGACTCTTTGGCAACATCGTACCTAAAGAGATCTTATACAGCCGGGTTTGATGATGTGCAGCACATAAAAGGAGATCCTGATTTTGATGGAGTGAAAGACTCCCCTATCTTCGCAGCACTGATAGACAGCATAAAAAATGTCGAGCAGCAAAAGATAGACGAAAGCGGAAGTGTGTTCTACATTACCGCAACAACATTTCATGAATGCAGAATAAAATTGCCTGAAAATTATGATCCGAATGAGACGTATCCGCTTCTTATCGGATTGCATGGGTATGGTGATAATAACGAAAATTTCATCAAGCTGTACAAGGATTTTCCTGCGAGGAATTTTATATTTGCCGCACCTCAAGCACCATATGAATTTGGGGCGGGTTCCAATATCGACTATAGCTGGATCCCACGAACCGATGATCCGGCAATATTTGATGAGGCAGTTACATTCACAGAAAATTATATAAACAGTGTAGTAACTTATCTCCAGAACCAATTTAACATATCAGAAATTGTGCTTATGGGCTTCTCTCAGGGATGCTGGATCACGTATTATACGGGTATCAAGAATCCTTTACTCTTTAAAGGGCTTCTCTGTTTTGGAGGATATCTGCC
>Ga0222699_1000608_pt1 | contig 11921 bp, 17 predicted proteins | sample AntAcemetage1452_FD_179824 | JGI IMG/M metagenome (GOLD analysis project Ga0222699, IMG submission 179824) | Saline water microbial communities from Ace Lake, Antarctica - #1452 | ecosystem: Environmental > Aquatic > Non-marine Saline and Alkaline > Saline | place: Antarctica: Ace Lake...
CCATGCCTTGCCTTGCCATGCCCAGCCTAGTGAATATGAATGGAGAGAGTAATTTCTTACTCTACTTACTCTCTCCGTTCCAAGTCTTTCCTTGGTGTCCACATTACCTAAAATGCAGGTAGTCAATTTTTTATGGAGTTAGCTACCAACTGCTCCGAAGCGGGAGAGCAGGATTTGAACCTACCTCATAAAGAACTACTTTACTTACCAATTGTTTCGAGTTAGTTAAACTCAACTATTTCTCCCGCATAAATTAATAATAATAATAAATTATTTAATTGTTTCTGTTGAAACTTATTCTGATAAAGCAACAGAATATTTAGTAGCTTTACCTTCTCCAGTCTTTGTTACTTTAACAAATTTTAAGTCGGGTTTCAAAGCTAACATTTTCTTAATCTCTTCAAGAACTGTCCACGCAACTCTGTATTCTTGTTCATTAACAACCATAACTTTGTAGGTATAACTTTCTCCATCCTTATTTTCCCCATGTCTAGTTTCAATTGGAAAAGACAAATCCGCTCTATCTAAGTCTGTTATGTTTAGCGTTCTTTTTGGCTCATATGCCTGTGCTTCTTCTTTTAATGATGACATTTTTATTTACATTTCCTCCTTTGCATTTGTATGAATCTCTCTGTAATTAAAACTATGTGTCATGATAACTCCTACAACCATCCCTAGGAATAAACATACTGTACATTTAAGTAGAACTATTTCTGATCCTGTGAAGCTCATTGTGGTAATCCCTCCAAGAACTTCTCATTTAAATCTGTTTTGTGTTCTTTAACAATTTTCTTTTTCTTAATTCTCAATACTCTTTTGATTCTTTCAAGAGGTTCAAACTTTCCCTTTCCATTCTTGAAACTATCATAACCATACTTAGACTTCAAGAAATCACCCTCGCCCTTACTCAAATAACCCCCAAGAAACTCCCCAGGTCTATTCTGTGGAGTGTAAATAGAATTAATGGGTAATTTTACACTATTGTTATTAATCTCTGGGAGATTTTTTAATCTCTTGTTAAGTCTTTCGTCATTTTTTCTTTTATAACAAATATGACATAGAAGTCTTTCTCCATGAATTTCTTTTCTTAGTGAGGAGAATTGGTGGGTTCTTCCACACCTCTGACATAATACTTTTTTTCTCATCTTTTAATTGACCTCACTTTTCTAGGACTCTTCGCAGTTTTGTTAAAGTAACTTCTATAATCAATAACTTCTTGTTCTTTGTCATCCCAAATTTCATAGAATTGATCTAATCCAAAATCCAAAGAAGAAATATATTGTTGTGCGGCATTTGCAGAAGAAAAATCACAGGTAAAAATTTGGTTTTTTTGTTTACCTAAATTGAAGTTTACTCGTCTGATCTGCAATGTATCTGCATCAACAACATGGAATCTTTTCATAGATTTATAGAGAGTAAATACTATATAAAAGGTTATTATAATTTAAGAATTACAACAGTTATTCAAGTTGATCAATGAACGATTCCATTGTTGTCATTTGACTTATACTATCTCTTAATGCTAAAGTTTGTTCGTATTTTTGAATTCCTTGATTCAGAGCAGTTACATAAGTTGGTGTAATAGTTCTTGTTGTATTTTCATCAATGTTGTATGTGTATGCTTCTGTGTTTGTTACAAGTAATCCTACGCAAGTAGTCATGTCTACAAGACTTAAACATTCTTGAAGTAAATCATAAGTTACATAAGTTTGAAATCCATGATTAAATACTCTGTATGTATTATTATTATGGGTTGGTTCAACATAAACTAAATTGTAAACAATTTCTATTTTATCATTTTGTAAATTGATTTCTGAAATAGTGAATTCATTATACATATAAGTTGCAATTTGTTCATCACTTAAACTTACAAATTCTTGTGAAGTTAAAATTATATCTCCATTTTCTAATACTTCAATTGCTCTTACTTGTGCAAATCCTAATACCATTAAAGATAATACTAAAGTTATTCCTACAAAGATACTTAATGTTTTGTTTTTCATATATTTATTACCTCCTTGTCGTTTATTTAATTGTTGTTTCATCCTATTATTATCTCCGCATTTGAATCTATGTAAACTGTTCCGCCAGTTGTAGGGGGAATCATGTTTGCTACTTCTATTTTAGAATTGATTGTACAGTTTCCTATTCCAAAAAAGATTATATCGTTTGCACCTATGTCTGTATTTGTATCTAAGATACAATAATCTGACATAGTAATATTCCAATCTCCTGATGTGTATGTGCATGAATCATTTATTTCAGTTTCATTTATTTCTACCTCAAAAATAATTGCATATCCGTCACTTCCGCTACCTGAAAATGTATTTATATATTGGTTTTCACTTATTTGAATTAAAGAGTTGTCAAATGTTGATGTAGAATAAAATTCAAAAGAATTTTCTTTTGAAATGGTATTCCCAGTTAGCTTTAAAATAGTTGTAATTCCTTTCCCATTATAATAAGCATTTATATAATGAGTCTCATCTATTTTAATAATTGAATGCTCTGCCCCATAAGCCGTATCAAATATATAAGTAGTTCCTTTTGTAATAGTAGTTCCATCAATCATTAGAACAACTGCATTTCCTTGATAACTATCTCCTCTATATACATTTAAATAATGAGTTTCATTTACTCTAACCAATGAATTATATTCTCCTCTACTATTATCAAACTCATAGGCAGTTCCTTTTGTAATAGTAGTTCCATCAACTATTAAGACAACTGCATATCCATCACTCCCAGATCCAGTATAAGTATTTAAATAATGAGTATCATTTATTTTAATTAATGAATTATATGTTCCATCATTTGTATCAAACTCATAGGCAGTTCCTTTTGTAATAGTAGTTCCATTAACTATTAAGACAACTGCATATCCATCTAAATCTTGCCCCATATATGTATTTAAATAATGAGTATCATTTATTTTAACTAATGAATTATGTTGTGCTAATGTTGCATCAAATTCAAAAGGAGATCCAGCAGTTACATCATATTCTGCCCATTGAAAAATATCAAATCCTTCTATTGTTGGAACCCATTCTTTCTTCTCTCCTGTTTCTGTGTTTGTAAATAAACCTACTTTAACATTTTCTTCACAACCTTCTATTTTTGATAATGCTTTAAAGTCTTCAAAGTAAGTCCAGTTTGTTTGAGTGTAATTATAACATTCAGTTTCATTTTCTCCTATTTCAATACAATCTTCTATTTCATAATCTAGTCCATACTTAAACCATAAATCTTGTTCACCATAAGTATAATTATCATTTACATCAAAAGTCCAAACAATATCAAATACTTTACTTGCTTGTTTATGATAATCAATTACTAAGAATTCTGCAATCATTGTATCATTCCCGGTACCCACTTTGTTTTCATAAGGAGTTATTAATTTCATATCTAATATTAATTTGTTGTTTTTCTTTTCAATTAATAATTCTTTTTCAGAAGCATTGTATGTAAAATATCTTTTATTAATCCAAGTTCCCCCTTCTTCTTCTATTACATCAGTTTCTCTAAGTTGTTTCCTTAATTCTTTATCATGGAAATTAAATTGAGGAACTGCGGAAACTACTCCAAGTAATAAGATTCCAAAGATAAAAATAAATAATATTTTTTTCATTTTAAGCGGAACAAATTTGTCCTCCACTTGAAAATACTATACAATCTGTTATGGTTTGATTATTAAAAGTGGGATTGCTCGTGGAAGTTAAATGTTGTCCAGTATTATATTCTAATTGGGTATCTCCTATAGCATTATTTGTTACACTTAATCCATCTGTATCTTGAGTTAAAGCAGTATTTCCTGCAACACTAAATGTAGTTGTACTTAAACTAATTCCATTTCCTGCAGAATATGTTGTATCTGGACTTGGATTTGTTGAGTTGTAAAATCTAAAAGGATTATTCTTTAAGTAATAATCACTCGAACCATTCCATGCTCCTATGAAATTATTTGCTGTTATATCAAATGCTCCTACATTCCAATTTCCACTTAAACCATTTGTAAAGTTAGAAGACCAATAAGGATCGACTTCCGTAACGCTTCCAACTGAAGATTGTAATTGTCCTAACGTAACCGCATGTCCCGACGCCGTTCCTTTCGCGATCGTTAACGTCCCGTTAAACAAACCGTCCCCCGCAACGTGTAAAGTTTTTTGAGGGGTTGTCGTCCCGATTCCGACGTTGCCTGAAGCATCTATTCTCATTTGTTGTGCCCCTTGGTGAGAAAATATAATATCTCCAGATGCAAAAGTTGAATCTAAAACAGTATCTCCCGTATGAGTATCATAATAAACAAAATAATTTGTATTACTTCTAAATAAACCAGCTTTATTAATAGAACCAACTCCTCCATATTCGCTTTTTAAAGAAACATAATTATCATAACCATTACCTTGCACACTTCTAATTTCTCCTGCTATATCAAAACTACCAGCATTTATAATTCCATTAACATCTAATTTCGCGTCTGGACTTGTCGTCCCAATCCCCACATTTCCCGTCCCGTCATCATAAATAATTGAATCAGTTAAATAACTTGCATTAAAATATCTTGGTAAATAATTAGTAGTTCCATTACCAGTTATGTCTCCACCACTTGCACTAATTCCCGTAAGTTGTGAACCATCTCCGAAGTAAGTTGTCGCAGTTACATTTGCGAAAGTTACATTTTCAGTTGTGTTAAGAGATTGGTCAAATGGATTCCCCGCTGAACCGATAGGAGCATAGATAGTATCTGCATAAGTTTCATTGAATGTTGCGAAAGTATCATTCCAATAGTTTGAAGGATTTGATTTTAAATAATAAGATTCATTTATTACTGGACTTGGATTAGTTGAGTTGTAATAACTAAAAGGATTTGAATTTAGATAATAATCTGTGATTACAAAGTCAGTTGAGTTATAATAATTATAAGACGCAAGAACAGAATTAGTTACATATCCCATTTCCCCCGTACTCCAATTAATAATTAACCCAGTTGAGTTTAAGTCTTGAAGAGTTGTTGAGTTGTAATAAGAATAACTATTTCCAAGATCATAGTACAATGCATCTCCTTCAGCCTGTGTTATCCAATTAAAAATATCTGAAGTTAGTTCATTGAACCAGCTTTCTCTTATGTGGTAATATTCAGTAGCAACTCCTCCTTGAAGGTCAGACAGATTGTTGTGAAGTATTTCAGATCCATTAACAATGTTCACTATATTTGTATTTGTGTAATCACTTTCTTCAAAGTTAATTGAACTAACAAATGGTATAAAAATAAGAGCCAAACCTAAAAAGAATACAATTGATATTTTTTTCATTCTATTTTATAATTTTCTATATTTAAATATTTAATTCCTAATGCACCCTAAAAAAAATAATAATAATTACTTACGGTGCGGTTGAGTTCATGATAACTGTACCAGCTGTTTTAGCACCTTCCGCATAAGCCCTCCATGCAGAACTTTCTCCTTTTGCGAAGTTGAATACAATTATCAATGCGATTAGTCCAAATATAAATACTCCCAATGCAATTAACAATGGTGCATTTTTATCTAACCAACTCATAGTTTCTCTCTTCTTTTCTTCAAGTATTTGTGCAGCTGCATCTCTATAATCTGCAGGGGCAATACTTGCAAGTAGTCCGAGATTTTTAATTTCTACTTTGTTTAGTGGAACTAATATATCAGGATCATCGTCTTTTCTTTTACAAAGAATACATCTCTTACCATTAAGTTCATGATAATCTGTAGAAGAAACATTGTGAATCTTTCTTTTACTGTCCTTACAAATCAATTCTTGTTCTCCACCCATTTCCAGAAGTCCAAAGAACTTTCTATGTTTCTTAAACCATCCAGCTTTAGAAGTAAAGAATGCACATTTACCTTGACCTAAACTTACAACTTCTAAACAAGGATACTTAAATCTCTTATTCTGTTTTAACTTTAAGAAAAGAAATGTTACTACAATTATTGCAATTAACACAATCGCCCAGGTTAATGTACTACTTAGTAGTCCCATCATTCCCGCACCAATCCCACCAAAATCTAACGCCATTTATTTTTCATACCTCCTTTATCTAAACATTTTTTTACCAGATTTAATTGATCCCATTTCATTAATGTTTCTACTCTCCGAATACATTGAAGTAATCATTTTTCTAATTCCTTCAGAGTCCGCCATTTTTAATGTAATGAATGCGATTGAAAATACTATCTCTGCAACATAACCAAGTTGGGCGGTGTTAGTAATCTTATATTCTCTCCAATTACAGAGCATCATGTAAACACCCTTCTCCATTAAACTATAAGCTCTTTTACGAATAGTCTTGTCGTCTAGTTTTGATAAAGAAGTATTTGCATTTGAAACTGAAAGTATTAAATTAGAAATATCCCAGGCACCAATTTCAGAAATTGCATTGTCTTTTAGGTTTTTGTTTGTAACCCATTTCCCAGTTTGTTCGTCTCGCATCTTCCCCATTAATCTCATACGAATTAACTCTACAATTTCGTCAGGATTAATTCTTTCAATTATACTTGCCTTGTCATTAGAATTCCCGAAGGGCATATCTGGTGCATTATTATATTGTTCTTCTTCCATTTACTCTCAATAGAATAATAAGAAGTTTCTTTAAATATTTAATTATTTCTTCTTCTTTACTTCTCTTCCACGAATTTCAAGTCCAGTATAAACTTCTCTTCCACCAATCATTAATCCCTTTGTCTTTCCAACTTTCCCAGTAAACCATCCTCCGAAAGATTGAATGTAACCATAATCTCTTCCACCTTTAAACTTCCCAACTCCTCCAGGTCTTTTGAATTGTAGGTTTGGTTTTGGGAGATTTCCAATTAATCCAAATTCAGAAATTGGAATCGGAGTAAAGGGAGTTCTAGTTTGAGGAGTGGTTGTTGTTAGATTGAAAGTTGAGGTTACAAATCCAGTATCAAATGCAGATTTAGTTCCACTAACTTGCCCAGTCATAAATGCGGGAATTAATTCTGGTTTTTGTATTTTAGTTTGAATGTTTGAAGTTAATGTTGTTTTTCCAAATAAATTAGTACTTACCGTTCTACTTGTACTAAGAGTTGCAACACCTAATAAATTTCTTGAAACTTTTGGAGTTTGGAATTTAAATGGTGCAGATTTATATTTACTACCTTGAAATCCTTTTTCTAATGTTTGTGTTAGTTTTGGACTTTCAAATTGTTTGACTGGTTTATCCACTAAGATGTTTGTTTTCCCCGTTGGTTTAAATTCTGGAATATTAGTTTTAATTTTGGGAGTTTCTAAATTGTTTATAAATTTGTTTCTCCCTCTTGCAACCTTAACTTCATCTTTTGCAAAAGATTGAATTGTTGTTTCTGATGGTTTAAATTGTTTAGTGTCAATACTAAATTGTAATCCTTTTGAAGTTGGACTTTCACTATAAGTTATTCCTCCACTTGAAAATCTTTTAGAAAATCCAGGAGAAGAAAATTCGGAAGTTGTAGTTGTTCCACCTTTCATTATATTTTCTGAAAACCTGTTTACAAGTTGTTGTGATCCTCTTCCCTCTTTAACTATTGCGAAGGTAGATTCAACTGTAGTAAAAGAACTAATTCCAGTAGTCCTGGAAGTTTCTAAACCAGAAACAATTCCCCCTGTTCTTGTTACACTTGCAGTATCTATTTTAAAAGATTGTAATTGTGAAAGTGATTGTCTTCTCTCAACCCCTAAGAAATCTGCAGCAAATCCTTTGAAACTCTTTAGTTCTGCATTAACTGTGGAAAGTTTTATTCCTTCTCCACTTGGAATGAACTTCATTCCAGCAGAACCTTCAACAACATTCCCTGTTAAAAATCCCCCAGTTTTTGAATTACCTACTTTTTGAATAAAGGATTGTCCAAATTCACCAGAACCAATATCTGTTACTCCTTTAAATTTAACAGGTGAACCTGCAAGAATTTCCGACTTAATTGAAAGTTGTTTTGCAAGGTTCTTTTCTAAAGAAATCTTTCCTGCATTCATTCCAAACTTTGCAGCACTTCCAACTACTGCAACATCTGCAGCTAAGAGTCCTCCTGCTAAAGTTGTTGAACCTAATGAACTCCTAAAAGATTTATTATCTACTCCACCAATTCCTAATCCAGTCATTTCTCCACCAACTATCTTAGTTTGTTCTAAAGAAAGTCCTCTTGCTTCTTCAATAAACTTTTTACCTGAACCAATAATTGGAGTTGATTCAATAATCTTTTTACCTGAAGTTCTTAAATCTGGATCATCATAATAACCTGGAACATCTTTAATTTCTCCAATATCTTTACTAGCTTTATTTGTTAGTGTTTTATAATCTTCTGTTTCAACATACTCTTCTGGAGTTAATCCAGAAGCATTAAATTGTGATTGTACTTGTTCTTGATATCCAGTTTGAACATTCATTCTTTGAAGTTCTCTGTTCCTTTGGGTGTCTCCCCAAGTTTCAAATCCAGATTGACCTTGACCAGTTGTTCCAAATCTTGGAACGGAAGTATCTTTATCAACTAAATCTTCTTGCCATGTAGTTCTTCCAGTTAATCCTAGTGGTGCAGCATTAACAACAGAACCAGTTCCAGTAAAAGATTTGTCTTCAAAACCTGCAACATTTAATTTACCTGAAGAAGAATATGTTGCGGGAGTTCCACCACTTGGACTAAGTCTCCCAGTTTCTGCAGAAGTTACCCCTGCACTTTGTAATGATTGTTCAATTGGTTGTTCTACTGCGGGGTAATCTGCAGCTAAGTTTGTACTTCCTAATGTTGAAGAACTTGAACCTCTCCCTCCTGAAGATCCTCCTCCTGAAGAACTTCCCCCACCTGAACCTCCTCCTCCTGAAGAAGGAGAACTTATTGATCCCCCCCCAGTTCCAGAAAGTGCAGAAGAAACAGAACTATAATTTGAGGAAGTTGTTGAACCCCCACTTGTTCCACTTGAACCATAAGCACTTGAACTAGGAGTACTTTTCCTCGCAGCTCTCCGCGCTTTTCTTCTACTCCACCACCCCATTAGTTACAACTCCAATAATCTTTTAATTCATAACCTTTGAAATCTGGAGAAGCTTCAAACTTATTCATTAAGTCGTCCATACTATTTGCACTTGTAACTTGCGGAGAATCTAAATGAACACAATCCTTTTCATAAACATAGAAATCATTATGGTTCTGTTTATAATCAATTAATGCAATACCACCTAGAAGAACAATCGTGAACACCAAGAAGACGCCTAGTTTTTTCATACTAAACCAAACATTAACTTATTTAAATACTTAATTCTTTTTCTCTTCTTCGTTCATGATTGAATCAACTATTTCGTCAAATTCAATTTCGGACGGAGCTTCTTTTCCTTTATCTCCGTTACCAGGTAATGTTCCTTTCAAGTAATTGAACAAACCAACCAGTCCAAAGTTAAATATTATCCCGAACATACTTGAAACTTTTGCACTTAACATTAACACAGTCCAGTTATTAACCAGAGTAAATATATTTGCAGTACCGATTACGAAGAAACAAATGATTCCTAACTTATAGAATTGATTCATATCTATTTGCATATTCTCAAACTTCTCTTTAAAACTCATAGTACTTGTAAATTTCCCCCAGTTGATTCTCTTAACTCTCGAGTAATTTGTTTAGCAATTTGTTTACCTGTTTTGTCTTTGTATAATTGTATTGCCATTAACTTCCCTTCTTTGTCATATGCAAGTTCAACTTTATGTCCTTGATTCTTTTCTGCATTGACAAGTTTCTGTAATACTTCGGAGTTAGACATCCAAGTAATTGCATAGTTATTTTTACACCAGATTTTAATATCTATCTCTTCTTTAATCTTCTCTAGTTTAATTCTAAACAATAGTTGTATTGGTTTTTGTGTCATTGTATTATTCCTATTTGTTCGTAAAATTCTGGATTCAAGTATATTGTTTGTCTTGAAATCTTGAATGTTACTACTTCATTATGTTTACATAATTTACTTAGTGCATTGGTTAGTGATTGACTGCTCATCAAATCTTCATCAACCATCTCTCTTATTTCTTTATGAGTTGTGAATTGTAGTTTAGTTATCAATCTCTCTACTATTTCTTGTCCCATGATCACTACTCATTTCTTTTTCTATCACTCGGACTTTGTTATTACAGTTGGGACAACTAACGAAAATCATCTTAGACTTTGTTTCCCAGCCATAACCACACTTACTACAGATCACTTCTTTTTTTTCTATTTTGTTGAACATAAACTTATAATATAATAATAAGTATTTAAGTCTTTTGGTTTGAGTATAATTAAATATTTAAATAACCTTCTTATTATTCTATTGAGAGTAAAAGATGGTAGATAATAATTTTGGAGAAACAAAAGAACTTGCATATGATCTGCGACAAAGATTCGCATTACAGATTGGAGATATAAGACAAAAGATAATAGAATCAAGAGAAGACAAAGATTATCCTAGGTGGTTTAATCAACTTGATGCATTGTTTATTGAGATTTCACATAAGTTAGATCAAGAGGAGAAGAAATATTACAGTTCTTTATTGACTGCTGCAAGTGCTGTGATTAAGGATAGTGGTTCTGCATATACTAATAAGAAACTAGACGGAAATAAAATTTATATGGAACTTCGTAAAATAAATATTTGGTTACAATTTATGATGGAGAAATATGATTTGTTCGGAAGTAAATTCATAGACGATGGGTTATAATTATAATGTTAGTCACAGATAAACAGTATTACATGGAGAAATACTTGGTTGCAAAGTTAGATGTTCTATGTGAACGATGTACTTTACCAAATAAACAAGACAATTTACTTCTAGTCGATGGAGATGAAGGAAGTGGTAAATCAAACACCTCTATTGAAGTTGCATATTACATGGCAGATAAAACTGGGAGGAAGTTTACTGTAGATGATGTTTATTTTGATATTGAACTCCTAATCGGAGAAGCAATTGCGGAAGATAGTTATGATAGAATATTTGTTTGGGATGAAGCTGCACTAAAAGGACTTGCGAGTGAATGGCAGAACCAATGGCAGAAAACTTTAATCAAAATGTTAATGGTTGCAAGAAAGAGAAGACACATTTATATCTTTAACATTCCAAAGTTCTTTAAGTTGAATGAATACATTGTGATTGACAGAAGTATTGGATTAATTCACACCTACATGCAGAAAGGACTTAAACCTGGATACTATACTTACTGTAATAAGAATAAGAAAGAAGCATTATTTAATTATTTTAGGAAAACAAAGAAGAGGGCTTATAGAAACTTCATTAGTTTCAAAGGACAATCAACTAAGTATAACCTCCCAAGATTAATAGATGAAGTGATATATGAATCAAAGAAAGACGATGCAATCATGAGTATTGATAAGGGAGAGGATAAAGGTTCTACTAGGAAAGCATATCTAGTGGATATGTTGGACAGGTTAGTGAAGCATGATAAAGAAAGTGGATTCAAAAGGACACAAGTATATTACTCAAACTTGATTGGAGTTTCGGAAAATACGATTAGAAGATATTTAGAAGAATTAGGACATAAATCCCTAGGGAAACCAGCATATCTGCCGTCTACCAGTGCCAATTATAATAATAAGAGTAGTTAGAACACATATAATAATATGTTCAACCAGTCAAAATAAAAAATAAAATGAAATTAACTAAAGACCAGAAGAAAGGTATGTGGGTTATATTAATAGTAGCATTCGTAACCGTTTTGACAATCTATTTGTTTATTAGTATAGTGTTTAAGGTTCAATTGTTGTCCACACCCTGCGAACTATGTGTTGAATCCCAACCCTACCTAAAGAGTTGTTTCCATAATCAAATGTTTGTAGAAGAATTAGTTCCTGGGGGAATTGATCTCCCAAGTGTTGAGAAGGATAGTGTGAATGAATTTGTGGAAGCTATTAAAAAGAA